>ERZ1026901.38-NODE-38-length-108849-cov-13.786992_pt1 | contig 108849 bp, 94 predicted proteins | sample MGYA00380179_ERZ1026901 | MGnify/ENA primary metagenome ERZ1026901 (study PRJEB33269, sample SAMEA4719815) | human gut metagenome | biome: human-associated habitat; feature: organic feature; material: feces | place: Cameroon | collected 2013-10 ... | reverse complement strand
GTGTTTTACGGAACGCCATGTAAGTCAGAGCGAATATCAGAATAATTGAAACAGAGGGGTTAGACCATGACTCTCACATGACACCCTCTGAAGTAGAAAAAGGTGACCGCTTTCCTGCGCCCAGAAAACCCATTTTGACGCATTTGCGCTGCTTTGCAAAATGAGTGGATTCTCTTTTCCATCCCAAAGTGCGCTGGGGAGAGGATAGCATTTTCGATGCACCGGCTGGCATAAGTGGAGAAGCGCGCCCGGCGGGTGGAGTCGAAGGTGTCCACGGCTTTCATCAGGCCAATGGTGCCGATGGAAATCAAATCGTCCTGCTCAGAGGGGAGAGCATAGTATTTCTTTGCGATGTGCGCCACTAAGCGCAGATTGTGGCGGATGAGCTTTTCCCGGGCGGATGAATCGCCGGCCCGCAGGGCGGCGAAGGTCCGGATCTCCTCCTGTGGGCTGAGCGGGCGGGGGAAGCTGCCCGCTTCCAGATGGAGCGCAAGCACGAGGAACTTGGATGCAAAAAATTGCAGCAGGGTCAACAGCATACGGAACACCTCCAAAACCATTCTTTTATACAATATGAACGGGGAAAGAGGGTTCAGAATCGTTTTCTGCTTGTAGAAAATGGTGGTCTATATGACAGGGGAGCGGAGCTGCTGCTATTATAATAAGTTTCTCTGGCCGGACCGCTATGCGGACTGTGTGCCTATGGATAAGGTACTGGAACTGCTCAAGAGTGTGAAATACAGAGAGATCGCAGGCGGTGCAAAGAACTGCCGTATCCGGCGCCTTTACCGCATAAAAACGATGATACGACTGATTTTTGAAAAGATTGCATGAAATCTTATCAAAATGTTACTCTTCTGTGAATTTTAGCACTCTGCACTTGACAGTGCTAAAAACATGTGCTATAACGAAGCCGTGCTCAGGAGAGAGGGGCATGAGGGAGCCGCAAGGCTCCCGGGAAGACTCCGCTCCTGATGCACATCTCATAAATTTTTTACCCGACCCGAACGCCGGGATTGGAGGAATGATTTATGTTTATGCCGACTATTTTCCATGAAAACCTGTTCGATGATTTCTTTGGCCCGTTCTGGAACGATGGTGCGCTGGAGCGTGCGATGAACCGTGAAGAGCGTGAGACCTTCGGCAAGCGCGGTGCAAACATGATGAAGACCGATGTGAAGCAGACCGCCGACGGCAGCTATGACATTGCCGTTGACCTGCCCGGCTGCAAGAAGGAAGACGTTCAGATGGAGCTGAACGACGGTTGCCTGACCATTCAGGCCGTCCGCAACCACTCCAATGACGAGAAGGATAAAGAAGGCCGCTACCTGCGCCGCGAGACCTTCTCCGGCACCTGCGCCCGCAGCTTCTATGTGGGCGACGCCGTGAAGAAGGAGGACATCCACGCAAAGTTCGAGGATGGCATCCTGCACATCACGCTGCCCGCACCTCAGCAGCAGAAGGCTCTGCCTGTGAACCCGAACCTGATTGAAATTGAATAACGGTTATGTACCGGTGTAAAATACCGATGCATAGGACTTGCCCCCGGAGAGCTGCCCAAAGGCTCTCCGGGGGCTTTTTGCGTTCCGGCATCTTTTCGGCAGGGAAAAGCATGGTGCGGTCCGGATGGCATAGGGCAGGGGGTCAGGCCCGGCTCCTTCATCGCCCGCGTTCCCCATTTCCCACGGTATTCTCAGATGCTTCATATCAAAACCTCCATTCCATCTTTACGAGCTGCATTTTCATCCCATGGCCGCCGACTTTGGCGAGAAGACGAAAGAATCCGCTGCCGCTCTTGACAAAGAGTGGTTTTGTACTATGATTGTTGTACATACAACGATGCAGATACATCTTTTTAAGATAAGACCCGGAGGCTGTCTATGGATATTACCGATGAAAAATGAGAAGACCTTCCGCCCGGACCGGATATTCTCTTATTTCCGGGTCGAGTGGCTCCCGCTGGCTTTCGTGACCCTGTCGGGCCTCATCTATAACATCGGCCTGCTGGCCACCCCGTGGTTCGAGGGCCGTCTGGCCCAGTGCCTGGCGGACATCCTGAGCGGCAGCGAACCAGCGGCCCAAATGGCGCTGCTGGTTCTGGCCTATATCCTCGTCATCCTGCTGGTGCAGGCGTCGCGGTTCATCAAGCGCTTTTATGTCCGCCGCTTTGCCAACAACATCAACCGCCGGATGAAGGGCATCCTCTACGCCAATCTGGTGCGCCAGAGCCGGGCTTCGCTGGAAAAAGAGGGCGCCGGTGAGCTGATGACCAAGGCCATCTCCGATGTGGACGACTGCGTCGAGGGGATGCGCAAGTTCACCACCGAAGTCTTTGATACCGGCGTGGCGCTGGCGGGTCATGTGGTCATGCTGCTGGTGTACGACTGGCGGCTGGCTCTGCTGAGCCTGCTGTTCACGCCCTTCTCCTATGTCTGCGCGGCATGGATGAAAAAGCCGGTCCAGCGGGCCGGTGCGGCCTACAAAAAGGCGGCGGGCGCACTGAGTACCGCCACCCTCGACCGCGCCCGTAACGCCGTGACTTACCGCATCTACGGCTGCGAAGACGCCCGCGCGGAGCGGTACGAAGAGGTACTGGATACCTACGAAAAGAGGGCAGTAAAGAGCAACGTGTGGCAGTCGGCCCTGCCGCCGCTCTATCTGGCGGCGTCAGAGGCAGGCGTACTGTTCATTTTGTGGTTCGGCGCAAAGAATGTCCTCGGCACCGGCTGGCGTGTGTGGGACATCGCGGCTTTTACCACCTTCCTCTCCTGCTTCACCAAGATGGTGGTCAAATCCTCCAAGGTGGCCAAGCTCTTCAACGCGGTGCAGAAGGCCGAGGTCTCCTGGAAGCGCATCAAGCCTCTGATGAAGTCGCCGGAGCAGCTGGACGCGCTGGATGTCCCGGCGGCGGAAGATGTGACCCTCAGGAACCTCTCCTTCGCCTACGGCGACACCCCCATCTTCTCGGGGCTGAGTCTGACAGCCCATCCCGGCGACTTCATCGGAGTCACCGGCCCGGTGGCCTGCGGCAAATCCACCTTTGGCCGGGTCTTCCTCTGCGAGGCCCCCTATGAAGGCTCGGCGCAGTTTGGCAGAAAGGAGTTCTCCGCTCTGACTCCGCGTCAGATTTCGGCCACCGTCGGCTATCTGGGCCACGACCCGGAGCTGAGCGCCGACACGGTGCAGAACAATGTCCTCTGCGGCAGCAAGCAGGACGCCATGCCCTATCTCGCCGCTGCTGCGCTGAAAGGCGAGGTGCTGGCGATGGAGAACGGCCTCGATACCGTCATCGGCAGCAGCGGCACCCGTCTTTCCGGCGGACAGGCCCAGCGTCTGGCACTGGCCCGGACGCTGGCCCATCCGCGCCCTGTCCTCATCCTCGACGACCCGTTCTCAGCCCTCGACCGGGACACGGAGGATACGGTCTTTGCCGACCTGCAGGAACATGCCAGGGATAAGGTCGTCTTTCTCATCTCGCACCGCCTGTACCACTTCCCGCAGATGCAGAAGATCATCTTTATGGATGGCGGAAAGACCACCGTCGGCACCCATGAGGAGCTGATGGCATCGGCCCCGGTCTACCGTCAGCTGTACGAAAGCCAGACAGGAGGGAAACAGCATGAAGAGCAGGCGTAAAAAGGGTGTGTTTGAGGCCATCCGGATGGCCGCCGTGACCCACCGCCTTCTCACAGCGGGGACCGTCCTGTGTGCGGCGGCATCGGTGGCGGCGTCTCTGGTGCCGCCGCTGCTGCTGGCCCGCATCGTCGACGGGCTGACGGCCGGGCTTCCGCTGACGTTCCCCGCGGTGCTTCTTTATTTCGGCAGTCTGGCGTTGGAAGGGATGCTCTCCTCGGCGCAGGAGAGCCTGCTGGTACTCTTCGGCCAGAAAATGACCCACGCCCTGCGCTCCGAAATGTCCCGGAAGCTGACCAAGCTTCCCGCCGGCACGCTGGTGGGGCAGAACCCCGGCGAGGTAGCCGCTCGCTTCTCGGGCGATGTGGATACAGTGGAGGCGCTGTTCACCTCCGGCATCATCAGCATGGCGGCGGACGCCTGCCGCATCCTCTCCATCATGGCGGTCATCGCCGTGAAGAATACCGGCCTTGCGCTGATTTTGCTGCTGGTGCTGCCGCTGTTCGCCGTGTTCACCCGCCATGTGCAGACGCGGATGCTGGCAGCGCAGCTGGATAACCGCCGGGCAGCCGCCGCTGTGTCCGGCCAGGTCCCGGAAACACTGCACAATATCCGCACCATCCGGGCTCTGGGTCTGGAAGACTACATGGAGCGCCGCTATGACCGGTGCATCGGCGAAAGCTATGCCGCGATGGAGCGGACGAATTTTTACGACGCCATCTATTCGCCCGTCGTGCTGGTGCTGAATGCCGCCGTGGTCGGCATCGTTATGCTCCTCTCGGCTTCCGGCAATGCGGCTGTCCTGACCTTGTTCGGGATGTCGGTCGGCACCTCGGTGGCCGTCATCAACTACATTTCCCGCATCTTTGCGCCCATCGAAAGCCTTGGCATGGAGATACAGACCATCCAGTCGGCGATGGCGGGCGTCAGGCGCATCGACGCCTTCCTTGACCAGCCGGAACGCACCATTCCCAAGGAGCGGGAGACCTCTGCCCGGGGTGATGTGGTGCTCTCTCATGTGACCTTCGGTTACGGCGAAAAGCAGGTCTTGAACGATTTTTCCATGACCGTCAAGCAGGGCGAGCAGGTGACGCTGGTGGGCCGGACGGGTGCCGGAAAGAGCACAGTCTTCAAGCTGCTGCTGGGACTTTATCACCCGGAAGCCGGGTCGGTGACCATCGGCGGCGTGGACGTGGCGGACATCACGGACGCCGAGCGCCGCACCTGCATCGGCTGTGTGGAGCAGCATTTTGCCCGTGTGCCGGGTACGGTGCTGGAACAGATCACGCTGGGCGACCCCGGCATCACCGAAGAGATGGCAAGGAACGCCGCGAAGCTTGCCGGTCTGGATGCCGCCATCCGGACCCTGCCGAACGGCTATGATACGGTGTGTGCTGACGGGATGTTCTCGCAGGGCGAGTGGCAGCTTCTGTCCATCGCCCGCGCCGCAGCGGCAGACCCTGCCGTGCTGCTGCTGGACGAGATAACGGCCAATCTCGATGCTGAGACCGAGGCCCGTGTCCTTGAAGCGCTTCGCCGCGCGTCCGAAGGGCGCACGGTGCTCTCCGTCTCCCACCGCATCTATGAGAACCTCGGCGGCCGGACGGTAGAGGTCAGGACGCAAAACGCATAAGAAAAAGTGAAAAATGAAACAAGAAAAAGCTTACTATCATCTGCCCGGACTGTTCGAGTTCTACGAGCTGTACCGGGAGTTCCTGCCCCTGTTCCGGGTACACAGAGAATACTTTTATGACTGGTGCGACATCGGCTCCATCTACGGCGCACCGGCCGACTGCGTCTGGGGCGGGGGACGGGCTGGCTTCGGGGAGCATGACCCCAAAGAAGTCCTTGCCCTGACGCGGGAATACGGCATCTCGGCGCGGCTGACCTTCAGCAACTCGCTCCTCCGGGAGAAACACCTTTCGGATAAAAAGTGCAACGCCCTCTGCGCCCTGTTTGAGCAGGAAAACCCGGTACAGAGCGGCGTCATCGTCCACTCGGAGCTGCTGCTGGACTACCTGAAAACACACTATCCGCAGCTTTATTTCGTGTCCTCCACGACCAAGGTGCTGACAGAGTTTCAGCAGCTCCGGGCAGAGACGGCCCGGGAGGAGTTCCGCTATGTGGTGCCGGACTTCCGGCTGAACAAAGCCTTTGGAGAGCTGGACAGTCTGCCGCAGGCGCAGAAAGACAAGGTGGAATTTCTCTGCAACGAGTGCTGCTGGGTCGGATGCCGGGACAGAAAGCGCTGCTATGAGAATGTCAGCCGGAAGAATCTCGGCGAAGCCTGCCCCGACCACATCTGTACCGCACCGGGTGCGGAGGAAGGCTACCGCTTCTCGAAGGCGATGGAACATCCGGCGTTTATCGGCATCAGGGACATTCAGGATGTCTATATGCCGATGGGATTTTCCAATTTCAAGATCGAGGGCCGGGGCCTGGGCAGTGCGCTGGTACTGGAATTTCTGCTCTACTACATGACAAAACCGGAATACCAGCTGCATGTCCGGGAAGCCATCTATCTGGACAATATGCTCGACCTGTTCTGAGGAACCGCATTATCTGCCGCTCCGACCTGTCGGACGGCGGCTGCTGCCACGACGAGGTGCTGCGGTGTACGGGGCGCTTTGTAGCAGTCTGGCGTGTTCCTATACCGAGCTTTTGAAGGAGATACAGAAATGACCGAAAAAGAGAAGATGCTGGCCCATCAGATGTACGACGCAAACTACAACAAGGATCTGCACGATGAGCGCATCGCAGCCAAGGAGTTGTGCTGGGAGTATAATCAGCTCCGCCCGTCGAACGAAGAGGGCCAGAGAGCGGTCTTGAAGAAACTTCTCGGCAAGACGGGGGAGAATTTTTATATCACTGCGCCGTTCTGGTGCGATTATGGCTACAACATCGAACTGGGCGAAAATTTCTACGCCAACCACAACCTGGTCATCCTTGATTGTGCTAAGGTGAAAATCGGCGATAACGTCTTTGTTGCGCCGGACTGCGGTTTCCACACCGCTGGTCACCCCATCGACTTCGAGCGCCGCAACGCCGGGTTTGAGTATGCCTACCCTATCACGGTGGGGGACAATGTCTGGATCGGCGCAGGCGTGCAGGTGATGCCGGGCGTGACCATCGGCAGCAATGTAGTCATCGGCGGCGGCAGCGTCGTGGTGAAGGACATCCCCGATAACTCGGTGGCTGTCGGCAATCCCTGCCATGTCATCCGCGCCATCACCGATGAGGACAAAAAGACCTGCTGGAGCAGATAAAACAAGAAAACGGCCCCGCCGGCGAAATATTATCCCAGTGCAGAGGAGATTGAGGCTGAAATTGCAAAGGCCGTCCGGTTTTATGAAATCACCATCGAGCACCTGACTGGCAAGCAGATACACAGGAAGCGTAACGAAACACAGCCCGCACAGAAGCTTTGTGCGGGCTGTTGCAGTCTATCGACGGCATCAAAATCGAATGTTTCCTTCAAAAAGAAAAAGGCTCACGCCCCGAATGCTCCTTACGACGGCTGCGACGAGCCGGATGACACCGGGCAGAACGCCAAGAGCGGCTATCGGAAAGGCGTGGGCGGATCAATAAAACAAGGGCTGCTGTACAACACGGTACAGCAGCCCTTTGCAGTTATTTCCGGCTCGTCAGCTTGTTCAAAAACATCACAGCCAGCACGATGACGCCGATGACCAGCACGATGCTCACCATCCCGATGACCATGATGGGCAGAGTCGTCATCCACGAAGTAAGATGCAGCATATCAGTCCCTCCTTTAGCTCAGCAGGGTCAGCAGCAGTCCGCCGGCGATGACAGAGGCTATCTGGCCCGAGACGTTGACACTGATGGAGTACATCAGCAGGAAATTCTGGTTGTCCTCCTCGAGGCCCAGCTTGTTGACGACGCGTCCGCTCATGGGGAAGGCCGAGATGCCGGCTGCGCCGATCATGGGGTTGAGCTTTTTGCCCTCCGGGAGGAAGAGGTTCGCCAGCTTTGCGAACAGCACACCGCCGGCGGTGTCAAACACAAAGGCAACGAGGCCCAGCGCAAGGATGAGCAGAGTGTCGGGCCGCACGAACTTGTCGGCGGTCATCTGGCCGGCCACGGTCAGGCCCAGCACGATGGTGATGAGGTTTGCGAGGATGTTCTGCGCCGTTTCACTCAGGGTGTTCAGCACACCGCACTCCCGCAGCAGGTTGCCGAACATCAGAAAGCCCACCAGTGCTACGCTGGCCGGAGCCACGAGCCCGGCGATGATGGTCACGACGATGGGGAACAAGATCTTGGTCAGTTGGCTGACACTGCCCTTCTGGTAGGGCATCCGGATGCGGCGCTCCTTCTGGGTGGTCAGCAGCTTGATGACCGGCGGCTGCACGATGGGGACCAGCGCCATGTAGCTGTAGGCCGCCACCATGATGGCACCAAGGTACTGGGAGTGCAGGACGTTGGCCACGAAGATGGCCGTGGGGCCGTCTGCCGCGCCGATGACGGCGATGGAAGCGGCGTCCTTCAAATCGAAGAAGAAGCCCGCGAGGAAGAGGGTGAAGAAGATGCCGAACTGCGCCGCCGCGCCGAAGAGCATCAGCCACGGCTTCTCGAGCAGCGGGCCGAAGTCGATCATCGCACCGATGCCGATGAAGAGCAGCAGGGGGAACAGCTCGTTGGACATCCCGGCCTCAAACAGGGCCGAGATGGGGCCGACGGTGTCGCCCTGCGTGATAGCGCCCGATAAGGGCAGGTTGACGAGGATGGCTCCGAAGCCCATGGGGAGAAGCAGGCTCGGCTCCATCTTTTTTGCGATGGCGAGGTAGATGAGCAGGGCGCCGATGCCCCACATCACCACCATCTGCCAGGTCAGGTTCCCGAAATTGGAAAAGAGACTGGCGAATGCGTTCCAGAAATCCATGTCATTGCCTCCTTTGAAATCTGCGGCGCAATGACGAAAAAAGAGACTTCCGCCACAGCACCAATTCCTGTGACAAAAGTCTCAAGCGAACACATGACATCGGGCATTTCTGCCGTGTTGACGCTGCCATGCAGCGCTCCCATAAGGTGGAGCGCCCTTTACTCCCTTTTATCCAATTTATTAAACCAGAATATGCGAAGCCTGTCAAGAAATGTGCGGGACTTTTAGCTGAATCTTAGGGGGGACTCTGAATATAGCGTGAAAAAAGAGTCTGAAGAGTACGAAAATGCTTTTTGCACTTTATTCTTTTACAACGGCAACCTTCTCAATGCCATAGCGGGCAAAGAGGGGGAGGGCCTCCGGCGGGACCGTCTCGCCGCTGACCACGATGGGGATGGCAGGCGGGCAGGAGACCGCCGGTGCGGCGCAGATGCGGCCCACGGCCTCGGCGGCAGGGATCATCTCCTGCGGTGCAAGGACAGCTTCCCGGATGGTGAAGCGGCGGGGCTGTGCCTCGAGCGCCCCGGCCAATGCCGCGAAAGCGGCAGGATCGTCAGCCGTAACGGAGACATCGGCAGCAGGGGCCTCACCGCAGATGGCGTGCAGGGCCGTTTGCAGGCAGGCAAACTCTGCCGCAGAACTCTCGGCGGAGGGCATCAGCACGACGTAACGGGGGTCGGCATACTCGCACTCCACACCCCGCGCCCGCAGAGCCTGCGCCAGCTGCTGGCCGAAAAGACCCAGCGCGGCGGCGTCCAGCGTCAGCTTGAGGGGCTCACGGTGCGCCCCGGTGAGGGGGAGCGCCAGCCCGGGCCGGAGGGCATCCAGCTCCCGGCAGAGCATCCCCAGCCGCCAGCGGCAGACGTCCAGCTTCTCCCGGAAGCTGTCGGCCAGAACCGCGTTGGCGGTGTCCAGCGACTGCAAAATGAGATAAGAGGGGCTGGTGGAGCCGAAGAGGGCCAGCGCATTGCGCACCGCGGCCTCGTCGGCCTGCACCGATGGCCCAAGATGGAGATACGCACCGCCCGTGAGGACGGGCAGGGTCTTGTGAGCCGAGTCACAGCAAAGGTCCGCGCCCAGCTGGATGGGGTGGCGGCTGCCCTCCTTCAAAAAGTGGAGATAGGCGCCGTGGGCGTTGTCCACCAGAAGGGGCAGGCCGTGGGCGTGGCAGACCGCCGACAGCCCCGCGACATCCTGCACGAAGCCCAGATAGTCCGGGCTGGTGAGGTAGACGCCGAAGGGCGTGCGGCCCTCGGCGGCCAGCTCGTCCAGCGCAGAAGAGAGCGCCTCCGGCTCCACAGGGCAGGTGCAGAGCGCCCCGGCGGCGTCCGGCGCGGGCCAGAGCCACTGGATGTCGAAGTCCAGCAGAGCTGCCGCGTAGAGCAGGGCCTTGTGGGCGTTCCGCGCCGCCAGCAGGACAGGCCGCTCTGCCTTTGCGGGCCGCATTTGGAGCGCAAGGTGGAGCATGGCCCGGATGCACTGGCTGCTGCCCTCGGTGCTGTAATAGGTGCGGGCGGTGCCGAAGAGCTGCGTCGCGTTGGCCTCGCTCTGAGCGATGATGCCCTCGGCTTCGTACAGCTCGTCTGCGCCCGCAATTTCTGTGATGTCCAGCTCTTCACAGCCCAGCGGGCCGCGGCCCTTGTGACCCGGCATATGCATCCGGGCAGTGCGCTGCCGGGCGTAGCGACGGACAAAATCGACGACAGGAGTGTTCATGGCTTTATTCGCAGGCTTCGCCGTCTGCGCAGGCGTTGCAGGTGCCGCCCAGCTCGATGGGTACTTCGATGCCCTGAGCTGCCAGCTCCTGGTTCTCAGCAACTTTTATCATGATGGCGCACTCGACGCGCTTCTTGAACAGCTCACAGCCGTACTCGTAGACGCCGGTGATGCTGCCGGTGGCGTGGTAGGCGTTGGCTGCGCAGCCGCCGGAGCAGTAGAGCTTGGCCCAGCAGTCCTTGCACTCGGGGCGGGCGTAGGCGTTGCAGTGCTTGAACTCATCCCGCACGGCGGTGTTGGTGACGCCCTTCCAGATGTCGCCCATCAGGTACTTGGGGTCGCCGACGAACTGGTGGCAGGGGTAGAGGTCGCCCCAGGGGGTGACGGCCATGTACTCGGTGCCGGAGCCGCAGCCGGAGATGCGCTTGTAGATGCAGGGGCCGCCGGTGAGGTCGATCATGTAATGGTAGAAGGTGAAGCCCCGGCCCTCGCGGTCGCGCTTTATCATCTCCTTGGCGAGGATCTCGTACTGCTCCTTCAGGATGGGCAGGTCCTCGGCGGTGAGGGCGCTGGGGTCGGTGGGCTTGGTGACGACCGGCTCCATGCTCAGCTCCGTGAAGCCGAGGTCGGCCATGTGGAAGATGTCGTTGGTGAAGTCGGTGTTGTAGTGGGTGTAGGTGCCGCGCATGTAATAGTTCTTGTCGCCGCGCTTTTTCACGAACTCCTGGAACTTCGGCACGATGGCGTCGTAGCTGCCGCGGCCTGCGTAGTCCTTGCGGAAGCGGTCATGGACTTCCTTGCGGCCGTCGAGGCTCAGCACGACGTTGTGGCACTCCTTATTGCAGAAGTCGATGACATCGTCGTCGATGAGCATACCGTTGGTGGTCATGGTGAAGCGGAAGTTCTTGTTGTGGATCTTCTCCTGCTCGCGGCAGTAGGCGACGAGCTTTTTGACCATGTCGAAGTTCATCAGAGGCTCACCGCCGAAGAAATCGACCTCGAGGTTGCGGCGGGTGCCGGAGTTCTCGATGAGGAAGTCCATGGCCCGCTTGCCCACCTCGAAGCTCATCAGGGCGCGGTCGCCCTGATAGCGGCCCTGCGAGGCGAAGCAGTAGGAGCAGTTGAGGTTGCAGGTGTGGGCGACGTGGAGGCAGAGCGCCTTGACCACGGTCTGGCGGTTCTTAAAGTCGAAGGCCATGTCTTTGTAGACGTCGGGAGCCCAAAGCTTGCCGGCGGCTTCCAGAGAGGCCACGTCCTCAAGGCACTGGCGCAGGTCGGCCTCGGTGACGTCGGGGCGGTCGGCATACTTTGCCAGCATGGCGGCCACGATCTCGTCGGCAGAGTGCTCTTTGTACATCGCAATGACGTCGTAAGCCACGTCGTCCACGACATGGACCGAGCCGCTGCAGCTGTCCAGCACGATGTTATATCCGTTCAGTTGATACTGATGTACCATTTCATTCTCCAATCTATAATTGCCATAAAAAAATGCCGCCCTGCAAAGGCGGCATAGGGTCTGCAATGATTACTTATTGCTGTTCTCGCACTTCTGGTTTGCGACGCCGCAGGAGGTCTTGCAGGCAGACTGGCAAGAAGTCTGGCACTCGCCGCAGCCGCCGGTCACGACGCTCTTGGTCAGGTCACGAGTAGCGATAGTCTTAATACGTTCCATAGTTGAAAACCTCTCTAAGCTCCAAAGTTTCGCATACAGCTCTCTGTATACAGTGTTATCTTTATGTATGATAACACGATGTGCGGATTCTGTCAAGATTTTTGTAGCCCTCTCAGTCAAAACCTTGTAGGTTTTGACAGCTCTCCCAAGGGGAGAGCCACTGGCGGGCCGGGCAAGTCCATGCAAAACGAGAAAGTTTTGCGATTTTGGGAGCGGAAGTGCCTTGCTGATAGGGCAAGGCTGACTTTACCCAATAGGCTGATACTTTTTCAGGATGGTATGCAGCCCCAGCTCCCGGGCGCGGGCCAGCAGGTAGCGGTAGCGGCACAAAAGCGCCTGCCGCTCGTAGATGCGCTGCTCGATGAGGTCGGAGTCCACCTCGAGGTCGAACATCATCGCGTTCCGCCGCAGGCAGAACAGGCACTCTTTCAGCTCTTCTTCCAGCTCGGGGTGGTAGCGCTCGTGCTCGTTGTCGCGGGGGATGCGGGGCGAAAGCAGAGTCTGGGTGGTCTTGGATGGGGTTTGCAGCATAAGGCGTCCTCCTTTATAAGTAGAAAATCAGGTACACCTTATTGTATGGTGCGGAACGTGCAGAAAATGCCACAAGAGAGTGCAGAAGAAATTGCTTCTGCACGGTCAGGCGTCGGCTTCTCTGAATTGCTCGAAAGTACGTCTGAATCGCAGTCCGCAAGAAAAAAGTGCAACTTTTTTCAAAAATCCGCTTGACAAAGCGCCCGGAGGCGGCTATAATAGCACACGTTGACCGGCCCGATGCCGCGAAACACAACAGGATATTGGGGATTTGCATAGTGGTAGTGCGGTAGACTCTGACTCTACTTGTGGGAGTTCGATTCTCTCATCCCCAACCAGAAAGCCATCTGATTCGTTCAGATGGCTTTTTTGTTTTATCTCTCGGCGCGTTTTTGGGCCGGTGCGACACAAAGCTCTGATTTTTTCTCGCCTGCCGGGGCTATACTGTTTCTTGATGCAACAGGGTATGCAACAGGGCAATACGGAAGATAGGAGCCAGGCAAATGAGCATTTGGGACGCATTCGGCAAAGGACGGTATAAGGGCTTCTCCCGGGAGGCGGGGCAGCTGCTGGATAAGGCGGTGGAGCTGGCCGGAGGGCTGGGCTGCAAAAAGGCAGACACCGGCCACCTGCTGTGGGCGATGCTGCAAGCGGACGGCGGCCCGGCGGCCCGCTTTCTGGCCGGGAAGAACATCTCGGAGCTGGAAGTGCGGCGTCAGCTGTCCGCCGGGCGGGAGGGTTCAGTCACCAGGCTGGCCCGGGGCGATATGGCGGCGGACCTGCGCCGGGCGATGGACTACGCCATCATCGGGGCGCAGAACGCCCACCTGAGCCGGGCCGAGCCGGAGCATCTGCTCTGCGCCATGCTGGAAGACACCGACTGCGCTGCCGGGGTCATGCTGGCATCCATGGGCGTCCAGCTCACCGAGGCGGTGCGGGAGTGCCGCCAGCTTTCAGGGCAGTTCATCCTGCCGATCCAGCCGCGCTCGGCGTCGTCGCTGCCGCGGGGGAGCCGGGCCAGCGACAAATACTGCCGCGATTTGACCCGCCGGGCGGCGGACGGCGAGCTGGACCCGGTGTTCTGCCGGGAAAAAGAGCTGGACCGGATGGTAGAGATCTTATGCCGCCGCCAGAAGAACAACCCCTGCCTTGTGGGGGAACCGGGCGTGGGCAAGACCGCGCTGGCCGAAGGGCTTGCCCAGCGCATCGCCGACAAGCAGGTACCCCGGATGCTCCAGGGGCGGCGTCTGCTGGCGCTGGACATGGCCAGCCTCGTGGCTGGTACGAAGTACCGCGGCGACTTTGAAGAGCGGTTCAAGAACCTGCTGGAAGAACTCGTCCGGGACGGCAGCGCCATCCTCTTCGTGGATGAGTTCCACACCATCGTCGGCGCCGGTGCGGCAGAGGGGGCCATCGACGCGGCCAGCATCTTAAAGCCGGTGCTGGCCCGGGGCGAACTGCAGCTCATCGGCGCGACGACGAATCAGGAGTTCCGCACCCACATCCAGAAGGACGCCGCCCTCGAGCGCCGCTTTGGCCGCGTCCAGATCGAAGAGCCCACGCCGAAGCAGGCTGTGGATATACTGGAAGGTCTGGCACCCCGCTACGAGCGGTATCACGGCGTCCGCCTGCCCAACGAAGCCCTGCGGGAGGCCGTGGAGCTCTCGGTGCGGTATCTGCCGGGGCGCTGTCTGCCGGATAAGGCCATCGACCTCGTGGACGAAGCCTGCGCGGCGGTGCGCATCCGGGCCGAACGGGAAGGGGAGAAAGACCCCGTCCTCAGCCGGAAGGAAATTGCCCGGGTGGTGGCGCAGGCCAGCGGCGTCCCGGCAGAACGGGTGGGCGAAAAGGAGCGGGAACGTCTGGCCCGTCTCGAAGAGCGCCTGAACGCCGAAGTCGTGGGCCAGAGCCGGGCTGTCGCCGCCGTGGCCGGGGCCATCCGGCGCAGCCGCACCGGGCTTGGGGAGCCGGGCCGGCCGATCGGCGCGATGCTCTTCCTCGGGCCGACCGGTGTCGGCAAGACCGCGCTGGCAAAGGCGCTGGCGGAGAGCTGGTTCGGCAGCGAGAAGGCCCTGCTCAAGTTCGATATGTCGGAGTATCAGGAGCAGCACACCGTGGCGCGTCTGCTGGGTGCGCCTCCGGGCTATCTGGGCCACGACGAGGGCGGTCAGCTCACGGAGGCCGTCCGCCGCCGCCCCTACAGCGTAGTGCTCTTTGACGAAATCGAAAAGGCGCACCCGGATATTCAGAATGTGCTCCTGCAGATGCTGGAGGACGGCCAGCTGACCGACTCCATGGGCCGCAAGGCGGATTTCCGCAACACCATCGTCCTGCTGACCTCCAACCTCGGCGCACGATTCCTCGCCGGGCAGAGCGCACCGCTGGGATTCGGGGCGGGAAGTGAAGCCGCCTTTGAAAAGCAGTCGGAAGCCGCCGTTGCCGAGGCGAAAAAGTGGTTCCGGCCGGAGCTGGTGGGCCGTCTGGATGAGCTCATCGTCTTCCGCCCGCTGGAGGAGCAGAGCCTCTGCTCCATCGCCGAAAAGCTGCTGGGCCAGCTGGAAGAGCGTGCTGCCCGCAGCGGCTATCAGCTGACCCACACGGCCCGGGTCGGCCCGGCGCTGGCGGCAAAAGCACATTCGCCCTATGGCGCGCGAGAGCTGCGCCGACAGGTAGACCGGGCCGTGGAGCAGGCTTTCGCCGACCAGATCGCCTCCGGAAGTGTGAGCCTCGGACAGCACTGGACGGCAGACTGCACCGAGGACGGCAGGATCGTGGTGCAGGAGACGCAGACGGCGGGTGTCGGCTGAAAAGCTCTTGCATCTGCTCTGGTTTTCCGCTATGATAGAGGGCAGGAATCACCAGAGGAGGAAGCTGAATGCGCTATCTGTTTTTGCTCAACCCCACCGCCGGTAAGCGGGACTGCACTGCTGAGCTGGCCCCGGCCATCCAGGCCGCAGCCCAGCGGGCGGGCATCCCGCCGGAAAAAGGGAAGGTCGTTGTGACCCAGTACGCGGGCCATGCCCGGGAGCTGGCCGCTGAGGCGGCGCGCACCGCGCAGACCGACGGTGAGCCGGTGCGCATCTGGACAGCGGGCGGCGACGGCACCTTCAACGAAGCGCTGACCGGGGCGCAGGGGTGCAGCCTCGCGGCAGTGGGGTGTCTGCCCTTTGGCAGCGGCAACGATTTTCTGCGCACCTACGGCACGCGGGAAGAGTTCAATGACCTCGACGCCCAGCTGGCGGGCGGCGAGGTGGACATTGATCTGATGCAGACCGACCTCGGCCTTTCGGCGACCATCTGCGCCGCCGGGCTCGATGCACAGGTGGCTTACGGCATCCCGCAGTTCCGGCGCATCCCGTTCTGCGGCGGCGAGATGGCCTATGCGCTCTCCATCGTCAAGCAGCTCTGCGGCCACATCGGCCGGAACGTGACCTTCACCATCGACGGCGAGGAGCTGACGGTGGACTGCCTGATGTGTGCCGTCTGCAATGGCCGCACCTATGGAGGCGGTTTTTATGCGGCCCCCGAGGCTCAGCCCGACGACGGCTGGCTGGACGTTTTCATCATCCGCAGGGTGAGCCGCCTGACGATCGCCCGCCTGCTGGGGATGTACAAGAGCGGCAGGCACTTCCGGAACGGTGAGCTGACGGAACAGGCGAAGCCCTGCTTCATCTACCGCCGGGCAAAGTGTGTCTCCCTGCGCCCGGCAGACGGACGCGGCCCGATCGTGGCGACCGCCGACGGCGAGTGCGCTCCCTGCGACGCCATCACCGCCCAGCTCAAGCCGCTGGCCGGGCGCGTCCTGCTGCCCAAACCGGCCTATGAGCGGTTCATGGCCCAGCGGGCCAACGTGTAAAATGAAAGTATGAGAAGGGCCCTGCACGTTTCTTTAGGGGATCATCGGAGGATCAACAAAGGCGGCGGCTTTCCTTGTCAAGGGAAGCCGCCGCCTTTTCCGTTATCTTACAGCCTGTTTCAGCTGCTCCAGGTCATCCGCATCCGGGTGAGAAAGAGCCTTGTCAAAATTCTCGATCATGGCATCCAGATTGGGCAGATGGATCGGCTGTTTTTTCATGTTCTCATACCGCTGGCGTACCGACATCGGCATCTTTCCCTGACACATGAAGCTGCCGAAAACAGTGTTGCTTTTGTCCAGCGAATGCTCCGCCTTTTTCAAGATCTTATCAAAGTATTCTTTGCTGCCGCCGAAGCCGGCCGTGCCAAAGAGAAAGATATTTTTGCCGTGCAGCTGCTTCAAAAAGTCCGAAGTGCTTTCATCGGCTTGTCCCTTGTCCGTCCAGAAGCCCACATAAAGGGTGTCCGCTTCCATGGCGGCAGGATCCGGGGTGCCAAAATAACAGCAATCTGCCTGCGGCAGGCAGTCGTGCAGCGTATCTGCCAAGATTTTTGTGTTGCCTGTTTTGCTGCTGTATACGATCGCGTAACTCATAGCTTCTCCTTTGTGAATGTCTTTTTATTAAGTATATCGTGATTTTTTATCGGGTGGGTTTATGCGTTTTTTGCTTCTTTTTCTCGCAAAGCATCATAAACACAGCGGGTTCCCTGATGTGCCATCAGCCCGCCCAGACACTTCTTGTTGCAGCGGACGCAGCGGTATATCTGTTCCGCCTGCCCGTTTTTCAGCTTGTTCACCCAATCCGGGTCTGCCAGAAGCTGGCGGCTCATGGCGGCGCACTGGATGCGTCCGCTGGCGAGCTGCTGCTCCACAAGATCCGGGTCGCTCAGACCACCGACACCACAGATGGGCAGGTCGGTGTACTGCCGCACCTCATCGCAGAATTTGAGGAAACAACCGGGATGACCAAAGTATGGGTGGTTTGCAGGTGGAATCGTGTTTTCCAACGCGGAATGGTTTGCCAGCGTTACATGGAAGCTGGTCACACCCGCCTGCTCCAGCATCGGAACGAACACCGGCAGTTCTTCTTCCACCACACCGGCATTGCCAAAGTGCGGGTTTTCCTGCCGGACGGCCAGCTTGTAATCAATGGGCATTCCCGGAACCGCCGCATGGACTGCCGAGACCGCTTCCACCGCAAAACGGGCGCGGTTTTCTGCGCTGCCGCCGTATTCGTCGGTACGATGGTTGAAGATGGCCGAACTGAAGCTGCCGCACATCCGGTCGCCATGCACCTGCACCATATCAAAGCCGGCCTGTTTTGCCAATGCTGCTGCTTTGCCGAATCCGCTGATGATCTCATGGATCTTCCGCTGAGACATATTGGTAATGTAAGGAGCGACTTCGGTGTTCAGCTTTTCCCGCAGCTGATCCGGGGTGATTTTTTTCAGCAGCAGACCGGGAATGTACTTGAACATGGCCAGCAGATTGGAATCGCTCTGGTGCAGCTGAGCACAGACTTTGCAATCCGCATCATGGGCGATTTTCACGACCTGCTGGTAGAATGCAAAGCCTTTGGTGTCAAACAGAGATTTTTCAAATCTGCTTTTGCCCACCGGGACATCGCCCACGATGATCATGGCACAGCCGCCCTGTGCAATGGCGCGGATCTTTGCGAGGTATTCTTCATCCGACAGCCCGAATGTTGTCGGCGCAAAAATGATGCGGTTTTTCAGCTGCATCCCACCATAATGGATCGGACTCAAGATCGTTTCGTACATCATTTGCACACTTTCTTTTGCACTGCTTTTTGCAGTAATGTCAGCAGCTGCTGCCGCTCCTGCGCTGTCAGTCCGCCCAGACTCTGCGCATCCCAGCCGATAAAGACCTGATGACAGACCACAAAGGCGTTTTCACCCCTCTGGGTCAGCTTCAGGTGGTAGCTGCGCCCATTCTTTTCTTTCGTCAGAAAGCCGTCTTCGGCCAGCTTGTTCAGGCTGCGCTGGGAGTGGCCCCAATCCAGATGCAGAGCTTTGGTCAGTTCCGAAGGCGTGCAGTCCGGATGCTTTCCTACATAAATGACAAAATATATCAGCCAGAAGCTCAGACCCAGTTCCTGTAACCGCTGGGTCGTGTAAGCGGCAAACTCTCTGTGCAGGGTCAGAATGCAGGAAGATACTGTGGATGGCTCCATTTCGTCAACTCCTTCTGTTTTTGAATGGAAAGCATTATAGCACTGTTGCTTGACAAAGTCAAGTGCTTTGACTGCACTGTGCTTCGGAGCGAAAATATGAAGGTGAACCGGAACTGCCCAAACAGAGAGATGATCCCCATATCGTTTAACGCACTGGTCTTATGACGGGTGCGTTTTTTTGTTATCTGAAAGGCAGATGGAGCGTACATTGCTCGTACAGGGCGAGGGCAAAAAGAACATACACTCGACAGGCTCATGAAAAGGACATAAAAACTTAACAAAGAAATTTGCAAAACCCCTTGATTTTTGACTCCAAGATGAGTACAATACACTTAGCACTCAATGAAAAAGAGTGCTAAATAACCGGAAGGGCGCAGCCCCCCGGGACATAAAACAGTTTATCTTTTATATTTATAATAGGAGGGCAAGAACGATGAAGATCATTCCTCTTGCAGACCGTGTTGTTATCAAGACTGTTGAGGTCGAGGAGACCACCAAGGGCGGCCTCATCCTGACCGGCAGCGCCAAAGAGAAGCCCCAGGTGGCACAGGTCGTGGCCGTTGGCCCCGGCGGTGTCGTGGACGGCAAGGAGGTCAAGATGACTGTCAAGGTGGGCGACAAGGTGCTCACCAGCAAGTACTCCGGCACCGAGGTCAAGGTGGACGGCGAAGAATGCACCATCGTGCGTCAGGCCGACATTCTGGCCATCGTGGAGTAAGCGTCTTTCCCTCACACTGGATCATCAAGCATTTACGAAGGAGCGATAAAATATGGCTAAGCAGATCAAGCAGGGCGAGGAAGCCCGCAAGGCACTGTGTGCCGGTATCGACACTCTGGCAGATACTGTCAAGATCACCCTCGGCCCCAAGGGCCGCAACGTGGTGCTGAGCAAGAAGTTCGGCGCCCCCGTCATCACCAACGACGGTGTGACCATCGCAAAGGAGATCGAGCTGAAGGATGAGTTCGAGAACATGGGCGCACAGCTGGTGCGTGAGGTCGCTACCAAGACCAACGACGCCGCAGGCGACGGCACCACCACCGCGACCGTTCTGGCACAGGCTATGGTCACCGAGGGCATGAAGAATGTCACCGCCGGCGCAAACCCGATGGACATCCGCCGCGGCATGACCAAGGCTGTCGCTAAGGCCGTCGAGACCATCAAGGCACACAGCCAGAAGGTCAAGGATTCCAACGACATCGCCCGCGTCGGCACCATCTCCGCAGGCGACCCCGAGATCGGCCGTCTCATCGCCGAGGCGATGGAGAAGGTCACTTCCGACGGCGTCATCACCATCGAGGAGAACAAGACCACTGCCGAGACCTACAACGAGATCGTCGAAGGTATGCAGTTCGACCGCGGCTACCTGACCCCCTATATGGTCACCGATACCGACAAGATGGAGGCTGATCTGGACAATGCCGCCATCCTCATCACCGATAAGAAGATCAGCGTCATTCAGGACCTCGTTCCTCTGCTGGAGCAGGTCATGCAGAACGGCATGAAGCTGCTCATCGTGGCCGAGGACATTGAGGGCGAGGCTCTGTCCACCCTCATCGTCAACCGCCTGCGCGGCACCCTGAACGTCGTGGCTGTCAAGGCTCCCGGCTTCGGCGACCGCCGCAAGGAGATGCTGCAGGATATTGCTACCCTGACCGGCGGCACGGTCGTCTCTGCAGACCTCGGCTACGAGCTGAAGGATGCTACCGTTGACATGCTGGGCCATGCCCGTCAGGTCAAGGTCACCAAGGAGAACACCACCATCGTGGGCGGCGCCGGCGACAAGGACGCTATCGCATCCCGCATCGCACAGATCCGCAACCAGATCGAGGCCGCTACCAGCGACTTCGACCGCGAGAAGCTGCAGGAGCGTCTGGCAAAGCTGGCTGGCGGCGTGGCTGTCATCAAGGTCGGCGCTGCTACTGAGGTCGAGATGAAGGACAAGAAGCTCCGCATCGAGGATGCTCTGAACGCAACCAAGGCTGCTGTTCAGGAAGGCGTCGTTGCTGGCGGCGGCACTGCTCCCATCAACGCCATCCCCGCTGTCCGTGAGCTGTGCGATACGCTGGAAGGCGACGAGCGCACCGGCGCTAAGATCATCCTGAAGGCTCTGGAAGCTCCTCTGCGCCAGATCGCCAGGAACGCCGGCCTCGAGGGCAGCGTCATCATCGACAAGATCATCTCTGCCAATAAGCCCAACTACGGCTTCGACGCTCAGAATGAAGTCTACGTCGAGGATATGATCGCCGCCGGCATCGTTGACCCGACCAAGGTCACCCGCTCCGCTCTGGAGAACGCAGCATCCGTCGCTGAGATGGTTCTGACCACCGAGAGCCTCGTGGCCGACCTGCCCGAACCCCCGGCTGCTCCTGCTGCCGCTGGCGGTGACATGGGCGGTATGGGCGGCATGTACTAATAACTGCCAAAAAACCGCATGAATCCTTGATTTTTGGAGCGCGCAAAAGCGGATTTACGCCAAACTTACGCCAAAAATCAAAGCGCACTATAAGGTAACAAATCGGCGCCTGCCGCAAAAAGCAGGTGCCTTTTTTGTTTCTGGAATCGTAAAAAATGAGAAAATAAATCAACAAAAATGGTTGACTTGTGAACATCTATGTGCTATAATATTCTCAACGAGGAGGAGGTACCCCCTCGCGTAAGGAGAATTGGAGGAAGCCCATATGATTACGCCGTTCGGAAAGAGTCTGCGAAACATCAGGATGGATCGTGGAATGCTTCTGAAGGATATGGCGCAGGATTTGGACGTGACATCGTCCTACCTGTCAGCCGTTGAGGTTGGAAAGCGCAATGTTCCGGAAGAATGGCCTCGGAAAATTGGAAAGATGTATGACTTGTCTGATGAAGAAATTGAGAATCTGGAAGCTGCTGCAACAGCCTCTGCATCTCAAATAAAATTGGATTTGTCTGATGCCACCAATGAATCGAGGGAACTCGCTGTAGCATTCGCAAGAAGATTCAACGATCTTACCCCCAAAGATCAAAATGAAATTTTAACGCTGCTAAAAAACAGGAGGCCGAACGCTTGACATCTCAGATTGCACAGCCGCTATCCCGTAAAGAAATTCGAGAAATTGCACGTGATTTACGTAAAGCGCTTGATCTTGAAAATGAACCGTATTTTCCTATCATGCCATTTGTTGAAGGAATCCTTCCTAGAATAGATCCGAAATTTGAACTGGAAATTCTTTCAAAAGATGAAATGCATGATTTTCATGGGTTGACTTTTCCAGATAGACATCAAATACTTCTTCGGGAAGATGTTTATGAAAGAGCCTGTGATGGAAAAGGAAGAGATCGTTTTACGGTGGCACATGAGGTAGGACACTATATCCTACACATTCCCTCGAAGATAGTGCTTGCAAAACTGGAACAAGGCACGGCCGTTCCTAATTTTATGGACCCGGAGTGGCAGGCTGATGCTTTTGCAGGAGAACTTCTAATGCCAGCGCATTTGATGAAGGGTGTTTCTCCTGTGATTATCGCTGAAAAATGTGAAGTCTCTGAAGCTGCTGCACGCTACCAAAGCAGAAAAATGTAACAAAAACGGGAGAACCACTGCAATGGTTCTCCCGTAGACCGAAGCAACATCCTCTGCAAAGGAACATAAATGTGATCGGCCTAGATATGTAACGCAAATATATTCTAGCACATTTTTTATTCCTTTGCAAGATTTTACATAGATATTTTCTTGCAAAGGAGGGATCTCTATGTGGATTTTCCGCGCTTGGAAAACTACTAAGGATGGAAAACGCATTTATGCTAAGGCATATGGTCTAAAAGCGTTTCCTATCTGGATTGACGATGACTCTAAGGACAACTCTGAAGAGAAATCAGATAAGAACGAAGAATAATTGAAAATCAGCGATGGTGTCTGCCGAGATGCCATCGCTGATTTTGTATATAGTAATAAGCCACCCATCGACCTTACGGTCTCGCTGGGCGGCTTATTTTTTGCGTTTCCAGAGCAAATATTCTTCGTAGCGGTGCATCTCGTTCTGTTCTTCTTCGGTCAGGTGCTGGCGCTGTTTGCGGGCTTCGTCTGAGGGGTCGATGTCGGTCAGCCCCAGCAGGTAGTCGGGAGAGGTGCCGTAGAGCTTGCAGATGGTAAGCAGCACATTGCTGAAGGGGTAGCTCTTTTCCTGTTCCCACGCACGGATAGACCAAACGGAGATACCAAGTTTGTCCGCAAGGGCCTGCCGTGTGTCATCATTCAGTTTGCGGGGTTCTGCCAATCGCTCCCCAAGCATAGCTTGACCACCTTTCCTTACTACTAGTATATGAATTACTCCTACTTTTGACGAAAAGTGGCTGTACAATACTAGACAAGGCAAAAATAGCTGTATAATACTAGTATAAGGCGGAACTAGTACAAAAATACTACTTCCGCTGCAACGCTAAGGCAAAGCGAGGAAATCCCCGTTGGAACAACTGATCGACTTTCACGCACCGGAAGTGCAGGCGGTGCTAGATACGCTATTAAAAGATAAATCCACCGGTAAAAACATCATCTGAGCGACCGACCCGCCGGAGGAACTGCAAACGGTAATGTACGAACCTGTCACGGACAAATCTCAGATCACCACCCAGCAGCTCGGGCTGACCCACTACGAGGTGGTGCTGCCCCGGATGATGAAGCAGATCGACACCCAGCAGCAGCGCACCCGCAAAAAAGGCGAAGTATTCTCGCCCGCATGGGTCTGCAACAAGATGAACAACGCACTGGATGCCGACTGGTTCCGTGGGCTGGGGGCAGAGCAGACCGCCGGGCAGTTCACGGTGGAGCTGCCCAAAGGCTGGCAGACGGTGGAAACGCCGGTGCAGTTCCCGGCTTGCGAGGGCAGGACTCCGGCATGGGTGCAGTATGTGCAGAGCCGCCGATTGGAGGTGACCTGCGGCGAAGCCCCCTTTCTAACGTCCCGGTACGATGCCGCCACCGGCGAGATGATCCCGGTAGCCCGGCGCATTGGCATTCTGGACCGCAAGCTGCGTGTGGTAAGCGAGAACGCCGCCACAGAGGACGAGTGGCTCAAGTTTGCCACCCATGCGGTGCAGTCCACCTACGGCTACGAGTATCAGGGCGATAATCTTTTGCTGGCGCGGGTCAACCTGCTGCTGACCTATGCAGAGCATCTGCAAGCCCGCTGGCAGCGCAAACCCACAAAAGAAGCGTTACAACCTATCGCCAACATTATCAGCTGGAACCTGTGGCAGATGGACGGCCTGTGCCTGTCCGTGCCCGGCGGCAAGCCCCAGCCGGAGGCAGAACAGCTTGACATCTTTTCCATGTTCGGAGCGGCAGAGCCGCAGCCGCCTACGGTATCCTGTAAAGTGAAAAACTGGCGCAAGGGCAGCCATGGAACGACCCAGAACTTTGAAACCATTCAGGAAGGGAATACCAGCATGAAGTTTGATTATGTCATCGGAAACCCGCCGTATCAGGAAGTTGATGGAGGTTTAGGCGCAAGCGCAACGCCGGTATATAACAAATTCATTGAGGAAACAAAGACATTGAATCCAACGGCAATGTCTTTTATCATTCCAGCAAAATGGTATTCTGGTGGTAAAGGGTTGGATAAATTTCGAGAGCAGATGTTAAACGACAAACGAATGGCGGTACTCGTTGACTATCCTAACTCGCTGGATGTTTTTCCGAATGTGGATGTTGCTGGTGGTGTATGCTATTTTGTGTGGGCTAAGTCACATGAGGGAAAATGCTACTACATAAATTACCGAGATGGGGTTAAGACATCCGAATACCATGATTTGAATGAGTTTTCGACATTTGTTCGTTATCCAATCGCTGCCGAGATAGTTAAGAAGGTGCGTCTGAAAGGAGAGCAGACGCTTGATACGATAGTTTCCAGCCGAAAGCCGTTTGGTCTTGCTACAAATGTGAAACCGCTCAAAGCAGGAGATATTCAACTGAGATTTAATGGTGGGATAGGCCCATATAAAAGAAGTTTGATTTCTACGGGTATAGAAAATATAGACCGCTATAAAATCATTATTTCATATTTGACGGCAGAACACGCAGGACAGCCCGACAAGAACGGACAATACCGCATTCTCTCGACAATGGAAAAGCAGCCGCCGAAAGTAGTTTGTTCAGAAACGTATCTCGTTGCAGGAGCATTTGACACAGAAGCTGAAGCAGATAACTATATGAGATACCTAAAAACACGATTTGTGCGTTTTTTGATTTCGATTTTGGCGATGACACAGCATATCAGCAAAGGTATGTTTGGTTTTGTTCCTGTTCAGGATTTTTCAAGAGTGTGGACAGATGAAGAACTGTTTTCAAAGTATAAACTAACTTCTGATGAAGTGGCATTCATACAAAGCATTATAAAGGAGATGGCATAATGGCTGGCATAACCCCGCGCACTGCCCGGCAGGTGGTGCCCATGATCTACGCCTATACCACCCCGGAAATTGCCCGGCACAACGGCTGGACGAAGATCGGCTACACCGAGCAGTCGGTGGACAAACGCCTGAAACAGCAGACCCACACCGCCGATGTACTGTTCCACGAGGAGTGGCGGGGCAATGCCGTCTACGATGACGGCAGCGGTGAGGTGTTCACCGACCACGATTTCCATGCCTACCTCTGCAAGCTGAACGTGGAGAACGACCGCAAAAACGAGTGGTTCCATCTGGATGGGCAGCAGTCCCGGCGGTATTTTCAGGATTTCCGAATGAACCGGGGCCGGGTGCAGCTGGATGCCGCCATCGCCTACACCCTGCGAGAAGAACAGGAAAGGGCTGTCCGCGACACCAAGACCTATTACCAGAGCCACCCCGGCGGGGAATATCTCTGGAACGCCAAGCCCCACTTTGGCAAGACCCTCTCCGTCTACGACTTCTGCAAGCAGGTCGATGCACAGACGGTGCTCATCGTCACCAACCGTCCAGCCATCGCCAACAGCTGATACAGCGACTATGTGCGCTTTCTGGGCAGGGAGTCCGGCTATCTGTTCGTCAGCCATGTGGATGCCCTTGCCGGGCAGCCCCATGTGCTGGACGAGCAAGGCTATCTGGATGCCGCTGCACAGGGCGAGGAACTGTATAAGCGCATTGAGTTCGTCAGCTTGCAGGACATGAAAGGCTCCAAGTATTTCGGCGGCGAGTACGACAAGCTGCAACACCTGACTGAGCTGAACTGAGATGTGCTGGTCATCGACGAAGCCCACGAGGGTGTGGATACCTACAAGACCGATTGACCTGAACGAGTTCTTCAAGGTGAAGCCCAGCGGCAGCTTTGAGCACAAAGCTGCGGTGGACCGCTTTCTGGATGCTATGACCACCCAGAACAAATTTCCGTTTTCCACCCCGGAGCTGCGTGCCGAACTGAAGCACACCTTATGGCTGCTGAACCGGGTGGACAGCGCCAGAGCGCTGGCGAAAAAGCTGCAGGCGCACCCGGTATTCCGGGACTAGGTGATCCTTGCCGCCGGTGACGGCAAGCTGGGACGACACGGACGAGAACCAGAAGAGCTTTGACCGGGTAAAAGCCGCCATTGCACACCACGAAAAGACCATTACCCTGTCGGTGGGGCAGCTGACCACCGGTGTCACCATCCCGGAGTGGTCAGCGGTGCTGATGATCTCCAACCTGAAAAGCCCGGCACTGTATATGCAGGCAGCGTTCCGTGCCCAGAACCCCTGTCTTTTCCACGAAAATGGCATCTTCTGCCGCAAAGAGAACGCCTATGTGTTCGATTTTGACCCTGCCCGCACTCTGCTGATCTACGAGCGGTTCGCCAACGACTTTTCTCAGGACACCGCCCTGCAAGACCTGACCGATGCCCCGGCTCCTGTCAAAGAAGAGCATCTGGAACCCCTGAAAAAGAGCATCACCAAGGAGATCATCGCTCCTATGGTGGAGCAGGCAAAGCAGGAGTATGGTCGGGATCTGAAGCTGTCCGACTAGAAGCGGTTTGAGAGCGCCGCCAAGGTCAAGATGGACGTGGCGGTGAACAAGGTGGTGGACAACTACCGCATCGACCAGAGCCAGTTGGAGACCCAGCGCACCCAGCAGCGCCAGCAGGTGAACCGGGAGTTTGACGCCAAGCAGCAGCAGAGCACAGCCGCCCTGATGGAGACCCTGCAATCCACCATCCAGCAGACGGCGCAGGAAATGCAGCAGACTATTGTGCGCACCGTGGAGACCAACCAGAAGGAGCAGGAGAAAAAGGGCTGCAAGGACACCGTCCGTGACCACCTCCGGGGCTTCTCCCGCACCATCCCATCCTTCCTCATGGCCTACGGCGACGAGACTGTGACGCTGGCGAATTTTGACCGGATCATCCCGGACAAGGTCTTTCAGGAGGTCACCAGCATCACGCTGGAGCAGTTCCGCTTTTTGCGGTACGGTGGGCCGTACATCAACCAAGCCACCGGACAGGAGGAACATTTTGCAGGCCACCTGTTCGACCCGGTGGTGTTTGACGATTCGGTGAAGGAATTTTTGAACCTGAAGATCAAGCTGGCGGATTACTTTGATGAGAGCCGCACCGAGGACATCTTCGACTACATCCCACCCCAGAAAACTAACCAGATCTTCACCCCCAAGTGGGTGGTGAAAAAGATGGTGGACTTGCTGGAGCAGGAAAACCCCGGCTGCTTCGATGACCCCGGCAAGACCTTCCTGGACCCCTACATGAAGTCCGACCTGTACATTACGGAAATCGTCAAGCGCCTTTACCGCAGCGAGAAGATGCGGCAAGCCTTCCCGGACGATAACGCCCGGCTGGAATATATCTTTGCCAAGCAGGTCTATGGACTTGCCCCGACCGAGATCATCTACCGCATTGCCATCCGCTGCATTCTGGGCTTTGCAAAGAATCACGGCATCACCGCCCACCATATCCGTCAGGCGGATACGCTGGAATTTGCCAAGGCGGGCACCATGGAAAGGGAACGGGATAAGATTTTCAGAGACTGACCAATAGAATACGGCATAAAACCAAAGGCGGCTGTCTGCATGGGTGCAGACAACTGCCCTTGCGCTTTTTTACGGAAGGGAAGGTTCGTTGAGGGGGGGTGAACGGTGTCCATCCGGGCAAGTACCAAGATTTTTTGACAAATTCTGTGCAGCCCGCAGAAATCAATAAGTTCTGTTGTAAAATAACGCAAAATGCGTTACAATAAATCCGAGGTGATAACCATGGAAAAAACGATGACGCTCAATCTTCGAGTCAACCCTACTGTCAAGCAGCAGGCCGAAGATGTGCTGAAGCAGCTCGGCATCCCGATGGCGACCGCCATTGATATGTACCTGCGCCAGATCACCCTGACTGGCGGCATTCCCTTCTCACTGTCTTTGCCGAAAGCTCCTGCGGCTCTGAACGCTGACACCATGACCGATGACCAGCTTCATGCAGCCTTGCAGGTGGGCATCAAGGAGATCCAGAACGGTGATACCGTGGATGCCGCAAGCGCATTCGCGCAGTTCAGGGAACAGCACCGATGAAGCAGTATGACGTGAAAATTTCCCATGCAGCCCTCAGCGATATGGAGCAGATCTACAGCTATATTGCGGACCGTCTGCTGGAGCCTGACACGGCTATGGGGCAGTATAACCGCATTGCAGAAGCCATCCAGTCGCTGAACATCCTGCCGGAACGCTGTGCGCTGGTGGAAAGTGAGCCGGAGCGCACCCAAGGGCTGTGGCAGATGCTGGTGGACAACTACTCGGTGTTCTGCATCGTGGGCGAAAATACCGTGTCGGTGGCTCGTGTGCTGTACAGTGCCTCCGACCTTGTGCGCCGCCTGAGGAGAATGAAGTGAAAGAGGTGTTCGCATGACCGCCGTAATCTACGCCCGCTATTCGTCGGACAATCAGCGCGAGGAATCCATTGAAGGGCAGATTCGGGAATGCGCGGAAAGGAAAATGCACCGGCGGTACAGGAACCATCGGCTATAAATACAAGGATGGCACCCAAACCGTCCGATTTGAGGACAGGTTGACCGCTGATTGTGGAGGAAAAAGTTTGCGTTTGCGAAGCAACGAAAGCCCCAGTGGGACTTTTGAGCAACAGAACGGTCTTGCGCAAGCAAGATGGAGGGGCCTTGCCCCGACAAGTTCGGATTTGTCCGGCTCTGCTGGCTTTTTTGCCGCAACAAAAGGCCGGGGCAGGGGAGAACCCTCTGTCCCGGCCTTTCTGCGCGATGCGGGGGCGTCAGCCCTCCATCTTGTGCTCCACGAAGTCGCCCACCATCTTGTCCAGCTGGCTCACGGCGTGCTCGGCACCCTTGGCGATCTTGCGGGCGGTGCGGCGCATCTGGCGCTGGCTCGTGTTGGTGGCCATGACGCCGGCGGCACCCAGTGCGGCACCGGCGGCCATGCCGATCAGAAGCGGGGCAGTGGAGCTTGTGTGTTCGTTTTTCATAGGAGGCACTCCCTTCGAATCAAAATTTTTGGGCTGCGAGGATAGTATTTCCGCCAAAGGACTCACTATACGCTTTTTTTGTGCAGGAAAATGTGGTATACTGTATCATATGCTGATAAACTGGGCTGGTTATGGGCTGGCTTGGTTTATGGGAAAAGGCATATTCTGCGAAGGAGGCTTCTTTTTTGCTGAAGATAACGGAACCGAAAAAAGTTCTCTGCATCCATGACCTTTCCGGTGTGGGGCGCTGCAGTCTGGCGGTCATCCTGCCGGTGCTCAGCGTCATGGGCGTCCAGCCGGTGGCACTGCCCACGGTGGTGCTCTCCACCCACACCGGCGGCTTCGGGACACCGGCCCGTCTGGACGGCTGCGCCTACGGCGAGGCCGCACTGGAACATTACCGGGAGCTGGGGCTGAGCTTCGACTGCATTTACACCGGCTACCTCGGAGGCGAGGAGCAGGCCGCGCTGGCCGAAAAGGCCTTTGACCTCTGGCCCTCGGCCTATAAGGTGGTAGACCCTGTGATGGGCGACAACGGCAAGGCTTACGCTACCGTGACCCCGGCCTTCATCGACCGGATGCGGCAGCTCTGCCGCCGGGCCGACCTCATCCTGCCCAACGCCACCGAGGCCGGCCTGCTGCTGGAAAAAGAGCTGCCCGCCCAGCTGGACGAGGAAGGCGCCCGGGCGCTGGCCGACGAGCTGGCGGCGTCGCTGACCCCCAACGTGGTGGTCACCGGCCTGCAGCTGGACAAGTACATCGCCTGCGCCGGTGCAGGCCGCGACCGCTTCGTGGTCAAGAAGCTGCATATTGCCCGCAGCTTCCCCGGCACAGGCGACCTCTACGGTGCGGTGCTCATCGGCTCGCTCATCCAGGGCAACGCTCTGAGCGCGGCGGCAGACAACGCGGCAGAGTTCGTGGCGCTGGCCATCCAGAAAACGCCCTGCGACCAGGACACCCGCTTCGGCGTCTGGTTCGAGCCGCTGCTGCCCCGCCTGTGTCCGATGGGGGAGGAGTAAACAGCGATGAGTGAAAAACCGACCCTGAACATCGTTCTGGTGGAGCCGCGCATCCCTCAGAACACCGGCAACGTGGCCCGCACCTGTGCCTGCACGGCCTGCCGCCTCCATCTGGTGGGGCCGATGGGCTTTGCCATCGACGACAAGAAGCTCAAGCACGCCGGGCTGGATTACTGGCACTATCTGGACATCAGCTATTACGACAGTCTGGATGACTTCTTCTCGAAGAACGATGGGCCTTTCTACTATTTTACGACCAAAGCGCCCCGGCGCTACACCGACGTCGCCTACCCGGACGGGGCTTACCTCGTGTTCGGGCGGGAAGATGCCGGTCTGCCGGAGGCGCTGCTGGCAGCCGATCAGGAGCACTGCATCCGGATGCCCATGCGGGACACCTGCCGCAGTCTGAACCTGTCCAACAGCGTCGCCGTGGGCGTATACGAGGTACTGCGCCAGTGGGACTTCCCGGAGCTGCTGGACCACGGCCACCTGCGAGACTACGAATGGAAATGAGGAACACTATGAGCAAAATCGCGATTTTGACCGACTCCTCCTGCGACATCCCGCAGGAGCTGGCCGAGAAATACGGCATCGACATTATGGGCTTCCACATCCTGCTGGACGACGAAGACATCGTGGAGCGTGAAAAGTACACCCCCGAGGAGTTCTACGACAAGATGCGCGCCGCCAGAGGCATCCCCTCCACGGCTGCCATCACCCCCATCCAGTTCTGTGAGAAATACTGCCAGTATGTGGACGAGGGCTACACCGATGTCATCCATGTCCCCATCAACCGCTCCGGCTCTTCCACCTACAACAACGCTGTCATAGCCCAGGGGATGCTGCGGGAGGAGCGCCCGGAACATCACCTGAACATCCATCTGCTCGACCCCCACACCTACTCGATGGTGTTCGGCTGGTATCTGTGCGAGATGGCCCGCAAGCTGCAGAATGGCGCGGAGCTCCGCCACGTCATCAGCGAGTTTGAGACCCAGATGAACAAGATGGAGATCATCCTCGGACCCTACAGCCTCAAGCAGATGAAGAAGAGCGGCCGCATCTCTGCCGCCGCCGCGGTCATGGGCGAGCTGATGGGCATCCGCCCCATCATCACCCTCATCGACGGCAAGACCAGGGTGGAGAGCAAGGTGCGCGGCGACGACAAGGTCATCCCCGCCATAATCGACCTGTGCAAAAAGCGCACCGAGGGCGTGGAGGACTTCGATTATATGATCGGCCACACCTCCATCCCCCAGGCCGCTGAGCTGGAAAAAGCCTGCCGCAAAGCCTTCGGCAAGGCTCCGCTCACTACCTTCAATCTGGGCGGCGTCGTCTCGGCCAACACCGGCCCCGACACCCTTGCGCTGGTCTATGTGGGCAAGACCCGAGACTGAGCATATCACGGAAAGACTGCTGCTGTGCGGCAGTCTTTTTTCGTATCGCCGTTGCATTCCGGCCCAAACTATGGTATAATTTTTTACGCTGTGCCTGCGGGTACGGCTCCTTAAAGAGCAACTTAGGATTTTAGGCTCCCCGGCGTGTCTCGAACCATGCCGGGCCAAACCCACGGGGGCTGGCGGTCCCCGCGCGGTCAAAATCAAACCGCTGGAGTTATACGATGAAAAATCAGAACCTTTCCGTCCGTAAACTGGCCCGCTGCGGCATGGTCGCAGCCCTTTACGTCGTGCTCTGCATGGCACTGCAGCCGTTCTCTTACGGCGCAGTGCAGGTGCGTGTGGCCGAGGCGCTCTGCCTGCTGCCCGTGTTCGGTGCCGAGTACATTTTCGGCGTGGTGCTGGGCTGCTTCCTGGCAAACCTGCTGGGCTCCACCATCGTGGACGTCATCTTCGGCACTCTGGCCACCCTGCTGGCCTGCCTCGTGACCTACAAGCTGCGGAACATCCGCTTCAAGGGTCTGGCCCTTGCGGCCTCGCTGCCCCCGGTGGTCTTCAATGCCGTCATCATCGGCATCGAGATCGCGGTGATGTTCCCGGACCCCTCTTCCAGCGCACCCCTCTGGCTGGCCTGCGTCACCAACGGTATCTCCGTGGGCATCGGTGAGCTCATCAGCTGCACCGTGCTGGGCGTTCTGCTGGTCCGCATCATCGAGGCAAGCCCGGCGGTCAGGAAGGTCTTCGAGTCCTGAACCTGATCCCTTTCGGCGGGCGGGCCTGATCGAGCAGGCCCTCTGCCGGGGAATGAAAGGCTATTTTATCGGGTTGCTCGGCCTTTCGGACGATCGATATAGAACGGCGAAGCGCCGCACGGGAAACTGTGCGGCGCTTTTTCATAAAAGAAACGAAGGGACGATGATTCTACCACCCGTCGGTTGCGCGGGAGGATGCGGCCCGGTATAATAAGGCCAGAAAAGGGGCGGCAGACGCCCGCAAGGAGGCAGAAGATATGTACGAACTGGATAAGGCCGCATTTGGCCGCTTTCTGGCACAGCTGCGCAGAGAAAAGGGGATGACCCAGAAGGAGCTTGCCGCGACGCTGTACGTGTCCGACAAGGCCGTCAGCAAGTGGGAACGGGGACTGAGTGTGCCGGACATCTCGCTGTTGGTGCCGCTGGCCGAGCAGCTGAACGTGACGGTGGCCGAGCTTCTGCAGGGACGCTGGGTAGAGGAGGAGCGGCGCTTCACCCGCGAGGAGACCGAAGACCTCATCCGCAAGGCGCTGACCTTTTCGGCAGAGCCGCCGGAGCGCCGTCAGGCGCGGACGAAGAAGTATCTGCCGGTGTATGTCATCTGCTGTGTGCTGGGCGTCGCCGGAGCGCTGGCCGTCTGGGCGGCGGGACTGGCCGACATCGAGGGAGCGCTGGCTCTGCTCATCGTCGATGTGGTTTTCGGCGTCGTCTACGGGGCCTATGCCATGTTCTGGATGGCCGAGACCCTGCCCCGCTACTACGACGAGAACCGCATCTGCAACTTTGCACAGGGTGCGTTCCACATCCACATCCCGGGCATCTATTACAACAACCGCAACTGGAAGCATATCGTGCGGGCGTTCCGGGTCTGGTCGATGGCGTCGCTGGTGCTGGTGCCGCCCTGCACGGCGGGGGCTGTCCTGCTCGAGCGCGCTACCGGCTGGCAGGTGTTGGGCGCGGTGCTGGTGGTGTATATCGCCTCGCTGTTCGGGGCGATCGTGATACCGGCGAAGAGGTTTGAGTGAGGGAGCGGCTTTCGGGAAGGCTGTCCTTCGTACAACCTCTCAGTCTGCTTCGCAGACAGCTCCCCTGGTAGGGGAGCCTCTGGCGAAGAGGGAAAGCTTTGCGGAATGCCAAGGCCTCCCCTCGATAGGGGAGGTGTCAGCGCTTCAGCGCTGACGGAGAGGTTTTCCTTCCCCTCTCTGAGACCCGCATATTATCTGGCCAAGTGACAAATTATCGACGCTGCATCGGCAAGAAAGTCACTTGGCCAAGGTGGCCAAATGGGTGATGCTGACCAAGTGACTCACTTGGCCAATGGGGGTCACTTGGCCAAACTGGCCAACTGACAAAATATAACGTAACTATATTATTAAATGGTCACTTGGCCACATAATCTACTACAGTATACAGGAGAAACTTACATGCTCAAGGATTCACAGCTCGACCTCTGCGGACGGGTGGATTTTGCCCGCACGACACCGCTGCTGGCGCGGGACGAGGCGTTCTCGTTTGCCTGCGCAGGCTGCGGCGGCTGCTGCCGGGGGCGGGAGGATATCGTGCTGTCGGGCTTCGACCTCTGGCGCATCGCGGGTCGGCTGCGCCTGCCGCCCCAGACCGTGGCCCGGGCCTTCTGCCGCGCGTCCATCGGGCAGGTGAGCCATCTGCCGGTGCTGCGGCTGGCCCCCGTGAAGGAGGAGCGGAACAACTGCCCCTTCCTCACCGAGGACCACTGCGCCATCCACGACGCCGAACCGCTGGTCTGCGCCCTCTACCCGCTGGCGCAGGAGATCAGCAGGGAAGGGGAGGTGAGCTATTTTTTGCAGCCCACCGGCTGCGGAGGGCGTGTCATCGAAGCCAAAGTGGAGGACTATCTGGCCCGCTACGATGTGCCTGCCCGGGAAAAGACCGACGTCCGCTGGGCGCAGACCTGCATGGACCTGGAAGACGTGGTGGAGCCGCTGGACGCCGCCCTCGAGCCGCCCCTGCGCCGCCGGATGCAGGCGAAGCTCTGGCGGGCGCTCTATTTTAAGTTTGACTATGAGAAAGAGTACCTCCCTCAGCTGGAAGAAAACCTCGTCTGGCTGGGCGCAGAGCTCCAAAAACTGACGGACTATCAGCAGAGAAGAAACACCTATCGAAAAAAGTGATAGATATATTCATTTTAATAGATAATTAGAACCGAAACGGCGTTGCCATCGGACGGAAATCGTGATATACTTCACGAGTGTAAAGCAGAGGCTCTCTGCCGGACATTCAAATGCTTTTCGGCGCGGCGTCCTGCTGCCGCGTAGATGGAAAAATGAGGGAGTAATCATTATGCGTAAAATCACTCGTCGTTCGTTTCTGGCTGCTGCCGCTGTCTGCGGCGCTGCTGCTGCCCTGACCGCCTGCGGCGGCTCTTCTGCATCCTCCACGGCTGCTTCTTCTGTGGCATCTTCTGCCGCAGCCGGCTCCGCTGCCGCTTCCGGCGACACCTACACCATCGGCATCTGCCAGCTGGTGCAGCACGCCGCTCTGGACGCTGCAACGCAGGGCTTTGAGGACGCTCTGACCGCAGAGTTCGGCGACAACGTGAAGTTCGACTTCCAGAACGCACAGGGTGACTCCGCTACCTGCGCCACCATCGCCAACGGCTTCGTTTCCTCCGGCGTTGACCTCATCATGGCAAACGCCACCCCCGCTCTGCAGGCTGCACAGTCTGCCACCAACGAGATCCCCGTTCTGGGTACCTCCGTCACCGAGTACGGCGTGGCTCTGGGCCTGACCGACTTCTCCGGCACTGTCGGCGGCAACATCTCCGGCACCTCTGATCTGGCTCCGCTGGACCAGCAGGCCGATATGATCGTGGAGTGGATGCCCGACGCCAAGAAGGTCGGCCTGCTGTACTGCTCCGCTGAGGCCAACAGCCAGTATCAGGTGGACGAGGTCCAGAAGTATCTGGAGGCCAAGGGCGTCACCGCGACCCAGTACGCTTTCTCCGACTCCAACGACCTGTCTTCCGTCTGCCAGAAGGCCGCTGACGAGAACGACGCTCTGTATGTCCCCACCGACAACACCGTCGCTGCCAACACCGGCATCGTGGACGGCATCTGCCGCCCGGCCAAGAAGCCCGTCTTCGCCGGTGAGGAGGGCATCTGCGCCGGCTGCGGCGTGGCCACCCTGTCCATCAGCTACTACGACCTGGGCTACACCACCGGTGAGATGGCTGTCAAGATCCTGAAGGGCGAGTCCAATGTCTCCGATATGCCCATCGAGTACACCGATGTGACCAAGAAGTACAACAAGACCATCTGCGACGACTTGGGCCTGACCGTTCCCGAAGGCTATGAGGCCATCGAGGGTTAAACTTTAACGGATAAATACAGCGGAGAAGAGCGGTTTTTCCGCCCTTCTCCGCTTTCCCGTATCAAACGGGTCTATAAAAAAGTGTAATTTAGGAGGAATCATTTTGGAAATGCTTGCAAGACTGGCGAACCTGCCCGGTGCTCTGCCGGGTGCGTGCGCACAGGGCCTCATCTGGGGCATCATGGCCATCGGCGTTTACCTCACCTACCGCATCCTTGATGTGGCGGACCTGACCGTGGACGGCTCCTTCGGCACCGGCGGCGCAGTCTGTGTCATGTGCCTGCTCTCGGGCCAGAACGTCTGGGTGTCCCTGCTGGCTGCCGTGCTGGCGGGCCTCGCCACCGGCCTTGTCACCGGCCTGCTCCACACCTTTATGGGCATCCCGGCCATCCTGTCCGGCATCCTGACTCAGCTGGCCCTCTACTCCATCAACCTGAAGATCATGGGCAAGGCCAACCAGTCCATCAACGTGGACAAGTATGACCTGCTCATCTCCCTGCGCTGGGTCAAGGAGTTCGCGCTCCACAACCCCATCATCATGGTCATTCTGGTGTCGGCTGTGGTCATCGCCGTGCTGTACTGGTTCTTCGGCACCGAGCTGGGCTGCGCCATCCGCGCCACCGGCTCCAACCCCGCCATGTCCCGCGCACAGGGCATCAACACCAACTTCAACATCGTGCTGGGTCTGGCCGTCTCCAACGCTCTGGTGGCGCTGTCCGGTGCTCTGCTGAGCCAGTATCAGGGCTTTGCGGATGTCGGCATGGGCCGCGGCGCCATCGTCATCGGTCTGGCCGCTGTCATCATCGGTGAGGCTGTGTTTGGCCGCATCTTCCACAACTTCGCCCTCAAGATGGTGTCTGTCTCTCTGGGTGCCATCATCTACTACATCGTCATCCAGCTGGTGCTGACCCTCGGCTTTGACGCGAACCTGTTAAAGCTGCTGAGCGCATCTGTCGTGGCTGTCTTCCTCGCCGTGCCGTACTGGAAGGGCAGATACTTCGCAAAGCCTGCGGCCAAAAAGGCAAACAAGGAGGGCGCAAACAATGCTTGAGATACAAAATGTTTCCAAGACCTTCAACGCAGGCACCGTTAACGAGAAGACGGCCCTGAACGGCCTGAACCTGAAGCTGAATGAGGGCGACTTCGTCACCGTCATCGGCGGCAACGGCGCAGGCAAGTCCACCATGCTGAACGCCGTCGCCGGCGTCTGGCCCGTGGACTGCGGCAAGATCATCATCGACGGCGTGGACGTCACCCGTCTGGGCGAGCATCAGCGCGCCGCCTACATTGGCCGCGTCTTTCAGGACCCCATGACCGGCACTGCCGCCACCATGCAGATCGAGGAGAACCTCGCCCTTGCCGCCCGCCGCGGCAAGCCCCGAACGCTCCGCATCGGCATCACCAGGGCGGAGCGGGAGCAGTACCGTGAACTGCTCAAGAGCCTCGATCTGGGCCTCGAGAACCGGCTGACCGCCCGTGTGGGTCTGCTGTCCGGCGGCCAGCGTCAGGCGCTGACCCTCCTGATGGCCACCATGAACAAGCCCAAGCTCCTGCTGCTGGACGAGCACACCGCCGCCCTCGACCCCAAGACCGCCCTCAAGGTGCTGACCCTCTCGGCGAAGATCGTTGAGGAGAACCACCTGACCACCATGATGATCACCCACAACATGAAGGACGCCATCAAGTACGGCAACCGCCTCATCATGATGCACGAGGGTCACATCATCTACGACGTCTCCGGCGAGGAGAAGAAGAACCTGCAGGTCTCCGACCTGCTGGCAAAGTTCCAGATCGCCAGCGGCGGTGAGTTTGCAAATGACAGAATGATCCTGTCCTGATAAACCGCACTTCAAGCTCCTCCGAAAGGGGGAGCTTTTACTTTTTTCTCCTGAACTTCACTTTCCTGATTTACAAAACAGGCCGAATCGTCTATAATAAAGGACGACGGCCTGTTTTTGTGCAAAAACGGCCAAATCCAAGCACTGGGAGGAAATGCTGTGCTCATTCAACTCATCGAGGGCGTCTACCGTCTGTTGTGGGGCGACCTGCTCACCCTGCATCTGGGAAACGTGACCCTCAGTCTCTCGTTTATGGTCATCCTGCTACTGACGGCGGGGGTGTTCTTCACCCTGCGCACGAGGCTTCTGCCGGTGCGGCTGTTCCGGGATATGCTGGCGGCGGTCTGCGAGAAGAACGACAAGGGCAGCGGCCTCTCGTCCTTCCAGACGCTGGTGGTGTCCACGGCCACCCGGGTGGGCATGGGCAATCTGGTGGGCGTCGTGGCGGCGCTGTCTGTGGGCGGTGCAGGCGCGGTGTTCTGGATGTGGGTGACGGCTCTGCTGGGCGCATCCACCTCCTTTGTGGAGTCCACGCTGGCCCAGAAATACAAGCAGCCCGACCACCTTTACGGCGGCTGGCGGGGCGGCCCGGCCTACTATCTCCACACCCTCGCGGAGCGCAGACGGGGCAGAAAGCTCCGCCGCTCGGTGGCGGCCTGCCTGTTCGCCGTGTCGGGCCTCATCTGCTGGTGCGGCATCAGTCAGGTGGTCAGCAACTCGGTGAGCGAGGCGTTCCAGAATGCGTTCTCCATCCCGCCGCTGGTCACGACGCTGGTGCTGACGGCGCTTGCGGCGGTCATCGTTCTGCGGAAGGAGGCCACCGTCAGGAGCCTCGACGTCATGGTCCCCATCATGGCGGGCTGCTACTTCGTCATGACCCTCTGGATCATCCTCACCCATCTGCCCCAGCTGCCCGATGTCTTCGTCCGCATTTTCTCGGAGGCGCTGGGCCTGCGTCAGGCCGTGGGCGGCGGCTTTGGCGCTGTGGTGATGAACGGCATCAAGCGGGGCCTCTTCTCCAACGAGGCCGGTTCCGGTTCGGCCCCCTGCGCCGCTGCTGCCGCTGAGTGCGACGACCCCGTGAAGATGGGCCTCGTGCAGGCGCTGGGCGTCCTCATCGACACCATCGTCATCTGCAGCTGCACGGCCTTCGTGATGCTGCTGGCTCCCGGGAGCGTCACCGGCGGGCGGCAGGGTATGGACCTTTTGCAGGCGGCGATGCAGTACCATCTGGGCAGCTTCGGCGTCGTCTTCATCGCAGTGACGCTGGCACTGTTCAGCTTCTCTACTTTTATCGGCATCCTCTACTACGCCCGCTGCAACGTGGCCTATCTCTTCGGCGACAGCTGGTTCTGGCAGACGGCCTACAAGGTGCTGGCGCTGGTGATGCTGGTCGTCGGCGGGATGCAGGCCTACACCGTGGTGTGGGACCTCGGCGACGTGGGTATCGGCCTGATGACCATATTCAATATGCTGGCCCTCTACCCGCTGTCGGGTGAGGCGCTGACCGCCCTGCGGGAGTACGAAGCCAAAAAGAAACTCAAGTAAACAAAAAGCCATCGGCCCAGACAGCCGATGGCTTTCGTTTTATGCGCGGTGACCCAGCCGCATTTTGAAGTCGTTGTAGCCGAAGCGGACCAGCTCCCGGCAGGTGCCGTCCTCAGCCAGCGCCCAGATGGGCGGCAGGGGCATGCCGTTGAAGGTGTTGTTCTTGCAGGTGGTGTAGATGGCCATATCGCCGAAGATGAGCCGGTCACCCTCGGCAAGCGGGGCGTCGAAGCTGTAGTCTCCCACGACATCGCCCGCGAGGCAGGTCGGCCCGCCGAGGCGGACGGTGCAGGGCTTTTCGCCCGGCTCGCCCGCGTCCAGCAGGGGAGGGCGGTAGGGCATCTCAATGACGTCCGGGGTGTGGCAGGCCGCAGACATATCGAGGACGGCGAGGCTGGTGTCACCGTTCTGCAGAGTGTCCAGCACTGTGGTGACAAGATAGCCCGCGTTCAGCGCCCACGCCTCGCCCGGCTCCAGATAGACCTGTACGCCGTACTTCTCCTGCATCCGGGCGATGCAGGCTTCCAGCATGGCAAGGTCATAGCCCGGGCGGGTGATGTGGTGTCCGCCGCCGAAATTGAGCCATTTCAGCCCCGGCAGCAGGTCGCCGAACTTCTCTTCCACAGCGTCCAGCGTCAGGGCCAGCGCGTCGGCGTCCTGCTCACAGAGGGTGTGGAAGTGCAGGCCGTCCAGCAGGGCGGCGAGGCCCGGCTGTTTTGCCAGAGCCGCGTCCCACTGGGCGCGGGTGGTGCCGAGACGGCTGCCCGGGGCGCAGGGGTCATAGATGGCATGGCCTTCCTGCGTGGAGCGCTCCGGGTTGATGCGCAGACCGACGCTCTTGCCCGCCGCCTTGGCCGCAGGGCCGAACTTTGCCAGCTGGGCCGGGGAGTTGAACACGATGTGGTCGGCGTAATCCAGAAGCTCGTTGAACTCGTCCACCCGGTAGGCGGCGCAGAAGACGTGGTTCTCCTTCTCGGGCAGCTCTTCCTTGCCCAGACGGCTCTCGTAGAGGCCGCTGGCCTCAGTGCCTGCGAGGCAGGGTGCGAGAAGCGGGTAGAGGTCGAAGTTGGAGAAAGCTTTCTGCGCTAATAAAATCTTGCAGCCCGTCCGCTGCTGGACCCCCAGTAGAATTTCGCCGTTGCGGCGCAGCTGGGCTTCGTCCAGCAGATAGCAGGGGGTGGGCAGGGAAGCGAGGGCCTTTTCCGAGAGGTTTGCCAGCCCCGCGAAGGGCGGGCGCGTATCGACCAGCCGCATCAGTCCACCAGAGCCGGGCTGTGGCTCTCAGAGCGGGGCAGGCCGTACTTGTCCAGTGCGTCCAGATAGGGGTCCGGGTCGAACTCTTCCACGGTGTGGACGCCCTTGGTGGTCCACTTGCCGGTCAGCAGCATCAGTGCGCCGCACATGGCCGGAACGCCGGTGGTGTAGCTGATGGCCTGAGAGCCGACTTCCTTGTAGCACTCCTGATGGTCGCAGACATTGTAAATGTAGTAGGTCTTTTCCTTGCCGTCCTTCTTGCCCGTGAAGATGCAGCCGATGTTGGTCTTGCCCTTGGTGCGGGGGCCGAGGCTGGCGGGGTCGGGCAGGAGGGCTTTCAGGAACTGGATGGGGACGATCTCCTGCCCGTTGAAGTTGATGGGAGTGGTGGAGAGCATCCCCACGTCCTCGAGGCAGCGCATGTGGTCGAGATAGCTCTGGCCGAAGGTCATGAAGAAGCGGATGCGCTTTGCCTCCGGGATGTTCTTTGCCAGAGACTCGATCTCCTCGTGGTGGAGCAGGTACATATCCTTCTGGCCCACCTTGTCGAAATCGTACTCCCGCTTGATGCTCATGGCCGGGATCTCGACCCAATGGCCGTTCTCCCAGTAGCTGCCGGGGGCGGAGACCTCGCGGAGGTTGATCTCGGGGTTGAAGTTGGTGGCGAAAGCATAGCCGTGGTCGCCGCCGTTGCAGTCGAGGATGTCGATGGTGTCGATGGTGTCGAACTCGTGCTTCTTGGCGTAGGCGCAGTAAGCCTGGGTCACGCCCGGGTCGAAGCCGCTGCCCAGCAGGGCGGTGAGGCCGGCTTCCTCAAACTTTTTGGCGTAGGCCCACTGCCAGCTGTAGTCGAAGTAGGCGGAGAAGCCTGCCTCCTTGCAGCGCTTTTCATAGATGGCACGCCACGCGGGGTCGTCGGTGTTCTCCGGCTCGTAGTTGGCGGTGTCCATGTAGTTGACGCCGCAGGCGAGGCAGGCGTCCATGATGGTCAGGTCCTGATAGGGCAGGGCGATGTTCATCACGAGGTCGGGCTGATAGCTCTTGATGAGGGCGATGACCTCGTCCACATGGTCGGCATCCACCTGTGCGGTGGTGATGTTGGTGGTGGTCTTGGGGGCAAGCTCTGCGGCCAGCTTGTCACACTTGGACTTGGTGCGGCTGGCGATGCAGATGTCGGTGAACACTTCGGGGACCTGGCAGCACTTGTGGATGGCGACGGAGGCCACGCCGCCGCAGCCGATGATCAGAACTTTGCTCATGATGGTTTCTCCTTTATATCAAATTATTTTTTGTCAGACCTGAAACCCGGGCCAGCCCTTGTCGAGGGCGATCAGCAGCTCCCGCAGCACCTTGCAGGCCGTGGCCGTGGAGACGCCGGAGATGTCCAGCATGGGGGCCAGCTCATTGAGGTCGGCGCCCACAATGTTGGCCTTGGACACGGTGCGGATGGCGTCCAGCAGCTGCAAAAAGCTCACGCCGCCGGCCTCGGGGGTGCCGGTGCCGGGGAAGCAGGAGGGGTCGAGGCAGTCGAGGTCGATGGTGAGGTAGACCGGCTCTTTGGTGGCGCAGAGCTGTTCGGTGAGCGCGGCAAGGCCGGTGAAGTCGAACTTGTGCATCTCGGTATGCTGGGCCGCAAACTCGAACTCGGCCCGCTCGCCGCTGCGGATGCAGAACTGGTGGATATGGCCGTCGCCCACGATCTCGTGGCAGCGGCGCAGCACACAGGCGTGGCTCAGCTTTGCACCGAGGTAGTCGTCCCGCAGGTCGGCGTGGGCGTCGAAGTGGATGATGTGGAGGCCGGGGTATTTCTCCGCCACGGCCCGCACCGCACCCAGCGTCACCAGATGCTCACCGCCCAGCAGGAGCGGAAGCTTGCCGTCGTGCAGGATCTCTGCCGCCCGGGCCTCGATGTCGGAAAGGGCAGCTTCGCTGGAGCCGAAGCAGAGCTCGAGGTCGCCGCTGTCGAAGATGTCGAAGTCGGTGAGATCGGCGTTCTGGTAGGGGCTGTAAGTCTCGAGGCCAAAGCTCTCGTGCCGGATGGCCGACGGGCCGAACCGTGCGCCGGGGCGGTAGCTGGTGGTGGAGTCGAACGGTGCGCCGTAAAGCACGATGTCGGCGGCGCGGTAGCTGCTGTCGCAGCCGATAAAGGTTTCAACATTGGGTGAGATCATTTGGGTTCCTCCACTTCGCGCAGCATCTCCTCGAGGAATGCCGGCAGATAGAAAGCTCCGACGTGGAGCCGGGTGGTATAGTAGCGGGTGCGCAGATTGAGCGCCTTCCATGCGTCGGCGTCCAGGTCATCGATGGGGTGGTACTTCTTGCTGGCAAAGCCGAAGAGCCAGTAGCCGGCGGCGAAGGTCGGGATGTGTGCCTGATAGACCCGGCTGACGGGGAAGGTGGACGCGATGCGCTTGTGGCTGCGCTGCATGGCGCTGGCGTCCTCGGTGTAGAAGGGGCTGCCCTGCTGGTTGACCATGATGCCGTCCTCTCTCAGGGCGTTGAAGCAGCTGCCGTAGAACTCCCGGGTGAACAGGCCCTCGGAGGGGCCGAAGGGGTCGGAGGAGTCCACGATGATGAGGTCATATTCCTCCTCGCAGCGGCGGATGTATTTCAGAGCGTTCTCGAAGTAGATGTGGACCCGGCGGTCGTCCATCCGGCAGGCGTTGCCGGGCAGATAGGCGCGGCAGGCCTCCACGACCTGGGGGTCCATCTCCACGAGGTCGATGCGCTCGACCCGGTCGTAGCGGGTCAGCTCCCGCACCACGCCGCCGTCGCCTGCACCGATGACAAGGATGTCTTTTGCCTCCTTGTGGACGGCCATGGGGACATGGACGATCATCTCGTCGTAGATGAACTCGTCCCGCTCGGTGAGCATCACGTTGCCGTCCAGCGTCAGCACCCGGCCAAACTCAGGCGTCTCAAAAATGTCGATGCGCTGATAGTCGCTCTGCTTGGAGTAGAGCTGTTTGTTCACCCGGATGCTGTGCTTGACGTCCGGGGTGTGAAATTCCGAAAACCAAAACTCCATCTGCTTCTCCTTATGCCAGAACATTCAGGTGCAGGATGTCCGGGTCTTCCGGGCCGGTCATGCTGCAGCCTTTGGCCTTGGCGTACTCGATATAGTTCAGTATCTCTTTGGTGATGCGCTCGCCGGGGGCCAGGATGGGGATGCCCGGCGGGTAGCACATGACGAACTCGCTGCACACCATGCCCTCGGTCTCCCGGAGGGGCAGGCTCTTTTTGGGGGCGTAGAACGCCTCCTGCGGGCTGGCGGCAACGACGGGGTCGATGTATTCCTGGCTCAGCAGGCCGGCGCCGTCGGTGTGGTAGCGGCGCTTTATCTCGGCCAGTGCGCTCACCAGACGCTCGATCTCCTGCGGGCGGTCGCCGATGGAGAGGTAGGCGAGGATGTTGCCGATGTCGCCGAACTCGATCTGGATGTCGTACTCATCCCGCAGGATGTCGTAGACCTCGATGCCGGCGAGGCCGATGTCCAGCGTGTGGACGCTGAGCTTTGTGGTGTCGAAGTCGAAGACCGAGTTGCCGTTGCACAGCTCCTTGCCGAAGGCGTAGTAGCCGCCCACGGCGTTGATCTCTTCGCGGGCGTACTCGGCCATGTCAGCCACCTGATGGAACACCTGCCGGCCCCGCAGCGCGAGGTTCCGCCGGGAGATGTCGAGGCTGGACATGAGCAGATAGCTGCCGGAGGTCGTCTGGGTCAGGTTGATGATCTGGCGCACATAGCCGGGGTGGACGTTGGGGCCGATGAGCAGCAGGCTCGACTGCGTTAAGCTGCCGCCGCTCTTATGCATGGAGACGGACGCCATGTCCGCGCCTGCCGCCATGGCGGAGACGGGCAGACTGCCGCCGCCGAAGTAGAAGTGGGTGCCGTGGGCCTCGTCGGCGAGGCAGAGCATCCCGGCGTCGTGGGCCATCTTGACGATGGCGCGCAGATCAGAGCAGATGCCGTAGTAGGTGGGGTTGTTCACCAGCACGGCCACGGCGTTGGGGTGCTCCTTGATGGCTTTTGCCACCTGCTCCCGCTTCATGCCCAGCGAGATGCCGAGGCGCTTATCCACTTCGGGATTGACGTAGACCGGCACTGCGCCGCAGAGCACCAGCGCGTTCAGCACGCTGCGGTGGACGTTGCGGGGGAGAATGATCTCGTCGCCCCGCTTGCAGGCCGTCAGCACCATGCTCTGCACCGAGCTGGTGGTGCCGCCCACCATCAGAAAAGCGTGCGCTGCGCCGAAGGCGTCGGCGGCCAGCTCCTCGGCCTCCCGGATGACCGATACCGGGTGGCAGAGATTGTCCAGCGGTTTCATGCTGTTGACGTCCACGCCCACGCACTGCTGGCCCAGAAAGGCCGTCAACTCCGGGTTGCCCCGGCCGCGCTTGTGGCCCGGCACATCGAAGGGGACCACCCGCATCTGTCGGAACTGCTCCAGAGCCTCGTAGATCGGTGCGCGGCGCTGATCCAGCCGGAACCGTGTACGGTTCTCACTCATGTTTTTTCCTCCGTCCCTGACTCCTGCTGCAAACCATGCGGGCAAACAAAAAAGCACAAGCCCTGCACAGAAATGCAGGCTTGCGCTTTGAAAAAACCGTTTGAATGCGCGGACAAAGCCTCCGGGGAAAAGACGCCAGAGCCGTATCGCAGCATGATTCATCAGGATTCAAAAGGACGGGATGACGAGAGTCTATATAGCAATTACACTTTTACTACTCTTATTGACCGTTTCACAAGTCTGCGCACGCTCTGCGCAATTTCATGGTTGTAAAGGAACCAACTTATAAAATTTAGAGCTCAGCCGCAAGGTCAAAAGCTGCCTTCAATCAAAAACAGCAGTCTTTGCGGCATGCGATCCAACGCTGTTGCCAACGAATAAAAAGTTGGATCGCTAACGCTCAATCAATAATGGCAGCTTGCGCCGCCGGTCGGCAGTGGACCCGGCTGTCCGTATGGCCTTAGCCCCGATGGGCGGTCCTAGTTAAATTGCTTTGAAAAGACTTCGACACGCTTCGTCTCTCAAAATCGTGTGTGATTTTATCATGCAAAAAGCGATTTGTCAATGATTTGACAGGAAAAAGCTCAAAAAATCTTTCGGGAGTCATATTTACCGTCATCCGGCAGGAAGTGTCGGCGCGGCATAACATAAAAAGAACGGCCCCGGTACGCAGTCTGGACGTATCGGGGCCGTTTTGGTTTGCTTTCAGCGCTTGATGTCGTAGTTCATGTTCATGAGGTTGCGGATGGAGCTGACATCGTCGGTGATATTTGCATCGCCGTGGATGGTGTGCTTGATGGCGCTGCTTGCCACCGCAAAGTTTATCATGTCCATGGCCTTGTAGTTGTGGAGCATGGCGTAGATGAGGCCGCTGGCGAAAGCGTCGCCGCCGCCCACGCGGTCGAGGATGTTGAAGGTGAACAGCTTGCTCTCGAAGGTGTGGCCGTCATACCACATAAAGGCTTTCAGGCTGTTCTCGCTGCCGCTGTGGGCATAGCGGACGTGGCGGGCGATGCACTTCAGGCTGGGGTAGCGCTCGATGAAGTGCTGGAAAATTTCGTCCTGCTGCTCATAGCTGGGCTGCAGAGGCACGCCGTCCTTCCAGTCGCCCTTGGAGTGGTCATTCTCGTCCTTCCACAGGTGGTAGGGCTCGATGCCCAGCAGCACGTCCACATAGGGCAGGCACTCGGTACAGAAGTCGCGGGCCTCGTCCCAGGTCCAGAGGGTGGAGCGGAAGTTGCCGTCGAAGCTGACGGTCAGGCCCTTCTTCTTGGCCTCCTTGAGCATATCGATGATGAGGCCGCGGCAGTTGGGGGCCAGAGCCGGGGTAATGCCGCTCAGGTGCAGCCAGTCGAAGCCCTCCAGCAGCTCGTCCAGATCGACCTGAGAGAAATCGTACTCGGTGATGGCGCTGTGCTTGCGGTCATAGATGACCTTGGAGGGGCGGATGCCGTAGCCGGTCTCGAGGTAGTATGTACCCAGACGGTTGGAGGGCGTCTCATCCGGCTCGGTGAGGATCATGGGGGTGCAGTGGACGTCGTTGGAGCGCAGCCAGCGCACGGCGCTTTTGCCGAGGCTGTTGTTCGGCACGACGCTGAAGAAGGTGCTGTCCACGCCGAGGTTTGCCAGCGCGAGGGCGATGTTGGCCTCGCTGCCGCCGTAGCTGGCCTCAAAGTTGGTGGCCATGCGGAGTTTTTCGTAGTTCGGCGGGGTCAGGCGCAGCATGATCTCGCCGCAGGTGATGAATTTCGGTCCGGTCGTCTCGTGGCCCAGAATGGGGTTGAAATGTTCCATAACGGTCCTCCTGTTGCTCTTCTCGGGCATTTGAGCCGCCGCCTCTCATATACCATTCTTGAGACGGGGCGTTTGGTGCTCAGCAGGGCAGCCAGACCCCACATGACGCACATCGTTGTATCCATTATAGTGCTTTCGGAGAGGATTTGCAAGGAAAAGAAAAACACTGTGAGAGAAAATTTGGTGGGATTTTTGTGGATCGTGACGAAATCAAATGCCCGTCAAATCAAAGCTGGGTGTATATTCCTCCCGGGCGCTGCTCTTCTGCTGCATATAGCCGGCGGTCAGCCCCAGATCCATGGCATGATTGACCACCCGGAGGTACTCGTAGGTGGTGATGCGCCGCCCGATGCCGTGCTCTGCGGCCTTGTAAAAGGGGGTGTACTGGCTCATGACACTGGGGATGAAGCAGCCGGGGTCGGCCTCGTTCCATGCGGCCATCCGGTCGAGGACGGCAAAACTGTCGTCGATGTGGCCGGGCAGGGCCAGATGCCGCAGGATGACGCCTTTCTGTAAGATGCCCTCGCTGTCGAACACCGGATGGCCCGCCTGCGCCATCATGGCCTCGATGGCGGGCCTGGCCTGGACGAAGTAGTCCGGCGCAGAGGAAAGCTCGGCGGAGAGGGAAGAGGAGACGTACTTCAAATCGGCCAGCCAGATGTCGATAGAGCCGCGCCACGCCTCCACGCTCTCCACCGTCTCGTAGCCGCCGGTGTTGCAGACGATGGGCAGACGCAGCCCCTCGGCCCGGGCGATGTCCAGCGCCGCGATGATCCAGGGCCGCCACTGGCCGGGGGTGACGAGGTTGATGTTGTGGGCGCCCTGCTCCTGTAAGTCGAGGAAAATTTCGGCCAGATGCTCTATCGTGATCTCTTTGCCCAGTCCCTCGGCACTGATGGGGTAATTCTGGCAGAAACAACACTTGAGGGTGCAGCCCGAGAAAAACACGGTGCCGCTGCCCCGGGTGCCGCTGATGCAGGGCTCTTCCCAGAAGTGCAGGGCCGCGCGGGCGGCTTTCAGGGTGCCGCCCGCCCCGCAGAAGCCTGTCTGCCCGGCGGCACGGTCTGCGCCGCAGCGGCGGGGGCAGAGGGTACAGGAGACAGGCGGCGTTGTGGAAATGTTTTTAGACATATTGTCCAACTCCTATGAGAAAGAATCATATTAAATTATCCGAGGCTATTATATCATTTTTGCCCCCGGAAGTGGTATACTAAGATTGAATATTGCATGTCATGCAAGAATACTACATGATCTGGAGGACACCATGCGTACAGAGACCGAAGAGATCCGGGACAACCTGAAATATCTGAGCCTTCTGGCCCGGGACTACCCCTCGCAGGCAGCGGCCGCCAGCGAGATCATCAGCACACAGGCACTGCTCAAGCTGCCCAAAGGCACCGAGCATTTCATGAGCGACCTGCACGGTGAGAACGAGGCGTTCGTACATATCCTGAACTCCGCTTCCGGCGTCATCCGCGAAAAGGTGGACATTGTGCTGGGGGATGCCGTGCCGGAGGGGGCGCGGGCCGAGCTGGCGACTCTGATCTATTATCCGAACGAGAAGCTGCCCCAGCTCAAGGAGCGCTGCGCCGACGAGGAAGCGCTGGAACAGTGGTACAGCGAGACGCTGCTGCGGCTCATCGACATCTGCCGCCTCGTCTCTTCCAAGCACACCCGGGAGCATGTCCGGGCCTGTCTGCCGTCCAGCTGCGGTTACATTCTGGATGAGCTGCTCCACGCCCACTTCGAGGACCACGACAAAGACCTCTACTACGGCCAGATCGTCGGCAGCATCATCGAGAATGGCCGCGCCGATAAGTTCATCGTCCGTCTCTGCGAGCTCATCAAGCGGCTGGCCGTGGACAAGCTCCACATCGTGGGCGACCTGTTCGACCGCGGCCCCCGCCCCGACGTCATCCTTGACCTGCTGATGCGCCACCACGATGTGGACATCCAGTGGGGCAACCACGACGTGGTCTGGATGGGCGCGGCGGCCGGCAGTCCCATCTGCATCTGCACGGTGCTGAAGACCACCCTCGCTTACCACAACCACGGCATGGTGGAGGACTGCTACGGCATCAACCTCCGCCACCTGCAGCGGATGGCCGAGCAGTTCTATGGCGACGACGACTTGACCATCTGGATGCCTCACACCGACACCGCCCGCGGCCCCTACACCCCCGGTATGCTCCATCGCTGCGCCGTCATGCATAAGGCCATCACCATCCTGATGCTCAAGCTCGAGTGTCAGGTCATCGACCGCAACCCGGATTTCGAGATGCAGGACCGCGACTTCCTGCGCCGCATCAACTGGGAGAAGGGGACCGTCATGGTGAACGGCAGGGAGTACCCCATGCGGGATATGTCTTTCCCGACGGTAGACCCCGCCGACCCCACCGCGCTGAACAGCGACGAGAAGGTGGTGCTGCAAAAGCTGGTGCAGTCCTTCCGCCAGAGCGAGAAATTACAGCAGCACGTCGAGTTCCTGTACGCCAAGGGCAGTGTCTACCACATCGAGAACGGCAACCTGCTCTACCACGGCGCTGTGCCGATGACCAGGAAAGGCACCTTCGCTGTGGAGCGGTTCGAGGGCCACGCCTACTCGGGCCGCGCCCTCATGGACTACTGTGACGAGCGCGCCCGCCGGGGCTACTTCGCCCCCGAGGGCAGCGCCGCCCGCCAGAGCGGACAGGATTTCCTGTGGTATCTGTGGTGCGGCAAGCTGTCGCCCCTGTATGGCCGCAGCGCCATGACCACCTTCGAGCGGCTGTATGTCGAAGACGCTTCCACCCACACCGAGGTAAAGGACCCCTATTATACATGGTATAATGAGGAAGCCGTCTGCCGCCGCATCCTCGCCGAGTTCGGCCTGCCCGGCACCAGCCACATCGTCAACGGCCATGTCCCCGTGCAGGAGAAGAAGGGCGAGAGCCCCATCAAGGGCGGCGGACGCCTCGTGGTCATCGACGGCGGTTTCTGCCGCGCCTACCACGAAAAGACCGGCATCGCGGGCTACACGCTGGTCTATTCCAGCCGCACCATGTCCCTGCGCACCCACCAGCCCTTCGAGAGCGCCGAAAAGGCCGTGAACGAGAATCTGGACATCCTCTCTCAGAAGAACATCCTCGAGACGGAGAACCACCGCATCCTTGTGGAGGAGACGGACGAGGGCGAGATCCTGCGGGAGAAGGTCCACGACCTCAAACAGCTGGTCCGGGCCTATCAGCTGGGCTGGATCAAGGAGACCCGCTGCGACGACAGTGTGTGGTAAGCAGCGGCAAATGTAAAATTTTCCTAAAAATAAGAGACAAAACCCGAGGATAATAGAGAAGAAACTGGGCAAAACAGAAAATAATCGACGAGCGTGCATTGGGGCTTTGCTTTTTGCTGGAAGTTGTGTATAATAAAGTAGCTGTAATTGTGTCAACTGGTTGTGAGCTTTGTACAGCGAGAAGGAATAACGTACCTTGAATTGACCTTTTGGGCCTGCGGGGAGCGGGACTGTGACAAGGAGATCATAAAATTGGAAAAGTTTGTTATTACGGGCGGTAAGCCCCTGCACGGCGAAGTCATCATCTCCGGCGCGAAAAATGCGGCTGTGGGCATCCTGCCCGCTACCATTCTGGCAGCGGACGTCTGCGTCATCGAGAACCTGCCGGACATCAGCGATGTGGCGGTGAGCCTCAAGATCCTCAGCGTGCTGGGCGCAAAGGTCCGGATGCTGAACAAGAACACCTACGAGATCGACACCACCCATCTGACCGGCACCAACGTCCCCGACGACCTGTCCCGCCAGATGCGCGCCAGCTACTATTTCCTCGGCGCACTGCTGTCCCGTTTCGGCAAGGCACAGGTGGCCATGCCCGGCGGCTGCAACCTCGGCCCCCGCCCCATCGACCAGCACCTGAAGGTGTTCAGCGCTCTGGGCGCGGAGGACAGTGTGGACTACGGCATGATCACCGTCCACGCCGACGAGCTGAACGGCGCTCATATCTTCTTTGATAAGGTGAGCGTGGGCGCTACCATGAACGGTATGCTCTCCGCTGTCATGGCCAAGGGTCAGACCATTCTGGAAAACTGTGCCAAGGAGCCCCATGTGGTCGATCTGGCCAACTTCCTGAATATGTGCGGCGCTGATGTGCGCGGCGCAGGCACCGATGTCATCAAGGTGCGCGGCGTCGAGCAGATGCACGGCTGCACCTACAGCATCATCCCCGACCAGATCGAGGCCGGCAGCTACATGGTGGCTGCAGCGGCCACCGGCGGCGATGTGCTGGTGAAGAACGTCACCCCCAAGCACCTCGAGCCTATCACCGCAAAGCTCCGCCGTGCGGGCATTGAGGTAGAGGAGTTTGACGATGCTGTGCGGGTTCGCCGCACCGGCGACATCCTGCCCCTCAAGATCAACACCATGCCCCACCCGGGCTTCCCCACCGATATGCAGCCCCTGATGGGCGTTCTGCTCAGCGTGGCGAAGGGGACTTCCACCGTCACCGAGAGTGTGTGGGACAACCGCTTCCGCTATGTGGACGAGCTGCGCAAGATGGGCGCGAATGTCCAGGTGGACGGTCAGGTGGCCGTGTTCGAGGGCGTGGAGAAGCTTTCTCCCGCGCCGCTCCGCGCTTCCGACCTGCGCGCCGGTGCAGCGATGGTCGTTGCAGCCCTGATGGCTGACGGCACCAGCGAGATCGAGGAGATCGGCCATATCGAGCGCGGCTACGAGAACATCGTGGAGAAGCTGCGCGGCCTCGGTGCTGACATCAGGAAGGTGGAGCGGATGCCCGCTGCACTGGAACAGGCTCTGTAATTAGAAAAACCTCTCCGTCACGCCTGCGGCGTGCCGCCTCCCCTGCCGAGGGGGAGGCATTGGCAGTCCGTCAGGTCCCTGCGTTTTTATGACTGCGCAGCAGACGGAGGGGTTTTATTTGTTGAGGTTTATCATGTCTGAATTCATCTCTCTTTATTCCGGGTCCTCCGGCAACAGCAGCGTCGTGCGCTGTGGGGAGCGGTATCTCATCGTGGATATGGGCAAAGGCGTCCGCACCACCGGCGCAGCCCTCAAGGAGCTGGAGCTGAACATCTCCGACTGCGACGGCATTCTTGTCACCCATGAGCACAGCGACCATGTGAAGGGCCTTTCCACCTTCCTGAAAAAATATCCGCTGCCGGTGTACGGCGCAGAGGAAACGCTGGAATTTCTGGACGCAAACGGGGTCGTTCCCGCCAGCTGCGACCTGACGGCCCTGACGCCGGGCAGGGAAGAGGACATCGGTGTCTTTGGGGTCAAAGCTTTCCCCACCAGCCACGACGTCCCCTGTGTGGGCTACCGCATCCACACCCCCGACGAGAAGACCATGACCATCGCCACCGACCTCGGTGTGCTGACTCCTGCTGTACATGAAGCCCTCTCCGGCTGCGACCTTGTGGCCCTCGAGAGCAACTACGACCTGCACATGCTCCGCAGCGGGCCGTACCCCTACTATCTGCGCGCCCGCATCGAGTCGGTCCGGGGCCACCTCTCCAACGACGAGTGCGCGGCAAAGCTGCTGGAACTCATCCAGGAGGGCTGCAAGAAGTTTGCCCTCTGTCACCTCTCGCAGGAGAACAACACCCCTATGCTGGCGCTGCAGACCGTCTTTTCCACCCTCGGTGCGGCGGGCGTCGTGCCGGACAAGGATTGTATCGTCCAGACCCAGCGGCGGAACGAAGTGAGCCCCGCGCTGGCGTTCTGACACTATAAAACCAGAGCAGGAAAAGGAGAAAAGAGCCTATGTCGTACATCATGGCGCTGGACGCCGGAACTACCTCGAACCGCTGCATCCTGTTCAACAAAGCGGGTGAGATCTGCAGCGTCGCGCAGAAGGAATTTGCCCAGTATTACCCGAGACCCGGCTGGGTGGAGCACGACGCCAATGAGATCTGGGCCACCCAGCTGGGCGTGGCCCTCTCGGCCATGAACAAGGTCAGCGCCCGGGCCGAGGACATCGCCGCCATCGGCATCACCAACCAGCGGGAGACCACCATCGTCTGGGACAAGGAGACCGGGGAGCCCATCTGCCACGCCATCGTCTGGCAGTGCCGCCGCACCAGCGAATACTGCGACGAGCTGAAAGCCCGGGGCCTGACGGAGAAATTCCGGCAGAAGACCGGCCTCATCATCGACGCCTATTTCTCGGCCACCAAGCTCAAGTGGATACTGGATCATATCCCCGGCGCCCGCGAAAGGGCCGAGCGGGGAGAACTGCTCTTCGGCACCGTGGAGACCTGGCTCATCTGGAAGCTGACCTGCGGAAAACTGCATGTCACCGACTATACCAACGCCAGTCGCACCATGATGTTCAACATCCACACGCTGGAATGGGACGACGAGATCCTGCAGGAGCTGAACATCCCGAAATGTATGCTCCCGAAGCCGGTGCCGTCCAGCGGCTTTTATGAGTACGCTGACCCGATGCACTTCGGCGGCGAGATAAAAATTGCCGGTGCGGCAGGCGACCAGCAGGCGGCCCTCTTCGGCCAGACCTGCTTTGCCTCCGGCGAGGCGAAAAACACCTTCGGCACCGGCGGCTTTTTGCTCATGAATACCGGTGAGACGCCGGTCACATCCCGGAACGGCCTTGTCACCACCATCGCCTGCGGCCCCGACGGCAAGGTGAATTATGCGCTGGAAGGCTCTATTTTCGTGGCCGGTGCGGCCATCCAGTGGCTCCGCGATGAGCTGCGCCTGCTGGAAGAGGCCCGTGACTCCGAGTATATGGCCCAGAAGGTGAAGGACACCAACGGCTGCTATGTCGTGCCAGCCTTCACCGGCCTCGGCGCGCCCCACTGGGACCAGTACGCCCGCGGCACCATCGTGGGCCTCACCCGGGGCTGCAACAAGTACCACATCATCCGCGCCACGCTGGACAGCATCTGCTATCAGGTCAACGACGTCCTCCGCGCCATGGCAGCGGACTCCGGCATCGCCATGAAGTCTCTCCGGGTGGACGGCGGCGCGTCGGCCAACAACTACCTCATGCAGACCATGGCCGACATCAGCGACCTCGAAGTCAAGCGCCCCCGCTGTGTGGAAACGACGGCGCTGGGCGCGGCCTATCTGGCCGGCCTCGCCGTAGGCTACTGGCAGTCTGCCGAGGACATCACCCGCAACTGGTCGGTGGACCGCGTGTTCCGCCCGGCCATCTCGGAAGAGGAACGCACCAAGCGCATCAAGGGCTGGAATAAGGCCGTCCGCTGCGCCTATCACTGGGCCAGGGACGAAGAGAAATAAGAAGAGAAACAAAACGGCCGGAGTTACCTGACGAGTAACTCCGACCGTTTTTTGTTATTGGGCAGCTTGAGCGAGGGAAAACCACGGCTCGCAGAGAACATGACGCTCCGACGAACCGTGGTTTGAATTTATATCATCTTAAAGTATCCCTTTTCAGGAGTCGCTCTCGCCCTTGGAAAGCGCGATGACACATTCGCAATGCCGTGTTCGGGGGAAAAGGTCCACCGGCTGCACCTTCTCCGCATGATACCCATGCTCTTCGAGCCATGCGGCATCTCTTGCGGCAGTGGAGGGGTTGCAGCTGACATAGACCACCCGGCGGGGGGACATCTGGACGACGGCGGAAAGGGTCGTTTCGTCGCAGCCCTTGCGGGGCGGGTCGAGCATGATGACATCGGGCCGCAGGCCCTCAGCGGCGAGGCGGGCGGCGGCCTGACCGGCGTCGGCGCAGAAGAAGCGGCTCTTGGCGGCGACGGCGTCGCCCATCCGGGCGGCGTTGGCCTTGGCGCTGTCAATAGCCTCAGGCACGATCTCCACGCCGATGAGCTCACGGCAGCGGCCGGCCATGGAGAGACCGATGGTACCCATGCCGCAGTAGAGGTCGAGCAGAACGTCCGAGGGCTCCAGCTGGGCGTACTCGGCAGCAATGCCGTAGAGCCGCTCAGCGGCCAGTGTGTTGACCTGATAGAAGGAGAGGGGGCCGAGCCGGACCGGCACACCGCAGAGAGTATCCTCGATGTAGCCCGGGCCGTAGAGGGAGATGGTCTCCTCGCCGAGGATGACATTGGTCTTCTTGGCGTTGACATTGATGAGGACGGACGCAATATCGCTGAACTGCTCCCGCAGCGCGGCCACGAGCTCCTCGCCGTGGGGGAACTTCGGGCGGGTGCAGACGAGGCAGACCATGATCTGGCCGCTGTGTGCACCCCGGCGCAGGAAGATATGCCGAACAAGGCCCTTGCCGCTCTCCTCGTCGTAGGGCTGGATGCCGTGGGCGGCGAAGAAGCTGCAGAGCGCGTTGCCGATGTCGTTCAGGACGCCGGGCTGTAATCTGCAATCGGGGCAGGGGACGATGCGGTGGGTGCGGCCGGCGTAAAAGCCGATGCAGGGCGCACCGTTTTTGTCGCGGCCCACCGGGAACTGTACCTTGTTGCGGTAGCGGTCCACCTCGGGGGAGGGAAGGGCATCCAGCACCGGCACATCCAGTCCGCCGATGCGGCGGAAGGCGTCGGCGACGCTCTCCTGTTTGGCCCGCAGCTCGGCGGCGTAGTCCATGTGCCGCAGGCTGCAGCCGCCGCAGGGGCCGGCGACAGCGCAGTCCACCGGGATGCGGTCAGGCGAAGGAGTGAGCAGCTTGTCCAGGATGCCGAAGGCATACCGGCCGCAGTCCTTGACGATACGCACCTGAGCCTCATCGCCGGGGGCAGTACCCGGGACGAAGACGGCCTCGCCCTCCGGCGAGTGGGCAACGCCGCTGCCGTCGCTGGAAAGACGCTCGATGCGGAGGGTGAGAAGCTGGTTTTTCTGTAAGGGCATGGAATGATCTCTCCTTATGTCTCGTCAGGGGCGGGCTGGACGTCTGCGTCAGCCTGCGAGGTCATATACTTGCTGGGCGGCACACCTTTGGCGCGCTTGAACACCCGCGAAAAATAGAACTGGTCGAGGAAGCCCACCGATGCCGCCACCTCGGCGATGGACAGTGTGCCGCTGCGCAGCAGCTTGCAGGCTTCGTTGACCCGGTATTCGGTCAGATAGTCGATGGGGCTCTTGCCCACATTGAGCATGAACACCCGGTACAGATGGCTCCGGGAGACACCGACGCTCTTGGCGACATCGTCGATGGAGATGTCGTGGGAGTAGTTGAACTGGATGTACTTGATGGCGTTCAGGACATACTGACTGGAAGAAGAGGTGCTGTGGGGGCGGCTCTCACTGGTCTCCCGCATCAGGGCGGCGATGAAGAGGTAGAGATAGCCCACCATCGCGGCCTCGTCCTGAGGCTGCAGGCCGCGGGAAGAGTAGATGCTGCTCAGGGCCGCCCGCATCCCCTCCAGATCCTGGGTGTGGTGGACGGGAGCAGCGTCGGTGAAAGGCAGCTGCGCCGCAAGCTTGTTGGCGCAGGCACCGTTGAAGCCGACCCAGCTGTACTCCCACGGCTGGGCCTCGTCGGCAGTATAGCGGATGAGCTGGTTGGGTCGGGCAAAGAACAGATCGCCCGGCACGACCTCGTAGGTGCGCCCGCCGACCTCGAACACGCCCTTGCCCGAGACGACCAGATGGATGAGGTAGTGGTCCCGGATGCCGGGACCCCAGGTCTGCCCCGGAGCACAGCGCTCCAGACCGCAGTTGAAGATGGACAGCTCGATGTTGTGGGTGTAGTTCTGCTTGAACGACTGCTTGTAGACGTCTGCCATTGCGGTTCCCTCCTGCCTGTTGGCTCTATAGCCTGAGTATACCACATCTGCCCCCGCAAATTCAACAAAAGTACATCTTATTCTTTGGGCTGGACACCGAAAATCACTTTTTTTGCGGGTTGAAATTGCAAAATGGCAGCGGATGCATTACAATAGCGGTAACAAACCGAACATTGCAGAGAGTGCAGGGAGGGGTTCTGGATGGCAACCAGCAGGCAGCTCAGAGAACAGATCGCAGCAGGGAGGTGGAACGCCGCGCTGGCCGCGCTCTACGGCGGCAGCGAGGAGGTCCTGGCCCGCCAGCGCAGCCGTTATGGTGCGGCCCTCGAGCAGTTTGAGCTTTACTATGGGCCGGGGCGGCAGGTGCAGGTCTATTCGGCCCCGGGCCGCACAGAGCTTGGCGGCAACCACACCGACCACCAGCACGGTTACGGTCTTGCGGGTGCGGTCACGCTGGACCTTGTGGCGGTGGCATCCCGGAACGAGGATGGCTTCATCCGGGTCAAGTCCCGTGGCTTCAACAAGCTGGACGTCATTGATTTGACCGAAGAGGAGCCGCAGCAGGGGGAAGGCACCCATTCGGCCAGCCTTATCCGGGGCATCGCGGAGGGCTTCCGGGCAAAGGGCTGCGATGTGGGCGGCTTCGATGCCTACACGGCCAGCGATGTGCTGCGGGGCTCGGGACTGTCCAGCTCAGCAGCCTTTGAGATGGGCGTGGCCATTATCCTCAACACGGAATACGGCTGCGGTCTGGACGCCCCCGCGCTGGCCCGCATCTGCCAGTTTGCGGAGAATACCTACTTCGGCAAGCCCAGCGGCCTGCTGGACCAGCTGACCAGCGCCGTGGGCGGGGTGCTCTTTGCGGATTTCGCCGACCCGACGGCACCGAAGATCGAGAAGATACATGCCGACGGCGTCCTGCCCGAGGGCATGACCCTCTGCGTCACCGATACCCGCGCCAGCCACAGCGAGCTGACCGGCGAGTTCGCGGCCATCCGGAGCGAGATGGAGGCCGTGGCGGCCTGTCTGGGCGGCAAGGTGCTGGGCGAGGTGGACGAGAAACGCTTCTGGCAGGAGCTGCCCCGCCTGCGGGAGCAATGCGGCGACCGCGCCGTGCTGCGTGCCATCCACTATTTTGAGGAGAATGCCCGTACCCTTGCCCAGAGAGAGGCTCTTGCGGCGGGAGACTTTGCCGCCTTTGCCCGGCTGGTGGAGAAGAGCGGCCACTCGTCCTTTGAGTGCTGCCAGAATGTCTACTGCGCTTCTTCGCCGAAGCATCAGGGGCTGTCGGTGGCGCTGGCTATCAGCCAGAGCATCCTTGCAGGCACCGGCGGTGCATGGCGGATGCAGGGCGGCGGCTTTGCCGGAACGATCCAGGCTTTTGTACCGGATGCGCTGGTAAAGCGCTACCGCGCCGCGATGGAGGCGCTGTTCGGCCCGGGCTGCTGCTATCTGCTCTCGCTGCGGGAGCAGGGAGCCGTGCGGGTCATGTAAAACACAAAAAGAATGCCCTGCGGCATGGTGAGGATCCACCGCCGCAGGGCATTTTTGATTTCAGGAAAAATCAGCCGCGCTGAGACTTTGCGTCTGCACGCAGAGCGCTCATATCGTTCTTGTAGGCCTGAAGGTCTTCTGCGGCCTTGCTCGGTCCGCCGAAGAAGAAGGTGTGGACGTCTTCCACGACATTGAAGCCGGCCTTGACCACATTGAACAGCAGCTTCGGAATGAACGAGATGGAGAGAGAGAGCAGTCCACCTCGAAAGAAGAAATCAGTGAAACGGAGATGGTCCGTAAATGAGGTCCATGCGTCACGAAATGCGCCGCCGCCGCCAAGAAGGGCTTTTTCTCCGTCCGGTACAACAGCATAGGAAGAAGGCATCTGGATGCGTTTCATAAACGACTCCTTTCGATCACTCCGTCAAATCAAACAGACTCAGGCAGCTGCAGCCACGATGGGGTCGGTGATGCCGGCATCCTGCTGCTGGGACGCGGCAATATTTGCCTTGGTCTGGGCGTAAGCATTCTTGAGCTCAATGAAGATGGACTTGACCGTGTTATAGATCTGGATAGCCTGCATTGCGCCGTACCAGCCGGCGAGAGCGCCGACCGCCACAGTGGCAGCTTTGCCGGCCTTGTTCTGGCCGTCCCAGTAATAGGAGATCGACTGGGACAGAGTCAAACCATCCTGGTGCATCAGGACGAGGCCGCCAACGGCTGTGCCGAGGGCTGCTTTGCCCATCAGCTGGGCAAAGTTGATCGTGAAGTTGACCACAGACTGAAGCAGGGCCTCAGGATGAAATTCGATGAGATAAGAGCCTATCTGGATGGCGCCGCCATCAATATAGGTCATTTCATCGGCAGAGAGGGCAGTGTAGGATGCCGGCATCAGCGGACTCTGATATGTAAGTTCCATAGTGGGAATGCTCCTTTCGCACATGCGCTCCGTCCACATACGGAGACTAAGTTACCTGAATTATAGCATAACTGCCCAAAAACAACAAGAGAGCGAAAAAAGATAATTGGAACGGGATTTGGGGCTCCGAAACGGAAAATCCAGGAGAAACAAACGAAAAAACGATAAAATATAAAGAGCAAAGCAGGCCGGAGACTCCGAAAAAATGTTGTGTGAAATTTGAAGAAAAACGCAAAAACAGCAGCGCCCCGGCTGCTGTCCGGCGAGGGGACGGCAGGCAGGGCGCTGCTGCTATCAGGATGAATCGGAGAAAAATGGGGAAAGCTTAAAGTTCTTCGCCCGGCACACGGTGGTACAGTGCGGTCAGCTCAGCGATGTGAGCGCTGAGGGCCGGGGTGAGCGGCCGGGTGAGCCGCCACTGCCAGTTGGCACCCTGGGTGCTGGGGGTGTTGATGCGGGCCTCAGCGTCCAGATGGAGCCAGTCGGCCAGCGGGATGACGGCCATCTCCGACACGCAGGAAAGGCAGGCGCATATCATGGCCTCAGTGAGGTCTTCGGGTGCGCAGCGCAGGTAGCGGCAGGCATAGGCCACATCCTCGGCGCTGGCGCTCTGACGCCAGCCCTCGGCGGTCACGTTGTCGTGGGTGCCGGTGTAGACCACACTGTTGCGGGGGTAGGTGTAGGGCAGGTAGTTGCCCGGCTCGCGGCTGTCGAAGGCAAACTGCATGATCTTCATGCCCGGGTAGCCGCTTGCGGCCAGCATGGCCTTGACCTCGGGGGTCAGATAGCCCAGATCCTCGGCGATGATGCCGCCCTCGCCCAGCGCCTTGTGGATGGCGTCGATGAAGGCGCGGTCAGGGCCTTTCTCCCAGTGACCGCCCGCAGCGGTCTTGTTCCCGGCGGGGATGGAGTAGTAGCTCTCAAAGCCCCGGAAATGGTCGATGCGGACGACGTCGTAGATGGAAGTGGCGTGCTTGATGCGCCGCTTCCACCAGCGGAAGTCCTCGGCCTCGTGGCGGGGCCAGTCGTAGAGCGGGTTGCCCCAGAGCTGACCGTCGGCGGCAAAGGCGTCGGGCGGACATCCGGCAACGCTGGTCAGGTGGACGGCGCCGTCGGTCTGGAACAGCTCCGGGTGGGTCCAGAGGTCGCTGGAATCGGGGCTGACGTAGATGGGGATGTCGCCCACCAGCTGGATGCCGTGGCTGTTGGCATAGGCCTTGAGGGCGTTCCACTGGGTATAGAAGAAGAACTGCACGGCCTTGTAGTAGTCCACCTCGGCGGCCAGCCGCTCCTTGGCGGCGGCGAGGGCCGCAGGCTCCCGGGTGCGCAGGTCGTCGGGCCAGTCGGCGAGACCGGCCTGCCCCCGCTCGGCCTTGACGGCCATGAAGAGGGCATAATCTTCGAGCCAGCCGCTCTGGGCCTCACAGAAAGCCTCATAGGCCGGGGTGGGGGAAGCTAGCAGCCGGTCGGCCGCTTTATGGAGCACCACGGGCCGCTGCCGGTAGAGCGCTCCGTAATCGACGGGACCCACCGGCTGGGGCGCGGGCAGCTCAGCCTCGGTGAGGAGGCCGTCCGCTGCCAGCAGACGGAAATCGATAAAGTAGGGGTTGCCGGCAAAGGCAGAAAAGCTCTGGTAGGGGCTGTCCCCGTAGCCCGTAGGGCCGATGGGGAGTATCTGCCAGTAGGTCTGCTTTGCAGCCGCAAGGAAATCGACGAAGGCAAAGGCTTCGTTTCCCAGCGTGCCGATGCCGTAAGGACCCGGCAGGCTGAAGACGGGCATCAGAATGCCGCTTGCACGCATGGCTGGAACCTCCTTGCTTTAGCCCTTGACAGCGCCTGCCACGACACCCTCGATGATGTACTTCTGGCAGGTCATGTAAAGGATGATGATGGGGATGATGGCGATGATGATGCAGGCCATCATGGGGGCCAGCTCCACGCGGCCATAGCCGCCGCGGAAATACTGGATGGCCATGGGGATGGTGCGGTATTTCTTGATGTCCAGCACCAGCGTGGGCAGCAGGTAGTCGTTCCAGACCCACATCGTCTCAAGGATGGCGGTGGAGATCATGGTGGGCTTGAGGATGGGGAAGACGATCTTGAAGAAGATCTGGATGGGGTTGCAGCCGTCGATCATGGCAGCCTCTTCGATCTCGATGGGGACGCTCTTCATGAAGCCGGTGAACATGAACACGGCCAGACCGGCACCGAAGCCCAGATAGATGATGCAGATGTTCCAGGGGGTGTTCAGCTTGAGGGTGTCGGCGGTCTTGGACAGGGTGAACATGACCATCTGGAAGGGGACGACCATGGAAAAGACGATGAGCAGATTCATGAACTTGCTCAGCTTGTTGTTCACGCGGGTAAGGTACCAGCCGGTCATGGAGCAGCACAGCAGGATGAGGGCCACGCTGGACACGGTGATGACGAGGCTGTAGCCCAGGCTGGACAGAAAGCCCATCTTGGTGACGCCGTAGATGTAGTTGCTAAGGCCCGCGAAGGTCTCAGCCGTAGGCAGCTTGAAGACGGTGGAAGTGGTGAAGGTGCCTTCCGTTTTCAGGCTGTTCTGCAAGATCAGGACGATGGGGTAGATCCAGAGCAGGCACAGCAGGCTCATGATGACAGTGAGGATGTTGTCCCACATTTTTTTATCTTTCGGCATTACTGCTGCACCTCCTTGGAGCGGGTAAACTTGAGCTGGATGAGCGAGATGACCACGACGACGAGGAAGAACACCACGGCCTTTGCCTGGCCGATGCCCTTCCACTGAGCGCCGGAGCGGCCATAGAAGGTGTTGTAGATGTTCAGGGCCAGCATCTCACTGGCGTTGGCGGGCTCACCGGCGGTCAGGGCCACGTTCTGGTCGAACAGCTTGAAGCTGTTGGTCAGGGTGAGGAAGGTGCAGATGGTGACGCTGGGCATGACCATCGGGATCTTGATCTTGAACAGGATCTCACGGTCGTTTGCACCGTCGATCTTCGCGGCCTCGATGAGGTCGCCGGGGACGCTCTGCAGGCCCGCGACGTAGATGATCATCATGTAGCCGATCTGCTGCCAGCACATCAGGATGACCAGACCGACGAAACCGGCCTTGGCGTCCAGCGCCAGCAGAGGCTTCTGCAGGTTGGCCAGCACACCGTTGAGCAGGATCTGCCAGATGTAGCCCAGCAGGATGCCGCCGATGAGGTTCGGCATGAAGTAGACGGTGCGGAAGAGATTGGTGCCGCGGATGCCGCGGGTGAGCACCAGCGCGATGGCGAAGGCGCAGACATTGATGAGGACGGTGGACACCACGGTGAACGCCGCCGTAAAGCTGAAGGCGTGGAGGAAGGTCTCGTCCGAAAAGACGCTGATGTAGTTCTGCAGGCCCACGAAGGTGGTCTTGCTCACGGTGGTGAAACGCTGGAAGGAAAGATAGATGCCCCAGATGAAGGGCCAGATGAAGCCGATGATGAACGCCAGCAGGGTGGGCAGTACGAACACCGGCCAATATTTACTGATGGCCTTTTGCATGATATACCTCCTGAAAAAGAAGGGGAGGCGGGCGAACACATCGCCCGCCTCCCCGTTATCCAGCTGCTGCGGAAGAAGGAGAACGCTTAGCCGTTGGCCAGCTTGTACTCCTTGGCCCAGCCGTCCACAAAGGCGGTGACCACATCGTCCCAGCTGCCGGTGCCTGCTGCATAAGCAGTCAGTGCAGAGCCGACGCCGTTCTTCCACTCCTCGGAAGGCATGGTGGAGAAGCACCAATCCACGCTGGTCTTGCCCTCAGCAACGTAATCGTTGGCGATGGCGATGAGGGGGTTGGTGGAGTCCTTGGCGGCCTTGAAGGGGATGACGAAGCCCATGTCATCGGCCATAGCGGAAGTACCCTCGTCGGAGGTGACACACCAGTTCAGGAAGTCCAGAGTAGCCTGGATGTCCTCATCGGAGGAGGTGTTGTTGACGCACCAGAAGTTCTCGGAGCCGGTGCACAGGCCCTGATTCTCCTCGCCCTCAGCGCCGATGTAGATGGGCAGCATGCCCAGATTGTCGTCGCCCAGATCCTTCACATCGCTGTAGGCCCAGGTGCCGTTCTGGTAGAAGACGGCCTTCTTGCCCACGAACTCAGCCACGGCATCGTTGCCGGTCTTGGAAGCCAGCAGCTTGGGGTCGCAGGTAGAGTCGGTGATGTACAGGTCCCAGATCTTCTTGTAGTTGTCGAGGTAGGTGCCCTTGATGGCGTCGGTGGAGCTGATGCCGTCAGCCTTGTACTCGTAGTAGATGGGCAGGTTTGCCAGATGGGTCTTGAAGCGCCAGTCGGAAGAACCGTCCATGCCGGCGGAGGTGAAAGCACCCTCGACGCCCAGCTCAGCCTTGCGGGCCTGAATGTCGTCGGCGACCTTCTTCAGGTCATCGAAGCCCTTGATGTCGTCCTGAGTGTAGCCGGCGGCGGTCAGCAGCTCCTTGTTGTAGATGATGCCGTAGGTCTCGATGACGTAAGCGATACTGGTAACGGCGTCGCCGTCCTTCAGTGCGAAGGAGTCGCTGGTCAGCTGGCCGTAGACATCGCTGCCGGACAGGTCGAGGCAGTAGTCCTTCCAGTTTGCCAGACCCACAGGGCCGTTGACCTGGAACAGGGTGGGAGCCTCGCTCTTCTCCATCTCGCTCATCAGGGTGGTCTCATACTGGCCGGAAGCGGCGGTCACGACGGTGACAGGCACGCCGGTCTGCTTGGTGTAGACGGCGGCCAGGTCCTGCCATGCCTGATCCTGCTCGGGCTTGAAGTTCAGGTAGTAGACCTTGCCGGCAGCTGCGGGAGCGGCAGAAGCTGCGGTAGAACCGGCGGTGGAAGCAGCGGTGCTGCTGGAGGAGCCGCCGCAGGCAGCCAGACCGAGGGCGGCAGCAGAAGCGCCGGCGACTTTCAGGAAATTACGACGAGAGATCATTTTTTTCATAATTGTTCTCCTTCTTCATCATGCGATATACACATTCCGCCTGGCAGCGGAAATGAGACGAAATAAATCAGACCGCCCTTACGCTCTCACCGACCTGCAGCTCAGGCTGGAGGGTGATCTTCTGGGCCGGGGCTCCATGCTCGATCTGCCGCACCAGCAGCTCGATGCTCTGGAGCGCGATCTGCTCGCCGGGCTGGACGATGGTGGTCATCACCGGCACACAGTAGCGGGACATCGAGATGCCGTCGAAGCCGATGACCGATACATCTTCCGGCACCCGGAACCCGGCACTCACCAGCGCCCGGATGGCACCGAAAGCGATGACATCGCTCATGGCGAACAGGGCGGTGAACTCGGCCCGTCGGGCCAGCAGGCTGTTCATGGCGTGGTAGGCAGACTCGAAATCGTAGTTGGACAGGCCGTAGAGCCGGTCGTCAAAGGTGAGCCCGGCATCCTCCATGGCATCCTGTGCGCCAAGGCGGCGCATCCGACTGGGGTAACTGGTGGCCGGACCGCCGAGAACTGCTATCTTCCGGTGGCCCTGCGCGATGAGGTGGGAGACGGCGGTGCGGGCCGCAGCCCGGTCATCCACGCCCACCATCGAGAGGTTCGGGAAATCCAGCTCGTCGGAGACCAGCGTCGTCAGCACCGCGGGGACGGTGATGCTCGCAAAGCCCTGCTGGAAGTTCGCCACGCTGCCGCCGAGGAATATCATGCCTTTGGGCTTTATCTCCCGCAGGATCTTTTGGGCGGCGTCTATCTCGTTGGCATTCTCGTCCAGGTAGGAGACGATGCCGCTGTACCCGTAGAGGGTCGCGGCCCGCTGCAGCTGAACGAGGAAGTCCGAGAAGAAGAGGTTCCGGGTACCCTTGACCACAAAGACGAGGCTGCGGGACTGCTGGATCTTCAGCTGCCGGGCGTTGGTGTTTGGCACGAAGCCCGACTCCCGCATCATCTGGAGCACCTTTTCCTTCGTTTCGGGACGCACATCCGGCCGGTCATTGATGACGCGGGAGATGGTGCTGACGGAACAGCCGCTCAGACGGGCAATGTCTTTGATGGTCATGTTCGGCATCCCGGGAAGCACCTCTCTTTCGGTCGAAGTTCTGGTTTTTACTGAAATCGTGCGGGAACGATGTCGGGAACGGTTTCAGTGACTATAGTATGGCATAATTTGTGGAATAAATCAATAACCCTGAAACACTTTTGGCAAAATTGCATAACAAATCGACCCTCCTTTGTGCAGGTTGATTTGCCCGCAGAGCGAAAAGCGAATCGATTTCCGGCAATTCCCGGTACACATCAGAATCTCCCGGGACGACCGTACTCTTTTGTAACCTTTAGAGCAAAAAAGCGCGTTCTTATGCAGGATGGATACAAGCTGAACCGACGGGCCGGAGCAAAAATAAGCCGAAAAAATCCCGGTATCCCTGCCGCCGGAGCGGAAAGGATACCGGGAATGAGATCTCTGGGGTCTACTCGGCGCGCAGGGCCTTGACGGGGTTGCACTTGGCTGCGCCGCGGGCCGGGATGATGCCGGCCAGAATGGTGAGCAGGGTAGCCAGTGCCACGAGGAAGAGGGCTGCATCCACGGGCAGGGAGGCAACGAGGGTCGAAGTGCCGGAGACTTTCTGGATGATGATGTTTCCGGGGATGAGCAGGATCTCGCTGAGGACGATGCCCATGACGCCCGAGCAGAGGCCGATGATGAAGGTCTCTGCGTTGAACACCTCGGAGACGTTCCGCTTGGAAGCGCCGATGGCGCGCAGGATGCCGATCTCCTTCCGGCGCTCGAGGACGCTGATATAGGTGATGACGCCGATCATGATGGAGGAGACGACCAGCGAGATGGAGACGAAGGCCACCATCATGCTGCTTATCATGTCCACGATCTCGGTCACGCTGGTCATCAGGGTACCCACGAGGTCGGTGTACTGCACCATTTTTTCGTCTTCACCCTTTGCAGACATCCCGGCGTTGTAGGCATCCAGCTTTTCCAGGATGGCGGCCTTGCTGGCGAAGTCCTTCGGATAGATCTTGATCTGGCTGGGGGTGGCCTCGTCCGCGTAGCCGAAGGCCGTCAGGTTGGCCTCATAGGTGGCGGAAGAGGAGCGGAGGGTGGAGCGCATCAGCTCGGTCAGCTCGGAGGCGGTCATGTTGAGCTGGATGGCCTTCTGGAAAGCCGACGCGTCGATCTTGATGGCGTTCTCCATCTGGCTGCTCAGCTTGCCGATGTTCTGCTGGATGGCCGTCTTGAGCTGGGACTGTATCTGGTCCTGGAAGGTGACGACGCCCTTCTGGATGGCAGCGTCCAGCTGGCTTTTCAGCACCTCTGTGATTTGGTCGGAGTAGGTCTCCATCACGGTCCGGATGGTGGTCTGCAGAGCGCTCGAGAGCTGGCCCTGCAGCTTGTCCGGGTCAACGAGGTCTTTCATGGACTCGGCCATCAGCTTCTGGAACTGCTCCGACTTGAGGTAGGCAGAAAAGCTCCACTTCTTGAAGTTGAGGATGCCGTTGCCGATGATATATTTCTTATAGTCCTTGAACACCTTCTGCACGAGGTCCTGCAGAGCCTCCGGCGAGACGGAGAGGTCCAGCTCTGCAAAGGCGTCGCTGAGGTCGATGTCGGGCAGCTCGTCGATGTCGAGGGAGAGATCCGAGAAGTCGATGAGGCTGCTCAAATCGAAACTGCCGCTGCTGAGGTCGAAGGCACCGTTCAAATCGAAGTCGAGGGCACCGGCATCAAAAGAGAAGGCATTCTTGAGGGCGTTGGTGTCGATGGAGAAGAGGCTGGTCAAATCGAAGTCGCGGAGGCTCTCGGCCTTGCCGAAGCTCTCGCCGGTGAGGACGTTGGTGGCGGGGTCGGCCATCTGCTGCTTCACGATGTCGCTGTCGGCAGCGTCCTTCATGACCTTCTCGGTCAGGGAGGCAGGGTAGGCGATGCCGGAGGTGAGCATGGAAGCGGAGGCGGTGTAGTCCGGCTGGACGATGCCCACGATGGTGATGTCCTCGCCGTTCTCCACCAGCTGCTTCATATAGTCCTTGTCGTCGGCCTTGCTCTTCCAGATGCCGTAGGTGTCGTCGTAGACGTAGGTGTCGGCGCTGTTCACCAGCTTGAACTTCAGGCCCATCAGCTCGTCGTAGCTGTAGGTGCGGAAATCGCTGGGGACATCGACGTTCTGGTTCTGGGCGAACTGCTGTATCATCTTGTCCAGCTCGGCGGAGTCCCGCAGACCCATGGAGTAGAGGGCGTAGTCGGTCACAGTGCCGTATTTGCTCAGCACGGCGACACATTCGGTGGGCTTTTCGGGCCAGCGGCCGGCCTTGACTTCGTACTGGGACTTATAAAGGTCGCTGTTGGCGGGCAGCTGATAGAAAACGCTGGTGTTGCTGCCCATGCTGTTCATCAGGCTGCTGGTGACGGAGGTGGAGCCGGAACCCGAGCTTCCCAGACCCAGCATCGAGAGGGTGGAGTCCGGGTTGACCTGATGCACACTGCCGTCGGCGTCCTGCCGGTAGATCTGGGGCGAGACGCTGTAGGAATACTCGATGGAGGTGGCGTCATCCGCAATGGTGGACTCGTCGCTGTCGAGATATTTCTTTAAGGAAGTGAGGTCGTTGGACGTCAGGCCCGACACCATCTTGGTGATGAGCTGGCGGACCGAGACCATTCCCTCCGCGCCGCCGGAGGTGTCCTTTTTGCCGTCCTCGTCGGTGGGCAGGCCGGTGGCTGTGGTGCCGCCGTTGCTGCCCGAGGACAGAAAGCTCGTGATGTCCACGCCGCTGCTCAGGATCTGCAGCGGGTATTCGCTCAGGGTGGAGCGCTCTATGTCGGCGATATAGGCGTTGACGCCGGTGGACAGCGAGATGATGAGGGCGATGCCGATGATGCCGATGCTGCCCGCGAAGGCTGTGAGCAGGGTGCGGGCCTTTTTGGTGCGCAGGTTGTTGAAGCTCAGGGCCAGCGAGGTGAGCCACGACATGGACGAACGGCCCATGTTCTTATGGATGGGAGGGGCAAGCTTTGTGTCGTCCGGCTCGAAGGGGCGGGTATCGTCGGTGACAGCGCCGTCCCGCAGACGGACGATGCGGTTGGCATACTGCTCCGCCAGTTCGGGGTTGTGCGTCACCATGACCACGAGGCGGTCTTTTGCCACATCCTTCAGCAGCTCCATGACCTGGATGCTCGTCTCGCTGTCCAGTGCGCCGGTGGGCTCGTCGGCCAGCAGGATGTCGGGGTTGTTGACGAGGGCGCGGGCGATGGCCACGCGCTGCATCTGGCCGCCCGACATCTCGGTGGGGCGCTTGTGGAGCTGGTCCCCGAGGCCCACCTGCCGCAGCGCCTCGGCGGCACGGCGGCGGCGCTCAGCGCCCGACACGCCCGAGATGGTCAGGGCCAGTTCGACGTTGGCGAGGACGGTCTGGTGGGGGATGAGGTTATAGCTCTGGAACACGAAGCCGACGGTGTGGTTGCGGTAGGAGTCCCAGTCCCGGTCGGTGTAGCGGCGGGTGGAGATGCCGTTGATGATGAGCTCGCCGCTGTCGTAGCGGTCGAGGCCGCCGATGATGTTGAGCAGCGTGGTCTTGCCCGAGCCGCTGGGGCCGAGGATGGCGACAAATTCGCTGTCGCGCAGGTTGAGACTGACCCCGTTGAGCGCTGCCTGTGTCAGATCGCCGGTGGTGTATTTCTTTTCGATATTGATAAGCTGAAGCATTGGCCTGCCTTTCCGGCAGCAGAACGGGGAAGTGTCTGCTGGCCTATTCCGCCCGGCGTTTGTGGACGGAGAGGGAAACATAGTATCTGCTTGATTTTATCAGAAGAATATGAACAATTTGTGTCGTAACAGGTGCCAAGTTCTGTGTTTTCTGCCGAAGGATGGAAAAGCGCTGCATCCTGCGCGGAAAAGCGTCCCAAATCAGGAGGATGCGGCAGATGTGTCTTGATTTTTGGAGCGGTTGATGGTATTCTTGAGACAGTATCCATGTTAATATCTTCAGTGCTCCAAAATTCGACGAAAACTGACGCAAATATGTCGTTACAACTCCTTTCGACGCTCCATACACTTTTATACAAGATAGTATGAAGCAGTTTGTCCGGCATAAGTGGAAGGGCCGGACAGATGGGGCAAGGAGGATGCAGAATGAAACAGGATGTCCCGTTGGTGAGGAGATTTTCGACGCTGGAACCGTATCAGGAGGCGTATACCCTTGCCTGTTCTCTGGAGACGGAGGGACAGGGCTGCTGGCTGACCGTGAGCCGGACAAAGGCTCCGGACGACCCGGCAGACACAGCCCGTACATGGGTCCCGGCCCCGGAAGAGGAGTGCGGACGGCTGCTGCAGTTTTTGTATGAGAATTCGGTCCAGCCGGAGCTGTGGCAGGATGTTATTTCCTGCTGGTATCCGCAGGCGAAGCAGGCAGAACACCTGCAGGAAGGGAGGCGCGTCGTGTGAGCTATGAGGAACAGAACGTCATATGGCGCGTAGCGCTGGCCAGCTATGACCCCAGAGAGATGCGGGTATGGACGCGCTATCTCGAGGAGCGCAACCCGGCCATCCGCTGCACGGGCTACCGCAGCAGCCGGCCGCTGCTGGAACGGCTCGAGCAGGGCGATGTGGACGTTCTGGTGCTGGGCGGCAGGCTGGAGGACATGGACAGCATCCGGTTCCTGCCCAGGATACGCGGCCTTGCCCGCAAGCCTCTGGTGCTTCTGCGGGACGACGGACGCAACGAGAAGTCGGCAGTGGAGAGCCTGAGTCAGGAGGATGCATGCTACCTCATCCGTCAGGCCACACTGGAAGATATGCTGCAGGAGCTGCGCGCCCCGGCCCACCGCCCGGCGGAGAGCCTGGAAAAACGCTGCGAGCGCATCTATCGCAGCTGGGGCGTGAGCACCTGCGACGCCAACAAGCGCTACCTGACCGGTGCGCTTCGGGTGATGATGGGCTCCGACCACCGTCTGGCCATCCGCAAGGAGATATTAGGGCCGGTGGCGGAGGAATATGGTCTCACCGTTGCGGCTGTGGACAGCGCCCTCCGGCGGCTGCTGGAGACGCTGGACGAGACCGGCACCCAGACATGGCGGGATTTTCGAAAAGAGTATGGCTTAGAGCGCAGGAAGGTGACCATCGGCCGCCTGCTTTATGCGCTGGAAAGTAGACTGAGTCAGCAGTGAGGTGCTGACCACACGACGCGGAGGTAGAGCAGAATGCGCAGGCGAAACGATGGAGCAGGAGCCTCCCCTCAGGAGGAGTTTGGGGATGTGTGCTTCCATGCCCTTGGCATCATCGACCAGAACCGGGAGTATCTGCAGATGCATCTGCTGGCGTCGGCCGACCTGCCCACCCGGCAGGCACTTTCAGACATCCAGATAGAGTCTGCCCGGCTGGACCGCACGGTACGCAATGCCATAACACTTTATCAGCTGGAAAATGAAGAGCTGAGCGAGCTGCAGCCTCTGGACCTGTGCGGTCTGCTGGAAAAGGCGGGGCGTCTTGCCCCGGACATCCGGCGGTCGCTGGAAATAACGCTCACGGCGGAGAGCGGGGGCATCGAGCACTGCGCCGTCATGGGCGTCCCCGATGAGGCCGAACAGCTGCTGCTCCACCTCATCTCCAACGCGCTGCGGGCCTGCGATGCAGGCGGCAGGGTGTGGGTGAGCCTGAAACAGAAAAAGACGGGCGTCGCGCTCCGGGTAGAGGACAACGGCTGCGGCCTGATGGAGGAAGACCCCATCGAGAACAACCGCCGCTTCCTCAGCGGCGCAAAGCTGGGCCTCCGCATCTGCAAGCTCATCTGCCGCCGTGCAGGCTGGAAGCTGACGCTGACGGCCCGGCCGGGCGGCGGCACCCGGGCGCAGGTGGTGTTCCCGCTGGCCTCCTGCGAGGACATCCCGCCGGAAATGGAACTCCACTCCGACGAGGAGAACGACATCCGCGCAGCGCGGTTCGCAAGCCGGGCGGCACAGGAGCTCCTTCTGCTGCGGAGATATTGAACGAGACAAAAAGGCATCTGCAATGCGGCCGGGACGGCGCAGCGCAGATGCCTTTGCTTTGTGTGCGGGACAGGGAAGAGAGCGGAAAAATTGACAGACGGTAAAGAATCTTAGCAGAAACAGCCCGAAATTCACAGAAAAGTTTGCGAAATTAACAAAATGTTTAACTTTGAAAGGTGATTTTACTGTTTCTAAGGTGTAAAATAATCCCGAATGATTGATTGTCAGCCGGATTTGGTTTATAATACGCATGTATGCGAGTCTGAGATTTGATTCGTTAGCAAACAACTTCTGCCCGGGCCGGAGAGTCCTGTGTGCAGAGGGAGAGTGCATTGTCCTTCAGGAGGAAAAACAACTGTGAGAGTAGGTCTTGACATCGGCAGCACTACCATCAAATGCGTGGTGCTGGATGAAAACGATACCCTTTTATATTCGACGTATGAGCGCCACTACAGCCACATTCTGGAAAAGGCGCAGGAGCTGCTGCGCCGCATCGACGCAGAGCAGCTGCATGGCCGGAAAGCGCTGCTCAGCATCTCCGGCTCCGCCGGCATGGGCCTGGCCGACAGCTGCGGCGTGCCTTTCGTGCAGGAGGTGTTCTCCACCCGTGTGGCGGTCAAAAAGTTCGTCCCTGCGACGGACTGCGTCATCGAGCTGGGCGGTGAGGATGCAAAGATCCTGTTCCTGACCAACGGCACCGAAGTCCGCATGAACGGCAGCTGCGCCGGCGGCACGGGCGCTTTCATCGACCAGATGGCGACCCTGCTCAAGATGAGTGCCGATGAGATGAACAAGGCGGCCGAACAGGCCACCCGTACTTACACCATCGCATCCCGCTGCGGCGTTTTCGCCAAGAGCGACGTGCAGCCCCTCATCAATCAGGGCGCAAGGACCGAGGACATCGCGGCCAGCATCTACAAGGCCGTGGTCAACCAGACCATCGCCGGTCTGGCACAGGGACGCCCCATTCAGGGCAATATCCTCTATCTGGGCGGTCCGCTGACCTTCAGCACCGTGCTGCGCAAGAGCTTCGACGAGGCACTGGGCGTCACCGGCACCTGCCCCGAGAACAGCCTGCTCTACGTTGCGCTGGGCGCTGCCCTCTACGCCGACAAGGAGTTCGTCCTCCCGGACGTGGCCGCTGCGCTGGATGAGTACGCCGCCACGGCGACCTACGCCAGCGAGCCGCCCCTTTTCGCCAGCAAGGAAGAGTACGAGGCATTCCATGCCCGCCATATGTCCCACAGCGTGCCGCGGGTGGCGTTCAGCGCCCAGTGCGGCCCGGTGCATATCGGCATCGACTCCGGCTCCACCACCGTCAAGCTGGTGGTCGTGGACGAGCAGAGCCAGATCCTCTACACCAACTATCAGCCGAACCTCGGCAACCCGCTGCCCCTTATCCGGCAGCAGCTGCTGAAAATTTATAAAGAGCACCCCGGCCTCAAGGTGGCCAGCGTGACCACCACCGGCTACGGCGAAGAGCTGGTCAAGAACGCCTTCCGCTGCGACTTCGGCCTCGTGGAGACCGTGGCCCACTTCACGGCAGCAAAATACTTCATGCCGGACGTGGACTTCATCATCGACATCGGCGGTCAGGACATGAAGTGCTTCAAGATCGAGGATGGTGCCATCAGCAACATCTTCCTGAACGAAGCCTGCTCTTCCGGCTGCGGCAGCTTTTTGCAGACCTTCGCGCAGGCACTGGGCTACGACGTCAAGGAGTTCGCGGCCCTCGGCCTCTTCGCCGACCGCCCCGTGGACCTGGGCAGCCGCTGCACCGTCTTTATGAACAGCTCGGTCAAGCAGGCCCAGAAGGACGGCGCGTCCATCGAGAATATCTCGGCGGGCCTGTCCATCAGCGTCGTCAAGAACGCGCTGTACAAGGTCATCCGTGCGTCCAGTCCCGAAGAGCTGGGCCGGAAGATCGTCGTGCAGGGCGGTACCTTCTACAATGAGGCCGTCCTCCGCGCCTTCGAGAAGGAGATGGGCGTCGAGGTCATCCGCCCCGACATCGCCGGTCTGATGGGCGCTTACGGTGCGGCCCTCTTCGGTCTGCGCCAGTGCCGCAAGAACGGCCAGACCACCTCCGCCATGATGAGCGAGGAAGAGCTGGAGAGCTTCGACCAGAAGGTCGTCAGCGTCAAGTGCGGCGGCTGCGGCAACCACTGCCAGCTCACCGTCAACACCTTCGCCGATGGCCGCAAGTTCATTTCCGGCAACCGCTGCGACAAGCCCGTCACCGGCAAGAGCGAGGACAACAGCCTCAACCTCTACGCCTACAAGCAGCAGCTTCTGGCCGGCTATAAGCCCGTGGCCGGAAAGCGCGGCTCCATCGGCATCCCGCTCTGCCTGAATATGTACGAGCTGCTGCCGTTCTGGCATGCCTTCTGGACCAAGCTGGGCTTTGCCGTCCACACCAGCCCGGTGTCCAGCCGCGGCCTCTATCTGGCCGGTCAGGCTACCATCCCCAGCGACACCGCCTGCTTCCCGGCCAAGCTCAGCCATGGCCACATCAAGGCCCTGACCCAGATGCATCTGGACGCCATCTTCTACCCCTGCCTGACCTACAACATCGACGAGGGTCTGGGCGACAACCACTACAACTGCCCCGTCGTGGCCTACTATCCCGAAGTCCTCGCCGGCAACTGCCCCGAGCTGGAAGGCCAGAAGTTCATCTACGACTACGTCGGCATCCACCGTCCGAAGGATTTCGTCCACAAGATGGCGAAGGAAGTGCTGCCCAAGTATTTCGGCGGCATCTCCGAGAAGGAAGTGCAGGAGGCTGCCAACGCCGCCTATGCTGAGTATGAAGCCCACATGGCACAGATCCGGGTCAAGGGCAGCGAGATCATGGATGAGGCCCGCCGTCAGGGCAGGCGGATCATCGTGCTGGCCGGACGCCCCTACCATGTGGACCCGGAGATCAACCACGGCATCGACCACCTCATCACCCACCACGGTGCGGCGGTGGTCACCGAGGACAGCATCTCCAACCGCGTGGAGAAGTTCCCCACCAGCGTGCTGAACCAGTGGACTTACCACAGCCGCCTGTATGCCGCCGCCAAGTACTGCACCACCCAGAAGGATATGGACCTGGTGCAGCTGGTGTCCTTCGGCTGCGGCGTGGACGCCATCACCACCGATGAGACCCGCGAGATCCTGCAGGAGGGCGGCAAGCTCTACACCCAGCTGAAAATTGACGAGATCACAAACCTGGGTGCTGTCAATATCCGCCTGCGCAGCCTGTTCGCCGCGCTGGATGAGCGAGACGAAGATAAGAAGTAACATAGGAGGAACCTATGGAATACAATTACCCCAAATTCACCCCGGAGATGAAGAAGACTCACACCATCCTCATCCCCAACATGGCCATCACCCAGTTCCGCCTGCTGGAATACGCCCTGCGCTACGACGGCTACAAGTGCGAGATCCTTGGCAACTGCGGCAGTGCTGTGGCGCAGCTGGGCCTGAAATATGTCCACAACGACACCTGCTATCCGGCACTGCTGGTCATCGGCCAGTTCCTCGACGCGCTGAACAGCGGCAAGTACGACCTCGAGCACACGGCCCTGCTCATCACCCAGACGGGCGGCGGCTGCCGTGCCTCCAACTACATCCACCTGCTCCGCAAGGCGCTGGTCAAGGCAGGCTATCCGAACATCCCGGTGGCCAGCCTGAACTTCTCGGGCCTCGAGAAGGACAGCGGCTTCCAGATGACTCTGCCTCTGGCCCGCCGGGCCATCGCCAGTGTGTTCTACGGCGACATGCTCTGCGCCCTGCGCAATCAGGTCGCTCCGTATGAGAACGAGAAGGGCGCTGCCGATAAGATGGTAGACCTCTGGGTCCAGCGTCTGGGCCGTGTGCTTCTGGCGGGCAAGGGCTTCACCTCCCGTGAGATGAAGCACACCTTCCCCCTCATCGCAAGGGACTTCAAGTCCATTCCCGTCACCCGTGTGCCGAAGGTCAAAGTCGGCGTCGTGGGCGAAATTTACGTCAAGTACAGCCCGCTGGGCAACAACGACCTGCAGAAGTTCCTCGAGAGCCAGGACTGCGAGGTCAACTTCCCGGGTCTGATGGGCTTCGTGCAGTACTGCATCTTCAACATGGGCGAGGACCATGTCCTCTACGGCGGCAAGCTGGCCATGAAGATGGGGACCGACCAGCTGCTCAACTGGCTGGACAGCGTGGAGCGCTCCATGCTCAAGGCCGAGGCCGACGCCGGTTTCTACGCCCCCGGCCCCTTCAAGGAGCTGGTGGAAAAGCCCGAGGGCATCATCTCGCTGGGTGCCAAGATGGGCGAGGGCTGGCTGCTGACGGCTGAGATGATCGAGCTGGTACAGGGCGGTTACGGCAACATCGTCTGCGCACAGCCGTTTGGCTGCCTGCCGAACCACATCGTGGGCAAGGGCATGGTAAACAAGATCCGCGCGATGTACCCCAGCGCCAACATCACCCCCATCGACTACGACCCCAGCGCCACCAGGGTCAATCAGGAGAACCGCATCAAACTGATGCTGGCCGTAGCAAAGGAGCGTCTGAACGCCCCTGCCGAGGCGAAGCCCCTGACCGCCGAGGAGATCGCGGGCGGTGCGCCCAGCCTGTCCCACGCCTGAGAAACCACAGAAGAAACAAAGAAGCCGCACGGTACAGCTTTTCGCTGTACTGTGCGGCTTTTCTTATGCGCCGGAGCGCTTATTTTTTGTGATACTTGCGGTCTTCCTGCTCATAGGCGGGCTCGCAGGTGAGGTACATCCCCAGACGCTTGATGGTGTCCGTATCCACGCTGGACAGGATGACCGTGGAGTGCATGTCGCAGCCCTTGAGCTTGGAGAGCTGCTGCAGAGCGACAGCAGCCGTCTCATTCTCGGCAGCAGAGCTGGACAGCGCGATCAGGATCTCATCGGTGTGCAGGCGGGGATTCCGGCTGCCGAGGTAGTTGGTCTTGAGGGTCTGGATGGGCTCGATGGCGCGGGCGGAGACCAGGTCGATCTCATGGTCGATGCCGGCCAGCTTCTTGAGGGCGTTGAGCAGGGCAGAAGAGGCTGCGCCCAGCAGGGGACCGTTCTTGCCGGTGACGACGGTGCCGTCCGGCAGCTCGATGGCGGCAGCGGGTGCGCCGCCGGTGTGCTCGGCCACGGCGTGAGCCTGCTTTTCCACGGCACGGTCGCCGACAGCCAGACCGGCCTGATTCAGCAGCAGCTCCAGCTTGAAGATCTCACTGTCCACGTTCTTGCCGGTCTTGTGGTCGCAGAGGGCCTTGAAGTAGCGGCGGATGATCTCGTTGCGGGAGGCCTCGCGGCAGGCTTCGTCGTCCACGATGCAGTTGCCGGCCATGTTCACACCCATGTCCGTGGGGGACTTGTAGGGGCTCTTGCCTGCGATGAGCTCGAACATCGCGTTGACCACCGGGAAGATCTCGATGTCGCGGTTGTAGTTGACGGTGGTGACGCCGTAGGCCTCCAGATGGAAGGGGTCGATCATGTTCACGTCGTTCAGGTCGGCGGTAGCGGCCTCGTAGGCGAGGTTGACCGGGTGCTTGAGGGGCAGGTTCCAGATGGGGAAGGTCTCGAACTTGGCATAACCGGCCTTGACGCCCCGCTTGTGCTCGTGGTAGAGCTGGGACAGGCAGGTGGCCATCTTGCCGCTGCCGGGGCCGGGGGCCGTGATGACGACGAGGGGACGCTGGGTCTCGATGTAGTCGTTCTTGCCGTAGCCCTCGTCGCTGACGATGCGGGCCACGTCGTTGGGGTAGCCGGGGATCTTATAGTGGCGGAAGGTGCGCACGCCCACGCTGTTCAGCTTGTGCTCAAAGGCTTCGACCTCGGGGGCGGCGGTGTACATGGTCACGCAGACGCTGCCCACGAACAGGCCCATGCCCTGGAAGGCGTCGATGAGGCGGAGAACGTCGAGGTCGTAGGTGATGCCGTAGTCGCCGCGCACCTTGCTGCTGATGATGTCCTGCGCGCTGATGACGATGACGATCTCGGCCTGCTCCCTGAGCTGCAGCAGCATCTGCAGCTTGGAGTCCGGCTCAAAGCCCGGCAGCACACGGGAGGCGTGGTAGTCGTCGAACAGCTTGCCGCCAAACTCGAGGTAGAGCTTGTTGTCGAACTGTGCGATGCGCTCCCGGATGTGCTGGGACTGCATCTGAAGATATTTCGCGTTGTCAAAGCCTTTTTTCATGGAATGCTCCTCTTCCTGATCTTACAACTTCATCCCCGGCACGTCGGTGGTGCGGCGGGCCGGAGTATCACACAAACACCCTATAGTATAGCATACGACAGGCTTCGGCGCAATTATTTTTTGAGGGCTCCCTCGTGCTCCAGGTGCTCGAATTCTTCCAGCTCCTCAATGTCCTCTTTCAGGAACATCAGGCAGAAGCTGATGAAGAGCAGCAGGCAGGAAAGCCAGATGGCCCGGCTGCCCATGGGGGCCAGTGCAAGGCTGCCGAGGCCGGCACCCAGCGCGAACAGGAAGATGATGGCGAAGTAGTGCATCGCCTTGCCGAAGGCCTTGGTGCTGCCGCCCACCAGCCATGCGCAGAGGGAGTCCATGCCGCTGCGCAGATTGCCGATGCACATGGTGCTGGCGAAGGCATAGCCGTTCACCTTGCGGAAGGATTGTACCTGCATGGCGCAGGAGAAGGAGACGAGGGAGTTGGCCAGAAGATTCAGCTCCTGCGGCAAAAAGCCCACGACGAAGAGCAGCAGGATCTCGAACAGCACCACCAGCTGACGCCAGTGGAGCCACTGCATCCGCTTGAGCTTGAGGCGGATGAACTCGGCCACAAAAATGCCCAGCGCAAAGGCGCACAGGGGCATCAGGTAGCGCAGTGCCTCGCCCCACTCGCCCGCAAACAGCTTGACGGCCATCAGCACGATGTTGCCGGTCTGGGCGTTGGCGAAGACCTTGCCGCGGTATAAATAGGTATAAACATCCTGTAAGCCGCCCGAGACGGAGAGAAACAGGGCGGTGATAAAGGCTTCGGACATCTGTCCGTGAGGTTTGAGAGATGGCATAAAAGCTCCTCCTTCTATCCAGAAAATAATTCCATGCCATACTATAGCGCAAAACCGGCGTTTTGTCAAAAACTGCGCCATATTTTTTATAGATAATGACGATTCCGGGCGGGTATCGCAGGATGCGCTTTGTTTTGCAATGCGGCGCAGACTGTGGTAGAATACATAAAACAGCTTTTTTCAGGAGAAGGAGGGGCTTTCTGTATGCCCAATATCATCGAGATCACGGATTTCCACGCGCCGGAGCTGGACCCTTATGCCCGGCTGACCCAGAACCAGCTGCGCAGTCGCCTGGAGCCGGAGAAAGGCATCTTCATCGCCGAGAGCCCCAAGGTCATCGACCGGGCGCTGGACGCAGGCTACAAGCCCGTGTCCCTGCTGATGGAGCGCAGGCAGATCACCGGCCCGGCAGCGGGCATCCTGAGCCGCTGCGGCGACGCGCCGGTGTACACGGCAGACCGGGAGATGCTGGCAGAGCTCACCGGCTTTGAGCTGACCCGGGGCGTCCTCTGCGCCTTCCGCCGCCCGGCACCCCGCCCGGTGGAAGAACTCTGCAAAAACGCCCGCCGTGTGGCCGTGCTGGAGGGCATCGTGGACTCCACCAATGTGGGGGCTATCTTCCGCTCGGCGGCGGCGCTGAACATGGACGCTGTCCTCATCAACCCCTCCTGCTGCGACCCGCTCTGCCGCCGCGCCGTCCGCGTCAGCATGGGTACGGTGTTCCAGGTTCCCTGGGGGCAGCTGGGCGAGACCCCGGCAGACTGGCCGGAGAAGGGAATGGACATCCTCCACTCCCTCGGCTTCAAGACCGCCGCGATGGCCCTCAGCGACCGCTCGGTGAGCATCGACGACGCGCAGCTTGCAAAAGAGCCGAAGCTTGCCATCGTGCTTGGCACCGAGGGCGACGGCCTCGCCGCCGGCACCATCGCTTCCTGCGACTACACGGTCAAGATCCCCATGTCCCACGGCGTGGATTCGCTGAATGTCGCTGCCGCCAGCGCCGTTGCGTTCTGGCAGCTGGGCAAACAATAAACGAAAAAGGAATGCCTCCCCGCCGGGGAGGCATTCCTTTTTATGCTCAGATACTTGCTAAGAAGCGCTCAAAGCCTGCACGGCCTGCCGTGTCCATCTTGTAGACGCCGGCGTCTGCGAGGACTTCGGCAAAGACATGGCCGATCTCGTCCTGCACGATGGCGTGGACATTTTCGGCGTTCAGCTCCGGGTGGCGGGCGAGGACGTCCATCGCCCACTCGGCGTGCTTCTGGATGCTCTCGCCGTACTCAGCGGCGGGGGTGCGGGCCGCGAGGGCGGCTTCCACATCGGCCATCTCGGCTTTCAGGCGGCTGGGCAGAACGGCCAGACCCATGACCTCGATGAGGCCGATGTTCTCCTTTTTAATGTGGTGGAGCTTTGCGTGGGGGTGATAGACGCCCAGCGGATGCTCCGGCGTGGTGATGTTGTTGCGCAGCACCAAATCCAGCTGGAACCTGCCGTCCCGCATCCGGGCGATGGGGGTGATGGTGTTGTGGGGTTCGCCGTCGGTCTCGGCGTAGATAAAGCAGCTCTCGTCGGTGTAGCCCCGCCATGCGGTCAAGATCTGATCGGCCAGCTCCACAAGGCGCTCGTCGTCGGCACAGGTGAGGCGGATGCAGCTCATGGGCCAGTGGACGATGCCGGCGTTCACATCCTCAAAGCCGGGGAAGACCCACTTCTTCTCGAGGGGCGCTTTGGCCATGGCGAACTCGTAGTGACCGCCCTGGAAGTGGTCGTGGCTCAGGATGCTGCCGCCCACGATGGGCAGGTCGGCGTTGCTGCCCACGAAGTAGTGGGGGAAGAGGGCCACGAAGTCCAGCAGCTTGCGGAAGGTGGCCCGCTCGATCTTCATGGGGGTGTGCTGATTGTTGAAGACGATGCAGTGCTCATTGTAGTAGACGTAGGGGCTGTACTGGAAATTCCACGCACTGTCGTTGATGGTCAGCGGGATGATGCGGTGATTTTCCCGGGCGGGATGGTTCAGCCGACCGGCATAGCCCTCGTTCTCCACGCAGAGCTGGCACTTGGGGTAGGCGCTCTGAGGGGCCAGCTTTGCGGCTGCGATGGCCTTGGGGTCTTTTTCGGGCTTCGACAGGTTGATGGTGATGTCGAGGTCGCCGTAGGGAGTCCGGGTCACCCACTTGACGTCCCGCTTGATGCGGTAGCGGCGGATGTAATCGGTGTCCTGGCTGAACTTGTAGAACCAGTCGGTGGCGGCCTGGGGGCCGTCGGTCTCGTACCGCTCCTCGAAGTTGGCGCGGACGATGCTGGGGCGGGGCGTCAGCACACCCATGAGTTTGGTGTCGAAGAGGTCGCGGGCCGTGGGGCTGTCGTCGCAGACGCCCCGGGCTGCGGCATCGTCCACCAGCGTTTTCAGGATGCTCTCGAGGTCGGCGTAGCAGACGTCGCCCTCCGGCTCCGTGAAGCTGTCCAGCTGCATGGTCATGAGCAGCTGGTTGCGGATGTAAATTTCGTCGTCAGGCAGGATGAGGCCGGTGTCCAGACCGTAGTTGACGAGCTGCTGGATGGCAGTGGAGATCATAGGACAGCGCCTCCCTCCGGACGGATGGACAGGACGTGGCAGCGGCCCTCACCGAGGATGGCTTCCATACCGGCCTTGAACTCATCCAGCATCTCCACAGGCACGAAAGCCTGCACCGTACCAGCGAAACCGCCGCCGTGGACGCGGACGGCGCCCTGATCGCCCAGCAGATGCTTGGCGGCAGCGATGGCCACGCCCACTTCCTGATGCTCCTTGTAGCCTGCGGGGATGACGTTCTGCAGATACTCCCAGCTGCTGCGGCCGGACTCGTTCACGAGGCAGAGGAAGGTGTCGAAGTCGCCATCGCGGAGTGCGGCCACCTGCTTTGCCACACGGTCGTTGTCGGCGTAGACGTGGAAGGCGCGGAGGACGGCCCGGTCGCCGCACTGACTGCGGCACTCGGGCAGCTTTGCAATAAAGGTCTCGAACGGCACATCCCGCAGCACCTCGCCGCCGCAGACAGCGGCCACGGCGCGGCACTCAGCCGGGATGGCGGCGTACTCGTCGGTCAGATCGGCGTGGTCTGCGCCGGAGTCGAGGATGCAGAGGGCCAGACCAGCCTTGGAGAAGTCCACAGCCACCGGCTCCACCACGGGCTTTGCGGGGCTGGCGAAGTCGATGGTGATGATGTTGCCCACGCTGGAAGCCATCTGGTCCATCAGGCCGCAGGGCTTGCCGAAGTAGACGTTCTCAGCCCACTGGCCGATCTGGGCGATGGCGATGGGGGAGACCTTCTCGGCCATGAAGCAGTCGTTCAGGATGACGCCGATGAGCACCTCAAAGGCGGCAGAAGAGGAGACACCGCTGCCCTTCGGCACGTTGGAAGAGATGTAAACATCCAGACCGGCCAGCTTTGCGCCCCGCTGGGCGAAGGCGGCGCACTCGCCGCGCAGCAGGGCGGCGGTGGTGTTCTCCTCTTCCTTGCGGGCCTCGAGGTCATTCAGATCAATGACGCACAGATCATAGCCCTCGCTCTGGACGCGGAGCTGGTTCTTGTCGTTGGGGGCTGCGGCGGCGATCATGTCGATGTTCACGCTGCCGGCCAGCACCCGGCCATGCTGGTGGTCGGTGTGGTTGCCGCCGATCTCGGTGCGGCCCGGTGCGCTGTAAAGGCCGGCCTCAGCGTGGGAGCCGAAGGTCTTTTCCAGCCCGTCCAGCACAGCGGTGTAACGGGCGGCTTCAGAGGCCGTCTCGGCGGGAGCACAGCAATACAGGGAGGCGAGGCGTGCGGCATGGACGCCGTCGGACAGCTCCTGCTTCCATACGGGAATGGACTTCATCATGGAATCTTCCTCCTGACAGACAGATACTTTTTTATTTCGTGTGGGCGATACAGCCCGCTTCTAATCCTATAGTAAAGGATTTGTCCGGAAAAAACCATGTGTTATTGTTGCATCTCAATGAAAAGTTGCAAAAAATCCCCTCCGGGGCTGTCCGGCGGGGATGCAAAATAAAAATCTCGGATAAATTACAACTGAGACAAAAGTTTTTTCGAAACCGGGAAAGCATTGTGTAACTGCGCCGAAACTTCCCGCTGCCGCGTCCCGGCGAGGGAGCGGGCCGCGATATGGAGAAACCTTACTGCGGCGGGCAGCGCAAAAGAAAAGGCCGCGCTCCACTTTTCCAGCGGAGCGCGGCCTTCTTGTTAAGGGAAGAAAATAAGATGTCAGGCGGAAGGCGAGGGAGCAGCGCCCTCCGGCCCGGGAACACAGGGAAAGATCACTGCATCAGGCTGCAGACGGCCTCGGCGTAAGCGGCGGGGTCATCCACGGGCAGGCCCTCGATGAGCTGTGCCTGTGCGTAGAGCAGAGCGCTGTACTTCTTGAGCTTCTCGGTGTCGCCAGCCTCCTGTGCGGCTTTCAGCACAGCGAAGACGGGGTGGTTGACGTTCAGCTCCAGCACCTTGTCGCTCTTGACACCCTCACTGCCGGGCTGCTTGGAGAGCACCTTCTCCATCTCGATGGACAGCGGGCCGTCGGCGGACAGGCAGACGGGGTGGTCCTTCAGGCGGGTGGAGACTTTGACCTCCTTGACCTTGCCGTCCAGAGCGTCCTTCATGGCGTCAAACAGAGCCTTGTTGGCGGTGGTAGCCTCTTCGGCGGCCTTCTTCTCGTCCTCGGTCTCGAGGCCCAGATCGCCGCTGTTGACGTTCTTGAACTCGACGGTGCCGTCCTTGCCCTCGGCATCCTTGCGGGGGTAGGTGCGCATGATCTGCAGGCAGAACTCATCCACATCCTCGGTCAGGAGCAGGACGTCATAGCCCTTGTCCATGACCAGCTCAGCGGCAGGCAGCTTTGCCAGACGGTCGGTGGAGTCGCCGGCGGCGAAGTAGATGTACTTCTGCTCGGCGGGCATCTTGTCCACGTACTCCTGCAGAGTGACCATCTTCTGCTCCTTGGCAGACCAGAACAGCAGCAGGTCGCGCAGCAGCTCGGCGTGCATCCCGTAGTCGGAGTATGCGCCGAACTTCAGCTGACGGCCAAACTCCTTCCAGAAGCTCTCGTATTTCTCGCGGTCGTTGGCCAGCATGGCGTGGAGCTCGTTCTTGATCTTCTTTTCCAGAGCGTTGTGGATGAGCTTGAGCTGATTGTCCTTCTGCAGCATCTCACGGCTGATGTTCAGGCTCAGGTCCTGGCTGTCCACGATGCCCTTGACGAAGCTGAAGTAGTCGGGCAGCAGGTCGGCGCACTTCTCCATGATGAGGACGCCGGATGCGTACAGAGCCAGACCCTTTTCGTAGTCCTTGGTGTAGAAGTCATAGGGGCGGTGGCTGGGCACGAAGAGCAGGGCGTTATAGTTCGCGGTACCCTCGGTGCGGCTCACGATGACGCGGGCGGGGCCGGCGTAGTCGCTAAACTTATCCTTGTAGAAGTTTGCATACTCCTCGTCGGTGACTTCGCTCTTCTGCTTCTTCCAGATAGGCACCATGCTGTTCAGAGTTTCCAGCTCGGTGTAGGTCTCCCACTCGGGCTTGTAGTCGTCGGGCTTGGGGTCGGGTTCGGGCTTCTGACGGCTCTTTTCGCGCTCCATCTGGATGGGGTAGCGCACATAGTCGCTGTACTTCTTGACGATGGCCGCGATGCCGTACTCGTCGAGGAAGTTGTCGTAGTTGTCGGTCTCCGTGTCGGGCTTGATGTGGAGGATGATGTCGGTACCGGCAGTCTCCTTCTCGGCAGGCTCAAGCTCATAGCCGTCAGCACCGCTGGACTCCCACTGCCAGGCCTCGTCGGAGCCGTAAGCCTTGGAGATGACCGTCACTTTGTCGGCCACCATGAAGGCGGAGTAGAAGCCGACACCGAACTGACCGATGATGTCGATGTTCTCGTCCTTGTTGTCCTTCTTGAAGTCGAAGGAGCCGGAGTGGGCGATGGTGCCAAGGTTCTGCTCCAGCTCTTCCCGGGTCATGCCGATGCCGTTATCGGAGATGGTCAGGGTGCGGCTGTCCTTGTCGCGGGTGAGCAGGATGCGGAAATCGCCTTTGTTCATGCCGACAGAAGTGTCGGTCAGGCTCTTATAATACAGCTTGTCGATGGCGTCCGAAGCGTTGGAGATCAGCTCGCGCAGAAAAATTTCCTTGTTGGTGTAGATGGAGTTGATCATCATGTCCATCAGCTTTTTGCTCTCGGCCTGAAATTCTTTTTTCGCCATAATACAAAACCTCTTTTTATCAGATTTTAGCGTCCCGGCGGCGGAACTGCCCGGGCGCGTGTCGCATCAGGAATTGCCTGTGGAGAGTGCCGGCACACGGAGCGGAAAACCACTCGTGAAAACTTGGCACTCACAACTTTCGAGTGCTAATATACACCGCTGAGAGACAAAAATCAAGGGGTTTCATAAAAAGTTCAAAAAACTTTCCTTTCGGGGCAAAAGCCGCCTTTACTTTCCCGCGCCAAAGCCGTATAATGGGCCGGAATGACAGACCTGTTTATAAGGAGGATGAGGGATGCGGCAGATAGAGCTGGAACTTGCAGGCGGCGGTGTGCTGACGGTTTCCCTGCGGGCGTCGCTGGACGCCATGCCCGCCGTGAAGCAGCGGCCTTTGGTGCTGGTGGTGCCGGGCGGCGGCTACAACCATGTCAGCCCCCGGGAGGGCGACCCGGTAGCCCTGCAGTTTGCGGCGGCGGGCTATCACACCGCCGTGCTGACCTACAGCGTGGGGGAGGGGGCGCAGAACTACCGGCCTCTCCGACAGCTGAACGAAGCGCTGGCTCTGCTGCGGCAGAATGCGGGAGAGTGGCACATCCTGCCGGATAAGATCGCCGTCTGCGGCTTCTCGGCGGGCGGACATCTGGCCCTGTCCGCCGCGGTGCTGGACATTCCGGGCGAGACGGCCCAGCAGAGGCCCAATGCAGTGATTTTGGGCTATCCGGTCGTCACGGCAGGGGAGTTTGCCCACCGGGGCAGCTTCGTCCAGCTGGCGGGCAGCGAGGATGCTGCCGCGCAGCAGGCGTTCACCTTGGAGGATCAGGTGAACGCCGACACACCGCCGGTCTTCGTCTGGCATACCATGGAGGATAAGACCGTTCCGGTGGAGAACACGCTTCTCCTGCTGGCCGCCCTGCGGAGGGCGGGCGTGCCGTGCGAGGCACATCTGTTCGAGAAGGGCGCTCACGGCACCAGCATCAGCACCGCCGAAGTGGATGCCGCCGACCCTCACCGCGCCCATTGGGTGGCTCTCTGCCTCGAGTGGCTGGGGGAGACGTTTGGGTTCGAACGGAACTGAATTTGGACATTCCTACAAAAAATTCATAAATTTATGGTTGACCTGCCCAAGATTTGAGCGTATACTGGTCAGCGGAAACAAACGAGGAAGAAGGAAACATACATGGAAAAGAAGATCTCGGTCAAAGACCTGCTGATGCAGGCATTCCTGACGGGCTGGGAGCTCTCCGACAAGAGCATCGCGCAGGACGAATATCTGCAGAGCGCCATTCAGGTCATCGAAGTGCTGCAGGTGGAGCCGGAAAACGTCTACGCGGAAGAGGGCCTCGGCCTGACCGACGGCGACGAGGTAGACCATCTGGACGACCTGCTCCGGGCCGACGGCCAGTGGCTGTATTACGGCGTGGAGGCGGAGAATTTCTTCCTCATCCAGTGGTACCCGGACGAAGCATCCGCCAAGGCAAAACTGGCACAGCTCGAGGAGCTGGGCGACGGCAAGCAGTACCTCGTGGACATGAGCCTCAAGCGCACGAACCCCACCGAGGCCGAGAATTTCGGCAATTCCAACCCGGTGCAGCTGAGAAGCTGACCTCTTTATGAAAGGAAACTTTTCAATGCAGCTTTCTGATACGGAGCGCCAGCGCCTCACCGCCATTCTGGCCCGATATGACCAGCACCCCGAAGTGCAGCGGATGCGGGAATTTATCCAGCACGGCGACGTGACCACCTACCAGCACTGCAAGAATGTGGTGCTGGTGAGCTTCTGGCTCAACCGCCGCTTCCATCTGGGCGCGGATGAGACGTCGCTGGCCGTGGGGGCCTTCCTCCATGACTTCTATCTCTACGACTGGCACAAGCGCAGCTCTTTCCGGGGCCTGCGCCGCCTGTTCGAGATGCACGGCTTTGCTCATCCCGGCTCTGCCTGCGTCAATGCCGAGCGGTGCTTTGCCATCACCAGAAAAGAGCAGAACATCATCTCGAGCCATATGTGGCCCCTGACCTTCCGCCATGTCCCCACCTGTCGGGAGGCGGTCATCGTCTGCCTGGCCGACAAATACTGCGCCGTGCTGGAAAGTATGTTCCAGCGCACCCGGGTGGCCGATACGGATGCCGGGGAGAACGAGTGGTAGCCCTCTCAGTCATCGCTGCGCGATGCCAGCTCCCCCAAAGGGGGAGCCATTGGCATGTCGGGCCACTTTCCGCTGACCGCTGAAAGCTTGATATGACGCAAAAAATAGTGCCCTGCTACAGAGATTAGCAGCAGCTTGACAAGGGATATTGTCCCGAAGCTGCTGCCCTCTGTAGCAGGGCACTACTGTTTACGATAAAACCCAACTTTGCTCGTCCCGCGTGGGCCTGACCGGCCCGCCAGTGGCTCCCCCTTTGGGGGAGCTGGCGAGCGGAGCGAGACTGAGAGGGCATGCCGCCAAACCCGTTACAGCCTTTTATACCCCGCAGGCTCGTCGGCTTTGGCGCGGCGCTCCATCAGGTAGGTGTCCAGCCAGCGGCCATGACAGTCCCGGGCGATGCGCTCCCGCCGCCCCACCACCCGGAAGCCGCACTTCGTGTGGAGGCCGAGGCTGGCGGTGTTGTCCTGCAAAACGGTGGAGTGCAGTGTCCAGTAGCCCTCTTTTTCCGATTCCTCGCAGAGGGCCGTCAGCAGGCGGGAGCCGAGGCCCCGGCCCCGGAACTTCTCGCCGACGTAGATGCTCACCTCGGCCACGCCCCGGTAGCACCAGCGGGGGTCTACCCGCCGCAGTGCGGCCCAACCGGCCAGCTCGCCGCCGTCCAGAATGACGAGGCGGCATTCTTTGATGTGAAAGGCATCCCACGCCGTGTAGGGCGGGCAGGCGGTCTGGAAGGTGGCGTGCTCCGTGGCGATGCCCTCTGAATAGATCTCGGACACAGCGTCCCAGTCTTCCGGCTCCATGGGCCGGATGGTGATATTGCTCATGATATTCTTTCCCGGCAGAGCGCCCCAATGCGCCCCGCATCATTCCTCTTATTTCAGTATAGCAGATGCAGCCCGCCCGCGCAATGGCCGCTTATTCCAGCCCCGGCAGGGTGTCCAGCACCGGGATGCCCAGGCTGTGCAGGAAGGCTTTCTTTTCCTCGATGGCGGGGACGAGGTCCAGCTCCGAGGGGGCGTGGGCGTCGCAGCCCATGATGGCCTTGACGGGGTACTCCGCCGCGATGCGCCAGAACTCGTCCCGGGTGTAGCCTAAAGAGCCGTCGGGACGGTCCTGCAAAGTCAGTCCGGCCATGTTGTACTCAAGGGGGATGTCCAGCCGCGCCGCTGCGGCACAGATGTCCCGGCAGGCCTTCTCGGCGTCGGCGTCGAAGGCTGTCACCCGGTTCAAAAAGAGGTCGGGGTGGGCCAGATACCGGTAAAGCCCCGTTTCCAGCGCTTCCACCACCTGTTCGGCATACCGCCTGCCGTGGGCGGTGGAGGTGCTGCCGCCGAAGCGGCTGGCTCTGGCGTCCTGCTCATCGGTGGTGTCGTAGTGACAGCCGAGGATGAGATATTCGATGCCCAGCCGCTCCATCTCTTCCCTGAGCCAGCCCAGATAGGCCGGGAAATACTCCGCCTCGAGGCCGATGCGGATGTGGAGCTTGTCGGCATATTTCTCCCGCAGCCCGCGCAGGGTCAGGACGTAATCGTCCAGCTGGGAGGGCAGCATCCGGATGCGGCTGACGAAGCCCGGCGTCGCGTAGGCCCAGGGGGTGTGGTCAGAAAACCCCAGCACCTTGTAGCCGCAGCGCAGGGCCGTGAGGATGTATTCCTCCTCGGTGCCTTCGGCGTGACCGCAGCGGGTGGTGTGGGTGTGGTAATTGGTCAGCATGACAAGGCTCCCTCCCGGGCAGAAATTTTTTGACAATCATCACCGTTGTGATACAATAGGGTATAGCAGTTTGCGTTTTTAATGCACAAGCAACATCCGCAAACTGCATATCGCAAATATGCCATTTTGATAGGCACTATTTTTGAAAATTGCGATAAATACCCGTTCAGGGCAGGGACTATTATAGACCTCTTTGCCGAAAAATGCAATGAAGGCTGCTCTGAAAAAGGAGAAATGAAGATGGATTGGAAACGAATCGCTGCCTCTGTGCTGATGCTCGGTGTCCTCGCCGTCCCGGCCTCAGCAGCCAGCATCACCCCCCAGACCACCATGAAAGAGATACGCGACGACCCCGACATCAAGGCCAGCGGCCTCTATACATATACCTACGTGTGGGAGCGGGACTGCGAAAGGCTCTCCACCAGCCGCGACGACGAGACGCTGGCCGAGGTGGTCGGCAAGACCTCCGCCGAAGCCTGCGCAGCGGGCCTCAACTATCTGGCTCAGGTTTACCACGACGGCACCCGGGTGACCTATCCGCTCTATTCGGAAGAGGAGATCGCTGCCGTGCCTGCCCGCGCTCATGCGGAGCTGTATTACTGCCCGGCCAAGCAGCCGGGGGCTAAGTTTGCCATCGTGCTGTCGGGCAACGCGCTCTACTACAGCGGCGAGCTGCGGGGCGGCGTGGCCACGGCGTGGGAGCTGCACGAGCGGGGCTATGCCGTCTTCTCACTGCGCTACCGCATCGGATGGGAGGCCGGGGACGACGCTCCGCTGGAAGACCTGGCCCGGGCCATCCGCTTCGTGATGGACAATGCCGACACCTTCGGCGTCTCCACGGAAGACTACGCCCTGCTGGGCTACTCCTCCGGCGGACAGCTCGCAGGCGTCTTCGGCAATGAAGAAAAGGGCTGGGGCCGCTACGGTGTGCCGAAGCCCGGCGTATTGCTGCTGGTCTACCCCATCAACAACTTCCTTGGGGCAAAGCCTGCCTACCATCTCCTGATGGATACCGACCGGCTGGAAAGACGCTACTATTCCTACACCGTCTCGAAGCTCGTGACGCCGGACTATCCGCCCACCTTCCTGTGGTACGGCAGGAATGACACCATGCTGAAAGCCTTCGTCTACCCCCTGCAGGGGCCGACCCTTGCAAAGGCACTGGAAGCCAGCGGCGTCCCCAACCGGGTGGAAGTTTACGACAACGCCAGACACGGCATCGGCATCGGCGTGGGGACGGACGCCGAGGGCTGGGTGGAACGTGCTGCCGAGTTCTGGCAGAGCGTTTCGGAATAACAGGAGGAAAAGAATATGTACGACTGGAATGAAGCTGTCCGCAGCCTGAATGTGGGCCTGCCCGACGACATCGCCCGGCTGAAAGCGGCCGGATATTATCAGGAGGCCATCGCCCGCATCGACCGGCTGCTGGCCGAGGACTGGACAAAGACCCAGAACGGCCCGGCGTCCAACGGCATCGCCCCGCCGGAGGGGTATGTCCCGCCCGAGAACCCCACGCCCCGCGGCGTGGACGCCCTGCGGGAGGCCCTGACTGTCCAGAAGGAGATCATGCGCCGGCTGCCCGGGGAATACTGCTGGACGGAAGCCGAGGCCATCGCCCGGATGCAGGAGCGGGTCAGGGACTTCACGGCAGAGGAATTTAAGAAGCTCGACTGGGAGGGCCGGATGGACTGGCGGTTCGTGGAAGGGGAGAAGCGGTATCAGGCCCGGTTCGCCGAGACGCTGCTGGCCACCCACGCCGACCTCGCCGCCCGGAAGCTGACGCCGGACGCCCCCAACAACAAGAACGAAGAGCGTCACCGCCTCCACGAGAAGATGGAGCGGGAGGGGAGCGCCAGCGCCGACATCACCCTCCGCACCAGCATCCGGATGTCCGACGAAGCATTTGCCGCCGCGCTGGAAAAGGCGAAAGCCGAGGGCAGAGACGCCGTCCACGTCCGGGCATGGCTGGCTCTGCCTGCCGCCTGCCCGTCCCAGAGCCATATCACGCTGGACCGCTTCACCGAGACGCCCGACCATATCGCCGCCGAGGATGCGCCCCAGCGCACCGTCTGCTGGGAGGCCGACCTGACCGAGAACCGCACCTTCGGGGCCGAGTACAGCTACCGGGAGACGGCGGTCTATGCCGACCCGCTTTCCTTCACGCCCGACGCGGAGCAGCCGGACTTCTACACCGGCGAGGAAGCGCCCCACATCGTCTTTACGCCCTACCTGCGGGCGCTGGCGGCTCAGCTCACCGAGGGCATCGCCAGCCCGGCGGAGAAGGCGAAGCGCATCTACGACTATGTCACCCTGAACGTCCGGTATCACTTCCAGCCGTCCTATTTCGTCCACGAGTCCATCGCCGAGAACTGCGCCCGCAGCCGCCGGGGAGACTGCGGCATCATGGCACTGACCTTCATCACCCTCTGCCGCATCGCGGGCATCCCGGCCCGGTGGGAGAGCGGCTTTGCAGTGGCCCCGGGGGACGCGGGCTGTCACGACTGGGCGCGGTTCTACGTCGCCCCCGGGGGCTGGATGTATGCCGACTGCTCCTACGGTGCCTCCATGGCCCGCCGGGGCGATGAAGTGCTCCGCCGCCACTATTTCGGCAGTCTGGATACGGGCCGCATGGTGGCAAACAGCGCCTTTGAAGCGCCCTTCGACCCGCCGATGCTGGGCTTCCGCAGCGACCCCTACGACAACCAGAGCGGCGAGATGGAGGCCGACGGCGTGGGCCTGTACGGTGACGATACCGTGACCACCAAAGAAGTTTTGAAGTTTGAGGAAGTAGAATAAATGGAATTTCTCGCAATGCTGTATACCGTCCTGCTGGTGGCCATCTGCCTGATGATGGCGCTGCTGCTCTTCCGCAGCGGACGCCCCACCGGCGGGCTGGACGAAGCCGACTGCGAAGAGCTGAAAGACTGGCTCGAAGAGCAGCTGGCCGCTCAGGCCAGAGAGTTCAACGCCCGTCAGGACGCCATCGCCCAGCAGAACTACGCCGCCATCCGCAGCGTCAGCGAGACGCTGCAGACGGCTGTGCAGGGCATGAGCACCACCCTCGGTCAGGGGCAGGACAGCCAGCAGCGCATCCTGGAGCGGCGTCTGCAGAGCCTCGAGCAGGCCAACAACCAGCAGATGGAGCAGCTGCGCCGCGCCATGGTCGAGAGCATGACGGCATTGCAGGCGGAGAACACCCGCAAGCTGGACGAGATACGCCACACGGTGGACGAGCAGCTTCAGGACGCTTTGCAGAAGCGGGTGACGGAAAGCTTCAAGGCCGTCAACCAGCAGCTCGAGCAGGTGTACAAGGGCCTTGGCGAGATGCAGTCCCTCGCCGCCGACGTGGGCGGCCTGAAGCAGGTGCTCTCGGGCGTCAAGACCCGCGGCATCCTCGGTGAGATCCAGCTGGGCGCGATCCTGGAAGAGATCCTCGCCCCGGAGCAGTATGATACCAACGTCGCCACCATCCCGGGCAGCACCCAGCGGGTGGAATACGCCATCCGGATGCCGGGCGCCGACGGCGGCAGCGTCTGGCTCCCCATCGACTCCAAGTTCCCCGGTGACACCTACGCCCACTTGCAGGACGCCTACGCTTCCGGCGACGCGCAGGCCGTGGAGGATGCCCGCCACGCCCTCGAGCTGGTGCTCCGCAGCGAGGCCAGAGACATCCGGGAAAAGTACGTCGAGCCGCCCTATACCACGGCGTTCGGCATCCTGTTCCTGCCCTTTGAGGGCCTGTATGCCGAGGTGGTGAACGCGGGGCTGCTGGAGGTCCTGCAGCGGGACTATCAGGTCAACGTGGCAGGCCCCAGCACCATGGCGGCCCTGCTGAACAGCCTGCAGATGGGCTTCAAGACCCTCGCCATCCAGAAGCGCTCCGGCGAGGTCTGGCAGCTGCTGGGCGCGGTGAAGACGGAGTTCGACAAGTTCGGGCAGGGCCTCGCCAAGATGCAGCAGCGTCTGCGCCAGACCGACGAAGAGCTGGACCAGCTCATCGGCGTCCGCAGCCGGGCCATCAGCCGGAAGCTGCGCAGTGTCCAGAGCCTCGACGAGGCCAGCGCCAGCGCCCTCTTGGAGATAGACGACATGAACGAGCTGCCGAAGGCACTCTCTGAGACCAGCGAGACATCTGACCAAGTTGGGAAATAATGACGCTGATACGGCATAAAACAAACTTGGTCAACGTGACCAACTTCGACCTGCCTGACCAAGTTGGAACTTGGCCAGCAAAAGCAACTTGGTCAAACTGACCAACTTCAAATAATGAACGTAAGTATGTTGTTATATTGGAACTTGGTCATATAATCCACCGCAGTAGAACGTCATTCGGCCATCCGGCCTGATAAATAGTTGACGAAGGCGGCAGACTGTGCTATACTGAGAACGTTTCCTGAAATAATTGCCAGCCATGGCAGACCATACACAAGATAACAGAGAGGAAATGTGCTTATGAGCGTAAAGAACATCAGCAGCGCCATTCTGGGCGTGGGCGTGGACGATACCACCATCGATTTGTTTGAGAGCCAGTACCCGGTCCCCACCGGCGTCAGCTACAACTCCTACGTCATCCGGGACGAGAAGATCGCCATCCTCGACACCGTGGACGACCGCGCTACCGACGAGTGGATGGCAAACGTCACCGAGGCACTGGCAGGGGAGAAGCCCGCCTACCTCGTCGTCCACCACATGGAGCCGGACCACAGCGCGAATATGGCCCGCCTCGCCGCCCTCTACCCCGAGATGCAGGTGGTGGGCAACGCCAAGACCTTCCAGTATATGGAGCAGTTCTTCGGCGCAGAGGCCATCGCCAAGGAGCGCCGCGTCGTCGTGAAGGACGGCGAGAGCCTTTCGCTGGGCGCTCACACTCTGACTTTCGTGTTCGCACCCATGGTCCACTGGCCCGAGGTCATGGTGAGCTATGAGTCCACCGAAAAAGTCCTCTTCTCCGCCGACGGCTTTGGCCGCTTCGGCGCGGTGGCAAGGTTCGACGAGAAGGCCGACTGGGCCAGCGAGGCCCGCCGCTACTACCTGAACATCGTGGGCAAGTACGGTCCGCAGGTGCAGGCTCTGCTGAAAAAGGCCGCTGCGCTGGACATCAAGACCATCTGCCCGCTCCACGGCCCCGTCCTCACCGGCGACCTTGGCAAGTACCTGAACTACTACGATCTGTGGTCCAGCTACAAGGCCGAAGAGCCGGAGAAGGTGCTGGTCGCCAGTGCCTCCATCCACGGCCACACCCGCGCCGCCGCCCACATTCTGGCCGAAAAGCTCCGCACCAAGGGTGCTAAGGTGGTGGAGATGGACCTGACCCGCACCGACGTCTCCTACGCCGTCACCGAAGCCTTCCGCTGCGGCAAGACCGTTCTGGCCTGCGCCACCTATGACGGCTTCCTCTTCCCGCCGATGGAGAACCTGCTGACCCACCTCAAGACCAAGTCCTTTCAGAGCCGCACCATCGCCCTGATGGAGAACGGCACCTGGGCGCCCATGGCCGCAAAGCTCATGCGCGCCGAGCTGGACGGCATGAAGAATATCACCGTCTGCGACACCGTCGTCACCCTCCGCTCTGCTTCCAACGCCGCCGCTGAGGCGCAGATGGACGCGATGGTGGAGGAGCTGCTGAGTAAGTAAAAACGAGCAGAAACAGGAAATCCCCCACTTTCGTGGGGGATTTCCTTGTTTTCTGTCAGTGTTTATGATACACTGATACTGCCGCCGCAAGGCGGTAAGGCACTGTACATACGGCAGGCGGTTTGGTCTCTCACTTCCGAAAGGAGGTGAGAAGATGCCGATTACTTTGACGTTTCACTTGTTTGGACTCACGTTCACACTGCGAATCAAAAAGTAAAACCGCCACCTCTGCAACAGGTGACGGTTTCGGAAAAAGAAATCTAAACCCTTGAAGAGGCCAAACCGCTTGTCACAGTGCCTTTTCTATCGCTATTATAGCGCATTGCCGGACATCTGTCAAGAAACCCGGCAGTGCGTTTTTTGATTAAGAAGCGTGCGCCCTTCTGCCCAGCGCCGCCGCGCCGGTCAGGGCCACGAGGACGCCCAGCACGGCAAGGCCCGCACCGGCCTGCCCGAAGGCGTCGCCCACCGCGCCCACGAGGGGGCTGGCGGGTATCATGAGCAGGCTGTAGACCATGCCGTCCACGCTGATGAGGGTGGCCCGCTGGTCGCTGGGGATGACATCGTTGAGCTTCTGGTCCTCATGCAGGAGGTAGGCGTCGATGACGCCCTGCACCAGCATACAGCCGAAGATGCAGCCCAGCGCCGGGGCGGCACCCACCAGCGCGCAGCCCCCGCCGCAGAGCAGGGCGCAGACGGCGTAAAACCGCCGCAGGCTCTTCGGATGGAGCCGCCGGGCCGCTTCAACGCCCAGCATGGAGGCAAGCCCGCTCAGCAGCATCGGCACGAACAGCAGCGCTGTGGGCCAGCCCAGCTCGACGAGCCGCTGCTGGACGAACATCTTGGTCAGGTAGCTGGGGATGCAGAGGACAGAGGCAGAGACGATGAGCTTTGCCGCCAGCGGGGTGGCGCGAAGAGCGGTGATGCTGTCCCGCACCAGCCGCGCGAGCTGGCCGGGCAGGTCGCGGAAGGTCTGCTTCTCCCGGCGGGCCTGCGCTTCGGTGACGATGGGCTCGGTCATCAGGGCGGTGGCGGCAGCGGCAGTGCCTTCAAAGGCGGCGCTCAGCAGGTAGAAACCGGAAAAGCGGAGAAACCGTTCCAGCGTGCTGGCGAGGGACCCCACAGCCGTGGCCAGCATGGAGAGCCGGGAGCAGTTGGCGGAGACCCGGAGGTAGTCGTCTGTCCGTCCGCACTGCTTGAGGCTGTCGTAAGTCAGGGCCGAGGCGGTGCCGGAGAACATGGCGTTGGCCAGTGCGCTCAGCGCCATCGCCAGGCAGATGAAAAAGAGGTCCGGCGCAAAGGCCATCGGGAGGTTGGAGAGCACCATGCAGACCCCGCCGGCCACGAGGGTCTTTTTGCGGCCCAGCAGGTCAGCCGCCATGCCGCTCGGCACCTCGAAGGTGAGGCTGACCATGTGGAACACGCTCTCGGCAACGCCGATCTCCCACAGCGAGAAGCCCCGCGCGGCCAGCAGCGCCACCCACACGGCGTCGGTGATGCGCAGGCCGGAGAAGAAGTTGTTGGTATAGATGCAGGCAAGCTGCTTTTTCAGGTTGAGTTTATGGTTCATGGGGGAACACCCTTTCTATTATTATGGATAGAAATGTGTACCCTTTGTAGGCTGTTTGCTGCCTTCCCTCGGCCAAAAGGCTCTCCCTTTGGGAGAGCTGGCGCGTGAGCGCCTGAGAGGGCAAGCCCGGCATGGCAGAGTCTTTGTGCAGCGATAAGTTGTCTCTTTGTCAGAGTAAGAGTATCGCTGTATAGGAGCTTCTCCGTCAGCGGCCTTGCCCTCTCCGTCACCTTCGGTGATACCTCTCCCAAGGGGAGAGGCTTTGACAAAGGGAAAGCGTCTATGCAAAACAAAAGCGCCCCATAGCAAAGCTGCGGGGCGCATAGATCATGCTCCACGCTCTGCTGAAAGGACCTGCCCTGCCACAGCGAGGCCCGGCTGCTGGCGATATAAAATGCCTCAAGCAGTCAGCTCAGACCTGCCCGGCACGCCAGAGGCTCTCCCTCTGGGAGAGCTGGCTGCGAAGCAGACTGAGAGGGCTATAAAAGGGTACACTTCGAGCCGGAAAAGCTTAGGGGTTTCCTTTTTTGAAGAAAACGCAGCCGTTCCAACCCATCGCAGGTGTACCCTCCTTTCCGTAAAGCGTTGAGCTCAGTATAACATCGGAGCAGGGAAAAGACAAGAGTCATTTCTTGTTGTAGAATCCCTGCTCACTGTAAGCAGACCATTTCAGGTACATCTCCTGATAGTTCTGCTTGATGAATTTTTGAATCTTGCTGATTTCGCGGTCGGTCAGGATGCCGCGCTCCTGCAAGACAGTATCGCCATTGTCCCGGACAAAAAACTTTGCGGAACCGGCCTCGGTAAGTCTGCGGTCGCTGGCGTGGACATGCATGCACTCGATGACGCAGTATGACGTAAAGTACAGGTAATATCCCGCGATCTTGAACTCGTAATATTTCGGCATCTCAGTCCTCCAGCAAAGCACGGTTTTTCTCGAGATAGCCCCGGACGATTTGGATCTCAATGTCGTCCATGCTGGTTTCGAGGACTTCGGCGGCAGGAGAAAAGACAACAGCCCGGTCAGGGCGGTTCAGATTCAGCACCCGGAAGCCCTCCGGGCAGCGGCTGAATGCATAGCCGTTCACGATCATATCGGCGGCGTCTGCCACTTGTTGAACATTAACCATCTGCAAGCTTCACTCCTTTGATGGGGGCAAGAAATTCATCCGGGTCAAAATACAGATTTTTCAGGATAGGGACAAGGTCGATATATTCTTCCTCGGGGTTCGGGTCGTGGCGATATTTTGCAAGGACGACTAGATAGCCGTGGTCCCACTCCTGAATACCGGTGTAGCGTTCCAGAGAATAAGGGGCGCGGAAGCGGATGGTCTTGTCACCAAACCGGAACACAGTATAATTGGCTTCGTTGCTGAGAAGTGCCTGCTGGGTATTCATGAAATCGCCCCCTTTCTGTCTTTATTATAATCGTGGGAAGAGGCGGCGTCAACAGATGCAGTAAGCAGAAAAATGGCGGATGCCCTTGCAAACCGTCCCAAAATGTGATAAGATGGTTCTCGGTTATCCAAATGACCACGACCTGAATACTCCAAACGCAGCGACGGAGAGAGTAGGCAGGCGCACCGCAGCAAAGAGAGAAGCTTCACCGGCTGAGAGGGCTTCCGCGCGGGCGCAGGCTGAAGTTCGCTCCCGAGCGGCCGGCCTGAACGACAGTAGGGCCGGACGGTGCGCCCCGTTACGGCGTTTTGAGCGCCGCACGGCTTGCGAAAGAGCCGGGCGGAAACCGGGTGGTACCGCGGAGCTGTGAACGTTTAGAGCTTCGTCCCTTTTGCCGGGCCTTTCAGGAGGCCGGGGCAGGGGACGGAGCTTTTTTGCTGTCCGCTGAACAACACGAATGAGAAGGAGAGAACATCCATGCAAGCAATGATCGACGAGCTGGCAAAGCAGGCCGAAGAGAGCCTGGGCCAGGTCTCTTCCAAAGAAACGCTGGCAACTTTCTGGCAGGAATATCTGAGCAAGAACGGCAAGATCCCCGCCCTGATGAAGGATCTGCGCTCTGTCGCCCCCGACCAGCGGCCGGCCATGGGCAAGATCATCAACGAACTGAAGGCCAGGGTCCAGGCCGAGTATGACGCCGCTGCCGATAAGGTGAAGCAGGCTGAGCTTGCTGCCCGCAACGCCGCCGAGACGGTGGACATCACCCTGCCCGCCAAGACCCGCGCCGTGGGCGGCCTGCACCCCCTGACCCTCGTCACCAACCAGATCATCGACGTCTTCTCGGGCATGGGCTTTGCTGTGGCAGAGTCCCCCGAGATCGAGGACGACGACCACAACTTCACCCGCCTGAACGTCCCGAAGGACCATCCCGCCCGCGATATGCAGGACACCTTCTACCTGTCCGATGAGTTCCTGCTCCGCACCCAGACCTCCGGCGGCCAGATCCGCACCATGGACAGCCAGAAGCCTCCCATCAAGGTGCTCATCCCGGGCCGCGTCTTCCGCTCTGACTCCGACGCTACCCACAGCCCCATGTTCCACCAGATGGAAGGTCTGGTGGTGGATAAGGGCATCACGCTGGGCGATTTGCAGGGCGCTCTGAACACCTTCGTGCAGAAGCTGTTCGGTGCCGACACCCGCACCCGCCTGCGTCCCTCCTACTTCCCCTTCACGGAGCCCAGCGTCGAGGTGGACGTGAGCTGCTTCGAGTGCCACGGCAAGGGCTGCCCCCTGTGCAAGCACACCGGCTGGATCGAGGTGCTGGGCGGCGGCGTCGTCAACCGCAAAGTCCTCGAGAACTGCAGCATCGACCCGGACGAGTACTCCGGCTTCGCCTTCGGCATCGGCATCGAGCGCATCGCCATGCTGAAGTACGGCATCAACAACATCGGCCTGATGTTTGAGAACAACCTGCAGTTCCTCAAGCAGTTCCACGAATAAGAGGGGAGAGAGCAAACAATGAAAGTACCTTTCAGTTGGTTAAAAGAACTCGTCGATATTGACGTTACCGCACAGGAGCTTGAAGAAAAGCTTTTCTCCTGCGGCTTTGAAGTCGAGGAACTCATCCCGCTGGACGCCGGCATCAGCAAGGTGGTCGTGGGCAGGATTGTGGAGATGGAGCCTCAGGAAGGCACCCATCTGACCAAGTGCGTCGTGGACTGCGGCGAGTATGGCCACGACATCCGCATCAGCACCGGTGCGGCGAACATGAAGCTGGGCGACTGCGTGCCTGCCGCTCTGGACGGCTCCACCCTGCCCGGCGGCATCAGGATCAAGGCCCGCAAGATGCAGGGCGTCGAGTCCAACGGCATGCTCTGCTCCGGCGAGGAGCTGGGCCTGAACGATGACCTGTTCCCGGGCTCTGAGGTCTACGGCCTGCTCATCCTGCCCGAGGACTCCGTCCCCGGCACCGACATCGCCCCCGTGGTGGGTCTGGATGACTACATCTTCGACATCTCCATCACCGCAAACCGTCCCGACTGCCAGTCGGTGCTGGGCATCGCCCGCGAGGTGGCCGCCATCCTCGGCAAGCCCCTGCACATGCCCGCCATGGACTACAACACCGTCTGCGACGCCGACGAGCCGATCAGCGTGAAGGTGGAGGCTCCGGACCTCTGCCCCCGCTACATGGCACACTACGTCCGCAATATCCGGATGAGCGAGTCTCCCCGCTGGATGAAGCGCCATCTGGCCCTGTGCGGCCTGCGCTCCATCAGCAACGTGGTCGATATTACCAACCACACCCTGCTGGAGATGGGCCAGCCCATGCACGCCTTCGACTTGAACAAGGTCGCCGGCCGCAGCATCACCGTCCGCCGCGCCGTGGAAGGCGAGAAGATCACCACCCTCGATGAGAAGGAGTTCACCCTGAACCCCAACAATCTGGTCATCTGCGACGCAGAGAAGCCGGTCGCTTTGGCCGGCATCATGGGCGGTGCAAACTCCGGCATGGATGACAACACCACCAGCCTGCTCTTCGAGTGCGCTACCTTCGCCCGCGACTGTGTCCGTAAGACCAGCCGCGCTCTGGGCCAGAACAGCGACTCTTCCGCCCGCTACGAGAAGGGCGTGGACCGCCACTCTCCCGAGCTGGGCCTTGCCCGCGCCCTGCACCTCATCCAGGAGCTGGACTGCGGCGACATCACCACGCTGGAATACGATTTGACCGATGGCCGTCCTCTTGAGCGCAAGCACATCGTCACCACCCCGGCCAAGATCTGCGGTGTGCTGGGCATCACCGTGCCGGACCAGACCATGATCGATATCCTCAAGCGCCTCGAGTTCACCGTGGACGTGCAGGCCGACGGCAGCTGGGACGTCTCCGCACCCCTCTACCGCGAGGATGTGGAGAGCTTCCCCGACCTGGCCGAGGAAGTCATCCGTGAGTACGGCTATGACCACATCGTCCCCACCTTCCTGAACACTGCCGCTGTCACCAACGGCGGTCTGAACTACGAGCAGAAGCAGCAGCTCAAGACCAAGCGTCTGCTGGCCGCACAGGGCTTCTATGAGGCTTCCACGCTGGCCTTCTATTCCAATGCCGAGTTCGATATGCTCCATATCCCGGCGGAGGACGAGGCCCGCAAGGCCATCCGCATCCTGAACCCCATCAGCGAGAACCTGTCCGTCATGCGCACCCTGCTGGCACCCTCCATGCTGAATGTCATCGTGGACAACCTCAAGAAGGGCAACGCGGAGGGCCGCCTGTTCGAGATGGCTCCCGTCTACCTCGCCAAGGAGCTGCCCATCAACGAGCATCCCCACGAGCGCCAGACCCTCTGCATCGGTGCCTTCGGCCCCGAAGAGGACTTCTTCACCGTCAAGGGCGCTCTGGAAGCACTGGCTGAGGGCTTTGACCTGACCTTCACCTATCAGCGTGAGACCACCAGCTGGCTCCACCCCGGCATCAGCGCCGCCGTCTACTGCAACGGCAAGCGTCTGGGCGTCTTCGGCAAGCTGGCCAACGAGATCAACGCGGAGCTGGAGATCGCCAAGGAGCAGAAGGACAGCCAGAACATCTATCTGGGCGAGCTGGACTATGAGGCTCTGATGTCCTGCGTCGAGGGTGAGCTGCGCTATAAGCCCCTCAGCCCCTACGCTGCCGTCAAGCGCGACCTGGCTCTGGTCTGCGACGAGGCTGTGGCCTGCGGCGACATCGAAGAGACCATCAGGAAGGCAAGCCCCCTCATCACCGAGGTCAAGCTGTTCGACATTTATCGCGGCGCAAACCTCGGCGAGGGCAAGAAGAGCATGGCCTTCTCCCTGACCCTCTCTGACCCCGCTGCCGAAGTCTCCAACGAGCAGGTGGAGCGCACCGTCAAGAAGGTGCTGGGCAACCTGAAGTTCAAGCTGGGCATCGAGATCCGCTAAACTGATACGAAATGAGTCCGTCTGTGCCGCTGGCACGGGCGGGCTTTTTCTTTGCATCGATTTATGCTATACTTATCCTATATATAAACACAGCAGGAGGATTCAGCGTGGAGGATTACCGCACCATCCGGGGGACAGCCATCGGAGAATACGAAGAGAAGAAGAGCCGCTTCATTGCGCAGCTCTCCTTTGCAGACAGCGAGGAGAAGGCCGTGGCCTTCCTCGAGCAGGTGCGCGCAGCCAACCGCACCGCCCGCCACAATGTCTATGCCTACCGCCTGCGGGAGGGGAGCCGGGAGCGCTATTCCGACGACGGTGAACCGGCCAAAACGGCGGGTACGCCTGCTCTGGAGGTCTTGCAGCACAGCGGACTGACCGACCTCATCGTGGTCATCACACGCTACTTCGGCGGTGTGCTGCTGGGGACCGGCGGCCTCGTCCGGGCCTATACGACAGCCACGTCCCGCGCACTGGAAGCCGCCGAGGTGGTGACGGTGCGCAGCGTGGTGGCGCTGGATGTGACGGTGGACTACGGCCTCTATGAGCGGGCAGACCTGCTCATCAAGGCGGCGGGCGGCAAGCTGGCCGAACCGGAGTTCACCGATAAAGTCACCCTCCGCTGGCAGATGCCGGAGCATACCGAAGGGCCGCTGCTGACGCAGCTGCAGGAGCTGACAAGAGGCACGGCCAATGTCACCGTGAGCGAGCCGTTCTATGCGGCATTCTGAAAGGCTCTCCCTTTGGGAGAGCTGGCGCGAAGCGCCTGAGAGGGCAAGGACGCTCACGGAGAAGCGAAAGCACAGCGATAGTATCGTTCTGGCAAAAGAGTCTGCGCATCGCTGTGCGGCGGCTTTGCCGTAACTGGCTTGCCCTCTCCGTCACGCCTGCGGCGTGCCACTGCCCGGGTTGCGGCTCCCAGCGTCTGCTTCGCTACCGCTCGCATCCTGCTGGCCGCGGCCCCAACAGCTTCTCCCTGTTTCCGCCACTGGCGGCGGTCGTCGCCGTTGCTCCCAAAGGGGGAGCCATTGGCAGGCCGGGCCACTTCCTACTGGACGCCCGAGGTCCGATATGGCGCAAAAGGGCGGGCCTTGCTACAGAGGGCAGCAGCTTCTGGACAACGCACCTTGTCAAGCTGCCGCTGCCCTGGACAGCGGAGCACTACCGTTTCCGAGATATTGTGCTTCGCTCGTCCAGACGAAAGCTGACCGGCACGCCAGAGGCTCCCCCTCTGGGGGAGCTGGCGCGAAGCGCCTGAGAGGGCAAGGACGCTGACGGAGAAGCGAAAGCACAGCGATAGTATCGCTCTGGCAAAAGAGTCTGCGCATCGCTGCGCAGCGGCTTTGCCGTAACTGGCTTGCCCTCTCCGTCATTGCTTTGCAATGCCACCTCTCCCAAAGGGAGAGGCTTGAAAAACAGCAGCAATAGGCGAAAGAAAACGAAATACCAAAAATTACCAAATGACAAGTCGAAACATTTTCTGACGAAGATACACGGATTTTCCCCCTTCGACAGGGCAAATCGGTTACAATAGCCGCAGACGCGGCATTGGGATCGGCCGCGCGCGGAGAGGAGGGAAAACGAGAGAAAAAGGAGGGACACAGGATGGATGTGCGCACACGCACCGAAGAGATCGAGCGGCTGACGCTGGCCCCGTGGGCGACGTTCAGCGATGAGAGCCGGGGCAGGCAGAGGCCGGAGGAACAGGACCCCATCCGCCCTGTGTTCCAGCGGGACCGCGACCGGGTGCTCCACTGCAAGGCGTTCCGGCGGCTCAAGCAGAAAACGCAGGTCTTCCTCTCGCCGGAGGGCGACCTCTACCGCACCCGCCTGACCCACACGCTGGAAGTCTCCCAGATCGCCCGCACCATCGCCCGGGCGCTGCGGCTCAATGAGGACCTGACCGAGGCCATCAGCCTCGCCCACGACCTTGGCCACACCCCCTTCGGCCACGCCGGAGAGCGGGCGCTGGATAAGCTCACGCCCGGCGGCTTCAAGCACTATATGCAGAGCCTGCGGGTGGTGGACAAGCTCGAGAAGGACGGGCAGGGCCTCAACCTGACCTGGGAGGTGCGCAACGGCATCGTCACCCACACAAAAGGCAGATGGGCCGCGACGCCTGAGGGCCGCATCGTGCGGATGGCCGACCAGATCGCCTACGTCAACCACGACATCGAGGACGCCGTCCGGGCCGGTGTGCTGGACCCGGCCACCCTGCCGAAGGACTGCACCGCCGTGCTGGGCCAGACGAAGTCCGCCCGCATCACCACCATGATAAACAGCATCCTCGCCCACAGCGACGGGGATGTGGCAGTCGGCGCGGAGGAGAATGAAGCCTTCCTCGCCCTGCGGGACTTCATGTATGCCACCGTATATGTGGACAAGACTGCCAAGGCCGAGGAGCAGAAGGTGGACAAGGTCATCGGGGAGCTGTACGAGTATTATCTGGCCCATGTGGACCAGATGTCCAACTTCTACGTCCAGCTGGCCTATCAGGACGACCCCGAGCGGGCCGTCACCGACTATATCAGCGGCATGAGCGACGAATTTGCCATCCGGACCTTTGAGGACGTCTTTGTGCCTCGCAAGTGGCACGTTTTGTAAAAAGGAGCGCCGAACATCTTTATGATCCCACACGAATATATTGAAGAGCTGACCCGCCGCACCGACATCGTGGAGCTGGTGGGCGGCTATGTCCAGCTCAAGCGGAAGGGCCGGCTCTACGGCGGTCTGTGTCCCTTCCACAGCGAGAAGACCCCCTCGTTCTACGTCTATCCGGACACCCAGAGCTTCTATTGCTTTGGCTGCGGTGCAGGCGGCGATGCAGTGACCTTTACCAAAAAGATAAACAGCATCGACTACGTGGAGGCCGTCAAGCTGCTGGCCCAGCGGGCCGGTATGCCCGAGCCCACCGAGGACGACAAGACGGGCCGTCTGCGCAGCCGCATCCTCACCATGAACAAGGACGCGGCCCGCTTCTTCCACGCCTGCCTCAACTCCACCGTGGAGGAGGCCCGGCAGGCCCGTGCCTACTGGCGTCGGCGCGGCCTCGACGACAAGACCATCAACCGCTTCGGGCTGGGCTACGCCCCCGACGATGGGCAGGCGCTCTACCAGCATCTCCGGGACAAGGGCTACAACCAGCAGGAGCTGGACGCCAGCGGCCTGTTCAAGCGGAGCCAGTCGGGCCGCATCTACTGCCTGTTCTGGCGGCGGGTCATGACCCCCATCTTCGACCTGCGGGGCAACATCATCGCCTTCGGCGGCCGTGTGCTGGACGACTCCAAGCCCAAGTACGTCAACAGCCCCGAAACGCTGGTCTACCACAAGTCGGACACGGTGTTCGCGCTCCAGATCGCAAAGCGGAGCGCTTCCCATCGGTACGTCCTCTGCGAGGGCTACATGGATGTCATCTCCATGCATCAGGCGGGCATCGACACCGCCGTCTGCGCCTGCGGCACGGCCCTGACGCCCGACCAGATCAAGCTCATCAGCCAGTATGCCGATGAGGTCATCCTCAGCTACGACTCCGACGAGGCGGGCCAGAAGGCCACCCTCCGCTCGCTGGAGCTGTTCCGCAACAGCCCGGTGCGGGTGGGCGTGCTGCAGATCCCGGGCGCGAAAGACCCGGACGAGTACATCAAGAAATACGGTGCCGACCGCTTCAAAGCCCTGCTGGACGGCGTGGGCAATGCGCTGGACTTCCGGCTGGGCCGTCTGCGCAGTCAGTACGACCTCAAACAGGACGCTCAGCGCCTCGAGTACGTCAAGGAAGCGGTGGAGATGCTGGCGCAGCGCTCCAACCCCACCGAGCAGGAGGTCTACGCCGGGCGTCTGGCCGAGGAGACGAACATCTCCAAGACCGCCATCATGGCCCAGCTGGCCGACGCCGTGAAGAAAGCGGGCAGCAAGCGCCGCCGGGAGCAGGACCGCGCCCGCCTGCAGGAGGGTGAGATGAACCAGATCAAAGTCCCCTACAGCGCAGGCCGGGGCGCACTGGGCATGGCCAGCGCAGAGCAGCGGCTTCTGGCCGCCATGCTGCGGGAGCCGGGCTATATCGATAAGGTGAGCGCCCAGCTCAGGCCGGAACAGTTCTTGCAGCCCCAGCAGAAGGAGCTGTACGAAGCCATGCTCCGCTGCAGGGAGCAGGGGGTGGAGGTGAGCCTCGCCACCCTGCGGGCCTTTGTCAGCGAGGAAGCTCTGAATGAATTGAGCCGTCTTGCGGCACAATACAGCGATGTGAACTGTACGCCGGAGGACATCAAGCTCTATCTGGAACGCATCGCCCGGGGGACTCCCGTGGCCAGCCGCGCCGCCAGTATGTCAACCAACGATATTGAACAGTATCTCCAGTCGATGCGGGAACAAAAGCAGGGAACTGCTGACGCAGAAGATTCGGTCTGATCTCTCCACCGGCTGGGGCCGGAAGGAGAAGCACAGATGCAGAAAATGTCACAGACGGAAGAAATGGCGAAGATGCTGGCGGGACGCGCCCGCCGCCATGTCCTGACACCCGAGCAGGTGAGCCGTGCCATGGAAGAGCAGGACTTCGACCCGGCGGGGCTGGATGAGCTGTATGCCGCACTGGAGACGCGGGGCGTGCAGGTGGCCGAGGAAGAGACAGAGCTGCCGCTTCTGGACGAAGAGCAGATCGGAAAGCTCGAGCATGAGCTGTCCGCCGAAGGCGTGGCGCTGGACGACCCGGTGAAGACCTATCTGAAAGAGATCGGCCGGGTGCCGCTGCTCTCGGCGGAAGAGGAAGCCGCCCTTGCCCGTGCCGCACAGGCAGGGGACGAGGATGCCCGCCGCCGTCTCAGCGAAGCGAATCTCCGCCTCGTCGTCTCGGTGGCAAAGCGGTATGCCGGGCGGGGCCTGCCCTTCCTCGATCTGATCCAGGAGGGCAACCTCGGCCTGATGAAGGCGGCGGAGAAGTTCGAGCCGGACCGGGGCTTCAAGTTCTCGACCTACGCCACCTGGTGGATCCGCCAGTCCATCACCCGGGCCATCGCCGACCAGGGCCGCACCATCCGCATCCCGGTGCATCTGGTGGAGAGCATCAACCGGGTGAAGAAGACGGCAGGAGAGCTGCTGCGCCGCACAGGCCGGGAGCCCACCGCCGAGGAGATCGCCGCCCAGCTGGACATGGAGCCCGCCCGGGTGCGGGAGCTGATACAGCTGGCTCAGGACCCCATCAGCCTCGAGACGCCGGTGGGGGAGGAAGAGGACGCCCACCTCGAGGACTTCATCCAGGACGATGAGGCAGGCGTCCCCGCCGACGAGGCCGGGCGGCAGCTGCTCCGCCGGGAGCTGATGAATGTGCTCAAGAGCCTGACGCCCCGGGAAGAGCGGGTCATCGCCCTCCGCTTCGGTCTGGAGGATGGCCGCGCCCGGACGCTGGAAGAGCTGGGCCGGGAGTTCAACGTCACCCGGGAGCGGGTGCGCCAGATTGAGGCCAAAGCCCTGCGCAAGCTCCGCCACCCCAGCCGTGCCAAGCGCCTGCGGGATTATCTGGATGAATAAACCGGATTGCAAGAGTAAATGGTGACAAAATGCACAAGGGTGTTTTTGTCTGGAACGTAAAAAACAAAAAAATCAACCCCAAAATCACGCAAAACATACACGTTCCCGGGTGTCCGATAAAAGAGGGCGTCCGGGAATTTTTTTGCCTCAAAACGGAAAAATGGCTTGACAACAGGGGTTTCAGGGTGTATACTGCACTAGTATCACATAATGGCCTAGTGCGCCAAAAAGGGAGTTTGCGCAGCATGAGCGGAACGGGTCCTACCGAAAAGTTTGTGCAAAACGCCGGACTTCTGCGCGCGGTGCAGGCCGAATTATGTGTGTCTGCTCAAATTCGACCTGCATTTTGTAACATCCGTAGAGTATAAAAGTAAGGAGTGGTTGATTTTATGATGAAAGTCAAGCCCGTCAAGCTCGGCAAGACCGAGCGCATGAGCTTCTCCCACATCGACGAAGTCATCAGTATGCCGAACCTCATCGAGGTCCAGAAGAACTCTTATCAGTGGTTCCTGGACGAGGGCCTGAAAGAGGTCTTCCACGACATCGGCACCATTGAGGACTACACCGGCAATCTGGCACTGAGCTTCGTGGACTTCCGTCTCGATAAAGAGCCCAAGTACAGCATCAAAGAGTGCAAAGAGCGCGACGTGACCTATGCGGCACCCCTGCGCGTCACCGCCCGTCTGCTGAACAAGGAGACCGGCGAGGTGAAGGACCAGGAGATCTTCATGGGCGACTTCCCCCTGATGACCGACGCCGGCACCTTTGTCATCAACGGTGCAGAGCGCGCCATCGTCAGCCAGCTGGTCCGTTCTCCCGGCGTATTCTACGGCCATGATCACGATAAGGTGGGCAACGACCTGTACAGCGCCACCATGAACCCCAACCGCGGCGCCTGGCTGGAGTACGAGACCGACGCTTCCAACGTGTTCTATGTCCGTATCGATAAGAACCGCAAGCTGCCCGTCACCGTGCTCTGCCGCGCACTGGGCCTGTCTTCCAACGAGGACATCCTGAACTACTTCGGCGAGGATGAGCGCATCCTTGCTACTCTGGAAAAGGATACCACCAAGAACACCGAGGAGGGCCTGCTGGAAGTCTACCGCAAGCTGCGCCCCGGTGAGCCTCCCACGGTGGAGTCCGCTACCAGCCAGCTCAATATGCTCTTCTTCGACCCCCGCCGCTACGATCTGTCCCGGTTCGGTCGCTATAAGATGAACAAGAAGCTGTCTCTGGCACGCCGCATCATGAACCACATCGCCGCCGAGAACGTCGTCGCTCCTCTGACCGGCGAGCTGCTCATCGAGAAGGATGCCAAGATCACCCGTCAGCTGGCTGAGGCCGCTGACAACGCCGGCGTCAACATCGTCGTGCTGAACATCGAGGGCAAGAAGGTCAAGGTCATCACCAATGGCTGTGTTGACGCTCAGGGCTTCTTCTCCTTCGATGTCAAGGAGTGCGGCATCAACGAGCGCTGCTCCTTTGAGGAGATCAAGAAGATCCTCGACACCACTTCGGATGTGGAAGAGCAGAAGGAGCTGCTGCGCCGCAACCACGACCAGCTCATCGGCCGCACCGTCACCGTGACCGACATCCTGTCTTCCATCAACTATCTGAACGGCCTGGGCCACGGCATCGGCACCACCGATGACATCGACCATCTGGGCAACCGCCGCATCCGCAGCGTCGGTGAGCTGCTGCAGAACCAGTTCCGCATCGGCTTCTCCCGCATGGAGCGGGTCATCCGTGAGCGGATGACCCTGCAGAGCCAGGACCAGAGCGTCATCACTCCGCAGGCCCTCATCAATATCCGTCCTGTGGTCGCCGCCATCAAGGAGTTCTTCGGTTCTTCTCCGCTGTCCCAGTTCATGGACCAGAACAATCCTCTGGCTGAGCTGACCCACAAGCGCCGTCTGTCTGCTCTGGGCCCCGGCGGTCTGAGCCGTGACCGCGCAGGCTTCGAAGTCCGCGACGTCCACTACAGCCACTATGGCCGTATGTGCCCCATCGAGACTCCTGAAGGCCCCAACATCGGTCTGATCTCCTATCTGGCATCCTACGCCAAGATCAATGAGTACGGCTTCGTTGAGGCTCCTTACCGCAAGGTCAAGAAGACCTACGACGAGAAGGGCCGCCTCATCGATCAGGTCGTCACCGACGAGGTCGAGTATATGACCGCTGACGTCGAGGACGAGTACGTCGTTGCTCAGGCCAACGAGCCTCTGGACGAGACCAAGCACTTCAAGCGCGCCCGCGTTTCTGCCCGCCGCCGCGACGATATTCTGGAGATCGACGCCGAGAAGGTCGATTATATGGACGTCTCGCCCCGAATGATGGTCTCTGTCGCTACCGCCTGCATCCCCTTCTTGGAGAACGATGACTGTAACCGTGCTCTGATGGGCTCCAACATGCAGCGTCAGGCAGTGCCTCTGATGGTCACCCAGCAGCCCATCGTTGCTACCGGTATGGAGTACAAGGCTGCTACCGACTCCGGCACCGCGGTTCTGGCAAAGAACGACGGTATCGTTGAGAAGGTGGACGCTGACCATGTCGAGGTGCGCAACGCTCAGGGCGCCGTGGACAACTATTCTCTGGTCAAGTTCGCCCGCTCCAACGCAGGCACCTGCATCAACCAGCGCCCCATCGTCGAGGTGGGCGAGAACGTCAAGGCCGGTCAGGTGCTGGCCGACGGCCCCGCAATGCGCAACGGCGAGATCTCTCTGGGCAAGAACGCCCTCATCGGCTTCATGACCTGGGAGGGCTACAACTACGAGGACGCCGTCCTGCTGAACGAGAAGATCGTCCGTGAGGACGTTTACACCTCTATCCACATTGAGGAATATGAGACCGAGTCCCGCGACACCAAGCTGGGACCCGAAGAGATCACCCGCGACATCCCCAACGTCTCTGAGGATGCTCTGAAGGATCTGGACGAGCGCGGCATCATCCGCATCGGTGCCGAGGTCAAGAGCGGTGATATTCTGGTCGGCAAGGTCACCCCGAAGGGTGAGACCGAGCTGACCGCTGAGGAGCGCCTGCTCCGTGCCATCTTCGGCGAGAAGGCCCGCGAGGTGCGTGACACCTCTCTGCGTGTGCCTCACGGCGAGTACGGCATCATCGTGGACGTCAAGGTCTTCACCCCGGAGAACAGCGACGAGCTGCAGCCCGGTGTGCGCGAGGTCGTCCGCTGCTACATCGCTCAGAAGCGCAAGATCAGCGTCGGCGATAAGATGGCAGGCCGTCACGGCAACAAGGGTGTCGTTTCCCGCATCCTGCCGCAGGAGGATATGCCCTACCTGCCCG
>ERZ1026901.37-NODE-37-length-110204-cov-112.997113_pt1 | contig 110204 bp, 72 predicted proteins | sample MGYA00380179_ERZ1026901 | MGnify/ENA primary metagenome ERZ1026901 (study PRJEB33269, sample SAMEA4719815) | human gut metagenome | biome: human-associated habitat; feature: organic feature; material: feces | place: Cameroon | collected 2013-10 ... | reverse complement strand
CATACCGCAAGAAAGCCAATGCCGTGAGGCTGTGTGCCGATGATGTGCTCAACCGTGACAAGATGGTTGGCTATCACGACAGTTATGCGGAAGCCATGGGCAAGTATGGCTTGAAGCGAGGTGTCCGTGGATCGGATGCGAGGCATACCACCACGGCACAGTATTACCGCAACATCAAGCGAGAGACGGAGAGACTTCAAAACTGCATGAAACTGTTGCAATCTGATGTGGAGGAAGCGGAGCGACTGCTCAAACAGACCAAGAGTGAAATCAACACAGAGAAACTACAGGCTGCCAAGACGGAAGCCAAGACCGCCCTTGTGTCGAAGATTGGTTCTCTTTTGGGCAGTGGAAAATTGAAAGAGGTGGAGCAACACAACCGAAAGTTGTGTGAGCTTGTGAAAGACCGAGAGCAATACATTGACGAACTCCATGAGAAAATACAGCGAATGGAGGACAGCCACAGCCAACAACTCGGCGAGATGCAACAGATACACCAAGCAGAGGTCGTAGAATTGAAGAGCAAGCACGCAACAGAAGTTTCTTTGCTCAATGACATCGTCCGCAAAGCCAAGCATTGGTTCCCGATGTTGGAGGCACGTTTGCAAATGGAAAACCTGTGCAGGAAGATTGGCTTCACCGTTGAGCAAATCGGAGTGCTTCTTACAGGAAAGGCTTTGAACTTTAGCGGTTCGCTCTATTCCGAGGAACACAAAAGAAAGTTCAATGTAGTGAATGCAGAAATTAAGGTATTCTCTGATTCTACCAAGCCGAACCAACTATTTTTGTATATAAATAGACAAACTATGGTTGAATGGTTTAAGGAACAGTGGAATAATATAAGGTTAAAAACACAGCGTCGTTTCAAACTTTAATATACTTTTTGCAAGAACAAAGAAGGCAGCTTACTTTTTTTTGGGTAAACCGCCTCTTTGTTGTTGCTTTTACAATTGATATGTTAGAGATAGCATAACATTTCCAGAATGTTGTTTGTATCTAACATAGGATGTGTAAGTTGGTGTAACATTTTGTTTTAACCAATTGATTCCGTTAAGGTGAAAGATATTCGTGCCAGAAAGTTTGCATGTGAATTTCTTGATTTTATAGGAAATGGAAAAATCAATATCTCGCAATATCTTACTTCCGCTTGTATTCTCTATCTTGTTCCACTTGCCGGTAACAAAACTGGCGAACTTGTTCTTCGCAAATATGAGCTTTGCAGTTCCACCAAATTCCTTGTCACTAGAATCAATGTTTAAGTCGGTAACTTTGTTTGTCAACTTGTTGTACAAGCCATCAACCTCAACATTGAAAGGAATCTTAAAGCGTGAGACGAAACCTAAGTCTGTCTTTAAGTTCCCTATCAACATTTTACACGGAATGGAATTGTATGCAATTTCGTTTCGATTCCATAAAAATGTTGTGGTCAGTTTGGCATCAATAGGCAAGTTGCCCAATCCTTTGTTGGCATATAAAGTTGCATTTACGGTTTCCTTTTTTCCTCCATCCATATAATTTTGGCTGTGTAATAAACCGTCATTCTGATAGTTCAGCATTTCGGTGTTATCAGCCTTCTCATAAGTCAAATACATAAATATAATTGTTCTGCTATACAAACTATACAACTTATAAGCAATATTCATGTTCAGGGCGTTGTTGCCCAACCTTGAATATGAGGAAGCATCTGTGACCTCATCGTAGCTATTGATGACAGACAGTCTCGATAGTGCTTCAATATCGGTTGGAACATATTTGTAACTCAGTCCAAATGCAACAGAGTGTTGCTGACTGAAACGTAATTCTGTTGCAAAGGATGGCTCCCACTTGATTACAGACTTTGTCACTAGTCCATTGATGTTTGTGCTATTCCCATAATCAGAAAATCTAACACCAGCATCAAACCTAAAGAGACCTTTGTTCTTCATAAGTCCTCCATAAATCCCGAAATTGTGACTGTTCAAGTGTTCGCTATCTACATTTTGGTCTATCCATGAATCGGAGTTCTGACCAGACAATTCCCATTTCAAGTTGATTTTATGGAAAATAGGAAATACATAGCCTACAGCACCTGCCACATTTAGCTTCTTCAAATCTTTATCTATATAGTAAGAATCATCTGCCTGTTTGTATTCGTTAGGCAGTTCATAAGAGGAAAGAACATCCAAGTTTCTTTCTGATTTAGAAAAAGCGAAATCTACACTTCCATAAAGCAGGCCTTTGCCTATCAATGAATTTAAGTTTACCTGTTGTAATACATTAAATCCTTTGTTCTTGTCATTGTCAGCATTTCTATCGGAATTATTGTTATAATAATCCATGATAGACATATTGTTTCTCATGTCGCTATATGCCAACTTCGTTTGGAAACGCAAACTTGCATATGGATTGACATCCCATTTTTGACTGAGGTTAAATGAACTAAAGTTACCTCTTTTCTTGCCATTCTCTTCTGTTGACTTACGTATAACTTCCTGCGCCACCTTTACATGTTGTTCCGTTGACAATGCAGACTTTGCATCCATTTCATTGTGGATGACACCTATCGTGACATTGTAGTGCGAAGTCGGTTTCAATGTTAAGTTGACATTACCGATACCAGAAGTCCTTTTGTATTCGTCATTGCTTGGCATCAAGACATTTCTTTCTGCACTTGAAAGGCTCAGTTGCGCAAATCCATTGGTTGTTTTTACTCCTGTAAGACCGCCATTGGCATTGAGATAGTCCATTATAGAGAAAACTGTCTCATTGGTGTTGTTAGCATTTGCAATGATGGATGCAGACACTTTTTTGTCCATCTTCAAAGCTGAGTTCTTGCTGTCAAACTTGTTCTTAACACCACCCCCTTCTGTAAAGTTTCCTGCCCATTTGTTGTGTAAGTCTTTATTAATAAGGTTCAGTGCAGTTGTCTCTTTTGAATTGAAAGAGTTTCCTACATTTCCGTCATTGTAATTGTTCAGTAGCTCCACACCAGAAGCAAAGTCTGCAGACAAAGTTTTTAGTGCATGTCCTCCTGTAGAAAGCACATCTTCGCCATTGACCAAGAACTTATCTATTTTTTTCCCTTGGTAGGAAACATTTCCCGACTCATCAACAGTCATTCCTGGCAACTTTTTAATGACATCGCTCATGTTCTGTTCACTTCCGTTTTTAAACACATCTGGACTAAATTCAATTGTGTCATTCTTGATTTTCGCCCCTAAGTTTCTACCTTTTATTGTTACCTCAGACAATGTGTAGCTGTCGTCTTTCATCATTAAGTGTAATGGGGTTGCCGGCACTTCTTTATAATGTACTCTCAGTGTAGTATATCCGACACATCTTGCTGTCAACCAAAATGAGGACAAAGCCTTGTTGGATTGGATAGTGAACGAACCATCGTCTTTTGATATTGCATACGAAACGATGGAATGTGCCGCACTATCTTGTGAACATGTAACAGTACAAAAGGGTATGGCTGTATTTTGTGCATCAACAACCATACCCGATATATTCTGTGCTATAGAAAATCTACATATGCAGATTAGCATACATAACAGTAAACTTCTTAAACGTCCCATACATCCTTATGTTTTATCCTATAAAACTATGACATTGTCATTGCCGCTTTCCTTCAACTCTTCAATCTTTTTCTTCTGTAACTTTTCAAAAGCAGGTTTTTGCATTATTTTTCCTCTTGGTAACTCTATCTTGACTTGCCCTTTTATAGGCAAAATACTTTCTGCCTCATAAATTTCGCTTGATGTCGTCAAGCGGAGTATTGCCCCTGGCAGCCCTATATATCCACAAGGTCCTACGGGGGATGGTATTTCTTGACAGAACCATGCTACTACAGAACGATTTTTCTTATATACGGCCTTTGTACATTTCTTTCCTAAAACTTCTATAGTCTCATCAAAATACAAATCCCATTCATTTTTTAATGAATCAGAAAAAACGACAAACGTCTTATCTACAATGCTTTTTATACTTATTTCCTTATTATCTGTTGTATTTGTATAGTATGAGCCACTTCCTTCAAGTTTGATAACATTGTTATCTATGCCTGTGGTTGAAAATGCACATTCGTTGCCATTAGTAAATAAAGTATAAGTTTTATGCTGATTGGACAATTGATTTATAATCATTTGTCTTTTACTTAAATCACTCATACTATAGACCTCCTTCGGAATTTGCATCACCATATTATAATGTATGGATAATCCTATCTTTTGTGCAGAGACTAATAGACAAGAGACTAAGCACGAAAGCGTGAATAATATAACCCTTTTCATATTTGTACAGAATAGAAAGAAAATATTAAAGAGTAGGCACTCCAATTAAAAAGAGTGCCTACTCATGTAATATGCAGTCGTTGTTGATTAGCAATAGACTACGACATTAGAGAACAATAATGACTGTTCCATCTTTGGTAATAATAACGACAGGACCATTTGATGGAGTTGCTTGGAACGTTGTTGTTGCCTTAATGTTGTTTACTACTGGTGAAGATACTTCAGCCGCACTTGCTTGACTTGGCATGCATATAGCACCTAATGCCAAAGCCATAGAAAACAAAAACTTTTTCATGTTTTCTCCTTTTTTAATGTTATACATGTTGCGGAGGTATAAACCTCTTTGTTTTCGATTGCAAAAGTACAAAAAAAAATGATTGATAGAACTTTTTGATGGTTATTTTAAACTGAATTAAACTTATTGACGGTAAAATTAAATCTGATTAAACATTATGCTGCTATTTTGTAAGAAAACTGGTACTTTTTGTAACATGTCTTTCGGTTTGATGTTTTTTTGGAATTAAAAATCTTAGATTCATTATTTTTTTGTATTTTTGCAGCCGAAAAGAGTTGTTAGGCAGCAAACGTATGCAGATAGCAGAATTTAGGACTGTTGCCAAATCATTACCTCTATTGAGGTGAAAGACTCATAAATAGCTCATTTTAAGCTATTCGGCAGTTTTTAGCGTAATTTTATTAGAAAATATCCAAGATAAGTATTTTGCTATTTGGGGAGAAAGCAGCAGTCAGATGCTTGCTATTGACAACTTATTGGCAAGTGCATATTTGCAAGATTCACAAGTGGAAAGAGCTAAGTCATTATTTGTAAAAGCTTTAGAAATTGCAGAATCTAATTTTGGAAAAAATAGTGCAGCTTGTATAAGTCCACTTACAGGCTTAGGTAATTTTTTTCTGAACTTTGATGTTGATTTAGATATGGCAAAAATGTATTTTAATAGAGCTAGTATAGCATCGTCCTTTGCCTTTGGTCCTAATCATGTAAACACACAAATAATTGATGCCTCTATTGCTAGTATCAGTTTACGTCAAGGAAAATTGCAAGAAGCATTCAAAGTGTTTAAACGGTATTTAACTACAGTTCAACAAACTCTTGATACTACATCTACTGTTCATACTAGATTGGCAGAAGCATACGCTTATATGGGGCAGTATTATTTAGCAAAGGTTTCGGAGGCAATGAGCAGAGGAAATGAATTGCAAAAAAGTGAAAATGTAAACATGGCTCTTGATTGTTTTAAGAAAGCAAACGCTGTAACAGAAAAGATTTTTGGCGAAAAAAATGTTGGTGCCATCGGTTATTTGAAAATGATGGCTCAAACTTATTTGTTAAAGCAAGATATGGATTCTGCATTTCTATGCTTTAAAAAGTCTGCAGACATAACGTTAGAAACGTATAGTAAGAAATCTACATTAACAGCATTAGCTTATACGACTTTAGCCGACTTGCTAGAATATGAAAGCAATCAAAATTTTAATGGCATACCCGAAAAATTACAAATGGCTTATAAATATTATACAGATGCTATTGAAATAATAAAAATTACAAAAATGTATAACTTGAAAAACTTCAACTATCAGATGTTTAATTGGCGAATGGCGCAAGCTAGAATATGTACAGCATTAAAAAAATATGTTAAGTCTTTAAAACTAATAGACGGAATCATACATGATGTTAATATGTTGGGAAAAGAATACAATACTCTTAGGATAAATATATTATATGCTAGTTATATAAATAAAGCATATATTGTAAAGGCTACGGATAATAATTTTGAAGATGCTTTGCTTTTGTTGCAAAAAGCTGATAGTATTGTTGTAGAGTCTGGCTCTACGAACAAATTTGATCGTTATTCATTAGTAAATGCATATGCAAACATTTATGAGAGTATGGGGAAAAATGAAGATGCTGTGAGATATTATGAAGAACTTTTAGAAATGATGCGTCAAATGCATTCTGCTTCAAATATTATGGATATCGTAAAGGCAAAAATAAAAATGCTAAAATCCTTGAATTTAAAGAATTAAAAAGAAAGCATGTTCTTTGTTCAGATTGTCTTTATATCCGACAAAAACATCCTTATAAAGTATTTCCCAATAGCATATAAATGAGGCAAAGAAAGGCGAATATAACGAAGGCACTAACAACAGATACAGATGACAACAGATCAAGATGGATACATTGTAGAATCGCACTCCTTATGGAAATGACTGCTCACTATGCCTTGTTAATGTTTTATATGCCCTGTTAATGCTTTAAATATATATAGATTATGACAGACCAAGAAATAATATCGTCCCTCATCGCCCACGACCCTAAGGTGACGGCGCAATTCTTCTTCAAGGATTGTCGTCCATTGTTCCTTAGCGTCATCAGGCGAGTGTTCGGGACTCAGATTGTTGATTACGACGAGATAATCAGCGAACTATATATACTCCTTATGGAGGACGACGCAAAGAAGTTGCGCTCGTTTAAGTTTGAAAGTACGCTCTACCAGTGGCTAAAGACCGTTGCTATAAGACATTGCCTGTTGCTGAAAAGCAAGGCGAAGGTGATAGATGACGAGAGCAAAGAACCTCTTAACAATAGCCATCGTGAACTATCGTTGGCAGAAAGCTCACAAGCAAGAATAGATATGGAGACCCTATTAAGACCGATGAAGAACCAACGTTACGCCTTGGTAATACGTCTGCTGATGATAGAAGACAAGACACCGGAAGATGTGGCACGACAATTATGCGTGACCGTGGACAATCTCTATAATATCAAACGCAGAGCGATACAGGCTCTTACCGAAGTTGCACTTAAAGACAAAAAGCATTATGAACGATAATCATATTATTATATCAGATGAACTGTTGTCTGCCTTCTTGGACGGCAACACGTCGGCAGAAGACACCATGCGTGTGTTGAAAGCTGCAGAACAGGACAAAGATTTACAGGAAATCATCCGCATAGCAAACGAAGTGGATGAAGATATGGCAACCTTAAAACCTGCCATAACAAAACCTGTCCCCATGACAGCCATGGCAGCCAAGCAGAAGGAAAACTATCTTTGCGATATAGAGTGTGAAGAGTTTATCCTCCATCAGTTTGGCATAGAGACCACACACAAGACGCTCCTCGACGAAGCCTACCGCAACTGCTGGCTGAAAGACAAGGGTATGCCACTATATAATATAGGTAGACTCTTAGAGAAGAACAATCTGTCCGTCAGCCGTCGCTACGACTCCACTACAGAAGATATTGCTCGCCTTTTAGCCAATGGCAACCAACTGATAGCCGTAATTGACAATACCCAATTACTGCATGACGTGACAGATGACACCACACAGCCCAATCATGCCGTAGCCATCAGTTCCATTTCCATAGAGTCAGATGAAATAACTCTCTTCAATCCTTATACCGAAGAGGAACTCACCACCTATCCCCTTTCGTCATTCGTTAAGGCTTGGACACAATCCAACCATTACATCGTAGTTGTGAACACCACTGACCGTTTCGTATATGAGCCATACCCAATAAGCCTTGATGATGTACAACTCAATGACGACCTCACCGAACTGCAAGAGGCAATCGCCGAGAATGCTCACGAGATATGGGCAAAGGCACGCACCGACCAAGGTTGGACATACGGACCCGAGCGTAACGACCAGAAGAAAGAGACCCCCGACATGGTACCTTACTGCAATCTGCCCGAAAGCGAGAAACTATATGACCGAGAAATGGCGATGCAGACGCTGAAGTTGGTGAAGAAGTTGGGATTTGAAATTCGGAAAAAATAAGATGGTATTATATGATTTTTTCAAATGATAGTCCTTCGTAGACTTTGCTGCTATTGCTTTTTGCTTTACTTAAAATAATAAGAATGTTCATGCAATTATATAATTATCTTATAACAGAAAATCATGGTTTGATTATTATGTTGATATCCTTAGCTCTCCTTTATCTAATTATCATCATCTATGGGTGGTGCAATAAACAGAAACTATCACAACGTTGGCTCTCTGGTAAATATTATGGTCTCCAGGTTTTGGGAGCTTTGCTTAAATCGCATTCTTCCCTGGCTTGCATTTCTTTAGTATATTTAGCCTTTTTGTTCTTGATACCTAAAATTATCCATCGCATATCAGAAGGAGTCTTTTCGCCGCCAGCGAATATATTGATAAAAGTATTGGTTATCGCTATGTGCTTTACTATCTTTGGCATAACCGCATATATCATAGCCAACTTGAACAAGCTATATAGTTTGCGCCGACAAGAAACAAGAATCACCATCAGCCAAATCATCTTGCTTTCAGTTTTTGGACTATGCTTAGCTGCATCCATATACACTTTAGGCATCGAAAAAGACTCAACAGGTTCTATCATCGTCTCAGTCTTTGGAGCAGTTCTTAGTTGGATATTCCAAGATACGATCAAGAGCGTTGTCGCCTTTTTCTATCTTCGAGCCAATCATTTGCTAAAGATAGGCGATTGGATTGAAATAAAGGAACACGATATAGACGGTATGTTGAAAAGAATATCACTGACCACTGTGGTGATAGAGAATTGGGACACGACAACCTCTTGCTTCCCTACCTATATCCTCCATACAGAGTGTTTCAAAAATAACCAAAAGATGATGGAAGGACGTACTCATGGACGCCAAATGCTCAAAACTTTCATTATAGATACAGGTTGGATTCATGCCTTGTCAGAAGCCGATGTCAAAAGATTGAATCAAGATTTAAATATCGACACACCTTTTAAGGAGCAATATGTCAAAGTAGGTTTGTTAAACATTGAGGTCTTTAGGTACTATATCTATCATTGGTTAATGCAGTGCAGCCATGTATCCCATGAGCCTCGCCTCATCGTCAGATGGTTGGAGCAAACCAACGAAGGTATGCCGTTGCAGATTTATGCTTTTATCATGGACTCGTCTCTGGCACCTTTCGAATGGCAACAATCGCAAATCATCGAGCATGTCATCAAGGCTATGACTTGGTTTGATATACAACTTTATCAAAGTCCTTCCGGCTATGATGCAAGCAATAGTAATATCTATTTGTCACCCAAAGAGGCTGATTACAAAATAAAGAAAGAAAATTATGTACCATTGTCAAGATAACAACACAGAAGACTTGCTCCGCTTACTGCTCCGCTCTGACGGCAGCAAATTTAAGGAAGATATCGTCAAAAATTGGTATCTGGCAAGGAAATTTGTTCTTGGAACCCTAGTTGCAAATGACGTATTCGACAACATCATTCGCCAGCAACAGAAAATACATGTTGTTTTAGAAGGAACTTCCGATCTAATGATGTCTGTTGCCAGACAGATAGCGTTTGTTGCACATTATCCGACATTCAATGATGCAACAGGTAATAACAGAACGATTATCACCATCTTGTTTGATAAAACCAAGGTATCTCCATCCTCTATTTTAGACTTTGTCTCAAAAGAAGAATACCTGTACAATCTATCCCGATATTGCAAATGCACGATTAAGGTTTGGCAAGAAAAAGAGGTCAAAATCGTCTATAATGAGAATTCATTTCTGGATATAGAGTTGGAATTCATTGGTTTTGATGGGATGGACTTTAGCAAATACAATTCCGCAGACAAACTGAGAATAAAAGGATCAGACATCAGGGATGAGGAATTAGAAGAGACGATAGATATATCCATGGCAAAGCGTGTCAACATGGTTTACAATGTAGGTATGGATATTGACAACCTTCCGCCTGACGACCCCAATACGGCAGAACGATATGACAAAGCACTTTTTTATTTTTGCTACCAACAGTCCCCTAAAGATACCCAAGAGAAATGGGATCAAATTGGCAATAGTCAAATCGACATAAAGAATAAACTTTCCAATGTTTTCTGTTCAGACTGCTTTCCATCACGATTAATATATATAATCAACGAGAATAAAGAGGAAAAGGATAAAATCATCAACTTCCTCGACTTAGAGAAGCATGTGAAAAAGAAATACCTGAAAGTGGTTGGCATTGTAAAAGACAATATCGAATCTCTTGCCAGATGTGAGCATGCTCGTTGGAATGTAGAGAAGTTACTGTTAGGTTTCCGTCCTTTGTCAGAAAAAGAACATTTGGAAGATGAGCAGTTGTTTGGAAAAGACCGAAAGGATTACCGAAAGCAACTCAAAAAACGTGGCATCCACATTGACCTCTGCTCATATCGGGATTTGAGAAGAATCAATCCTGGCGACATGAAGTATGATTGCTTCTTGATGATTGCAATGCCAAGGATATTAATAGAAAATAAAAATCATAATAGAAAAAACTATATATAATGAAGATAAGTATGGAAAAGACTAAATATGATGTGTTTATAAGCTATTCATGGAAAGACATTGATATTGCAAAAAAAATATATAATGCCATTATAGACGCAGGATTAAAATGTTGTTTTGATAAAGAAACATTTCATGGTGGAGCTGACTTTCCTAAAGTTACGGCAGAAAACATTTGTAATTCAGATGTTTTTATTTACCTAGCAAGTAAAAACTCATTTCATTCAGGATGGGCACCAGACGAAGTAGCGTTTGCAAAAAGTCATAAAAAGCGCGAAAAGTTATTATATTATGCTATTGATAATGACAATATGCCAAATTGGGCGGACCTTGCTTTTGCGGCGATTAATCGCCGCAACATCTATGAGCATTCATATAAAGACATATTAATAGAAGATATAAGAAAGATTTTGGGGGATTCTGCAGGAATAGCCATAAATGAAGCTTCTCAAAACTCACAGCTACTACCCAAAAAAGAATTTCCATTGTTAGATGAACTGAGAATACGTGCGGAACAAGGTACAGAAAGAGAGGAAAAACTATATAAAAGCGCAAATAAAATTTTAGGCAGTATTATTCCTTCATATGATTATGGAAAGATAGCAGAACAATTTATCATACAATTATTGGGAGAAAACAGGATAAGTTCAAAAGGAAAATTTCCACTTCCAACTCGTGATATTTTCTTATTATGTATTTCTATCAGACTCAATTTGTGTAACAGAGAGTTGTTAAAGCAAAATAAGGCGCTAGTATATTCTGATGATTTATGGAATGATATAATCAGACTATGTTGCCAATCATCAAATGAATGTTCTGAAACAGAAACAAACAACTATTCTAACAAATCCGATTCATTTGCATTTGTATCCAATGTTTTATTTTTGGTGAAAACAATTTATGGCTATCGAGAAAAAAGATGGATTAATATTTCCAGCCGAGAACAGGTAACAGTTGAGTTGGCAGAAGATAAAAGTATTCGATTTTCCTCATATTGTAAAGACCCTAATGACTACTACTTGATGAAGAACCATGTCAAGAATGTCAAACAGGTTGTAAATGACTTGTATTGCAAAACTGAAAATTTCAAACAATGCTATCAGCTGTTATTCAAGGTTTATCCTGCAGAGTTGTCAATCACCTATGATGACGCAAAGTATAAAATAAAGGATGATACTCAAATCACATTAGACCAAGAAAACATATTAAAACTTCTTACAGGAGTTAATCTTTACCAAAATCCGTATGCATGTCTCCGAGAACTTTATCAAAATAGTTTTGATGCATGCCGCCGAAGGCTTTATGCTAATGACAATAGGATTAATAGAGGAAGAATTGCTTTTGGTATAAAGAATGAAAAAGGCAAAGGTACATATCTGTATTGTCATGACAATGGTGTCGGTATGGACGAGTACGCTATTGAAAATTATCTTTTATGCATTGGTAACTCTTACTACAAGTCGGATGATTTCCAACAAGAGCGAATGGGAATGCGTAACGATTTTGTACCCATTTCACAATTTGGGATTGGCATCATATCATGCTTTATGATCTCATCTCGCATTGAAGTCATCACCAAATCAACAAAACCGCATTCCAACACTTTGTTTTTTTGTATAAACGATGTCCAAGGGAATATATATTATGACCGCAATATACCTCTAGAAGAAAAGAAAATGGTTAGTCAGGGAGGTTCTGTCATCAGGTTATTGCTTAAGGAGCCATACAGCTCAGAAATAAGCAACAACAAAATAAATAAACTATGGAAGACTTTTATTGGTCACCCATATTCTAGCTTTTATAGTACGTTTGGTAGTTTGCTTGATAACTATTCAATAGGTTTCGAAAACGAACTATACAAACAGTACGAAAAAAACGAATATCACTTATTTACGCTACTATCTTCTTTTATCTGTAGATATCCAGATGATATGGATGTAGTCTTGGAGAATGAAAAAAAATCATCTGAGACTAATTTAATACGTCAACCATTTGCACTTAAAAAAGGTGATTTAGGACTTACTTTGAATGATGCTCATTTGCTGAGTGATAATATTTCAAAATATAGTTTTGAGATAAGATGGGATTGTTGTACAATATATCATATGGACCGAATACAATATGAGGATGTGTATTTCTATCCGATTGTCATTCTACCAACAAAAAATTTTGTTTTTGAAAAGGAGCCAACAAGAAGTAATTTTAATGACTTTTTTGAGCAGACAAACATAGAGAGCAATGGGGCTTCATCTGCTTTCTGGGACAATAGTGATAAATACCATACAATCGTTCATGATGGAGGCGTACCATCTTCCTATGTTGTTGGGCATGGAGTAACAGTAGATGGTATATTTGTAGAATGTTCTAAACCAAGCATAACAAATTATGGAATATTGGATTATACGGGGAAGAATAAACCTATTTTAAGTGTTGATCGCATTAAAATCATACAGTATCCCAATAATAATGATCTGATTTTAAAAACAATTCTCTATGAATTTAGACTGAAATATATGGAGTTGGTAGAAAAGCATGCAAATCAGTATCATCTTGATAATGCAACAAAAGAAAGTATTGAAAGTTTGCCTTTTTATGATTCTTACACATATCAAAAGGAGACTAATAGCATTATAAGGCATCTACGTATATAAATTATACATAAATCCCATAGGACTTTCCAATAAACAATAAGCAACATGAATCTTATAAACCTATTTCGAAATAAGAGTATAAACATTCTCCAAGATGATTATATCTTGCTGAATGAGTTAAAAAAACGAGCCGAGAATGGCACTCATAGAGACCGGGAATATTTTCTATTAGCAAAAGATTACTTAGAATCTATTCACAGCTACAATATAGGTAATACTGATTCCGTTTATAAATCAGATTATACTAATAGAGTAGAATTATTAATAGTCGGATTATTAGGAAAAGAAAGATTAGCTTCAGATTCTATAGTGGGTATTTCTACTAGAGAATTGTTTCTTCTTTGCATATCAACACGAATAAAAAATGGCAACAAACAAGTCTATGAGTACATCCAATCAAACAATCAGAGATTAGCCAATAAAACGGACTTATGGAAAGACTTCATATATATTTGCAACAGAAATCAATTACAAGACAGCTTTGATAAGGATAATCTTACAAATAATTCTGAATCTTGCAGTTTTGTTATTGATTTATTAGCAATTGTCGACAAAGCTTTTTCATTTTCAGATAAATCTTGGGCATGTGAATCAGACAAAGATAATGTCGATATTGAAGTCATAGATGGAAACTCTATTCTGTTTTCCGCATTTTGTAATGATCCAAATGACTTCTATTTAATGATGAATCATGTAAGTGAATTCAAACAAACACTTAGCATCCTATACTCCAAAACTGAGAATCGAAAACAATGTTACAAATTGCAATATAATGTGTTACCAACAGCCAAAACTATTAATTATGATGTAGAACGGTATATAATAAAACCTGATTTAAAAATTACGCTTAATCAGATCAACATTCTGAAGCTTCTTGCTGGTATTAACTTATATAAAGATTCTTATGCTTGTTTACGCGAACTTTATCAGAATAGCCTCGATGCTTGTCGCCGCCGCCTTTGCGCAAAAGAAGATAGAATTGATAGAGGAACTATCACTTTTGGGATGAAAGTTGTTGATGGCAAGGGAACGTATGTGTATTGCCATGACAATGGGGTCGGTATGGACGAGCATGTTATAGAGAATTACCTTTTGCGTATCGGCAATTCTTTTTATAAGTCTGATAAGTTTCAACAAGAACGTCAACAGATGACTAATGAATTCACTCCCGTTTCACAATTTGGCATAGGAATCATTTCGTGTTTCATGCTTGGAACAAGCATTGAAATTATCACAAAATCAATAAAGCCAAACTCAGATTATATATATTTCTGTATTGGTGATGTAAAGGGAAACATTTATTATAGGCGTGATATCCAAGAAGAAGATAAGGCATTGGTCAAGAACGGAGGTACTATAGTTCGCATTTTATTGAAAGAAGAATTTGCGTCAATTTTACACACCCACTCATTCTATAATATAGGGTTTATGCAAAAGTTAATGACCTTCCCATATAAATATGCTAATTATAAGCCATATTCAAAGGAAAAGCTTCAAGAGTGGGAAAATCATTTATTCACATTGATTTCCAGTTTCGTTTGTCGTCCTCCAGAGAATATAGATGTATCTGTAGCTCTTGAAAAGGATTCGGCTCTTATAAAATTTCCACGGCAACCATATGTTTTAAAAGAAGGAGAATTGGGTATAACACAAACAGACATTGATGTCTTCGAGAAATATTATAGTCGATTTGGAGCTAAAGAACATATCACGAACAGTTGCCATACCTATTACCTTGATGTAATTAAAGTTGGAGGCATTTGTTTCTATCCCATTGTAACTTTACCGATTAAAAACATCAGAGCCGAAGGTGTACAATCAACATATGTGTTTAGGAACATCCACATTTTCAATACGGTAGGAAATAAATTAATGGCGGTAGATGGAATCGTTGTTAGTGTCGAGGATACAGCTCTTTCCAATTTTGGATTACTAGATTATACTGGGGATGATATGCCTAAACTTAGTGTAGATAGAAGAAGTATTGTTTCATACCCATCCAACCATGACATTAAATTACAAAAGATACAAATTATGTTTAGACAAAAATTTCGACAACTAGTTGCCAAGCATATCAAAGATTATCATTTAGAGAAAGATGAGGATACTCTATATATCATTAAACTTATTGGTGAAGAGATTGGCATATGACAATAATGTACAACTAATGTAACAATAAGTTTAATAAGTACTCAAATTAAAGTTCAACGACAGATACATTTCTAATTAAAGAACACCGTACTAATAATGACAATCGACTTAATACGACATAGTTTTCTAGAAAAATAGAAAATGACTCAACACTTCAAATATTTCGCATTCATATCATATAGTTCCCATGATATTGCATGGGGTAAGAAACTGCAAAAGAAGCTGGAAGGATACCGAATGCCTTCTACTTTGTGTAGTGAGCATGGTTGGCAACGCAATCCGATAAAGCCGGTATTCTTTGCTCCTACAGACATACAACCAGGAGATTTGGATGAAGAGCTAAAGGAAAGACTGAAAGGTAAGCACTCAAATTAGGGATTAAATTAGAAAGAAGTATCTTTGCTGCTGAATTTAAAACATTGAATTATGTACAGCAGTGAAGATTTGGAACTTTTTCGATAAGTGAGTACAATGAAAGCTTGCTTTTAAATTGTCGAACGGAGAAAAAGTCTCAAAAGATTCTATTTCCAGTACCAGACGGAGGCAATGCCGAAGGGCATCTCCATTGAACAGTTCTGTTCACGTAATAAAGTACCTTATAATATATTCTACAAATGGTACAAGGATACTCGCAACAAGATCGTGGAAGTAAAGGTGGAAGGGCTTCCTACCTCGGCTCAGGAAGAGCCGAAGCAGGAAAACTCTTCTCTGGAACCATCTACTACAGTAACGAAGCCTTCTGGTGTTCGTATTCTCGTGGAGTTGTGAATGACCAGTGGACTGCATATCTCCTAGAACAACCATAATTAAAAACAACCGGATAAAATGGAATCAAGGCAATATATATTCAACAACTCTACGCTTACGGTCAAGTTTGGCAACATTCTTGATACTAAAGCAGAAGTAATTGTAAGTTCGGACGACTGCTATATAACAATGGGTGGCGGCGTTTCGAGAGCTATTCTTAGGGCTGGCGGTGACATTATTATCAAGGATGCGCAGAAGATGTGTCCTGTGCCACTTGGCGATGTGGTTGTAACAACTGCAGGTAAGATGGAAAAGCAAAAATATGTATACCATTGCATCACAATAGACAAAAAACGAAGGTTACAGATATTGGCCCGTCAAGTAACAGAAGAAGACGTCTTGAATTATCTTCTTCAACATGCTGTAGACAAGTGTTTCAAGCTGATGTTGGCTATGGACCTAACATCCATTGCATTCCCTGCCATAGGTGCAGGTGCAGCACGTATTCCTATAAGAAAGGTGATTGAGCAGATGTCTATTGCTATAGCGCACAATCTGGCATGCACCAACAAGACTCTGAACGTTGAACTGTATCTATACGACTTATACAGCCTATATTCTGAGTCTGATTACATAACGCTCTTCGAAAGCCTTGCGGCAAAAGCAGCATTGGTTGAATACAAGAAGGGAGTAGCCAACGAAGATAATGTGCATGATATCGTTGCTATAAACAAGGACATCACTCTTCCTACTCGTAGCACTATGAAACATCAGGTGTTCATCAGTTATTCCAGAAAAGACCAGGCAGTAGCCGATTATCTTTGTGATTTTCTGAAAGAAAACGACATAGAATATTGGATTGACAAGGAGGGAATATTCAGTAGTAGCAACTATAAGGAACTTATTGTTGATGCCATTGAAGTGTCAAAGGCTGTTATCTTCATCAGTTCAGTCAACTCCAACTCATCCATAAACGTTATACGCGAGATAGGATATGCTGTGAATATGAACAAGCCCATACTCCCTCTCAAGCTCGACGATGCACAATATGCAAAGAGCATCCGTCTTGATATCTCCGATATAGACCAAATAGACTTTAAAAATCCAGCAAAGTCAAGCAAAAAACTCATTACAAGCTTAATGTATGTAGTGAACAAGTAGAATAAATAAATTCTTTGATAGATACAGCCTTCTAAACATCTCACTATATACAAGTAGAACAATTTAAAAAGATTGAAAGTAATGAAAAAGTATATTCCGAATCCTGTTGACACAAAAAGTGTAGACTTACCCAAGGGCTTAGAGCCGTTGGTTGAAGAGATGTCAAAGAACGTGCATGAGGTATGGTCTGCCGGGCGTATGAAGGATGGTTGGACGTATGGAGAAGAGCGCAACGATGCCGAGAAGAAGCATCCTTGCCTTGTGCCATATGAAGAACTAAGTGAAGAAGAAAAGGAATACGATCGCAACACGTCTATTGAAACGATTAAACTCATTTTGAAATTAGGGTTCAAGATTACAAGGGACTGACGTTGATAAGGCTATTACGACAAAAGCGAGATTTGGAAATAACAAAAGCCAAGTCTCGTTTCTTCATTTTGTCTGATAGATTTTGATGGCTTGCAACATCTCTATTATAAAATGATTAGAAGTAACCATTTATGTAAAATATAATAAAGTCAACTGATATGAAGACAATTAAGAATACAAATTCGTTTTATGTTCTGGGAGTGAAATTAGAGAATATACAGGAGGCTATTATATGATGATGATGTATTCTGTAACGTAGGAGCCTATGCTCAGAGAAAAGAAGTTCTGATGAATTTACGTTTGTAGGTTGTTTCCCTGCAGATAATCCGAAATACACCATCGGTATGGTTGTCATTCGTCCTCGAAAACATCCTGCAACTTTTGGTATACTGAGCAAGGAGGTGAACCTTTATACCTTTGATTATAAGTGGCATAAACAAAAAAAGACGTAATGTATTGTCTACATTACGTCTTTCGTTGTTGCGGAGGCAGGACTCGAACATGCGACCTCCAGGTTATGAGCCTGGCGAGCTACCAACTGCTCCACTCCGCGATATTAACCATTTGCGTTATTCAGAATGTTGTTGTGATGTCATTGCTGAATTGCGAGTGCAAAGGTATGGCTTTTTTGTTAAACCTCCAAATGTTTTAGCTACTTTTTTAATAAAAACTTTAAAAAAGTGCATTTTCGCCCCTTTTTCTTGGCTTTTTATGAGTTTTGCTCCGATTCTTCTTACCTTTGCATGAGCTAAAGTATACATATATAATAATGTGATGAGTAAGATTGGGGATATTTGTCTTTCGGAAGGAAGAGCTGAGGATAATGTGGTGAGGGGGCGGTTTGCTCCTTCGCCAACTGGACGCATGCACCTTGGTAATGTGTTTGCGGCGCTGTTGTCATGGCTGTCTGCCAAGTCGCAGGGCGGAAAGTGGCTGCTTCGTATTGAGGATATCGACCCGCAGCGGTCGCACCGCGAGTATGCAGAACTGATAATGGACGACCTGCGATGGCTCGGACTGGAGTGGGACGAGGGTCCTTTCTGGCAGAGCGAGCGCGGCGACATTTACGAACATTATCTGAAGGTGCTTGCCGATAAGGGTATGACTTATCCTTGCTATTGTACACGTGCCGACATCCTCGCCACACAGGCGCCGCATGAGAGCGACGGACGAGTGGTGTATAAGGGCACGTGCCGCAATCTGCCGCCCGACTCGCGACGCGGACCTGCCGCCATTCGTATGCGAGTGCCGGAGGAAGGGGAGGGCATTGTGACGTTCACGGACGGTCATTACGGACCGCAGACCGTTGACCTCATCTCGCAATGTGGCGACTTCATCGTGCGTCGCAAGGACGGGGCATGGGCTTATCAGCTCGCCGTGGTGGTAGACGATGCCTTGATTGGCGTCACGGAGGTGGTGCGTGGACGCGACCTGCTTCTTTCGTCGCCGCAGCAGATTTATCTCGCCGGTCAGCTTGGCTTCCGTTCGCCTCGCTTCATCCATCATCCGCTGCTCTGCAACGAAGCCGGACAGCGACTTTCCAAGCGTGACCGCAGCTTGGACATGGCAGCGCTGCGTGAGCGTTATGCCCCGGAAGAGATAGTCGGAATGCTTGCCCGTGCCGCAGGATTGCAAGCCACGGACGCGCCGATAACTGCCGCAGACCTCCTTCCTGCCTTCTCCTGGAAGAAGATAGGAACGGCGGACCTGACGTTCTAAGTTGTAGGAATAATAGGCTAAAAGGCAGGTTTTTGTTATCTAAAGTGGTAAAATCCGCCTCTTTTATTTGTCCGTATGGATTAATTGCAGTAATTTTGCACATAGCAAAAACTATGTGCAACGTAGTTGGCACAATATATATTAATAAGGTACAAAGAACAAACGCAGGTCATTATTCGTTATGTCAATATCAAAGACTCGACAAAAACTCGTTGACGTGGCAAGGCAGCTCTTCGCCAAGAACGGCATTGCCAACACCACGATGAACGACATCGCCGTGGCATCCGGAAAGGGTCGCCGTACGCTCTATACTTACTTCAACAGGAAGGAGGACGTGTATTCGGCTGTCATTGAGTCGGAGCTTGAGCGTCTTTCGGACAAGCTCGATGAGGTGGCGGCTATGAAGATGCGCCCGCAGGACAAGATTATAGAGCTTATCTACACCCACCTGAGCATGATACGCGAGACGGTGGTGCGCAACGGCAATCTTCGCGCCGAATTCTTCCGCAACATCTGGATGGTGGAGAAGGTGCGCAAGAAGTTTGACGAGGACGAGATTTCGATATTCCGCAAGGTGTATGCCGACGGAAAGGCGGACGGTGAGTTCGACATTGACGACATCGACCTCGTTGCCGATATCACCCACTATTGTATTAAAGGACTTGAGGTGCCGTTCATTTACGGTCGTCTCGGACACGGCATGACAGAGGAGGCGAGCAAGCCTCTTGTGGCAAAGGTGGTGTACGGCGCCTTGGGCAAACGCATTAATAATTAAATTTTTAATAAACAAGAAAATGGGATTACTTACAGGTAAGACTGCCATCGTAACAGGTGCAGCCCGCGGCATTGGTAAAGCTGTCGCTATGAAATTTGCGTCTGAGGGCGCTAATATCGCATTCACAGACCTCGTCCTCAACGACGAAATGGCCGCAGGACTCGAGGCTACTCGCAAGGAGATTGAAGCTCTCGGCGTAACATGCCGCGCTTACGCTGGCAATGCTGCCGACTTCGAGGAGACAGAGAAGACCGTTAAGCAGATACATGCTGACTTCGGTAGCATCGACATCCTCGTCAACAACGCCGGTATCACCAAGGACGGCCTTATGCTCCGTATGAGCGAGGCTCAGTGGGATGCTGTTCTGAACGTAAACCTCAAGTCAGCGTTCAACTTCATCCACGCTTGCGCTCCCGTAATGCTTCGTCAGCGCAGCGGTTCCATCATCAACATGGCTTCTGTAGTCGGTGTACACGGCAACGCAGGTCAGTGCAACTATGCCGCTTCTAAGGCAGGTATGATCGCTCTCGCCAAGTCTATCGCTCAGGAGCTTGGTCCTAAGGGCGTACGTGCCAACGCTGTAGCTCCCGGCTTCATCGAGACAGCCATGACAGCTCAGCTTCCTGAGGACATCCGCAAGGACTGGATGAAGAAGATTCCTCTCCGTCGCGGTGGTCAGACAGAGGACATCGCCAATGTCTGCCTCTTCCTCGCTTCTGAATTGTCAAGCTACGTAAGCGGTCAGGTTATCCAGATCGACGGTGGCATGAACATGTAATGCTCCGTAACGGAAACTTTTAAGATAATACGCCCTGAGAGGACAAAAGCAAGGATCGGGACCGACTCTTCCTTTTGCCTTCCCAGGGCGTTTTGGCTTATTACGCCAACCAACGACATCATACACCCCAAGAAATTCATATATCTAACAAACAACACTCTAAAGATGCAAGTAGTCTACGAAGACAATCATATCATCATCGTCAACAAGGCAAGTGGCGAGATCGTTCAAGGCGACAAGACCGGTGACAAGCCGCTCTCCGACATCGTGAAGGAATACATAAAGGTGAAGTACGCTAAGCCGGGCAACGTATTCCTTGGCGTGGTGCATCGTCTTGACCGTCCCGTAGGCGGACTTGTTGTCTTCGCCCGCACATCCAAAGCCCTTTCGCGTCTGAACGAGATGTTCCGCACGGGCGACGTTCACAAGACCTATTGGGCTGTTGTCAAGAAACACTCCATCCCTGAGGAGGGCACACTTACCAACTGGCTCGTCCGCAATGAGAAGCAGAACAAGAGTTATGCTTACGACAAGGAGCGCCCGGGTGCCAAGAAAGCCATCCTGAAATACCGTCTGCGTGCCGAGTCGGACAACTATATGCTCCTTGAGGTGACTCTCCTCACCGGTCGTCATCACCAGATACGCTGCCAGCTTGCCCACATGGGCTGCCCCATAAAGGGCGACCTGAAGTACGGAGCGCCGCGCAGCAATCCCGACGGAAGCATCTCGCTGCTCTCGCGCCGCGTAGAATTTGTTCATCCTGTATCGAAAGAACCCATCTGCGTGGAGGCCCCCGTGCCCAACGACCGTCTGTGGCAAGACCTCGCACGCTGACTCTGCCGCTATGTAATATAGCATGTCCCTCTTAAAACCCATCATAACAACACTATCGGATGAAGCCTGTATTAAAGAAAAGTCTTAAGGTGTTAGCGGCGCTAATAGCCTTGCCGCCAACCCTTCTTCTCATACTCTCCATACTGCTATACGTGCCCGCCGTGCAGAACTGGGCTGTAAAGCAGGTGGCAGCCTATGCTTCTGACGCCATGGACATGAACGTCAGCGTGGAACGTGTGCGCCTACGTTTCCCGCTCGACCTTGGTGTGTACGGCTTCCTTGCCACACAGCCCAACGACTCGCTCAAGGGCGTGACCGACACCATTGCCGATGCCCGCCTTCTTGTGGCTGGCGTTAAGCTCATGCCGCTCTTCGATAAGCGGGTTGACGTGAAGCGCGTGGAACTGCTGGACGCCAAGATCAATACGGCACAGTTCGTACCTGCCGCCCGTGTTCGCGGTAGGGTGGGGAGCTTGCGCCTCTGTCCCAGTACTGTAAGGCTTTCCGATTCTGATGTTTCGCTCAGCACGCTGCGTCTTTCGCGTGCCGACATTGACGTATGCCTTAGCGACACTGTCCCAGAGGACACCACGCAGAGCGAAACCGTATGGCGCATAGCCCTCCAACGGCTGCATGCCGACCATTCCAACGTCACGGTGCACATGCCGGGCGACACGCTGCAAGTGGCTGTCGGACTCGGACGTACGGACGTTACCTCCGTACTTGTCGACCTTGCCAAGAACCAGTACCAGGTGGGTTCGCTCGACTGGGGTGAAGGATCCTTTGCCTATGATAACAACTTTGAGCGTCCGCAGAAAGGCGGACTCGACTATAATCATATCGCACTCTCGCCGTTGGCATTGCGCATCGACTCTCTCTTCTATTCCGACGCAGGACTGAAGATGAGGCTGCGCCGCTGTGCCTTTAAGGAGAAATGCGGCCTTGTGGTGAACGAGATTTCGGGAGCGTTGTCTCTCGATTCCGTCCACGTAAAGCTGCCGTCGCTCTTGCTGCGCACGCCCCATTCGCGCCTGTCAGCCAATATCGACTTCGACTTTAATACGTTTGCCGAGAAAAATCCCGGTCGTCTGAAGGCTAAGATGTATGGCTCCTTCGGCAAGCCCGACCTTCAGCTATTCCTTGGTTTTATGCCTAAGAACTTCCTTAGGCAGTGGCCGTCGTCGCCTCTCTCCATTGAGGGATCGGTTGACGGCAATATGCAGGCAATGAAGATAGACGCCCTGAAGGTATCGTTGCCCGGTGCCTTCTCGCTTGTAGCAAGCGGAAAGATGCAGAATCTTACGGACATAAACCGTCTGCACGCCGCCATCACCGCTGACGCCCATACCGACGACATCTCCTTCGTCACCGCACTCTTCGACCCCTCGCTTTCTCGTTCGTTCCGCATTCCGCGTGGCATATCCCTGAAGGGAAATTTCCATGCGGACGGCCCGCGCTATGCCGCTGATTTCACGGCTTCGCAGGGTGGAGGCAGCGTCAAGGGCGACGCTCGCTTCGATATGAAGGGCTATGCTTATCGTGCACGCCTGACTGCCAACTCATTGCGCCTTGCCAACTTCCTTCCTGACCTTGCCGTTGAGCCTTTCACCGGCGAGCTTACAGCGGAAGGAGCCGGACTCGACTTCCTCTCGCGACGTACGTGGATGGAAGCCAAGGGACGCATACGCCATTTCAGCTATTCCGGTTACGATCTTTCCAATATGAAGCTCGATGCCACCGTACGTGACGGTGTGGGCAAGGCTGTCCTCGACAGTCGCAATCCGCTCCTCAACGGCATCATCGACCTGCGCACGCTTATCAGCAACCGCCGCTTGGACGCAAGGCTTGCCTGCGACCTCCTCAATGCCGACTTCTATAAGATAGGCCTTACGAAGCGTCCTCTCTCCGCATCGCTCATTGCCGACGTCGAGCTTAACAGCAATCTTAAGAACGACCATTCTGCACGCGGCGTTATCGGCAACATCGTCGTGCGCGATTCAGCCCGTGCTTACCGACCGGAGAGCATTTCGCTGAACATCTTCACCCGTCCTGACTCCACCCATGCCGCCGTAACCTGCGGCGACTTCGCCCTGAAGATGGACGGACACGGAACCATAGAGCACATCATCGACTGTCTTACACGCACTAACGACGAAGCCATGAAGCAGCAGAAGGAGCGATACATCAATCAGTTGCGTCTGCGCGAACGTCTGCCGCAGCTCTCGTTCTATCTGGACGCAGGAAAGGAGAACGTCTTCTCCCGTACCATACGTCATTTCGGCTATGACTATCAGAACGCCTTTGTAGACATGTCGCTCTCGCCTCAGCGTGGCATCAACGGTTCCGTCCGTCTCGACTCGTTGATAGCTTCCGGCATTCAGCTCGACACCGTCCGCCTCTCTTTCAGTTCCGACTCCGTGAAGACGCTGTTCGAGGGACAGGTGCGCAATAACCGCCACAATCCGCAGTATGTGTTCGACGCCCGCTTCCGTGGAGCCTTCCACGAGCAGTCGCTCTATCTCGGTACGCGTGTCTTCGACGCCCGCAACCGAATTGGCGTGGCTTTAGGACTCAGAGCGCAGATGGAGCATAACGGCGTGCGCCTCACGCTCGGCGGCATCGACCCCGTGCTCGGATATAAGGAATTTAAGGTAAACAAGGGCAACTATATCTTCTTCGGCGACGACCAACGCCTGTCTGCCGACATGAAGCTGAGCGCCGACGACGGCATGGGTGTGAAGATTTATTCCAACGACAGCACTGAAGCCCTTCAGGACATCACCGTGGGTCTGACCCGCTTCGACCTTGCCAAGGTGCTGTCCGTTGTGCCCTACGCCCCGAATATCTCCGGAGTGATGAACGGCGATTTCCACGTCGTCAACAATCCCGGCGGCGACTTCACCGTATCGTCTTCCGTCAGCGTGGCGAAGATGTCATACGAGGGCTGTCCTATAGGCAACATCTCGTCCGAGTTCGTGTATATGCCTAAGGACGGCGGTCTCGAACACTATGTTGACGGCACGCTCTCCATGGACGGCAACGAGGTGTGTACGCTCAACGGTACTTACGACTCGCGTGGTGAGGGAACGCTCAACGCTCACATGGATATGTCGCGCACGCCGCTTAATCTCATGAACGGATTCATCCCCGACCGCATCATTGGTTTCAAGGGATATGCCCAGGGCAACGTCACCATAAAGGGAACGCTCTCACGTCCGCAAGTCAACGGTGAGGTGTTCTTCGATTCTGCCTACGTTGTCAGCGAACCCTACGGCGTGCAGATGAGGCTCTGCGACGATCCCGTCACCATCACCGACAGCCATCTGCAGTTCGAGAATTTCCAGATGTTCGCCACCAACGGCAGTCCGCTCACCCTATACGGATCATTCGACTTTGCCGACATGGACGCCATGCGACTCAATCTGCGCATGCGTGCTTCCAACTACCTTCTCATCGACTCGAAGGAGACGGCACGAAGCGAGGCTTACGGCAAGGCTTACGTCAACTTCCTCGGAGCCGTCAACGGTCGGCTTGACGCCCTGCGTATGCGAGGTCGTCTGGACGTGCTCGGCTCTACGGACATCACGTACATCCTGCGCGACTCGCCGCTCTCTTCGGACAACCGCCTCGAAGGACTTGTCACGTTCGTCGACTTCCGCCGACCCGAGCAGACCACCGTGCAGCGTCCGCCCATCAACGGACTCAACATGGACCTCACCGTCAGCATCGACGAAGGAGCGCACGTGCTCTGTGCACTTAACACCGACAAGTCTAACTACGTTGACATCATCGGTGGCGGCGACCTGCGCATGCTCTACGATGCTTCCGACGGGCTGAGCCTTTACGGACGCTATACGATAGGCAGCGGCGAGATGAAGTATTCGCTGCCCGTCATCCCGCTCAAGACGTTCAACATCAATGAGGGAGGCTACGTTGAGTTCTTCGGCGATCCGATGAACCCGCGCCTTAACATCACCGCCACGGAAAGCACCAAGGCCACGGTCACAACGGACGGAGGATCAGGACGTAGCGTGGCGTTCGAGTGTGGCGTTGAACTCACGAAGACGCTTAACGATATGGGTCTGCAGTTTATCATCGACGCTCCTGACGACCAGCAGATTCACAATGAGCTGATGACCATGTCGGCGGAGAACCGTGGAAAGATAGCCGTGACGATGCTCACCACTGGCATGTATCTCTCCGACGGCAATCCCAACTCACTCTCCGTGAACAGCGCCCTTAGTGCCTTCCTCAACTCGCAGATCAATGCCATATCGGGCAACGCCCTGCGCACCCTCGACCTCTCCTTCGGCATGGACAACACCATGCTCGGATCCGGTCAGATGCATACAGACTATTCCTTCAAGTTCGCCAAGCGATTCTGGAACAACCGTCTGCGCATCGTCATCGGTGGCAAGGTGTCGAGTGGAGCAGAGGTGGAGAACCAGAACGAGACGTTCTTCGACAACGTAACCTTCGAGTATCGCCTCTCGGCTAACTCAAACAAGTATCTGAAGTTCTTCTACGACCGCGACTCCTATGACTGGCTCGAGGGCTACGTAGAGCAGTTCGGCGGAGGTTTTATGTGGCGCCGCAAGCTCCAGCACTTCAAGGACATCTTCCGCTTCAAGAAGGAGAAGAGCATCATCGACATGTTCCCGGTCGACACCACAAAGCAGAAACGACCTGCCACAGAAGTAAAATAATAATAAAGGAAAGACGATGAAACCATACAAGTATATATTTGCCATACTCGCACTTGCGTTCCTTGCAGCCTGCTCCACCACCACCTCGGTGCCGGAGGACGACCAGCTGTTCATCGGACTCAAGACCACCAAGTATGTCGACTATGAACCATCCGACCACTTCAATGCCACACGTGAGGAGGTGGAGGCAGCCCTTGCCACCGAGCCTAATGGCGCCTTCTTCGGCAGCAGCTCCATACGTCTGCTGCCATACCGCCTGTGGATATATAATGCCTTCTACGATTCGGACACACGCTTCTCCAAGTGGGTGAGAAAGACGTTCGGCAAGGCTCCGGTGCTTATGAGTGGCGTCAATCCGAGGCTTCGTGCACAGGTGGCCACCGAACTGCTGCGTTCGCACGGCTATTTCAGCGGCTACGTAGGCTATGACGTCCTCACGCAGAACAATCCCAAGAAGGCGAAGGTGGCTTACACCGTCAATCTCGGCGAGCTGCATACCATAGACACGCTCGACTACGTCAACTTCCCAAAGACGGCGCAGGCGCTTATCGACTCCACCCGTACCGAGGCGCTGGTCAGGAACGGCTCGCCCTTCGACGTCTCCACCCTTGACGCCGAGCGCACCCGTGTGTCGACGTTGCTCCGCAATAACGGCTACTTCTATTATCAGCCCGACTATGCCACTTACCTTGCCGACACCATCGCCGAGCCTGGTAAGGCACAGCTCCGCCTCCATTACGCCGACAGCCTGCCGTCGCTCGTGTCGCGCCAGTGGTATGTGGGACGCATCAACTTAGAGATGCGCCGCTCCGCCATGCAGGAGCTTACTGACACCGTGCGCCGCCGCAACTACACGATGATCTATTCCGGCAAGCGTCCGCCCATACGCCGCTCCGCCATCACACGCGATCTCAAACTGCGTCCGCGCCAGCTCTACAGCTACGCCAATTACCAGCAGTCCATCAATACGCTCACCGCAAAGGGACTCTTCTCACGAGTCGACCTCTCCTTTGCGCCGCGCGACACCACCCCCACCTGCGACACCCTCGATATGACCATCAACTGCGTCTTCGACAAACCCTACGACATCTACCTCGAAACCAACGTCGTGGGCAAGACCACGGGACGCGTCGGACCGGGCGTCATCCTCGGTATTACCAAGCGCAATGCCTTCCGAGGAGGCGAGAAGTTGTCCGTAAACCTGAAGGGATCATACGAATGGCAGACCGGACACCGTGCCGACGGCACCAGCTCAAAGTTTAATTCGTACGAGTATGGTGCCGACGTAAACGTAGAGATACCGCGTCTGCTGTTCATCGACCGCTTCCTTAGCAAGATGCGTCACAAGCGTCGCCGTCAGGGCAAGGTGGTCAAGCCGTACTATTCCACCCCCAACACCCTCTTCAAGGCTTCCAGCAACGTGCTCAACCGTTCCGGCTTCTTCAAGCGCCACATCGTCTCCGGCGAGCTTACCTACACCGTCCAGCCCAATGCCACCACGATGCACCAGTTCTCGCCGCTCATCCTCCAGTATGAGTATATGCGTGACCAGACCGACGCCTTCAAGGAAATCCTGAAGCAGAGTCCGTACCTCACCGTGTCGATGGCAGACCAGTTCGTGCCCAAGATGCGCTATACGTTCACGCTCCAGTCTCCCTCATCATACCGCAATCCCATCTATTGGCAGACCACGGTCAGCGAGGCGTCCAACATTCTCTCCCTTGGCTATATGGCTGCGGGACGTAAGTGGAGCGAGAAGGGCAAGAACATGTTTAAGAATCCCTACGCACAGTTCGTGAAGATAGAGACAGACCTGCGCAAGACATGGCAGGTGGCAGACCACGCCCAGCTCGTGGCGCACATCAATGGCGGCATCATCTGGTCGTACGGCAACTCCCAGAGTTCGCCTTACAGCGAGCAGTTCTATGTGGGCGGTGCCAACAGCATCCGTGCCTTCAATGTGCGCAGCATCGGACCGGGCCGCTATTACACCAATCAGTCACGCCTTTCCTATCTGGACCAGACGGGCGACATAAAGCTGCAAGCCAACGTGGAGTTTCGTCCACGCATCTTCGGCAATCTTTATGGAGCCGTCTTCCTCGATGCCGGCAACGTGTGGGCGATGCGTGACGACGGCTATCGTGCAGGATCGAAGTTTAACATAAAGAACATATTCAAGGAAACGGCGTTAGGCACGGGCATCGGCGTGCGTTACGACCTCGACTTCTTCGTGCTGCGTCTCGACTGGGGCATCGGTCTGCACCTCCCCTACAAGAGCGGTTTCTATAATATGCCAAGCTTCGGCGACTCGCAGAGTCTGCACTTCGCCATCGGCTATCCGTTCTGACCCTCCCCTTATACAAACAAAGCAAAACAGGCTGTTACTCTTTGCAAAGTAACAGCCTGTTTTGCTTTCATTTCCTATTCGTTTTTAAAACATCTTCTCAGGATAAACACCGTCGTCGGCAAGCTTCTGGAACTTAGCCACTACGTCCGGACGATCCTCAGGATATGTCACGCCGAACCACTTGCTTGTGGTGTCGAGCACCTCGCATGTAGCAGTGCCGTCGTGGATGAGCTTGTCCACCATCAATGGGATGAAGAACTCGCTCTTGAGGTTCTCCATGTTCTTCGGGTCAGAGAGGAACTCCTTGAAGTAAGCCTCGCTGTGCTGGAAGTAGTCAGGAGTGAAGCCCCAGAAGTTCATCGATACCGGAGTGGTGTCAGGGATAGCCACCCATGTCTCGCCGTCGTCAGCCAGATACTTCACCACGCCGTCGAAGCGCTGAATCTTGGTGCGCTCCACGACAGAAGTAAGGTGGTGGTGCTCGTCGTTCTCGCATACGCCACGGCTTACTGTGCCGCTCTCAGAAAGCGTGTTGCCGACGCGGAATCCCACCATGGCATACTTGCCGGTTGATCCCTCAGGCAGCTCGCTGAGCCACTTGCCCATCACACGGAATGCGTCACGATCGTAGAAGTCGTCGCAGTTGAGCACGGCGAAAGGCTCGTTGATAACCTTGGCGCCCATCATGAGAGCGTGGTTCGTACCCCAAGGCTTTGTGCGTCCCTCCGGGCATGTGAATCCTTCGGGGAGAGCGTCGATGCTTTGGAACACCAGCTCGCACGGGATGTGACCCTCATACTTAGAGAGCACGATACGACGGAAGTCGTCCTCAAAGTCCTTGCGGATTACGAAGACCAGCTTACCGAAGCCGGCGTTGATGGCGTCGTAGATGCTGTAGTCCATGATGGTCTCGCCGTGAGGGCCGAGCTCGTCCAGCTGCTTGAGGCCGCCGTAACGGCTGCCCATTCCTGCTGCGAGGAGGAAAAGTGTTGGTTTCATATTTATTGATTTTTGTTTATATGATTATAAAGATATACAAAAGTAACAAATATCAGCGTAATAATAGAAGTTTTGCCGTAAAAAATACTATCATTGCTCCTCTATTATATTATCATTTTCAACAGGGAGCAAATAATCGCTTGCCTTGGCTGGCGAAATAACCTTGTGGCCGAGTTTTGATTCCAATTGAGTGCGGGCGGCTTTTGCCACACTGCCACCATCCTTAGCCACACGCTTCTGTTGGTTAAAGCCCTGAGGATTGCGCTGTTTAGACAGTTCTGTGGCAGATGCCTCAGCAAGCATATTGAGCGCAATCTCCATATTGGTCATATTGTCGCGAAGACTTTCTTTCTTCAGACCCTTGAATTGTTTGTATTGCTTGGTGCTCATTCCGCTCCATTCACGAGTGATGATGTCGGTAAGAGATGCATACTGCATGCCTTGCTGAACGCCTGTTCTTGCCCATTCGTCTGTTAGTTCTTTTCTTATCTCAATAGACTTGATGCGCTGATTTATCCATGCGTCAGAATATCCCAATCGCTTATAATCCATCACAGCCTGGTCGATGCTTTTCTCCGGGTCTTGCATCTGCTCCAATCGTGTGCTCGCCACTTGTGCCATCCATAACTTGAAAGGCTCCGCTTTGGGAGAAGGAATAGACTGTATAAGACGGAATAGTTGCTCTGTATCAGCTACATCCGTTAGGCGGAGCTTGCCGTCGGCTGCACGCAATTTCAAACCGTGACAATTTGTCACGGTTTCATTTCCTTCTTGTTTCAGTCTTTGTTTTAACTTCCTCCAATATGCTGTAGGGTCTTTGCTTTCGGTCAACACCGCACAAACATCCACTATAGAGAAATACCATTTCTCTTCTTTGTCGTCCCATACGGAACGTATCTTCTTTTCTTCAAATAATTGAAGGGCTTCTTTCTTTGTCATAAATAAAGCATATTATCTGATTATCAGGAATGTTATCAGCTCGAAATACCATGCGGCAATTCGCTGTATTTGCGAAGTATACTAATATAATCGTTTGTCGTTGTCATCGTCTTTCCATTTTGCTACGAATATACGATATTATCTTTTATAATCCAAGTTTTTACGGATTTTTCTTGCAATAATCTCTGTTTTGTCTTCTTATCAAAAATATGTACTTCATGTCTTCCTGTCAAAAAACATGTTCTTCCTGTCTTCTTGTCTAAAAAACACGTCTTCATGTCTGGCATGCAAATATCGTACAAAGAGTAAAAACATGTTACAAAATAAAAATTGATTCTAGAGGTCTGGGTTGCTGTTTTTACGGTGTTTTGCTGTGCAAACAGCACCCGAGCTTAACGATTGCGCCACTTTTACACTACAATAGTGCCACTATTAGAGTGTAAAAGTGGCGCTATTGTATGATAAAAGTGGCACTATTGGGGTGTAAAAGTGGCGCTATTGCAACACAAATAGGCTTCTTGCTGCTTCTTTTTTTTGCACACTTTCCTCACAAACCTTCTAATTCATTGTATATAAATCGTTTATCCTTGCACGCTCAAAATTCAAGAATTTCGCACCAAAGATTTCTTAGTGCGCTCAGCTCATAGTATTGAGCATCAGAAATGCAAATATTGTGTCGGACGGCAAGGCGTCCGAATTAGGAGTTTTGAGCTTTGAATTACAGCAGACAAGGCAAACCTAGGAGGCTATGGCGTCTCGCCGTAGCCACGCAGCCATCCATAGCAGAATAACAACCACGCAGCTGTGGGATAAGCATCCCTCTTCCTCTCTTGGTTCCGCAAAGCGGGACTGACTATCATCCTCAACATCATACGGGAAGTGTCAGTCCCCCTTCGGGGAACTATATATAGGTGGAGGTATCTCATGTACCCACAGCTGCGCTGCTTCGCAGCTTGCAGTGGGTTTCTGATGGTAGGTCCCGCTCTGCGGAACCTGTAGCTCATACTCAATCAGCTTGCTGTCCGTGGGTGCGTGGCTACGGCGAGACGCCATAGCCTCCTATGTTTGTCACGTTCCCTAATAACATGTCTTCCTGTCTTCTTGTCTAAAAAAAACATGTCTTCCTGTCTAACTTAGGAGGCTATTGTGGGATGACATAGCCTCCTACGATTACCGTTTTCTTCTTACCGGCTTTTTGACAGTCCGCTTCACCTGTTTTTTCTCGTGTCCCGGCATGTCCTTCAGTATTGTCGCCTTTATGATTCTGACGTCCTCGAGGGGTCTGTCATATTCGTCGCGTTCCACGTTCTGAATCTTCTCCACCACGTCCATGCCCTCTGTCACTTCTCCGAAGACCGTGTAGGCTCCGTCCAGGTGAGGCGTACCGCCGATGGTGCGGTAAGTCTCCTCCATTTCCTTCGTCATCGTAAGGCTGTCGCCGAAGAGCTTCTGCAGGTTCTTGCGTCCGCGCTCCAGTCCCTTGTCGTCCTGCTTCTTGCCAATGACAATATAGAACTGCGAGCTGCTCGACTCGTGCATGGGATTGACGATGTCAGGCTCGCGTGCTGCAGCCAGTGTGCCGCGCTTGTGGAAAATCTGCGGCAGGCGTATTTCGGCAGGGATGTTATAGTCGAGCGACTGTTCGCCGAGTCTTGCTCCTTTGGGTGCATTCTTGCTGGACGGGTCGCCAGCCTGAATCATAAAGTCGGGGATGACACGATGGAAGAGCAGCGAATCGTAGAAATGGTATTCGCGGATAAGCTTCAGAAAGTTGTCGCGGTGTTGCGGTGTCTCGTTGTAGAGTTGGATGCGGATGTTGCCCATAGTTGTCTCAATCAGCACCTCCGGACGTTCTCCCGGTTTGACGATAGCGGATGCGGGAGTGGTAGCCGACGTTGTCTTTCTTTGTTGTGCGCCAGCCGTTATTGCCACGAGCAAGAGAAGCAGCGCCATGATTCTGAGAATTTTCATAAGATAGGTATGTTGTTGGTTGTTGGTTAGTGATTGTTGATGCACCATGAGAAAGCCCGTGCCGTGCGTTCCGCCTCCTGTCCGAAGTGACCGCCGGAATTCCATTCCAGGGTGGTGTGTTCCTCGCCCAAGAGCTCGCCGAGCAAGCGGTGTTCCGTGCGTACGCAGTCGCCGATGCGGCACATCCGTTGGTTGCGGCAATGCTCCTCGCGGTCGCCGAGACTGAGATATGCTGCCAGTGCGTTCAAGGCATTGGCGGCAGCATATTCTGTCCAGTGCTTTATCCACAGCGACGGCGAAGCGGCAGCCACAGCGCTGAAAAGCTTCGTCTCCCTTGCCGCCCATAGCGCGAAGAGTCCGCCAAGCGAATAGCCTCCGATGATGCACGGCAGCTGACCGTAGCGCTCCCTCATCCAAGGCAGCAGTACGTTTCCGACGTAATGCAGGGTGTCGTGGGCGTGCTGTCCCACCTCTTCGTCCCTCGCCACAGCCTCGTCGTGCCAAGGCATAAGGTCGTGTGCCCACTCCTGGCATTCGAAAGCCGCCATGACGAATCCGTGTCTGCTGTCGGCTTCGATGGTCTCCATCTCGCGCCAGATGCCATCGTTCTTCTCCTCATGACGCGCAGTCGGCTGGACGAGGAGAAAGGCTGGGTTGGCATGTGAAGTATGGAGCTTGCATCTCCGTTGCCCTATATTAATGATGTCTGTTGGCATATATAGTTATGTTCTTATTTAGGTGACAAGACAAAGTTAAGCATAATTATCCTAATAGAAGCACAAAAGTGGCTTACTTATTTGTTTATTTAATGATTGTATTGTTGCGTTTTCTGCAATATATTGTGTATATTTGCGGTACAAAATAATATAAGGAAGACAAGAATATGAATACAGTAACAATTGACAATACACAAATAGGGCCTTTAGATGCTTTATGGACAATCTTTAAAACTCAGCCTAAGTCTGTTAGAAAGGCTTTTATGGAAAGACTTCTTAAGGAAGATGTAGAAGCCCAAGCAATACGAAACCGAATGGTAGTAAAGCAGAGTATAACTAAAGCTTTAAAAGAACTGTCAGATGCTGAGCAGTCAGGCATCGAACTTCCTGATGCTCGTAATTTGTTTAAATAAAAATAAGTTATGAGTGTTGATTTTAAGTATTTGCCAGAATTTGAACGACGTGCTAAAATTTTGGCTAAGAAATACAAGTCTTTTATAAAAGATTATGATGAGTTTCTTAACTCTTTAGCAAAAAATCCGTTCCAGGGAACTTCACTTGGTATGGGTGTATATAAAACTCGTATGGCAATAGCTTCTAAGGGAAAAGGTAAGAGTGGAGGTGCGCGAGTCTTAACATACAATATTAACAAATTAGATGATGATGGCATTATTATTACCCTTCTTTCGATTTTTGATAAAGGAGAAATGGAGAATGTTTCAGATTCATATATTAAAAGTATAGTGAAAGACGCAAGAAAAAAATAGTCTAATCAGTATTAAAAATACCTTTTATGGAAGTATACATAATCCTTGCCCTTGTGGCAGTCTTTGCTATGCTCTTTGTCGGTTATTGGCTTGGAGGCAAGGTGAAGGCTGGGGCAGCGTCGCAGATGGTGGAGAACCTGCAAGCACAACTGGCACAGCACATTGAGAATGAGAAGCGACTGGAGCAGACCGTGCAGGCGCAGGTGGCGCAAATGGCAAGCCTGACGTCGGAGCGCGACGTGCAGAAGGCGCACACCGAAAACTATTGCCGACAGCTTGCTGAGCAGAAAGAGAATGCAGAGAGACAGCTTGCGGATCAGAAGGCAGAGTTTGAGAGGCAGTTGTCTGAACAGAAGGCAGCTGCCGCTGAAGCTGCCCAGCTGGAGGCAAAGCATAATGAGGAGACGCTTGCCGATATGCGCAAGGCGTACGACGAGCAGCTGAAGATGCTCCGTCAGATGAATAAGGAGCAGGTGGAGAGCCAGCTGCAGCTTATCAAGGACCAGATGCTCACCACTTCCGAGGAGGTGCTGAAGCGTCGTCAGGAAGAGCTTGGCGAGCGAAACAAGGAGCAGGTGTCGAAGATAATCGACCCGCTGCAGCAGAGTCTGCGTGACATGCAGGAGGCTTTCGATAAGACCAAGGAGCAGCAGAGCGAGGCTCTCACACGACTGGACGAGACCATCAAGATAAACATGCAGAAGAGTGCTGCCCTTGGCGAGACTGCCGACAGACTGACTCGCGCACTGACGGGAGAAGTGAAGGTGCAGGGCAACTTCGGTGAGCTGAAGCTGAAGCAGCTCCTCGAAGACCTGGAACTGAAGGAGGGCGAGCAGTTTGACACGCAGGCAACGCTCAAGGATAAGGCTGGAAAGGCGGTGAAGGGCGATGACGGCAAGGGAATGATACCCGACTTCATTCTGCACTTCCCGAACAACCGCCACGTGGTGGTGGACTCGAAGATGTCGCTCACCGACTATGAGCGATACATGAATGCTGAGGACGGCACGCCCGAGAAGAGCGACTATCTGAAAGCACATATCGCCAGCGTAAGGGCACAGGTGAAGCGCCTTGCCCGCAAGGACTATGTCAGGTATCTGCCCGAGGGATACAACCGTCTGAACTTCGCCATCATGTACGTGCCCGTGGAGGGCGCTCTTAACCTCGCGCTCCTCAACGACAGCACGCTCTGGCGCGACGCTTACGACCAGGGAGTGATGATTCTGGGACCGCAGACCATGTATATGAATCTGCGCGTGCTGGAGATGATGTGGACGCAGGTGCGACAGCTGAAGAACCAGCAGGCGATGATGGACGCCGCCAACACCGTCATCGACCGTGTGCAGGACTTCGGCATAAGGTTTATGGACGTGGAGTCGAGCATGAACGACACCATAAAGAAAATCACCCGACTGAAGATAACCACCGCAGACAGCGGTGCAAGCATCATAACCGCGGCACGCAACCTCCTCAAGGCAGGAGCCAAGGAGAACAAGAAAAAGAAGTCGCTTGCCGATATGGACGACTCGATGTTCATAGAGGCGGACGCCACTACCATGCTGCCCGAAACCAATACAGTAACAACGCCACAAGATGAATCAACCCAATAATGACCTCAATGAGCAGGCGCGTCTTGCGTGGGAGATAATAGAGACTACCAACACCAACCTCTTCCTTACCGGTAAGGCAGGAACCGGAAAGACCACCTTCCTCCGACGCCTCAAGAACGAGTCGTCGAAGCGCATCGTGGTGGTGGCGCCGACCGGCATTGCTGCCATCAACGCCGAGGGAGTGACCATCCATTCCTTCTTCCAGCTCTCCTTCGCCCCGTTCATCCCCAATGCGCAGTATAAGCTCAAGGAACAGCAATATAAGTTTTCGAGACAGAAGATACGCGTCATCCAGTCCATTGACACGCTTGTCATAGACGAGATTTCGATGGTGCGTGCCGACCTGCTTGACGCTGTGGACGCCGTGCTTCGCCGCTTCCGCAAGAACCAGATGCCGTTCGGCGGCGTTCAGATGGTCATGATTGGCGACCTCGGACAGCTGGCTCCCGTGGCAAAGGACGACGAGTGGCAGATGCTGTCACATTATTATGATACGCCATACTTCTTCTCCTCGCTTGCGCTTCGCCAGACGCGCTATGCCATAGTGGAACTGAAGAAGGTGTATCGTCAGAGCGACGCACGCTTCCTCGAACTCCTCAACAAGGTGAGAGACAATCGTGCGGACGACGCCGTGCTGCAGGCGCTCAACTCTCGCTACATACGCGGATTCGAGCCAAAGACGGAAGACGGATACATACGTCTGACCACACATAACTATCAGGCACAGAAGGAGAACGACCGTCAGATGGCTTTGCTCCCCGGCGAGGAATATACGTACAATGCCGAGGTGAAAGGCAAGTTCCCTGACATGCTCTTCCCGACGGAGGAGACGCTGACACTGAAGGAAGGTGCGCAGGTGATGTTCGTCAAGAACGACTCGTCGCAGGACAAGGCTTTCTATAACGGCATGCTCGGAACCGTGGAGCGCATTGACAACCAAGGCTTCTCGGTCCGCACACGCGACACCGGAACCGTCATCAACGTGGGCATGGAGCAGTGGGACAATACGCGCTACGTCATTGACGAACGCACCAACGAGATAACGGAGGAGGTGGACGGCACGTTCCGTCAGTATCCCGTGAAGTTGGCTTGGGCGATTACGGTGCACAAGAGTCAGGGTCTGACCTTTGACCATGCCGTCATCGACGTGCAGCGTGCCTTCACGCATGGTCAGACATACGTGGCGCTCAGCCGATGCCGCACGCTCGAAGGACTGGTGCTCAGCGCTCCGCTCCCTCACAGTGCCATCATCCGCGACGGTGCCGTGGACGAATACGCCACACACGCCATAGAGCATACGCCGACGCCGGAACAGATAGGCACGTTGCAGCGCGACTATTTTCTCTCCATCGTGAACGAACTGTACGACTTCCGTCCGCTTATGGACATTTTCGGCCGTGTGCTCGACCTGCTGTCGGGTCACTTCAAGCGCTCCTATCCCAAGCTCATCATGGAGTATAAGCTTAACGCCGACACCATACGCACAAAGCTCATGGACGTGGCAGAGAGGTTCCGCATACAGTACAGCCAGATGGTATTCCAAACGGCTGACTATCAGAATGACGAACATCTTCAGGAACGCCTCCGCAAAGGCTCCACCTACTTCGCACGTACTATCTCCGGCGTGGAGGAACTTATCCGCAAAACATCCGTCAAGACTGACAGTCAGGAGGTGAAGAAGCGCTGGTCAGAACTCTTCCCCACGTTAAAGGAGACCGTGATGCAGAAGCGTGCGCTGCTGAAAGTGGTGAGCGACGAAGGCTTTGCCATCACCCCTTACCTGAAGCGCAGGTCAGCCGTGCTGGCAGGAAAGACCGGCGCAGAAACAAAGAAACGATAATAACATTAAGGATAACAAAAAAGAAAAAGTATGATTAAAGCACTGTTTTTCGATGTGGACGGAACGCTCGTCAGCTTCAATACGCACGACGTACCAGAGTCGACCCGCGAGGCGCTGCGCCTTGCACATGAAAGCGGCGTAAAGATATTCACGGCTACGGGACGTCCCCGCCAGCTGCTCAATAACGTGGCTCCAATAGAGCATCTGATGGACGGATATATCCTTGCCACCGGTGCCATGTGTACGTACGGTGACGAGACGGTACGTGAGGATGTCATTCCGCGTGAAGAGGCAGAGACCGTCATACGCTACTGTGAGGAACACGGACTGCCAGCCGTAGTGGTGGGCACGAAGGACATACAGATTGTGAATCGCAATGATGACGTCAACCATGTGTTCTATGATATGCTGAAAGTGACGTACGACAAGTTTGACGTGCCCCTTGCAGATGTCATAGATCAGGGCATCCTTCAAATCACTCCCTTCCTCACCGAAGAGGAGGAGCGCAAGGTGTTGCCCGAACTCCCCGGATGTAACTCCGCCCGATGGTATCCCGCCTTCTGCGACATCACCTCGACAAAGGCTGACAAGGCAAACGGCATACGTGCCATTGCCGACCGCCTTGGCATCGACATCTCGGAGACGATGGCTTTCGGCGACGGAGGCAACGACGAGTCGATGCTCTGTGCGGCAGGAGTGGGTGTGGCGATGGGCAATGCCCTCGACAGCGTAAAGGCACATGCCGACTATGTGACGACGGACGTAGACAATGACGGAGTGTGGAACGCGCTGAAACATTTCGGCATAATCTGACCAAAACATCAGATAGAGGTATTATTCTTATAAGTTAATATGCATTACTCATCACCAATTCAAAAAAAATGAGTAAGTTTGCAGCAGAATACGACTAAAAGCATTAATAATGGATATTACCGAAAGATTTTTAAACTACACACAGTTCGACACACAGTCGAGTGAAGATTCAGAAACAGTACCGAGCACTTCCAAGCAGCTCATCTTCGCCAAGTATCTGAAAGAGGAGCTTGAACGCGAAGGTCTGAGCGATGTGGAGATGGACGAGCAGGGCTATATCTACGCCACGCTGAAAGCCAACGTGAAGAAGGACATCCCGACCATCGGTTTCATCGCGCATTACGACACGTCTCCTGACTGCAGCGGCGCCAACATCAAGCCACGCATCGTCAAGAACTATGACGGTGGCGACATCGTGCTCTCTGAGGGCATCGTCTCAAGCCCGGCTAAGTTCCCAGAGCTGAAGGCACACGTAGGTGAGGACATTATCGTGACCGATGGCACCACACTCCTTGGCGCTGACGACAAGGCTGGCGTGGCAGAGATAGTTCAGGTTATGTGCTGGCTGCGCGACCATGACGAGGTGAAGCACGGCGACATCCGCGTGGCTTTCAATCCTGACGAGGAGATCGGTATGGGCGCTCACCACTTCGACGTGGAGAAGTTCGGCTGCCAGTGGGCTTACACCATGGACGGCGGCGACCTCGGCGAGCTGGAGTATGAGAACTTTAATGCTGCAGGAGCCAAGGTGCACTTTAAGGGCGTAAGCGTACATACAGGATATGCCAAGGGCAAGATGGTGAACGCATCGCGCCTCGCACTGGAGTTTGCCAACATGATACCGGCTGCAGAGACTCCTGAGGAGACGGAAGGCTATGAGGGCTTCTATCATCTCCTCGGCATCACGTCATGCTGCGAGAAGGCCACTCTCTCATACATCATCCGCGACCATGACCGTCAGAAGTTTGAGGACCGCAAGGACTTCATCGAGGACTGCGTGAAGAAGATGAACGAAAAGTGGGGTGAGGGCACGGTAAGCGTGGACCTCAAGGACCAGTATTATAACATGAAGGAGAAGATTGATCCCAACATGCACGTCATCGACATCGTGCTGAAGGCGATGCAGGAGAACGGTGTGGCTCCGAAGGTGATGCCCATCCGTGGCGGCACGGACGGAGCACAGCTCTCATTCAAGGGTCTGCCATGTCCGAACATCTTCGCCGGCGGCTGCAACTTCCACGGACCTCACGAGTTTGTCAGCGTGCAGGCAATGGAGAAAGCCATGCAGGTGGTAATAAAGATATGTGAGATTACGGCTCACTTTAACGACTAAATACTTAAAGCATACAAAGTAGCGGAGGCTGGAAACCTCCGCTATTTTTATACCCTTATTTCGTTGTTGCCGCTGATTTGCAACAAAATTATAGGGATGTTGCCCCTGATTTCAAACAAAAACATGCGGTTGTTGCCCCTGATTTCAAACAAAAGACTTTTTACATTGCTATTTTCTTGGGCGTATACAAGACGTACTTAATGCTGTAAGTCATTGAATATATGCTGCTTAAAGTTGTTGCTCTTCCACGACTTTCCAATCAATAAGCCCTTTGCCTTCGCTATCGAGTTCCACTGCGAGTCCAACGACCTTGCGTGTGTCTCCCTTGAATGGTTCGGTGTATCCACATGTCGTTATCTGTTGCTCGGCAGCTGCAATTCCGCCATTATTTGATAATTTCAGTTCTATAACATAAATGTAACGCGACAGCCATGCCACGAGGTCAATACGACCAGTGGCAAGCATGCGTTCTACTTCTACCCTTATACCAATGGCATTGAGGATAGTACTGATGATGAGACGATAGCGTTCCTCCATGTCCATTGATGCCAGTTTCTTGTTGCTGTATGGCACGTCGGCAATGAGAGAGCGGAGTGTTTTCTTGGCATCGTCAAGCATTCCAGTACCAAGTTGGCGGTAGAGGTTTGCTTGCAGCGATAGTATGTCGCCCTGTTTGCGCATAGTCAGTGCAGGAAGCACCATTTCGTTAAGAGCTTGTCTGACTTCTTCGTTGGGGATTCCAAGAATATAGCCAAACTCGTCGCTATCCTTTATTGTTATATATCCAGATTGGTAAAGGAAAAGCTCTGGTCCGCCTCCCGTTACATCTGAGGTTTCGAGAATGCCGCGAAGCACACTACAGTGGTCGAAGTCGTCGAGGTGTAGCTCCATGTCATTGACGAACTTTGGCAATAGTGATGTTGCGCCTGAAGACGCCCAATAAGATCTGAGTCGCTTATGGTTCAGTGCATTCACAAGGCTGTATGGATTGTAGACATCTATCATGTTCGTATCGCAAAAATGATATCCGTCGTAATAGTCTTTGAGTTTAGCCAAAGTTTCTTCTATTGTCCATTTATTGAACTCTGCCATTTGCTCAATCTCCGGCATGAAATTATCCACCATTTCCTGCTTTGAAATTCCGCATATTGTGGCAAACTGTGGTTCGAAACTAATATTGCTAAGATTGTTGAGCACAGAGAACAACGAAATCTGTGTGAATTTTGTTATGCCAGTTATAAAAACAAAACACTCCATCTCGTCGTCAGCTTTAAGAATGGCGAAAACCTCGCGATAAACGGCTGTGCATGCCTCATGCTCTGGAGTATGCCATGAGTGTTGTAGCGGCGAATCGTATTCATCGATAAGGATAGCTACTTGCTGTCCGGTTTGTTGGTAGGCAGTGAGTATTATGCTGTCAAAGCGGTTGGCAAGCGATGAATTTGGTCTTGGAGAGATATTGTATTTTTCTTCATATCTGCTGAATGCCAAATCCAGATAAGAGCGTAAGGTGGCTTCCGTAGCTCCGCCACGGCTCATATCAAGACGTATAACAGGACGCTTTATCCAGTCATGCTCCAGTTCCATTATCTTAAGTCCCTCGAACAAGTGGCGTTGACCCTCAAAGTAAGCCTGCAAAGTATCTACAAGCAAAGACTTGCCGAACCGACGTGGACGGCTCAGATAATTGTATTGTAAGCCATTGTTAGCCAGTTGCCAAACTATATCGCTTTTATCAACATAGAGATAATTCTCCTTGCGAATTTTTTTGAACGACTGTATGCCTACGGGAAGTCTTCTTGTTAGTGCTGCCATAATATTTGCTCTTTAGTTTCTTATGCAAATCTAACAATAATATTCGATATATTCAAACAAAAATCGTTATCTTTGCATTAATCGTATTCGGATAGTTCTTGCGATTAAACATTTATCATTATTAATTAAACATTTAACAAGCGTGTCAGAAGTTCCTACTCTAATAAACGACCTTGCCCTGATACTTATAGTGGCGGGCGCGGTCACACTCTTATTCAAGAAACTGAAGCAACCGCTCGTGTTGGGCTATATCATGGCTGGCTTTATTGTCAGTCCGCACATGCCCTACACGATGTCTGTTGTGGACAATTCGGACATCAAGACTTGGGCGGACATAGGTGTGATGTTCTTGCTGTTCTCGCTTGGACTCGACTTCTCGTTCAAGAAGATTATAAAGATGGGCATTGCGCCTGTCATCACCACCCTGACGATAATCTTCTCCATGATGACCCTCGGCATCGTGGTTGGTCACGCATTCTCATGGAACCGCATGGACTGCATCTTCCTTGGAGGTATGCTTGCGATGAGCTCCACTACCATCATCTACAAGGCGTTCACCGACATGGGACTGCGACAACAGAAGTTCGCCCAGCCCGTGATGAGCGTGCTCATTCTGGAGGACGTCCTTGCCATCGTCATGATGGTGATGCTGTCGGCGTTGGCTTCGGGTTCAAACCCTGACGGCGGCGAGATGATTGGCGCCGTGATGAAGATAGGCTTCTTCCTTGTCCTTTGGTTTGTGGTGGGCATCTTCGCTGTGCCTCTGTTTCTCCGTCTTATGCGTAAACTCATCAACAACGAGACGCTGCTTATCGTGTCGCTCGGACTCTGCTGCCTTATGGCTGTCGTGTCGACGAAGGTGGGTTTCAGCTCGGCTTTCGGAGCATTCGTCATGGGTAGCATCCTCGCCGAGACCATTGAGGCAGGCAAGATAGAGAAGCTTGTGGCTCCCGTGAAGGATCTCTTCGGAGCTGTGTTCTTCGTGTCGGTGGGCATGCTTGTCGATCCGAAAATCATTGTCAGCTATGCCTTGCCGATAGCCATGCTCGTGCTGACCATCCTTGTGGGTCAGGCAGTCTTCGGCACCTTCGGTTTCCTCATTGGAGGACAGTCGCTCAAGTCTGCCATGCGAAGCGGTTTCTCAATGGCACAGATAGGTGAGTTCTCGTTCATTATCGCCTCATTGGGCTTGTCGCTGAAGGTTACGGGCGAATTTCTCTATCCAGTCGTGGTGGCTGTTTCGGTCATCACCACATTCCTGACGCCCTACATGATACGCTTCTCCGTACCTTGCTACGGTTTTCTGGAGCGTCGTCTGCCCAAGACGTGGATACGCGCCCTCAATAACGTGACGCTGTCACATCCCTCTTCTGCTCCGAAGAGCAACTGGCACAGTCTGATATCGCAGATGGCACGCATCACCATCGTCTACTCCATCCTCTCCGTGGCTGCCATCGCCGTTATGTTCACCTTCTTCCTGCCATTCATCCGCAGCATCATGCCCGGCATGCACTGGTGGGCTAACGGCATCTGCGGACTGGTGACGGTGTCCATAATAGCCCCGTTCCTCAGAGCCATCGTGATGAAGAAGAACCATTCGGAGGAGTTTCGTGCCTTGTGGAACGAGAGCCGTTCCAACCGTCTGCCGCTCCTCGTTACCATATTGGTGAGGGTGATTATCGCCTCCGCCTTCATATTCTATATATGTAATTATCTGACCCGCTTCACCAATGCCCTGATGCTAACCATAGCCGTGGCTATTGTCCTGTTCATGATACTCTCGCGCCGCCTGAAGAAGCGCAGCATCCTTATGGAGCGTCTCTTCGTGCAGAACCTACGTTCGCGCGACATAGAGCAGCAGGTGCTCGGATTGAAGAAACCGCTTTATGAGGGTCATCTTCTTGATCGTGATATCCACATCTCCGACATTGACATCCCGGAGAATTCGAAGTGGGCAGGTATGTATCTTTCCGACCTGCGTCTGAGCAACCGCTTCGGCGTGCATATCAGCAGCATCCTGCGTGGTCATCAGCGCATAAACATTCCGGGAGGCGACAGCATCGTATTCCCAGGCGACAGACTTCAGGTAATCGGTAGCGACTCGCAGCTGTCAGCAATGCAAGCAGCTGTCGACTCAGACATCGTGCCTGACGACCCAGACATAGAGAAACGTGAGATGAAGCTGTCGCAGATAGTCATTGACCGTAATTCTCCATTCGTAGGCAAGACATTGCCCGAAAGCGGCATCCGCGACCGCTTCAACTGTATGGTGGTGGGACGTGAGGAAGGAAAAGAGAACCTCTCTATGGTGAACATCACATACCGCTTCCGTCTTGGCGACATCGTATGGATAGTGGGCGAGGAGAGTGCGCTGCAAGGACTGAAAGATGCCAATACTGGAGCTGCACAATAAGTAGTGACACGTAAGAGAATGATTGCTTTTTAAAAAAGTTGTCTTTCTCTTACGTGTTTTTTTATATTTGATTGTTATACCTATATACTCTCTAAAACTAAAATACTATTACTAACATTTATAAACTCAATGAGAAACAGCAAATTTATTTTGACGGCACTGGCTGCCATGTTTATGCAGGGCGCATACGCACAGCAGCCGTACGGTGGATGCTGGCATCCGGAAGACATCAAAAACTGGTCGCCAGAAACCGATCCTGACGCAAAGTTCAACCGCTCACGTGTGCCTCTTGCTACCCGCTTCCAGGAGCCTACGCTCATGAAAGCCAACAAGAACCAATATTATGAAGGACAGATTTGTAACGCTACTATCCTCTTCCCGACCTGCTCTATGAGCCCGTCGCAGGGTGCTTACAACTTCCTTGGCTATCAGCCCACCTATTGGCAGTATATGGACAAGCTCGTTTACTGGGCTGGTTCGGCTTCCGAGGGTATCATCATCCCGCCACCGGCAGGATCGACAGACGCTGCTCACCAGAGCGGTGTGAAGTCGTTGGGACAGATATTCTTCCCTCCGGCAGCGTTCGGTGGAACACAGACATGGGTTCGTCAGATGCTCACAAGAGAGAACGGCGTGTATGTATATGCCAAGAAGCTCTACGAGATCGCCAAGTATATGGGCTTCGACGGATGGTTTATCAATGAGGAAATCGGTGGCGGCAGCTCATCAGAATGGGTGGCATTCATCAGAGAATTCAATAAGGTTGCTGACGCAAACGGCGACACACAGATGGAAATCCAGTGGTATAACGCCTCTGGCACACCTAACACTTCCATCCTCAAGTCGCATAAGAATACCTCACAGTTCCTCGAGTATGGTTCGGCTGGTGACTATCGTTCGTACGCCAAAAGCATAGGATGCACAGAGGCAGAGACTTTCTCAAAGATATACGCTGGTGTGCAGGTGGTGAACGCCGGACACACAGGCTTCCAGTATCACCTCAATGCTGCCATGCCTACAGACGGACACGTAGGTTCGCTTGACCTTTTCTGTCCAGAGGAGCGCATCTGGAAGGATAACGTGAAGAATCTGCTCGGAAAGGAAGACACTGGCGCAAAGGCTTATGCTGCCATTCAGAAGACATTCCAGAACGAATCGCAGATGTGGGTGAACAACGACGGCGACCCGTCGAAAATCGGCGACAGATGGCCGGGTATCTCTGGTCGCGTTCTCGAGCGTTCGGTTGTAAACAAGATGCCGTTCACGACATCATTCTGCGTAGGTGTGGGTAAGCACCGCTTCGTGGAAGGTGTAAAGCAGGGCACACAGGACTGGTATCACTCAGGTGTGCAGAGCATCATGCCTACATGGCGTTGGTGGATTGAGAACCGTGGATCATTGAATGTAGACATCGACTGGGATGATGCTTACAACTTCGGTTCGAGCATCAAGGTGAGCGGACAGCTCTCAGCCGGCGACCACCTCATGCGTCTCTACAAGACCATGATAAAGGTGACTGACGGCGGCAAGTTACGCCTCGTCTATAAGACCAGCACAAGCGGAAGCGTAGAGGTGAAGCTCTCTACCACCAGTTCAACCACACCTGACGTTACGCTCTCTGCTCCTGCCGTATCGGAGAAGAACGGATGGACTGTAGCTGAATACGACCTCTCTTCGGTTAACGGCAAGACTATATATATGGTGGCGCTCAACTTGAAGTCGGCTTCTGCCGTATCTAACTATACATTGTCTCTCGGTCAGCTTGACGTGCTGCCCGCAGGTTATGCTCCTGCGTCTGTAGAGGTGAAGAACCTCGCAACGAAGAGCGTGCTCGGCGAGGCTAAGGGCGATGCCCGTATCACATGGGACTTCGACTATACAGCCGACTTCGACCACTTCGACATCTACAAGCAGACAGCCAGCGGCACACGCACAATGGTTGGTCAGACACGTGACGAGGCATTCTACGTGCCGACATTCGAGCGTGAAGGCACAGACGCTGCTATCGACTTCGTGATTGTGCCTGTAATGAAGGATATGCGTCAGCAGGAGGGCAAGACATTGAAGATGGACTATCCGAAGGCCACTGCTCCCGTTGTTACCTTCGTAGTTGGCAAGAGCTATCTCAAGGTTGGTGAGGGAACAACACTGACCGCAAGAGCAACCGGTTCGCCCACTGCATATAAGTGGACTCTTCCTGAGGGACTGCAGCTTACTGACGGTTCGCTCACAGACAAGACCATCACCGTTAAGGCTGTGAAGGCTGGCAAGCAGCAGGTTAGCATCGACGTAACCAACGTAATCGGTACTTCTACAACGAAGAGCGAGGTTGTGGACGTAATGTCAGACTCTGAGTATGATGAGGTGTTCAATGTAGTGAAAGGCAAGAAGGTCGTTGACTATAGCGGCTCTACCAACTCTACTGAGGTGCCTGATAAAATTATCGACGGTGTAACCAATCCTTATTCTACCAGTCAGAAGTGGTGTAACGTAAGTGCAGACAACTGGGCTGTCTTCGACTGCCTTGGTTCGTACCGCATCTACGGTTTCCGTATCTACGATGGCAACTCAGGTCCTGAGAGTGGTGTTGACCAGATCGACTCATACAAGATTATGCTTTCTGAGGACGGTCAGAACTGGACAACAGTAGTTGACGAGGAGAACCGTACTGAAGAGTCAATCAAGACTGACTATATCGCACCGTTCAAGGCTCGCTACGTGAAGCTCGTCCCGCACGTTAACGGTACGCTCCGTATTTGGGAGTTTGAGGTTTACGGTAAGGAAGAGAACAATATGTCGATGACCGTAGAGCCTTCTCAGTTGCAGATGGAGGCTGGCGAGACAAAGACTATTAAGGTGAAGTACGACCTTGGTGGCGATACACGTTCGTCGCAGTTTAAGTGTACTGCCAAGGCTGACGGCAACGTCACCATCGGCAATATCACAGAGAATGCCGCTTCGTCTACATTCACAGTTCCAGTAACAGCACAGCGCATGATCGGCACAGCCAATGTCACATTGCGTGTCGACAACGGTGGCAACTATAAGGAGAGCACTGTGGAAGTGATGGTCGACTCGAAGACACAGCCCAACATCCTGAAGGGTGCAAAGGCTGAGGTTCGTCATTACAAGAGCGACTATTCATACGAGGCAGAATACGACAAGTACGAGGTGGACGGACTGACCGATGGTGACAAGACTGCTGAGGCTCTTGAGATGATTGAAGCACCTTCAACTCATAAGAACGACCTCTGGACTATCTTCACTGCACCGGAAGGCAAGCCATGGAATCTCTCTAAGGTGGTTGTAAACCTGCCTAACAACAACCGTGGCACCAACGATAACGACGTTGACGGAAACGTAACTAAGGACATCAGTATCGCTGTTGGTAATGATCTCACCAACATGCAGATTGTGAAGACATTCGAGAACCTTCAGGATATCTCTGAGGTTTCGTACATCTTCCCGAAGTATGCCGCAACCAAATATCTCGCTGTTGTCAGCAACCTCAATGTTTACTTCTATCCCTCACTAGCTGAGATAGAGGCTTACGAGCAGTTTGAGGATGCCATTCCTGTGAACGGTCCGCTGCAGCTTACCGGATGGAACGCTGACGTAGTGGCTGAGAAGAAGCCGGCTGCTTCAAGCACAACCATGGCTCTCGACGACCAGGGATGGGTGCTCTACACTACAGACATCCAGAAGGCTGGCGCTTTCTGCGATGCTCAGGGCAACATCACAACAAAGAGCGGCAAGGAGTATAGCGTGGCAACACTCGCTGGTAACAATGCCCTCGTAATGAAGGTGGCTAACCAGGAGATGACTCTCGAACTCGCAAATCCTGAGAAGCTGGAGGAGGTTTACGTCCTCGCCATCTCTGCTAATGGTTCTTCTGACTTCGATGCATACGCTGTATACGATGACGCTTCTACAAGCGCTACGTCTACATTCTCGCCGGCTGACTGGTTCGGTTCTTACGAGAGTGGCAAAGAGGCACAGTACGGTTTGAGCCGTATCATCAGATCAGCTGCGGACACTTATTCTGCAGACGATATCGACAACCGTTACAACTTCCGTACATACGAGTATACTATGGAGCTCGACCGTACGAAGATGACAAAGGCCCTTACCTTCAAGTCAAAGGTGAACGGTGCTTATCCCACCATCCTTGCCGTAAGCAAGAAGGGATATAAGGAGCCCGCTTCAGGCATTGAGAACCTCACAACCGGCAACGGTGCGCAGACCGTAGTGGGAATTTACTCACTCGACGGCATGAAGCTCAACTCGCTCCGCAAGGGCATTAACATCATCAAGATGTCTGACGGCTCTGTTAAGAAGGTGCTTGTAAGAAAGTAAGCAATAAGGCTTAGGTTTATAAAGTTCGACATTGTTCGGACCCGATAAGACCACCCGAATGACCTGTATATGTTACAATATATAGGTTATTCGGGTGGTCTTTTTTATGTTTAAAACAATACAGATGTTTTTTTTGTTGTTTTCTTGTTTAAATATGGCTTTTTTGCTATATTTGCAGCGTATCTTAATGATACTTTGGATTTTAAACTTATTTACTACTAACTTTATATCTTACACTATGGCAAAAACAAAGCAGATAGTAGAGTGTGTGCCTAATTTCAGCGAAGGCCGCGATATGAACATCATCCGTCAGATTACGGATGCAGTAGAGAGCGTGAAGGATGTGAAATTGCTTGACGTCGATCCAGGCGAAGCAACCAACCGCACGGTCGTAACCTTCGTTGGCGAACCTGATGACGTGGTGGAAGCTGCTTTCAGAGCAGTTGGAAAAGCCGGACAGCTTATTGACATGCGTCAGCATCATGGTGCTCATCCGCGTATCGGCGCAACAGACGTGTTGCCCATTGTGCCCGTAAGCGGAATTACCCTTGAAGAGTGTGCTGAGATTTCGCGCAAGCTCGCAAAGCGCATTGCCGACGAACTTAATATCCCGTGCTATTGCTATGAGGCTGCAGCGTTCACACCGGAGCGTCAGAACCTTGCCGTTTGTCGCAAGGGCGAGTATGAGGGCATTGCTGAGCGCATCGACGACGATGCTGAGGCTCCCGATTTCGGCAGACGTCCGTTCGACGAGCAGGTGGCACGTACCGGTTGCACCGTTGTCGGAGCACGTGACTTCCTCATTGCCGTTAACTTCAACCTTAACACCACTTCTACACGTCGCGCCAATGCCATCGCATTCGACGTTAGAGAGAAGGGACGCCCAATGCGTGAGGGCAATCCTATCACAGGCAAGAAGCTCCTCTATGCTGACGGCACACCTATCATGAAGCCCGGTACACTGAAGTGTACGAAGGCCATAGGTTGGTATATTGACGAATACGGCATCGCTCAGGTGTCGATGAATATCACTAATATTAATGTAACTCCGCTGCACAAGGCATTCGATGAGGTTTGCCGTTGTGCACAGGAGCGTGGCATACGCGTTACGGGTACGGAGATTGTAGGTCTGGTTCCGGAGCGTACACTCCTTGAGGCAGGTCGTTACTTCCTTGCAAAGCAGCAGCGCTCTGCCGGTGTTCCAAAGAAGGACATCCTCGACATCGCCATCAAGTCATTGGGTCTGTCAGACCTTAAGGTGTTTAAGCCCGAAGAGAAGATCATCGAATACGTAATGGCAGCGGGTGCCGAAAAGCAGAACCTGCTCGTCGACCTTACCGTTAAGGGATTCGCTGAGGAGACTTCTCGCGAGAGCCCTGCACCTGGTGGCGGTTCGGTATCTGCATACATGGGAGCTTTGGGAGCGTCGCTTGCTACGATGGTTGCCAACCTTTCCAGCCACAAGCCCGGTTGGGATGAGCAGTGGGAAGAGTTTGCCAAGGTTGCCGAGGAAGGCATGGTTCTGCAGGAGCGTCTTCTCCACCTTGTTGATGAAGACACAGAAGCATTCAACCGCATCATGGCAGCGTTCGGCATGCCTAAGAACACACCGGAAGAGAAGGCTGCACGTACTGAAGCCATTCAGACAGCCACATTGTTTGCAACGGAAGTCCCTCTCGATACCATGAAGGCATCGTACGAGGTATTCGCTGTTTGCCGTAAGATGGTGGAGACGGGCAACCCCAACAGCGTTTCTGACGCTGGTGTAGGTGCATTGGCTGCACGTGCCGCTGTGCTCGGAGCAGGTATGAACGTCAAGATTAACGCAGGTTCGTTGAAGGACCGCGAGAAGGCTGAGGCTTTAATAGCTGAGGCTAACGAGCTTATCGCCAAGGCCAACGCAGAAGAGGCTGAGATTACGAAGCTCGTAGAGGAGAAATTATAATTAATCTAACTTAATCCTATAATATTATAATATATCCTTGCCCTTCCAAATTAGGGAAGGGCAAGGAATATGATTTTCTTTTAACCTTTTTACATTATGACATTTGCAGAAGAAATAAGACTGGGCATTCCTGATTATTTGCCGGAAATGTTGCCCTACGACAATAATATAAATCATGCGCCGAAGCGCAAAGAGATACTCACAGCCGAGGAAAGACAGCTTGCCTTGCGTAATGCGCTGCGTTATTTCCCGAAGGACCTGCATGCACAGTTGGCTCCCGAGTTTATGGAAGAACTCGACAAGTACGGACGTATCTATATGTATCGCTATCGTCCTCATTATGATATGTATGCACGACCCATTGACGAGTATCCGCATCGCTCTGAGCAGGCAGCCGGCATCATGCTTATGATTCAGAACAACCTCGATCCTGAGGTGGCACAGCATCCTCACGAACTTATCGTTTACGGTGGCAACGGAGCCATATTCCAGAACTGGGCACAGTATCGTCTTGTGATGAAGTATCTGAGCGAGATGACTGACGAGCAGACGCTTGTGATGTATTCTGGTCATCCGCTCGGACTCTTCCCGTCACATCCTAATGCTCCGAGAGTGGTGGTTACCAACGGTATGGTTATCCCCAACTATTCCAAGCCGGACGACTGGGAGCGCATGAATGCTCTCGGTGTGAGCCAGTACGGACAGATGACAGCCGGATCGTATATGTATATAGGTCCGCAGGGCATCGTTCACGGCACCACCATTACCGTGCTCAACGCTTGCCGCAAGCAGCGTATCGAGAAGGGTGGACCGGCTGACATCCACGGAATGCTGTTCGTATCTTCAGGTCTTGGAGGTATGTCAGGCGCACAGCCCAAGGCTGGCAACATCGCCGGCGTAGTGAGCGTGGTGGCTGAGATAAATCCGTTGGCTGCAAAGAAGCGTTACGACCAGGGTTGGGTGGACGAACTCCATGACAATCTGGACGAGCTTATTCCTGCCATCAAGAAGAGCGTGGAGGAGAAGCGTACCGTGTCAATGGCTTATGTAGGTAATGTGGTGGACCTTTGGGAGCGCCTCGCTGACGAGAATATTCGCGTAGACATAGGTAGTGACCAGACCTCGCTTCACAATCCGTGGGCAGGCGGTTATTATCCTGCCGACCTTACCTTAGAGGAATCGAAGGTTATGATGGCTGAGAATCCAGAGGAATTCCGTAAGCACGTTCAGGCTTCTCTGCGTCGTCAGGTGGCTGCCATCAATCGTCTCTCAGCCAACGGCATGTACTTCTTCGATTACGGCAATGCCTTCCTGCTGCAGTCGCAGCGTGCCGGTGCCGACATCTGCAAGGAGAACGGCAAGTTCCGCTATCCGTCATACGTACAGGACATCATGGGACCGATGTTCTTCGATTACGGTTTCGGCCCGTTCAGATGGGTTTGCACCTCAGGCAATCCTGCCGACCTCGCCAAGACAGACGAGATTGCAGCTCGCGTGATGGAGGAAATCATGCAGAACGCTCCCGATGAGATAAAGGGTCAGATGGCAGACAACATCCATTGGATTCGTGAGGCAAGCCGCAACAAGCTCGTGGTTGGTTCGCAGGCTCGCATCCTTTACGCCGACGCAGAAGGTCGCTCCAAGATTGCTTTGGCTTTCAATGAGGCCATTCGCAAGGGCGAGATCACGCGTCCGATAGTTCTTGGTCGCGACCATCACGACGTTTCAGGTACCGACTCGCCGTTCCGCGAGACCAGCAACATCTACGACGGCTCGCAGTTCTGTGCTGATATGGCTGTGCAGAACGTCATCGGCGACTCGTTCCGTGGTGCCACATGGGTGTCGCTCCACAATGGTGGCGGCGTAGGCTGGGGCGAAGTTATCAACGGCGGCTTCGGTATGGTGATTGACGGCGGTGAGGACAGCGCACGCCACATCCGTGAGATGCTGTTCTGGGACGTCAACAACGGCATTGCACGCCGTGCCTGGGCACGTAACGAAGGTTCCATCCATAGCATCGAGCGTGAGATGCTCCGCTCACATGGCCTCCAGGTTACGATGCCGAACATCGTTGATGACGACATCATCAACAAGTATGCTAACTAAAACATTAAACTACTAACAAGAAAATAAATGCCAAGATTATGAAAATACACAAGATATCAGCCGAACATCTTTCAGTTGAGCGTATAGGTGAGATAGTATACGGTGGTTATAAGATTGAGTTGAGCGAGGACGCACAGAAGCGCATCGTAGAATGTCGTGAGTATCTCGACCGTAAGATAGCAGAGAACAAGGCTCCCATTTACGGCGTTACCACCGGTTTCGGATCGCTCTGTAACGTCAGCGTCGGTTCGGACGACTTGGCACAGCTTCAGATCAATCTTATGATGTCGCACGCATGCGGCACAGGCGACAGAGTGCCTAACGACATCGTCAAGATTATGTTGCTGCTCAAGATTCAGTCGCTGAGCTACGGCTTCTCTGGCTGTCAGGTTGTGACCGTCAACCGCCTTATCGACTTCTTCAACAATGATGTCTATCCGGTTGTATACATGCAGGGTTCGCTTGGCGCTTCCGGCGACCTTGTGCCTCTCGCACACCTCACATTGCCTCTCGTCGGACTTGGCGAGGTGGAATACGAAGGAAAGGTTATCTCAGGAGCTGAGATGCTGAAGAAGTTCGACTGGACTCCCGTTCAGCTTGCTTCAAAGGAAGGTCTTGCGCTGCTTAACGGCACACAGAACATGGGCGCATTCGCTGTTTGGGCATTGCTCCAGTCACATCGTCTGAGCGACTGGGCAGATAAGATTGCTGCCATGTCGCTGGATGCTTACTACGGACTTGCCTCTCCCTTCATCGACGCTGTTCATCAGGTTCGTCCGCACAAGGGTCAGATTGTCACAGCTGCCCGCATGAGAGAGTTGCTTGAGGGTAGCGAGATAATTCAGAAGCCCAAGTCGTACGTGCAGGATCCTTATTCGTTCAGATGCATCCCGCAGGTACACGGCACCGTTAAGGACACTATCGAGTATGTCAACTCAGTGATTGACGTAGAGGTAAATTCGGCTACTGACAATCCTACGGTATGTCCTGACGAAGACCTTGTTATCTCTGCCGGCAACTTCCATGGCGAGCCTATCGCAATGCCGATGGACTTTCTCGCAATAGCAATGTGCGAGTTGGCTAACATCTCGGAGCGCCGCACCTATAAGCTCATCAGCGGTACGCGCGACCTGCCGAGCTTCCTCGTTGCCAATCCTGGTCTGAACAGTGGCTTTATGATTCCGCAATACACCGCCGCTTCCATCGTCAGCCTTAACAAGTCGCTGGCTACACCTTCTTCTGTGGACAGCATTCCTTCCAGCCAGGGCCAGGAAGATCATGTAAGTATGGGTGCCAATGCCGCTATCAAGCTTTACAAGGTGGTGCTCAATACGGAGCGTGTGCTCGCCATCGAGCTGTTTAATGCAGCCCAGGCTCTTGAGTTCCGTCGTCCGCTGAAGTCGTCGCCAGCTGTGGAGGCCATCTTCGAGAGCTACAGAAAGGTGGTGCCGTTCATCGTTCACGACGAGGTGATGTATCCGCACATCGCACACTCCATTGATTTCCTGAGAAAGTAATACTGTATGAAATTGCTTGTAAAGAACATACGAACTCTTGCTGGCATCGAGCACGCTCCGAAGCTTCGTCTGCAAGGCAAGGAGATGGGCATCGTCAACACCATTGACGACGCCTGGCTCCTTGTGGAGGACGGACGCTTCGCAGCGTTCGGCGCCGTTGCTGACGGCATGCCTGCCTTGGACGACACCGTCGAAGTCATTGACGCGGAAGGCGGAATGGTCTTGCCGTCATGGTGCGACTCGCACACTCACATTGTCTTCGCCGGAAGCCGTGAGCGGGAGTTTGTGGATAAGATAAACGGACTCAGCTATGAGGAGATAGCCCGACGTGGAGGAGGCATCCTCAATTCTGCCGACCTCCTGCACCACACTTCCGAGGACGAACTCTTCCGTCAAGCCATGCAGCGCCTTGACGAAGTGATACGTAAGGGAACCGGATGCATCGAGATTAAGAGCGGCTACGGACTGAGTCTTGAAGACGAACTGAAGATGCTCCGCGTGATAAAGCGCATGAAGGAGGCTTCTCCGGCTAAGATAATGTCTACGTTCCTCGGTGCACACGCCGTGGCACGCGGCATGACGCAGGAACAGTACGTCAGACTGATCATTGACGAGATGATACCGGAAGTGGGACGCCAGCGTCTTGCCGACTTCGTTGACGTGTTCTGCGACCGTGGCTTCTTCACGCCTGAAGAGACCGGACGCATTCTGGAGGCAGCCGCCGCTTGGGGCATGCGTCCCAAGATTCATGCCGACGAGCTGGCATCGTCGGGTGGAGTAGTGGTAGGCGTCAAGCATGGAGCTTTGTCCGTAGACCATCTTGAGAGCATGACCGAGGAGACCATCGAGACCTTGCGTGGCAGCGACACGATGCCGACAGCCCTGCCCGGCACATCCTTCTTCCTGAACATGCCCAACGCCAAAGCCCGTCAGATTATCGACGCAGGTTTGGGCGTAGCCGTTGCCAGCGACTACAATCCAGGCTCTACGCCGTCCGGCGACATGAAGTTTGTGATGTCGTTGGCTTGCATAAAGCTGAGGCTGTTGCCCAACGAAGCCTTCAATGCTGCCACCATCAATGGCGCTTATGCCATGGGACAGAGCCGGGAATACGGCAGCATAGCCAAGGGCAAGGTGGCTAACTTCTACATCACCAACCCCATACCGTCCCTCGCCTTCATCCCTTACGCCTACACCACACCGATGGTAAAGAAGGTGGTGCTTGGCGGAAAGTTGCAAAATCTGTAAGAGAATTTTGCTCTTACAAGTTTAGAAGTTAAAGGAGTTTGTCGCAAAAACTCCTTTAACTTCTTTCTTTTTTTTATATTCATTCCCCGATTTTTTGCGTAACTTTGCATCATTAATTCATTCATACGAATGCTATCAATGAACAGGAAAAAACATTTTGACACATTGTTCCACGCTTATTACGCGAAACTATTCTTCTATGCCAGCGGCATTGTCGGCAACGACGGTGACGCCGAAGACGTCGTGGAAGAGGTGTTCTGCGACCTTTGGACACATATTGACACAATGGAAGTGGGCGAGAGGATACAGGCTTTCCTCTATCGCGCCGTCTTCACCCGCTCTCTGAATATGCTCAAGCGTAATGCGTTGCGTCAGCAGCGTGTGGATGCTGTAAGGCAGATTGGCGATATGCGTGTGGAGCAGATCGAGTCTGCGCTTGCCGATCCTCATGAGTGCATGGAGAATGCCGAGATGCGACGCCAGATAGATGCTGCCATAAATGCCCTGCCCGAGAAGTGCCGAAGCGTCTTTCGTATGAGATACATAGAAGGCAAGAACAATGCCGAGATAGCCCAAGTGACCGGTACGTCGCCACGAACCGTGGAGGCGCATATCCATAATGCCTTGAAATTCCTGAGAAAACGCCTTTGGAGTCTGACGTTGGGTAGGCATGACATAAGAAAGAACAGTCGCTACGCTGTAAAGAGTTTGCAGGTTTACGGCTGATTCCCGATATATTTATCACATAGTTATGTTATATTTGTTACAGTTTGCATGTCTGATATTCATGCTTTTCAGTGCATTCCTTATCGCTGTTTTGCGTCTTCACGTAAGATGGATAAACAGGCGATATGAGTATTCTCGTTGGATGTTGTTCTCATCCTTGACATTGTTGGCAGTACATTTTTTTCTGCAGATGTGCTTTGGATTCAGAGCCTCACGCGAAGAAGTGGGGGCCGTCATCAACATATTGGTTTATCTTCCGAGTTTCACGCTTTTCGCAATGGCGATTTACAACATAGAGGCCACCCACACCAACCGCAGGAAGATGAACATGGTCTGTGCTGCCGTATATGCCGCCATGCTTGCCGTCTTTGGCACGGGCTACTATGTTACCGGCTCCTTGAATATGGGCGTATGGCTTTACGTGATGCTTGCCATCTTCTTCGGCAACATGCTCTACTGCATATACATGATAATAATAGAGATGAACAAGCGGAAGAAGCTTCTTGAGACTATGACAGCCACCGACATGCGCCCTTTCACGCGATATGCTCATGCCAGCCTTACGCTGCTCTTTATCACAGCCACCATCATCCCGTTCGCCATCCTTTCCACCAAGTCGCTATATATAATAGGTCCCTTCGGACTCGTAGCCACGCTCTTCTTCATCGTCAATTTTGTGGCGCTCGGCTTCAATTATGTCCCAACTGAAGAACTGTTGGATAAGGAAAGAGGCAACAATCTGACCGCCGATGCTGTCAACGCTGAAAGCGAGGAAGAGTATGTCAAGTGTGATGCTCAGCAGTCTGCGCCTGAGACTGGCAGTGAGCAAACCTCCCAACAGCTCCCTGCCTCACGCATCGCCTTCATCCGGTCTGCCCTCGATCATTGGTGTGCCGACTTAGGCTATAAGGACTGCACAGTCAATATGCTGACCTTGTCACGCATGTTGGATATCAACAAGAACGAGCTGTCGCAATACTTCAGCCAGTGTCAGAACACCACCTTCCGAATCTGGCTTGGCGAGATACGCTTCAATGCTGCCAAGAAGATGATGATGGAAAATCCTGACTTCAGCAACGACATCATATCTTCTGAATGCGGCTTCTCTTCACGCTCTTATCTGTATAAGATATTTAAGGAAAAAGAGGGATGCACTCCTGTTGCATGGAGAGAAAAGCAGTAATGCAAATATCGTACAAAAGAGTAAATATCTGTTACAAAATAAAAATCAATTCTAGAGATTCAAAAAGCTGTTTTTATGGTTTTTTACAGCATAAAAGCCACCATCGATGACCATTAAAAACACAAAGTGCCCTCATAGAGCCACTTTTACAGTCTAAAAGCGGCGCTATTACAATGCAATAGTAGAGGTATTGTGTGGTAATAGCGCCGCTATTACATCCTAAAAGTGCCACTTTGACAACCCGTTTGTTTACGTATTATTTCTGCAAACCGTATAACCTACTGTGTATTAATGATATAGCTTCAAACGCTCAAAACTCGAGAATTTCGCACCAAAGATTTCTTTGTGTGCTCAACTCGCAGTATTGAGCGTTAGGAATGCAAATATCAGATACGTCAGAAACCGGAAAGGCGTGTGTTTTGGTGTCCACTTCCTACGAAGTGGACACCTTTTTGGTACGAATTGGACAATTACACACATGAATCGGACAGTCTGTTTAAGTAAAAAAAAGTAAATTTGCCGAGTGAAAAGCTAAATCATAACTTATAATGTTAAAAGCTTAAATCATAACTTAAATAATAACTATAAATTAAAATCATCTTAAAATGAAAAGAAGAAGAGAGAAGCAACCTCCTCCATATTTGGACAGGCGGTTTGCAGGCAATTCTGTTTCTACGCGGCGCTCCATGCGAACGTCTGCGGGAAGATTCATGCAGTTCTTCCTTTGCGTTGTGATGCTGATGGCGTTCTCTGTGCAGAAGGCATCGGCAGCTCGTACTAATTGGGATAACTCGTGGATTCATCATCGGTACAATCCGATTAATGCCACACTTGAGCTTGACATCCGTGTATATCAAGATTGGGGCGGACTGGGTGATGGTCATTGTGGTTTCTGCCGTAATGATGGTATTCTCAAGGTTGAGGTAGCAGGATACAACATTACCATACAAGGACCAAAAAATACCTGGAAGAGTTTTGAGAAAAACACCGACCAAGTTACCGGAATCGACCACAAGTATGTAAAATGGCTCGGAGCACTAATAAAGGATACCTATTATCTGCAACTTATTATCCCACTTAAACAAGCATATATTGGAACAGATGTACCGGTGAAATATAATGGTACGTGGTGGCGTAGAGGAGAGATTGCAAATAATATAGTTGCTTATAATACATCCATAGATACCCGTTTTGGTTGCGCGAAAACCGTGATAACCGGTGGCAGATATGGGGTTCAAAACAATACCCCTGGATATTTCATTGATTGGAAGAAAGACGGAACGGCTCCCAACTATTCTATCGATAGCTATGGCTCTTTCGTCTTATGCGACTCTTCGGGAGATGAAATAAGTGGAACGGGCTCTTTTAGTGCCAGCAATAAAAGCGGTTCGTTCTTTGTTCCGACATCTAAGTTAAGCCTTGACAACTTCGCCGACTATAAGGTGAAGCAGAAGTATACGCCAAGCTATAACAATCAGGTTACCTATTCTACGCTCAGCGACAGCTACACCCGCCCTGCCTATCCGCAGGTGAAGGAAATCAGCGCCGACTATAATCAGGTGACACGTAAGATGAATGTGAACTGGAGTCTCAGTGCAGCACCTACGCAGAACTGTATTGAGGACAATATGGTGCTCACCATCAAGAGTACGGACAAGGCTACAAATGCTGTGAATACTACCACACAGAATATCAAGTATATGGCTGGTAAGACAGCATACAGCTATGAGTTTGACGTACCTTTAGGCAAGAGCCTGGATTATGAATTCAGCGTTAAGCGTTCGCATACAGGCAACTCTGACGTGTGGAACAACGCTTTCAGCAAGCATACTTCTCTATCGGCTTCTGCAAAACACAGCAATGTTGCTGCAGGTTCTGTACATGCCGTGCTTGACGAAGAAAGCAAGACTGCCACTATCACTTGGAATACTGAAGGCGACATCTGGAGTTCGGGCACCAAAGCGGTGATTACACGACTGAATGTCACGAACAACACTACTGACAACATCGAGCTGTCGAAGGAAAATTTCAAGAGCGGCAAGTATGTTGACAAAATGATAACGGTGTGCAACGAATATGGTTACCGCCTTACTGTTAAGCCTGCCGAGGCTTACGGCACGTTGACACCAGTGGAAGCACCGGAGACGATAATGCCCACAAGCATCGGTGATCTTGTTAAGTTTACAGCTGGTAAGGGCTACTACTCTGACCGCGTTGAACTGGCATGGAGCAGCAAGGGCAACTTTGAGCGCTTCGTCATCAATCGCAAGGAGCATGGCGCTCCTGATACAGACTATAAGCAGATAGCCGTCACTGAGGGCAACGAGGCTCAGAACGACTATTACTATAACGACGTGAACGCCATTCCCGGCGTGGTCTACGACTATCGTATCAAGGGACAGGTGATGTGTTCGGGCAAACTGCTTGAGAGCGACGAGGAACTTGCTGACGTTGGTTTCCGCACACCTACGGGCGATGTCTACGGACGCGTGACGTTCGAGAGCGGACAGGCCGTGTCGGGCGCCAAAGTCAGCGCTGAGGCTACGGAAGGTTCGGGCGTTCCGGGCAAGTCATACGTGTTCACCGGTTCGTCTAATCTTACCGTCGACAACGACCAGCTCCTGAATGATGCCACGCAGGCTGTTACGCTTCAGGCATGGGTGCGCCCCGCCAAGGAAGGCACCATCATTGAGAAGGCGGGCATGTATAAGTTGGCGTACGCCGACAAGAAGATTGTGTTCACAGCTGGCAGTCAGACATTGAAGACTCCGAAGAAGCTCAGCGACTACGCTTCCTCCGCTCAGTTCGTGCATCTCTCAGCCGTGGCAAGCGCCACACACCTTATTATATATATAAACGGTCAGGCTGTGGCAGAAGCCGAGCGTACGGCTCAGATTACGGGCAATAACAATAAGGTGGTGATGGGCGAAGGCTTCGAAGGAGCCATCGACGAGGTGCGTCTGTGGAACAAGGCGCTCACCGCTGACACCATCGCCAACGACTACGACCGCTACCTCGTAGGTAATGAGGACGGTCTGCAGGCTTACTACACCTTCGACTATTCGGTTGACGACGCCTTCTACGACATCTCGTACAAGGGCACAAAGTACAACATGAATCATGGTGTGGCTACGGGTGTTACTATCAGTTCGAAAGACATACCTACATCTGCACAGCTCGGCTACAGCAGCTACACAGCTACAGACGGTTCTTATCAGATTCGTTCGCTGCCCTACACCGGCAACGGAACTACGTATATGATTGTGCCGACACTCGGCATACATCAGTTTGCATCGGCAAAGGAGCTGCGCCTCATCAACTCGCAGGCACAGAGCCACACCGTGAACTTCACGGACAAGTCGTCGTTCAAAATTTCGGGTAAGGTGATGTACAAGGGTGGCAACGTGCCCGTAGAGGGTGTGTCGTTCGCCGTGGACGGTGTCACCGTAATGGACGGCAAGAGCAACATCGTGAAGACCGACGCTCACGGACAGTTCACCATCAGCGTGCCCGTAGGACAGCACGAGGTGAAGGCAGTGCTCGCCAACCATACGTTTGAGAACGGCGGCAAGCTGACCAACAGCGACGGCACCGACCGCAACTATCAGGACGACGACAACGGATTCGAAATCTTTGACGTAACAACCGTACGTTACATCGGACGTGTTGCCGGCGGTACCAAGCAGGAGGCGTTCCCCGTGGGCCACTCGCTCTCGAAGAACAACCTCGCTGACGACGTACGCATCGAGCTTACATATCAGAACGATGCCTATAAGATGACGGCTGAGGCTCGCGAAACCACACTCAATCATGTTAAGGGCGTGTACGTAAGCAAGCAGCACCAGAACCGCGTGGCTTACGACGGCAACAAGATAACCATCTATCCTGACGCCGAGACGGGTGAGTTCTACGCCGACCTCATTCCTGAGAAGTATAAGATTAATGTAGTGGTGCCGGGCCATGACAACATCCCGGGCAGTGGCGAAGACCTCAACCTCAGCAACGAGTTTGCAAAGCAGAGCGAGGTGAATGCTTATGTCGACTCTATCTCTACGCAGGGCAAGTTTGTCAACTGCAGCGACACTGTATATTACAACAAGAAGCAGCAGTTCATCAAGCGCTACACTCCGTCAATCATCGTGAAGGAGAAGGTGAAGGGTAAGCTTCAGGACTTCTTCGGAAAGGAAGAACTCAGCATCTCTACACTCGATCAGACAAAGACCATAAAGGTGAAGACCTACGATCCTGACAATGCTGCACAGCCTTACACACTCGGCGTGCCTGTATACGAGCAGGGACAATACGTCACTTATCACATCACCACAGCGGAGGTGTACGAATATAAGGATAAGGACGGCAGACGTAAGGATGGCGTTAAGGAAGACATCGTGCCAACGCCTGAGGCCAAGCTCTCATTCAGTAGAGGCGACATTGCGTACGGAACGCAAGAAGACATCACTACCGACGAGAAGGGTGAGGCAGAATGGACATTCCAGGTGAACAATCCGGAAATGACTTCGGCCCTGCGCTCTGCCGCTATGGATATGACCTACAGCGAAAACAGCGAAAGCACATCTTCTACAACAATCAACTGGAAGGGTGGCTTTGACGGCAAGGGCAACACCAAGGCTATCGTAATTGGTGCAAAGACTTTAGGTTCGGACTTCGTTACGAATGGACCCGACAAGGTGCTCTTCGTGCTGCGCGACCCGCCGGGAAGCAACTCTTATGCTTATCTTGAGAAGGGCGTGACAGTTACTTCTACAAGTACGTATGAAGGTAATGTCACTAACGAGGGAGTATTGAACAACGAGGCAAAGGTTGGTGCCAAGGTTATCACCTTCACCGGTCTTGGTGCCGGAGTGGTGAACGAGAACGATGTGAAGAACGAATTCTCATTCGGCGCTTCTCACAGTGAGACAATCGGTGGTACTGACTCTGACACTAAGACGATGACCACTACCACACGCTTCGAGACAAGTAGCGACCCGCAGTATGTGGGAAGCGACGGCGACCTCTTCGTAGGCTATTCTACTAATATCGGCGTGGGCAAGACCGAAAACATCGCCGTTACCACACGTGAGATGTATCAGGCCAATCCTTCAGAATACGAACTGTTCGGCGATGTTACTCCCGAAAACAGTGAATATCTGCTTGTGAAGACTACTGGTCTGGGACTTTCGCAGAAGTATGGCACTATGTTCACCTATCCGCAGGTACACATAGAGCAGGTGCTGCTGCCTAAACTTGAGGATGTACGCAACAAGTTGCTGCATCAGCAGGCTGAAGGTGTAGACTTCCAGGCTATGGCTGACAACACCAAACGTCCTGTTTACGTTTCGAAGTTGGCGGCAGACGATCCTAACTTCGGCAAGAGCAACAACGACAAGGTGTTTAAGGGTGCCAATGCCAACGACCCGATAGACGGACCAAGTTATAAGATCTACACTCCGGCAGGACAGATGTTGAAGGAGGATACTATCATGTTCCTCAATCAGTCGATTGACAACTGGAAGATGCAGCTTCGCAATAACGAGGAACAGAAGGTTAAGGCAGAACTCATGCAGAACCATTCGTTCCAGGGCGGTGCTTCCTACGAATACTCTGAGGAGTATGAGGTTGGACGTTCGGAGACACAACGCTTCTCTATCTTGATTGGCGCTCAGTTCACCAACAACTTCGGATGGACACTTAACGGCACCGGTATGGTGCTCACTGTAGACGAAAGCTTGACCACAGAGCATGGCGGCGAGTTCACCACTGAGGAGACAGCACGTCATTGCAAGGGTTATGTCCTTGCCGAGGAAGGCTCTGACTATCTCTCTGTAGACGTATGCCGCGAGGCAGGATACAAGAACGGCGACCAGTACATCAAGTACAAGGATATGAAGGACGAGGAGGGACAGACCTTCTCAACGTTCATCTTCAAGACCCGTGGCGGTGCGACGTCTTGTCCTTACGAGGGCGAATACAAGACCAAGTATTACGAACCGGGACAGCACGTCATCAATGAGGCTACCGTTCAGATGGAGGTGCCGGAGATAACCGTGGAGAAAGACTTCATCGAGAATGTTCCTTCTGGCAAGTCGGCTTACTTCACGCTCTATCTGCGAAACAACTCGGAGTCGCAGGACGACAACTGGTATAACCTCGTAATCGACGACAGCAGCAATCCTAACGGAGCACAGCTGCTCATCGACGGCGCACCGATCGGCAACGGCAGAGCATTGCTCGTGCCGGCAGGCGGAACGCTTACGAAGACGCTCGAGGTGCGCAAGGGTTCGGTGATGAACTATGACAACCTCCGACTGATGCTTCAGTCGCAGTGTCAGTGTGATCCCACTGATTTCCAGGGCGACATCTATGACGACGTGACGTTCAGCGTACACTTCACTCCTTCTGCCACAGACGTCAACCTGAAGAAGCCTACGGACAACTGGACATACAACACCAAGTTGCCAACGGCTGAGGTAAACGGCGTGCAGAAGCATTACATGGACGTAGTGATTGACGGATTCGATGTCAACTATGACAACTTCCATCGCATCATGCTTCAGTATAAGCCGTCGTCGGGCAGCGACAACGACTGGACCACGCTCATGAGCTACTATAACGACAAGGCTCTCTATGATCAGGCACTGACCAACGGCATGAACGCCGAGATGATAAAGGCGGCAGACGCCGGCACCATCAAGTATCGCTGGTTTATGGACGACCAGCAGGATCAGCGTTACGACCTGCGCACCGTGGGTACGAGCATGATCAACAATGAGGAGGTATATAACTATTCTGCCGTACACAGCGGCATCAAGGATATGTATAACCCGCGCCTCTTCGGTAGCGCACAGCCGGCGAACGGCGTGCTCACCGTTAACGACGAGGTGATGCTCACGTTCAACGAGCCGATAGCCGACGGACTGCTCACCGACAACAACTTCTCGGTAACGGGCATCCGCAACGGAGCACAGACTGACCATAGCGTAAGCGTACGCCTCGACGGTCAGAACGACGAACTCGTGTCTGAATTCCAGCGCAACTGGAGCGGCAAGAACCTCACCATCGAGATGTGGACACTTGCAGACAAGCCTCAGGACGCTGTGCTCTTCAGCCAGGGCAACGCCAACAGCTCTATCGAACTTGCAACCACAAGCGACAACCGCTTGAAGGTGAAGGTGGCTGACAAGACCATCGTCAGCGACAAGGCGTTCGACTATGAGCAGGGCACATGGGCACACGTGGCTCTCGTATATAACAATGAGGGCAACGTATCGGCTTACTATAACTACGAGCAGCTTATCAGCGCAGCTGAGGTGGGCGAGTATAATGGCGAGGGCGCTTACGTGTTCGGAGCCAGCGTGGACGGAAACGGACACTTCGCAGGCAAGATGCACGGCGCACGCATCTGGGACAAGGTGCTGACACCGGCACGTCTGCAGACCAACTCGCTGACAATGCTCTCAGGAGCCGAAAGCAATCTCATCGCTTACTATCCGATGTCGGAGGCTAAGGGCAGCGTTCTTGCCGACAAGGCACACGGAGCTAACCTTGAGATGCGAGGCGGCGAATGGGCTAATCCCGAGGGACGTGCAGCAGCGTTCAACGGTAAGGACCAGTATCTGAAGCTCTCTTCGGGCAGTTCATGTGTCGTAGACAACAGCATGGACTACACCATCGAGACATGGTTTAAGGCTGACGAGGCACAGCAGACAGCCACCATCATCTCCAACGGACGTGGCGACGGTGAGGAAATGGGCGGTTCGCTCAATCTCTTCGCTCTCAATCTGGAGGAGGGCAGACTGGTATTCCATAACAATGGAGTGCGTGTGGCATGTGACGGCAGCTTCGCAGACAACGACTGGCACCACGTGGCAGTGGCTGTAAACCGCACAAGCGGACGCGGTCAGATCTATGTGGACGGCAAGCTCAACACTTACTTCGAGGCAGCTGACCTCGGTGGCATAGCAGCGGCTTACATCCATCTCGGCGCACGTGTATGGACACCGGCGGACAACCTCCAGCAGGAGACAGCCGACAACTTCTTCAAGGGCGAGATTGACGAGGTGCGTGTATGGAATCTCTATAAGAGCGAGACGCTCGTGGAGAACGGCAACAGCAACCGACTCGACGGCACAGAGAAGGGACTCTTGGCTTACTATCCGTTCGAGACATACATCGAGTGGCAGGGTGTCAAGGAACTCCAGTTCTCTCTTATGGACCAGAAGCAGCAGACTGACCCGACACAGAAGGTGCCTGACGCTGTGGCTGTAGGAGGCGACGTAGAGACCAAGGCTTCTGCTCCTGTCAAGGCAAAGGGACCTGAGAGCAAGCTTCTCTACGACTTCGTGGTAAACAACGACGCTCTCATCATCAACCTGAAGGAGCCTTACGAGCGCATCGAGAAGACCATCGTGAAGTTCACTGTTGACGGCGTACGCGACAAGAACGGCAACGAGATTCTCTCGCCGATAACATGGAGCGCTTACATCGACCGCAACCAGCTCAAGTGGAGCGACAACGCTCTCACAGTAGTGAAGAAGCTCAACGAGGAGAAGACGCTCAAGGTGAAGGCACTCAACAAGGGTGGTTCTATAGAACACTTCACCATCGAGAACCTTCCTTCATGGCTGGAGGCAGAACCTGCAAGCGGCACTATCGACCCGACTTCGTCTGCCGACATCGTGCTGACTATTGACCCGAGTCTGAACATCGGCACGTACGACGAGACTCTCTATCTGCGTGGCGACAACAACGTGGTGGAGGCTCTGCAGCTCACCGTTAAGGTGGAAGGCGAGAAACCTGAGTGGACGGTCAATCCGGCTGACTTCAAGTATAATATGTCTGTCTTCGGCAAGCTGTATATTAATAAGGTATACTCTTCCGACGACGAGGATATGCTCGCTGCGTTCAGCGGCGGAAAGTGCGTAGGCGTTTGCAATAACCGCTACTATAAGCAGAACGATATGTATTACGCTATGCTCACGGTATACTCTAACGACGTCAACAATTCCGACCTTGAGTTCCGCATCTGGGACGCAAGCACAGGACAGACTTACATCGCACAGAGCGAGAAGCCTATAAGCTTCGAGAACAACGCCGTAGTGGGCAGCCCGTCACAGCCAGTGCTGTTCACGGCTAAGGACTATCGAGTGCAGAACATCAGCCTGAACGAGGGATGGACGTGGATTTCCACAAACATCGCTTCCGACAAGCTCTCTGACCTCAACAAGCTTCTTGCCGACGGCAAGTGGACCTCTGACGACCAGGTGAAGAGCGAGCAGTACGGCTTCGCATCATGGACAAAGCGCAATGGATGGGTGGGACAGCTCACCGAAATTGACAACGACCAGATGTATCTCGTACACAGCTCTAAGCCTCAGAACCTGCATATCTCAGGACCGGCGGTTGACCCGACATCGCACAAGCTCACCATCCGTGGAGCCAAGGAGGACGGCACACCGCGCTGGAACTACATCTCTTATCTGCCTTCGGACAACTTCACGCTCAAGGAGGCTCTCGCCGGCTACGACGCTAAGGAGGGCGACATCGTGAAGTCGCAGACACAGATGGCGATGTATAGCGGCAATTTAGGATGGATCGGTAGTCTTACATACATGGAGAACGGCAAGGGCTATATGCTCCAGCGCCAGTCGCAGGACGACACCGTGCTGCAGTATCCGTCGAAGACTTCCGTAGGACGCAAGGCTAAGGCTGCGATGGCAGCTGCCAAGAACGCTGACGACACAAACGCTTACTTCCCGTATTCAGCCAATATGACGGCTGTTGTGGAGGTGGAAGGCGTAAGTCTGCAGCAGGGCGACCGCCTCGTAAGCTACGTAGCAGGCGAACCTCGCGGTTATGCTGAGGCTATAGAGCTGCCCGACGGCAGAACCATCTTCATGCTCACCGTGGGTGGCGACAAGCCAGAGGCTGTGGACGTGACCATCGAACGCGGCGGCGACGTCATCGCCAAGGCACCGAGCGTCATCAGCTATGCTGCCAACAGCAATGTCGGCACCATCAACGAGCCGATGCACATCAGCTTCCTCGGCACAGAAGGCGGCCTCTATGTCTATCCGTCTCCGTTCCACTCGCAGCTTAAGATCCGTGCCAATGTGGACCGCAACGCCCAGACTGACGTCTTTGTCAGCGACATGAGCGGTAAGCGAGTCGTAGCATGGGACAACTGCAATGACAACGGCAACGTGGACATCACATGGAACGCCGGCAACACAGTTCCTTCGGGAGTTTATATCGTTAGCATCTCTGTAGACGGCAACGTATACTCTATGAAAGCTATCAAGAAGTAATATTAACAGAAAATCTATATGAAGTATATAAAGTATTCATTGATTGCCGCATTGTGTTTCCTTATGACACAATGCACGGAGGAAGGCGACAAGACTTATCCCCAGCAACCCGCTCCCCAGTGGAGCGTGGTGGCAGAGGATTTCGTCAGCGAAGTCCCGGCGTGGCAGGTGGCGGACAACGCCCCTGCCTCCGCCCCGGGGTGGAGAGCCGACTTCACTGGCAATGCCTCGGTGCCGTCGTGGACCGATCCTGACAAGAGCGTCTATCCGATGAGCATGACCGCCGTGGTGCGTCTCAGCCCCGTCCTCGAAACCCTTGCCGCCGATGGCGACATGATGGCAGCCTTCATTGGCGGCGAGTGTCGCGGTGTGGCTAAGAAGGTGATGAACGACGGCGTGCGCCTCTTCTTCCTTCATGTCAAGGCACCGTCCAGCGAGAGCGGCGATGTGGAGTTCCGCTATTACAGTGCAGCTGCGAAGCGCGTCTACGTTTCCGTGGCATCAGACGTAAAGTATGAGGTGGACAAGATTTACGGCACAGCCGAGAATCCTGCCTTCCCCGACTTCGAGCAGTCTGGTCCCTTCCCCGTACCAACCAAGGCATGGGTGAAGGTGGACAAGGCACAGCTGCCGTTCACAGTAGCCGCTGGCGATGAGCTTCAGGCTTTCGTCGGCGACGAGTGTCGCGGCATCAAGCACGTGGCAAGCGAGGCTGACATGACATATTGGTATGACGTCCTCGGTCGTGCAGAGGGCGAGCAGGTGACTTATCGCTATTACAGCGCGGAGAAGAAGCAGGTGTTCGTTTCCGAGCAGTCTTTTGTCATCGGCAAGCGCGGTTCGGTGGTTGGTTCAGAGGACCAGCCGCAGACCCTTACTTTCGTGCCGCAGGGCAGCATGACCGCTTACCTCACCCTTGACGCCGTTACCGGCAGCTATGCCGACAAGAGCGGCGACAAGCTGGCGGCGTTCATAGGCAATGTCTGCGCCGGCATTGGTGAAGTAGTGGGCGAGCAGGACGGCAGACCCGTATACAAGATGGTGATAAATGGTGTCAGCTCACAGTCAGCGACTGTGGACATCTGCTATTACAGCCATCGCAACAACTACGTGTTCACGGCACCTGCATGCCTCCTGTTTGCCGACGGCAAGGTGGAGGCTTCGCCAGAGCAGCCCTTCACCGTACCTCTCGTTGTCGAAGGCAAGCATCCTCTAAAGATGACGGCTTGCGTGGCATTGCCTCAGAACATCGTCCGTCAGGCAACGGCGGATGACGTGATGGCTGCTTTCGTGGGCACAGAGTGTCGCGGCATGGCAAAGGCGGAGCAGGCAGAGAACGGCGAGTATGTCTTCCGCATGGAGATAAACGGCAGCATGGGAGCAGAGGAAGCAGTTACGCTGAAGTATTATTCTGGCCGCAACAAGTACCTCTATCAGGCTGTCTCAGCCTTCACGTTTGCCAACGGCGAGAGCTATGGCACAGCGGGCGAGCCTCGCGTTCCTTCTTTCGTCATTGTTGAATAAGCTTAAAACACCTATCTGTATATTATGAATAAGAAAAAGATAATAAGCTTGGTGCTGGGTTGTATGTCATTGCTCCCGGCATCAGCACAGAACGGATGGTTTGTGGATGTGGGTGGAGGCGTGCAGACAATCTTCTCAAGCGATGCCAGCAAGCTGGATTTCGGCAAGCGCCTCACTCCGTCATATACCATTGGTGTGGGCAAGTGGATAACTCCCGCTTATGCCCTTCGCCTGCAGATCGGCGGGTATTCGCTTAACGGCATGTCCACATCGGAAGGACTCTATCTGCGCGACCCTCAGACCAACGGTTCCGTATATGGTCCTCACGACCCTGTAATAGATAATGTGACGGTCCGCCCTGACGGCACCTATCGTCATTATCTGCGTTACGTCAATGCTCATGCCGACTTCATGGTGAGCCTCTCGCGTCTGCTCTTCCGCAGTCAGGGCAGGTTTGACGTGCTTCCGGCTGTAGGTTTGGGCTATGCCCGTAGCTTCGCTTATCGCGGCACGGTGGGCACCAACTCGCTGACAGCCAATTTCTCCGTTACTGCCAAGTACCGTGTGCTGAAGTGCATGGATGTCAACCTTGAGATTGGTTCGGCTCTCATGCCCGACCATTTCGACGGTCGCATCACGGGCAAGAAGTATGAGCCGACGTTGGGTGCAACGCTCGGACTAACCTATCGCTTCAATGCTTCCAAGCCTTGCGCCAAGAAGGAAAGCAGTCGTAAGCGCCGCCGTGAAGCCGTGGTCGACACGGTGTATATGGTGGAGAGGGTAGTGGAGCGTCCCGTCTTTAAGGACCGCATCGTGGAGAAGCCGGTGGTGAAGAAGCAGGATGCGTTCCGTCTCGCCTCCATCAGCTTTGCTTATGCCTCAGCCAAGCCGGCGAAGAAGCAGGACATCGTGTTTGAGAACATCGTCAATTATCTCAAGCAGAATCCTTCAGCCCGCATTCGTCTGGACGGTTATGCTGACAAGGCTACGGGTGGTGAGCGCACCAATCTGATGCTCTCCATCCGCCGCACCGACAGCGTACGAAACATCCTCATTGAGCGTTACGGCATCGCTCCGTCACGCATCGACGCACAGGGCATAGGCAGCAACGCCCAGCCATACGAGGAGAACAATCTCAACCGAGTAGTGATAGTGACAGCACTGCCCGAATAAATTCACACAGCTCGTGCCGAGTAAGTCCGGCACGAGCTGTTTTGTTAGTATTCTGTCTTGATTCTCTTTTGTTTTTATCTATTCTTTGCCCTTTCCTCGATTTTTTGCAGTAAATTTGTACAGCAAATAATTGATCCAAATATACTTAAGAAAAAATCTATGAAAATTAAGAGTTTTGTTGTGCTCTTGGCTTTAGGCTTGTCTGCATGTTCAGGAGGCAAGTATGCCGGAGTGCCAAAGGAGTATCATGAGTCGTTGAATCAGACTATGGTTACAGCTGGTGATAATGCAAAGGAGTTGACGAAGGCATTAAAGAAAGCTCCTGCCGACCAGAAGGAGGGTGTGGCTTTCCTAATTTCCTACATGCCGGAAAGAGATGCCAAGACGTTGACCGCCGATTTTCTGTTGGAGAACGTGTCGTATGCTTACAAGGCAAGGGCAGAGTTTCCCTGGGCTAAAGAGGTGCCCAATGATATATTCTTGAACGATGTGGTGGCTTATGTCAATCTGAACGAAAATCGTGAAAACTGGCGTAAGGATTTCTATGAGCGTTTCCGTAAATATGTGGTTTCTTGTAAGACAATGCGCGAGGCTATCGATTCTGTCAACAAGAACGTACGTGACGAACTTATGGTGGATTACAACACTAAGCGCGAAAAGCCAGACCAGGCTCCTTACGAATCTATGCGTCAGCACATGGCTTCTTGCTCTGGTCTTTCCATCTTGCTTACTGATGCGTTCCGTGCTGTTGGTATACCTTCGCGTGTGGCAGGCACTCCGGCTTGGCATGATGACCGTGGCAACCATAACTGGAACGAAGTCTGGGTGGACGGCAAGTGGCGCTTTACGGAGTATTATCCTTCGGAAGACCTGGATAAGTCATGGTTCCTTACCGATGCTGGTAAGGCTGTCAAAGAGGATTTGCGAAAGGCTATATATGCGGCTTCTTTCAAACCGGCTGACTCTTACTTCCCTTTGGTTTGGGACGAGAACATCCGTTATGTCCATGCTGAGAACGTAACCGACCGTTATACAAGCCTATACAGAGCAGAGCTGTCTGCCGTTCCTGATGATGGCAGTCATGTTGCGTTGCGAGTGATGGTGTTCAAGGACAAGGATCATGCTGAGGCTTCAGGCGACCGCGTAGCCACTAACTTGGACGTATTCAAGGGCGACAAGCAGATTTACGGTGGTCGTAGTACGGGTGCAACACAGGATATGAATGATGTACTCACTTTCAAGGTGGAAAAGAATCAGGTGTATACCATTAAGTTTATGAATGGTAATGGCGTGATGGAAACACAAAACGTGGAAGTGGAAGACCAGACTACGACGGTGAAACTATATATGAAGTAAAATACTTTATTGAACTTTCGCAAGTTTAGTTACAGAATGAATTCTCTGAACTTGCGAAAGTTCTTTTATGTATTTTTATAAAGAACGTTAAGATATAGGTGCTTTACAAAATAAAGTAGGTTTTATAGAAGTTTTCTAACTTCTTCTATACTCAAGCCTGTTCCTTGTGCCACTTGTTCCATGTCAAGCCCCATGTTAAGGAGACGCTTGGCTGTTTCTATTATTGCTTTCGTCTTGCCTTCTGCCATACCTTTAGCCATACCTTCAGCCATACCTTCAGCTCTGCCTTCAGCCATACCTTCGGCTCTGCCTTCAGCTCTGCCTTCAGCCATACCTTTCTCTTTGGCAGCATTCTCTGCTGCTGCCATGCATGCCATGTTGTCACGAGCTATCCAGAGGCTGTTTTCGTAAGCCTCCCATTCCTTTCTCGTCAGTCTATGACTGTCGGCATATTCTTCCAATTGCTTGAAGATTTCCTTTTGTGCCGTAAACGGCATTCTGCTTAATGCTTCCATATGCTTTAAAACATAAATCCATTTATCAAAATCTGTTACACATTCATCCACATTCTTTTTGAAAAGTGGAAGTACCAAGTAGATGAAGCGGAGTTTGTTTGAAGCAATCTCTCCACTTTCCTTATCTGCCAGAACTATGTCCGTCCTGAACTTGCTGAGTTCTTCGTGGTCCGGCATATAGTTCATAAAGCAGACCGTATAAATGGGAAGAAAACGATATGCGTTCTCTCTCTCCTTCTTGCCTTTGTCCACCTGTTCAAGCACACTACGGCAGGCATAACAGATGGAGCGGTCGAGAAAATTCGGCTGCCAACGGTTCTGCATCTCCAGAATAAATCGCTCTCCCTTGTCGGTCTCACAATAAACATCATAGATAATGCCTCGTTGATCCTTGGTGGAGGGCAGTTCTTCCTTGTCCTTAAAAACGACATTCTTTACCTGAAGTTCGCCGACCAACAGGTCATTAAGAAAGCTTATCAGCAAGTCTTTGCTGAACTCCTGTCCGAAGAGTCGTTTGAATCCCCAGTCAGTAAAAGGATTGATGTATTTTCCCATAGTGACGAGTTTTTTGGATGTTTCTTTACTATCTCTATTACAAAGATAGTTGATTTCTTATGAATTCAGCATTAATAAAGATGTTTTTTTATACCGTTATCTCGCCTGATCCGTAGCAGCGGTGATGTCCTTCGTCGTACACCACGCAGAACTGGCCCGGCGCTACGCCTTGGATTAGCTCGTCGGCGTGAACTATGAAGCTGCCTTCAGAGGTGCGTTCAAGGGTGGCAGGATGGTATTCGGGGGTGTGGCGTATCTTGAAGCGCACTCGAGCCGATGTGCCCGGAGCGCCCCAGGGGTCGAGCGTGAGGAAATGGAAGTCGTGGATGGGGAAGTCCTTCTTGTAAGCTGTGCGCGGTTCGAAGCCCTTGCTTACGTACAGCACGTTGGCAGCCACATCCTTCTTCACTACGTACCACGGTCCGCCGCCGAAGCCGAGTCCGTGTCGCTGTCCGATGGTGTGAAACCACAGGCCACGGTGCTTGCCTATCTGCTTGCCCGTCTCTAATTCGAGCACTTCGCCGGGAGCCTCGCCGAGATAGCGTCTGATGTAGTCGTTATAGTTGATTTTGCCGAGGAAGCAGATGCCCTGCGAGTCCTTTCGCTTGGCGTTTATGAGGTGTTCGCGTTCGGCTATCTCCCTTACCTCGCCCTTCTGATAATGTCCGATGGGGAAGAGCGCCTTGCGGAGCTGCCAGTCATAAATCTGTGCAAGGAAGTCGGTCTGGTCCTTTACGGGGTCGGGGCTTGTGACGAGCCACTTGCGTCCCTCCTCGTCCTCCTCTGTCTGGGCGTAATGCCCCGTGGCAATGAGGTCGTAATCCTTTCCGCGCTTCTCGTGGAATGCGCCGAACTTAATCAGTCGGTTGCACATAACGTCCGGATTGGGCGTAAATCCCGCGCGTACCTTATCCATTGTGTAGCGCGTCACCTGGTCCCAATATTCCTTGTGGCAGTCCACCACCTCCAGCTTACATTCGAAGCGACGTGCCACAGCAGTAGCCATCTCGAGGTCCTCCTCGCTGGTGCAGTCCCATTCCTCCTCCTGTTCAGGTCCGATTTTTATATAGAAGCAGTCGGGGTGAAGTCCTCGCTGTGCCAGTTCGTAAACCACGACGGAGCTGTCCACGCCGCCCGAGAGCAGCACGGCAATACGCTTGTCCGTCAAGTCCGTGTTCAAGTAAGTTTTGTTCATATCGGCAAACTTACAGAAAAATATTAGAAAAACCTATATTCCTCCCCTGTTTTTTTCGCTTAGTCTGTCAATAAAGGTTATAATTCCTAATTCGGATGGCTTGTCTTCCGACACAATATTTGCATTTCTGATGCTCAATACTATGAGCCCGGCGCACAACAAAATCCTTGGTGCGAAATTCTTGAGTTTTGAGCGTTTGAGGATAATGTGTTTATATACAGTGTGTTATGCGGCTTTTATTACTAAATGTTATGAAATCATACTTACAAACTAACCACTTTTTTCTGTTATAGAGCCACTTTTACATTCTAATACTGTCACTATTGTCATGCAATAAAGCCTCTTTTACACTCTGATAGTGGCACTATCTGACTGTAAAAGAGGCTTTATTGTTAAGCGTGGGTGCTGTTTGTACGGGAGAAGACATTAAAAACAGCAACTAAAAACTCTATAATCAATTTTTATTTTGTAACATGTTTTTACTTTTTAGACAATATTTGCATGGTGGACAAGAAATCCTGTTTTTTATACAAGAAGACATCCATGTGTCACTTTCTCTGCCATAATGTCAGACTTACGTGTATTTTTCGCTTTTATGTTACGATTCATTGACGAACGTCAATAAATGATATGACAACGCTAAAATAATTGTTTTCTTTCTTGTGTGCGTACACAAAAGGCATTACCTTTGCATCGTAATCAGAGAAAGAGCTCCAGTAGGAGGTCTTAAGAAGGTAAAAAAAGAAAAGAAGAAAGGATAACTATTATGATTATTGTATTGTTAGTTGCCGTCTGCTGCTTGGCTGCAGTAGAGGCAGTAGAGGTAAGCAATAAGGTGAACTTCATGAAATAAGCCGTCGCAAGACACAAGGCTAAATGTAATGAAGAACACAAGTAGGAAAACACAACATTAATAAACAAAAGGAAAGGAATTAAGATTATGATGATTATCGGACTTATGGTATTGGCTTGCGTAGCATCACTCGCACAGGCTTTCGTTGTAAACGACAACATGTACCAGACAAAGTAACGGAATAATACGATACGAGAATATACATGGCGGCTGTAGGCTATCTCCCAACGGAGAGCGTCTGCAGCCGCTTTTTTGGTGTGCCTATTCTCTCCACACTCTCCTCTTTAACCACATTTGCAGTATAGGATCGCTCATCGCAATAGTTTTCGGTGCAATCGTTGTGATTAAATCTTTTTCGGTAAGTGCTTTTTTTAGTCTGGTGATATTGGCAGCCGTACCGAGCTGATATTCCTTGAGGACAGCAGATTGTGTGAATCCTGTATTAACGCCATTGGAAATGGCGTGAAGAAAGTTCATTTGATATGCCGATAGGTCTTCGGTCTGTTGGATGAAGAGTGGCTCGCAAGCGTCAAGAAGCTGGTCAATACCATTTTGAAGATCTGTTTCGGTCGCTGTGTTATCAGTACGAAGCCATACAAGCCATGCAAGTTGTTGTACATAGGAAGAGTAGCGGTCGGTGACGCGGCATATTTTCTGCGCCAGTTGTGCTGATATATGCTTTCCGGTAATCTCAAAACGCTGGCATATAAAATCTGTCCAATCGGTTTCGCTGATCTTGCCAAGGTAAAACAAATCGCCAAAACGGTAGAACGGATAACTGCTGTTTTGGAACATACGTTCCATCATGTGTTTCTTGCTGCCATACAGACAATAGCTTACATTCGACTGCAGCTGCCACGCACCACGCAATTTCTTCTGGAATGTCAGCGAATCGGGATATTCGCCTATTTGTTGAAATTCGTCAATACACACAACAATCTTATAACCTTTCTCACGTGCAATCAGTTCTGGCAGATGCAATATTTCTTCGGTTGTATTGTTGTTGGCATTATACTCAAGTGATACGGAAAAATCATTGTAAGGATCCATGCCAAAACTGACTTTAGAAACAAAACGGCTAAGGAAAACTTTGGCATTCTCTATCCATTCTTCCCATTTGGATGATGTGGCACGGACAATTGCTGTGGCAAACGCATTTATGAAGTCCGATTCAGAGCGCGTGCCAAAAGCGTCAATTCGTGCAATACGAATGTTGTCGTTGTCGATAAGCGAACACACTCGGTCGACAAGCGAAGTTTTGCCCATACGACGCGGTGAAATAAGTATGGTGTTTACTCCGTACGTGAAATTGGCTTTCAGACGTTCTGTTTCTGTCCGGCGGTCGGTAAAGTTATCGCCTTCCACGCGTATGCCGAAAGTAAATGGTGATTCTATTTTGTTGGTCATAGTTATCTGTATTAATGGTTAGATATGCAAATTTACACATTTTATTCGTTTTAAACAACCTTGTTTTAAACAACCTTGTTTAAAATGTGTTTATTGTTCTCTTTTTCACTATTTATCATCCTTTTTAGTAATCGTTATTTATTTACAACATACCTTTTTTTGCACATTAGATTTAATAACGTAACTTTGCAGACAGTTTAAACTATTTATTAAAAAATTGATATATCAATAAAAACTATGGAAAAGAAAAAGCTCATTACTGGGATAGTAACGGGAATCGTAGGACTTGCCCTTGTCGGAACTGTGGCATATCTCTACGTTAATCTCGACAATCAGAAGAAGGAAAACAAGGCTATGCAGGAACTCGCCGAACTCGACAAGAAGGAGATGGAGAACGAGTACCAGCAGTTTGCAACGCAATATAGCGAGATGAAGACGCAGATCAGCAACGACTCCATCATCGCACAGCTTACCGCTGAGCAGGAGAAGACAGAGCGTCTGCTCAAGGAGCTGAAGGACACAAAGTCGAACGACGCACGCGAGATTGCACGTCTGAAAAGGGAGCTTGCCACCGTACGTGCCGTCCTCCGCAGCTACGTCATCGAGATTGACTCGCTCAACCGTCTCAATCAGAACCTTACGGCTGAGAACTCACGCATCAAGGGACAGTATAATGAGGCCACACGCCAGATTGAGGGCCTTAACTCGGAGCGTGCTTCGCTGTCTGAGAAGGTGGCCATCGCCGCACAGCTGGACGCTACGGGCATCTCCATGCAGCTGAAGAACAAGAAGGGAAAGAAGACGGACAAGACATCTAAGTGTAAGACCGTGCAGGTGAACTTCACCATTGCCAAGAACGTGACAGCCTCTAACGGCACCAAGACATTCTACGTGCGCATCACCTCACCTTCGGGCACAACGCTCGGTGGAGGCGGAACATTCAACTATCAGAACCGCTCGCTGGAGGCCACAATGCGTAAGGCTGTGGAGTATGACGGACGTGAGACCACCATCTCTACATTCTGGAACGTATCACAGTCGCTCATGGCTGGCACATATCAGGTGAGCGTATTTGCCGACGGCAATATGATTGGTTCGCGCAGCTTCTCCTTCAAGTAAGGGAAAAGATGTCCTTCTGGAAAGGACAATGATATAAACACACAGTAATTTTTAGATGAAACAATCACTTCTTATTTTCGCTTTGGCATGTCTCGGCATGCAGGTCCAGGCGCAGCAGGTGCTCTGCTTGGACAGCTGCCGTGCCATGGCGTTGCGCAACAACAAGACCCTCGTGGCTTCACGCTTGCAGCTCGACATGGCACAGTATAACACCAAGGCGGCTAAGACCAAGTATCTGCCGCACATCAGTGCCGTAGGCGGATACGAACTCACGAGTCGTGAGATATCGTTGCTAAGCAAAGACCAGAAGAAGGCCATTTCAGGAGCCGGAACCAATGTGGTTGGTTCGATGCAAAGCGACATCTCGGGAGCTCTGACAGGACTTGCCCAGCAGGGCGTGCTGACACCTGATCAGGCGCAGAGCCTCGGCAATATGTTCGGTCAAGTGGGGTCGAAGATAGGCGAGGCGGTCAATCACGTTGGTCAGAGCTTCGTCAACGCCCTCCGTACCGACACACGTCAGATGTATGCCATCTCCGTAATGGCTACGCAGCCCATATACATGGGTGGCGCCATCACCGCTGCCAACAATATGGCGAAGATAGGGGAGAGCATGGCTGCCAACCAGATTGACGCCACCACGCAGCAGACCCTCCATGCCATCGATCAGGCTTACTGGACCGTAGTGTCCGTGAAGCACAAGAAGGACTTGGCTGAGAGCTATCTGCAGGTGGTGAAGAAGCTGGACGACGACGTGCAGAAGATGATAAAGGAAGGCGTAGCCACGCGTGCCGACGGTCTGAAGGTGGCAGTAAGAGTGAACGAGGCAGAGATGTCGCTCACTCAGGCTGACAACGGACTGGCGCTTGCCAAGATGCTCCTTTGCCAGCTCTGCGGAATGCCAGCCGAAACGGAAGTGACTCTTGCTGACGAGAATACGCCGAACATCGCCACCGCCTCTACGGGCGAGAGCGCCTCGGCAGACAAGGCTGAAGCACAGGAAAACCGCCCGGAGATGAAGCTTCTCCAGAACGCCGTTGATCTCAGTCGTCAAGCCACCAATCTGGTACGTGCCGCATACCTTCCGCAGGTGTTGCTCACAGGCGGATACATGGCCACCAATCCTAACGTCTATAACGGATTCGAGCGCAAGCTCTCCGGCGTGTGGAATGTGGGCGTGATGGTGAGAGTGCCGTTATGGAACTGGATGGAAGGCTCTTACAAGGTGCGTGCCGGTCGTATTGCCACGCGCATAGCCGAAATGGAGCGTGAGGACCTCGGAGAGAAGATTGACCTCCAGATCAGCCAGTGCCAGTTTAAGCTCAAGGAAGCCAACCGCCGTCTGGTCATGGCGATGAAGAACGTGGAGAACGCTGACGAGAATCTGCGCTGTGCTACAGTAGGATTCAAGGAGGGTGTGCTGCAGACCACTGATGTAATGGCGGCACAGACAGCATGGATGCAGGCGCAGTCGCAGAAGATTGACGCTGAGGTGGATGTCCGTCTGTCACAGGTGAACCTCAGAAAGGCGCTCGGCGTATTGCAATAACATCATTTAAATATTCTACTGAAAACATTATTATGTCAGAAAAAAAGCAACATAAGAACATTATCATTACAGCTGCCTGCACAACACTCGTCGTTGCCGTGGTAGCTGTGATTGGCGCTATGTCGATAAAGCAGGAACCTGAGACCATCCAGGGACAGGTGGAGGTTTCGGAGTACCGCGTGTCGAGCAAGGTGCCGGGACGTATCCTCGAAATACGTGTGAAGGAGGGCGACTACGTTAACGTGGGCGACACGCTTGCCATACTGGACGCTCCCGAAGTACGCGCAAAGATGACTCAGGCACAGTCGGCTGAGAACGCCGCTGCCGCTATGGACGAAATGGCTAACAACGGTGCACGTCAGGAGCAGGTGCGTGGAGCATTTGCTGTCCTGCAACAGGCAAAGGCAGGACTGGAGATAGCACAGAAGTCGTATAACCGTGTACAGCGACTCTATGATGAGGGCGTGATGACAGCTCAGAAGCGCGATGAGGCTTTCGCCAACTACAAGGCGCTGGAGGCGCAGGTGAAGGCAGCGCAGAGCCAGTACGACATGGCTCGTAACGGAGCGCGTACCGAGGAGAAGAAGGCTGCAGCCGCACAGGTGAACAGAGCCAAGGGTGCTGTGGCTGAGGTCAACTCGTACATACACGAGACAATGCAGATAGCGCAGATGGCTGGTGAGGTTAGCGACGTCTATCCGAAGGTGGGCGAGCTTGTCGGAACCGGTTCGCCCATCATGTCCGTATCGCTCATGAACGACATCTGGGGAACCTTCAATGTGCGTGAGGACCAGCTGAACGGCATGAAGGTGGGCAGCATCGTAACCGCTTTCGTTCCTGCCTTCAAGAAGGAGATACGCATGAAGGTGTACTACATCAAGGATCAGGGATCGTATGCCGTGTGGAAGGCAACAAAGTCGAACGGTCAGTACGACCTCAAGACCTTCGAGGTGAAGGCTCGTCCGATAGACAAGCTGGAGGGACTGCGTCCGGGTATGTCGCTGATACTTAAGAGATGAATATCATAAAACGAATATTACATATTGCCCTGCGCGAGTGCAGGAGAATGAAGGCGAACCGCATGTATCTCTTCTGCATGATCGTCTTCCCGGTCTTCGTGACCTTCTTCTTCACCTCGCTCATGGACGAAGGACAACCTCAGGATATGCCGGTGGGCGTGGTGGACCTCGACAATTCCAGCACCACGCGAAAGCTGACTCGTCTGCTCGACTCGTTCCAGTCCACTAAGGTGGTGGCGCATTATCCGAGCGTGGACGAGGCTCGGCATGCCGTGCAGAAGGGCGAAATCTACGGATTCGTCTATTTCCCCAAGAACACCACGGCAGACCTGCTGGCTTCACGCCAGCCCACCATATCTTATTATTACAGCTACGCCTCGCTGACCGCAGGATCGCTGGTATTCAAGGACCTGAAGACAATGGCTACGCTCGGTTCGGCAGCTGTGGGCAAGCAGGTGATGACCGCAAAGGGATATACGGACCGTCAGATAATGGCGTTCCTGCAGCCCATCGTGCTCGACACGCACACCGTGGGCAACCCGTGGGTTAACTATAACGTATATCTCACCACGATGCTCGTGCCTACGTGTATGCTGCTGCTTGTGTTTCTCATCACGGCTTACTCGTTGGGAACCGAACTGAAGCAGCAGACGGCTAAGCAACTCATGGAGATGTCCGCTGACAATCCGTTCGTGGCTATAACCGGAAAGATGCTCCCGCAGACGATAGTGTGGCTGCTCGTTATGGGCTTCTATCTTTATTATGTCTTCGGCGTGCTGGCATTCCCTCATCCCGGCGGATGGCACATATTGCTGATGCTCGGCGTGCTTGCCGTTTTGGCAGCGCAGGGATTCGGCATCTTCATGTTCGGACTGTTCCCGTCGCTGCGCATGTCGATGAGCATCTGCTCGCTTTGGGGCGTGCTCAGCTTCTCAATGGTGGGCACGGCGTTCCCCACGCTTGCCATGGATCCGGAGCTGCAGGTGCTTGCCAATCTTTTCCCGATGAGGCATGTCTTCCTTATCTACGAGATAGCCGCCTTTGGAGGTTATCCGCTCATGGACGTAGCGCCAAATCTCATAGCCCTTGTGCTCTTCGCCTCGGCACCGCTGCTGGTGATGCTGCGCATCGGAAAGGCATTGAAGGAATACGTCTATATGCCTTAGAACACCACTAATCATCAATACAGAACAACTAACAATAAGGGATGTCAAGAAAAATAATCACTTACATCATAGACGTTGCAAAGGTCTGGATGCACGAGTATAGGCAGATTTTCAAGGATGAGGGCACGCTGCTCTTTGTCATCCTTGTGCCCCTGCTTTATCCCGTGCTCTATTCCTGGATATATAACAATGAGGTGGTGAAGGAGGTGCCCGTGGCTGTGGTTGATTGTTCGCACAGCGCAATGGCAAGAGAGTTTGTGCGCCATTGTGACGCTTCTTCAGACGTGAAGGTGGCGTACAGATGCAACAGCCTGGAGGAAGCCAAGGATCTTGTGGGCCATCAGAAGGTATACGGCGTGATATACATGCCGGAAGATTTCGGCACACGACTCGGACGCATGGAGCAGGCGCATGTCAGCGTATACTGCAACATGGGACTGATGCTTACCTATAAAGCCATCTTCCAGACATGTACGGCGGTGGCTGCCGACCTCAACTCTCGCATTCAGATAGAACTCTCCGGCGCTTATACGGCAAGGGAAGGAGAAATTACGGCGAGTCCGATAAACGTCCGCGACGTACCGATGTTTAACAATACGGGAGGATATGGCAACTTTATCCTGCCCGGCGTGCTGGTGCTCGTGCTGCAGCAGGTTCTGCTTCTCGGCATTGGCATGGCTTACGGCACGTCCTACGAGAAGCACGGCTTTGTACGTCTCAAGCCTATGCTCGAACGCAACTTCGGTCTTTCGCGCATCATGGTTGGCAGGACGTTGGGCTTTCTTGTGCTCTTTGTGATGCTGTCAGCATGGGTGTTGTTGGCAATACCGCGCATCTTCAACTTCGTGCACATAATGCCTCACGGCGAGTTCCTGCTCTTCACCATACCGTATCTTCTCGCCTGCATCTTCTTCGCCATAACTTTCTCGTTCATAGTAAGGCAGAGAGAGAATGTCATGCTCCTCGTGGTGTTCACATCCGTGCCCTTCCTCTTTATGTCGGGCGTGTCGTGGCCTAAGAGCAACATTCCCGAAATATGGCAATTGACCAGCTATCTCTTCCCGTCCACATTCGGCATTCAGGGCTTCATAAAGCTCAATACCATGGGTTGTCTCTTCTCAGACATCTGGCCGGAGATAAAGGCGCTGTGGATGCAAGTGATAGTCTACGGAGCACTTGCCACGCTCGTGACGAGGTGGCAGGTTAAGAGAAGTTAAGGTATATGTTTGAGAGTTGAGAGTTGGGAATTGAGAGTTATGATATGCTATAAAGCTTATTGATTGCTATAATTGTTTATACTTATAAAAAGTAATCATAACTCTCAACTCTAAATTCTCAACTCTCAACTAATCATATCTCTCAATTTATTGTTGTAAGTTGTTATTTTATCTTTACTTATACCACGGAATTGGATTTTTTTCTCTAATTTTGCACATTTGAAAGAGCGGCACTTTAGCGCGACGGCGTTAAGGGCGCTTTTATTATGCAAAACGAAATCTATAATAATAAGGAATAGAGATGAAAAAGAAAATCCAGTTCAGTCTCGTTTATCGAGATATGTGGCAGTCTTCCGGAAAGTTCCAGCCACGTAAAGACCAGTTGGAGCGCATCGCTCCCGTCATCATCGACATGGGTTGCTTTGCCCGCGTCGAAACCAACGGCGGAGCCTTCGAGCAGGTTAATCTGCTTGCCGGCGAGAATCCAAATGATGCGGTACGCGCTTTCTGCAAGCCTTTCAACGAGGCAGGCATCAAGACCCACATGCTCGACCGCGGTCTCAACGCCCTCCGCATGTATCCCGTACCTGACGATGTACGTGCCCTTATGTATAAGGTAAAGGCAAAGCAGGGTACCAACATCACACGTATCTTCGACGGTCTGAACGACGTGCGCAACATCATCCCCAGCATCAAGTGGGCTAAGGAAGGTGGCATGACTCCCCAGTGCGCACTCTGCATCACCAACTCTCCTGTACACACTCTGGAGTACTACATGAACATCGCTGACCAGCTCGTCGCTGCCGGCGCTGAGGAAATCTGCCTCAAGGACATGGCTGGTATCGGTCAGCCCGCATTCCTCGGCAAGCTCACAAAGATGATCAAGGACAAGTATCCTGAAATCATCATCCAGTATCACGGCCACTCAGGTCCTGGTCTGTCAATGGCTTCCATCCTTGAGGTCTGCAACAACGGCGCAGACATCATCGACACAGCCATTGAGCCGCTTTCATGGGGTAAGGTACATCCGGACGTTATCTCTGTTATCAGCATGTTGAAGAACGAGGGCTTCGAGGTTCCCGAAATCAACATGTCAGCATATATGAAGGCTCGCGCCCTCACTCAGGAGTTCATCGACGAGTGGCTCGGCTACTTCATCAATCCCGGCAACAAGATTATGTCATCGCTCCTTCTCGGCTGCGGTCTCCCCGGCGGTATGATGGGATCAATGATGGCTGACCTTGGCGGTATGCGCACCACCATCAACAACGTACGCAAGAAGAACGGTGAGGACGAGCTTTCTATGGACGACCTCCTCATCAAGCTCTTCGACGAGGTGGAGTATGTATGGCCGCGCGTAGGTTATCCTCCATTGGTGACACCGTTCTCACAGTACGTGAAGAACATCGCCCTCATGAACCTTCTCACCATCGAGCAGGGCAAGGGTCGCTTCGTAATGATGGACGACTCGATGTGGGGTATGATTCTTGGAAAGTCAGGAAAGATTCCAGGAACCATCGATCCCGAACTCGTAGAGCTTGCCAAGAAGCAGGGTCGCGAATTCACAGACGTTGACGCTCACACTCTCCTCACAGACGCCCTCGACTCATTCCGCAAGGAAATGGACGAGAACGGATGGGAGTATGGTCAGGACGACGAAGAGCTCTTCGAGCTTGCCATGCACCCGGAGCAGTATCGCAACTATAAGAGCGGTCAGGCTAAGAAGAACTTCCTCGCTGACCTCCAGAAGCTCAAGGACGCCAAGCTTGGCGCCAATCTTTCTCCCGAGCAGCTCAGCGCTTACAAGCACGCCAAGGCTGACGCCATCGTTGCTCCCGTTAAGGGCGACATCTACTGGGAGTTCTCAGGCGAAGGCGAGTGCGCACCGACTGTCGAGCCGTTCATCGGCAAGGAGTATAAGGAAGGCGACGTTCTCTGCTACATCCAGGCTCCTTGGGGCGAATTCGTAGAGGTACCAGCTGCACTCGGTGGCAAGATTGTCGAGATCAACGCCAAGCGTGGCTCAAAGGTATCTAAGGGTGACGTTATCGCCTACATTGAGCGCGATCACGAGTAATCTTATATATGTACGAAACAATAATTGACAAATACTACGGAGGATGTGACGCATTGCGCCACATCCTCGTTACGCATAGCGAATCTGTGGCGCGTCGTGCGCTGCAGATAGCTTCCCAACACCCTGAACTAAACATCGACACCGACTTCGTACGCGAAGCTGCCATGCTTCATGACGTCGGAATAATACGCGTGGACGCACCGTCCATTGAATGTCACGGCACGGAGCCGTACATCCGCCACGGTGTCTGCGGCGCCGAACTCCTTCGTTCGGAAGGAATAGACGAGAGATTCGCTCGCATTTGCGAACGCCATACAGGAGCAGGACTCACACTTGACGACATCGTCTCGCAGAACCTGCCGCTGCCTCATCACGACCTGCAGCCCGAAACCATCGAGGAGAAACTGATATGTTACGCGGACAAGTTCTACTCGAAGTCACACCTCTCCCGCGAGAAGACCATCGTGCAGGCTGAGAAAAGCCTCGCAAAGTTCGGTGGCGAAACACTTGCAAGGTTCAGAGCAATGAAAGATATCTTTGAACCGGAAAAGTAATTTGATATAACAAAAGAAACAGAAATTGAGAACAAAGACCCTCATAGCCCTATTGCTCTGCGTTGTCGTCTTCGTGATGGCAAGCTCTGTTGCGCCCTTGTCGCAAAAGCGTAAGAGCAAGAAGGAACTACGCGACTCTATTGAGACGGCTGAGCTTAACATGGAGGCTGACAGCATCTTGCGCGACTCCCTGGGAAGGGAGATTGTGGACACCACGAAGATGGACTCCATGCAGCTTGCCATCTATCATCATAACCGTGCCATCGACGATTCCATTCGTCTTGACTCGATTAACCGTCAGCGTGCCAACGGCATCAATTCGCCTGTGCAGTATTCTGCGGAAGACTCGCTCGTCTACGACGCTATGTCAAAGACAGCACGTCTCTACGGTGCATCTACGGTGAAGTATGAGAACATGGACCTCGCTTCGGAGAAGATACACATGAGCATCGACTCGTCTGTAGTGCATGCCACGGGAGCGCGAGACACCACCGACACCACTGGCTTAAAGCTTATTGGTACGCCTGTCTTCACGATGGGAGCCGACAAGTATGAGAGTGATACGATGGCGTTCAACTTCAAGACAAAGAAGGGTCTTATATCTAAGGTATACACTCAGCAGGAGGACGGTTTCCTCCAGAGTGAGATATCAAAGCGTAACGCCAACGGCGACATTTATCTGCAGCACGGACGTTACACCACTTGCGACGCCAAGCATCCCGACTTCTATATTGCCCTTTCTCGCGCCAAGGTACGCCCCGGCAAGGACGTGGTGTTCGGTCCCGCATACCTTGTTGTGGCTGACGTGCCTCTGCCGCTTGCCATTCCTTACGGCTTCTTCCCATTTACCAAGAGCTATTCTTCCGGCTTTATCATGCCTACTTACGGCGATGAGAACAGCCGCGGATTCTATCTGCGCGACGGTGGCTACTATTTTGCCATCAACGACAAGATGGACCTCAAGCTTTTGGGCGAAATCTATACAAAGGGTTCGTGGGGACTGTCTGCGGCGTCTAACTATAACAAGCGCTATCGCTTTAACGGCAGCTTCTACGTAAGCTATCAGGACACCAAGACCGGCGATAATGGTATGCCCGACTTCTCACGTCAGAAGAGTTTCAAGATTCAGTGGAGCCATCGTCAGGACTCGAAGGCAAATCCTTACAGCTCGCTCTCGGCAAGCGTAAACTTCGCCTCGTCAAGCTATGAGCGCAACAACCTCAACTCGCTCTACAATCCGCAGACGCTGACCCAGTCGACACGTACATCTTCTGTATCGTGGAGCACGACCTTCTCAAGCATCGGACTCTCGCTCAGTTCCACTGCCAACCTCTCGCAGAACATGCGCGACTCAAGTATCGCCATGACTCTGCCTGACCTCAACATCTCGATCTCACGCTTCTATCCGTTCAAGAGGAAGCATGCCGTAGGCGACGAGAAGTGGTATGAGAAGATTTCGATGTCGTATACCGGACACATCTCCAACAGCATCAACACGAAGGAAGACCGCTTCCTCCATTCCAACCTTATCAAGGACTGGCGTAACGGATGGAACCACTCTATTCCTATCAGCGGCAACTTCACTCTCTTCAACTACCTCAACATTTCGCCGTCGTTCAACTTCACCGACCGCATGTATACCAACAAGGTGATGCGATCTTGGGACGACACCAGACAGCGTGAGGTATGTGACACCATCTACGGATTCAACAACGTCTATAACTATAACCTCTCGATAAGCGCATCCACCAAGATGTATGGCTTCTACATCCCGAGCCGTAAGATATTCGGCGACAAGATACAGGCTGTTCGTCACGTTATTACGCCGTCGGTAAGCTTCAGCTATGCGCCTGACTTCTCTGCCAGCCGTTACGGATATTACAAGACGTATCAGAAAACCAATACCGACGGTTCGGTGGAACTCGTAGAGTATTCGCCTTACAGCGGACAGCTGTTCGGAGTGCCCGGTAAGGGAAAGACCGGCAACATCAGCTTCGACCTCTCCAACAATGTGGAGATGAAGATAAAGTCTGACAAGGACTCAACTGGATTCAAGAAGCTCAGCATCATCGACGAGCTGGGACTCTCGATGAGCTACAATATGGCTGCTAAGGAGAAGCCGCTCAGCGACCTCTCTATGCGAATCCGCCTGAAATGGTGGAAGAACTATACGTTCAACATGACGGCAGTCTTCGCTTCCTACGCCTATGAGCTTGACGCCAACGGACATCCTTATGTGGGCAACCACACGCTTTGGGGCATGGGCAAGTTCGGTCGTTTCCAGGGAACGTCGCAGAACTTCTCATTCACACTCACACCTGATAAGATAAAGAAGTGGTTCGGTGGCGGAGATGACAAGGACGACAAGAAAAAGAAGAACAAGGACGATGAAGACGGCATGGACACCGACATCGAGTCGAACGTGGACGACACAATGGTGGCTGGACAGCGCGGTGCCAAGAAGAAGAGTGGCGGTGGCAAGGCTGAGACCGATGCCGATGGCTACATGCGTTTCAATATGCCGTGGTCGCTGACCTTCGGATATGGTATCACGATGCGTGAGAACACCAGTGGAAAGTTCAACACCAAGTCAATGCGCTATCCGTATAAGTTCACGCAGAACCTCAATGTCAGCGGCAATGTTCGTCTCAGCGACGGATGGAACATCTCGTTCTCATCAGGTTACGACTTCGAGAGAAAGGAACTCTCAATGACGACGGCTTCGCTTCAGCGCGACCTCCACTGCTTCAATATGTCGTGCTCTGTGGTGCTTGCCCCGTACACAAGCTACAACTTCTCGTTCCGATGCAACGCAGCCACGCTGACAGACGCGCTTAAATACGACAAACGTTCGGGATATAGCAACGCTGTAGAGTGGTATTAAAATGGAATTCATATAATTAAAAAGGAGAGTCCATTGCGGGCTCTCCTTTTTTATTGTGATTGTATGAGTTTGCGGGGCTAACTTAGGAGGCTATGGCGTCCCGCCGTAGCCACGCACCCACGGACAGTTAATAGAGTGTGAGCAGATTGGAGTTAGTTCTCTGGATAATCCTTTGAATTATGCTTTCATTGCTCACAAGTATAGATGCCGTGCCTGTCATTCCGCTGACGAGATTATACTTGCAATCCATTATCATTACCTGTGCCGTGAACACGCTGCCTTCTGCCGTTTGTAGAGGTGTATGCGATGTGGTTGTTATTACACCATTGGCTACTCCGTAGGTTTCTGCATCGTAACCCTCAACTTCGATGTTCGCTGTCATTCCTCTTGCTATCGTATTCACATATTTATAAGGAATGTATATTGTGCCTTGACTGGCATTTGTCATCTGTATATTTGCACTGATGGTTTCGGGATAAGGTATAAAGTATGCACCAATCAGCAATCCCAATATCACAAAGGTGATGATTGTGATACCATAACGGACAATCCTTGACGGTATCTCACCAATGATATGTCTTACCTTTTCGCTGCGGAGTTCAATCTTGTTGTCTGCCATAATCTTCCTTTCTGCTTTTAGTTGCCCAATTCTAATTGATTCTTCACAAGGTTATAGTATGCGCCTCGCTTTGCCGTGAGTGCTTCGTGGTTGCCGACTTCAACAACCTTTCCCTTATCAATAACTATTATCTGGTCAGCATTTTTGACTGTCGATAACCGATGGGCAACCACCACAACTGTGCGACCTTTGTAGAAATCATCAAGGTTCTCAACTATTGTTCTCTCATTTTTTGCATCAAGTGCATTGGTAGCTTCATCCAGGAATATGAAATCCGGATTCTTATAAACAGCGCGGGCTATAAGTATGCGCTGTTTCTGACCTTGGCTCAATCCAACTCCATCACGCCCGATAATAGTGTTGTACTTCAGAGGAAGCCCCATAACATAGTCATGAATATTTGCAATTTTTGCAGCTTGTTCAAGCCGTTTTACATCTATTTCGCCATCATCGACAGCTATATTCCGGGCTATAGACTCAGAGAATATCACTCCATCCTGCATGACTACTCCACAATGACGACGCCACCATTTGAGGTTATATTCGTTGATGTTACGTCCAGCGATAGAGATTGAACCAGACATGACCCGATAGTAACCGAGCAAGAGTTTGATTAGGGTGGTTTTTCCACTTCCTGATGCTCCTACTATGGCAGTCACTTTTCCTTCTGGAATGTCAAAAGATATGCCCTCAAGTATTTTCTTCAATGCGTGAGGGTCGTATTTGAAATCTATGTTCTCAATGTTGATCGATTTTTTAGCATCAAATGTTTTTGCCTGATTCTCTTTGGATTCCTCGTTCTTACCTTCATGAATCTCATTGATTCGTTCAAGGGAAATCTTCACATCCTGTAAAGAATAGATAAATGACATAAACTGCTCTACCGGCGAGTTGAGCTGCCCCACGATATATTGGATGGCAAGCATTGTACCCAGTGTAATCTCACCGTTTATTACAGCAGTAGCCGCAAAAACTGTTATCAGTATATTTTTGACCTCATTAATGAATATGGACCCAGCTTCCTGTGTCTGTTGCAGTTTCAATGATTTCATCTGAACTTTGAACAAGTCGGCTTGTGTATCTTCCCATTCCCACCGCCTACGTTGCTCACAATCCTGCAGTTTTATTTCCTGCATTGACGTGATAAATTGATATGTCTTGTTTTGGTTAATCGCTTGCTGTTCGAATAATTCATAATCTAGCACCTTGCGACGCCGTAGAAATGAGGATATCCATAATGCGTATATAATGCTTCCCGCAACAAATACGCAGAAAATGATTTTATCATAAATAAACAAGACAATGCCAAATGTAAGGAAACTCAGAAATGTGAAGATAACATTCAAGACCTGTCCTGTGAGAAAATTCTGAACACGTGCATGATCCCCGATACGCTGCATCAAGTCCCCCATCAGTTTAGTGTCGAAGAATGACATCGGCAATTTCAGCAATTTGATAAAGAAATCACTTACTAATGAGATGTTTATCCGCATGGAGATATGAAGAAGCAACCACCTTCTAATAAAATCAGTTGCAGTCATCCCGATAACAATCATCAATTCTCCAAGTAGTACAAGCCAGACAAATCCAATATCATTATGTTTTATTCCTATATCAACGATTGACTGAGTCAAAAATGGCATGATGAGCTGAAGTAAGCAACCGAGCAAAAGTCCCAAAATTATTTGAATAAAATAGTTCTTATATTTTGAAATGTAATTCCAAAGAAATTTAAATGAAATATCAGTGTTCATTGCTCTTGATTGTCTAGAAAACAGCTTGTTAGGCTTTAATTCAAGAATAACCCCGAACTTGTGTGAGTTAGACTCAGAACTTGCCCAATGAGACTCAAATTCTGTTTGGTTAAATTCTATAAAACCTTTTGCCGGATCTACTATTTTGTATTTTCCTGTACGCTTTTCATAACCATGATACACCACAAAATGATTTTGATTCCAGTGTAATATACAAGGAATATCTAATTGTTGGATTATTACAGAGTTTGTTTTGCCACAAAACACATCAAACCCAAGACTTTTTGCGGTATTATATATCCCAAGCAATGAAACACCAGCTTTACTTGCATGACATTCCTCATATAATTGGGTAGATGATAACTCTAGTCCGTAAAAATCGCAAATCATTTGAAGACATGCAGCTCCACATTGCATAGAATCCTTTTGCTTGCGGAATTTAATTTTATGTTTTTTTAGCATAACAATCTCAGATTTTAATAGTTGGGCATTCTGTCATCAATAGATTGACTGGTATTTTTTCGGATAGTCCACGAAATAAGTATCCATGGTCGTAAGCTTGAACTTTTGAAGCGGGTTTTCGTGATGTTGGAATAATCACCTTGGTTTGTCATTGTTTTTTCTGCTCTGACACCCCAGAAATAGGGTAGTCCAGCAGAGATATATAAGCTTTTGGTTGTCTGCCATGCTACTTGCACATGTGCTATTGATGGATTCTGATAAGTTGTCTGGCAGACCGCTGTATACGATTTGTTTTTCCATAATATATCCGAATAAACGAAGAATTTGCCAAAATCCCATTTTAAGTTGCCACCAAGCTCAACGATGTCGTTGGATGATGCATGGTAGTATTTTTCCTGTTGCCAATTGCATCTGAATGTGGCCCTGAATCCGTTGGTTCTGAATGTAAATATACCACCTACTCTATAATTGTGCCAAGAGCCGTTGTTGCGATAAGACTGAATAGAATAATCCCCATCGTTTGTTATGAATTTCTCAATCATGTTTTTATGCTGCTTGTATTCCGTAAACAGCCGTGTGGTAAATTTTGAAAACGTTTTGTCATACATCAAGGTCACCCCATGCTTTTCCATAGGTACCAAATACGGATTGCCTTCGATTTTCATCCATGGGTTTGTGGAGTGGTTGAACGTGCTCAGTTGCGAGCTGAGAGGAAGCTCGTTATCAAGATTATAGATTAGACGGACAGCCTGTGATTGCGGAAGATTCAGTCCGACTGTGGCAACAGCACGTGGTCTCCACCATGAATTGCTTCCGTCATTGGTCTGAATGTGCATGTACTGAAGTCCTATAGAACCCATAACAAATAGTCTCTTACACATTTTCGAATACGATGCATAAGAATAGTTGCTCACAAGATTAACATGCGCCTTATCGTGTGGATTGACAGTCTGGTCATAGTTCGCATCATTCGTGTGTACAAAATTGTTACCTCCGGAAATGTTTCCATAGTCATGTTCCGCTCCGTCATAGTCTATCGTCAGTGTGTATTGGTTGCGATTAGATTTTTCAAATTCCCAATATTTCCGTTCGTCAGAATTGACATCTGTTGAATAGACATCATTCCGGCGGTCTTCCTCGTTATACTTACCACGGTTATATTTGGCAAAGGCACTAAATCTGCTGTCGTCATTGAAGCTATGCTCGTAGTAAACTGCACCTAACCATCCGCCTTCGTCAAGTCTGTTGTTTTGTTCTGTATGATAGTCTGAATTGTTATAAACCCCGTGTCCTTCTCCTTTTTTTCTATTATATGACATACGTTTTTTCATAACTCCGGCAAAGTACTCTGTTGGTTTAGGAATCCATTTTAGCAGCAATTGCCCGTCATAGCCAAGTGAGCGGCTTTTACTGTTAAGATCTAAATCTCTACTATTGTTTCCGGAAGCTTCAGAAATAGCATTATTGACTTTATCATTACGCATATAATCGCCCGAGAGATTTCCTGAAATTGCATACTTCGATGTGCCTACTTCAAAATTTGCCGCACCGAATCCCTCTCGCAAAGGAATGTCATGGCGTGTGCGGAAATCAACAAATGTATAAAGCGGCACATTTCTTTTTAGATGAATATCAATAATTTTTGAAACACCCATCTGTAGATATTTGGCATTCACAACTTCTACAATTTCAACAGACTCAATAAACTTAGGATCTATCGGGGCTATACCCGAATTAACGAATTTACCATCTATAAGAATAACTGGACTATCACCCTCATTTGTTTTAACACTTTGCCCCGAAATATCAACATTCAGTAATGGTATTTCAGACAATGCCTTGAAAGGGTCTCCTGATTTTCTTGCCGTATCAGACAATTTGAAAATCTGCCCTGTAGCCGTTGTTTGGGGACGAGATTGTGCCACTATGACTACCTCATCAAGGTTTATAGATCTTGCTTCTTGCTCGAGTGTTAAAGTTGTATCCCCTTCAATGACGAAGCTCTGGTTACAAACAATAATCGGTCCATCGGTTAGGATAAATGTATAATTACCTTCCTGCTGTAGCTGGAAGTCTATATGTTTCTCTGAAAGCTCTGCAAAAAATGCTACTCTATTAGATGTATCTGAAACGCATAAGTCGCACTTTTCAATAGAAATGGAATCATTTACTACGATATGCAAGGAAACATTTACTGTTGCAAATGTGACCAAGTGGCTGCATAAAAGCACAAAAACCAAACTGAACTTAAAATTTTTCATATTTTTGTCGTATTTTTTGATTTGTTAGTTCTATTTTTAATTGAATTAATGCGTATTCCTCAATAGAGATTTCCAATTCACGTAAGAAGCAATCATCTCGATTCCATGTTCTGATCTTTTTGCGACATGGACCACCACATAATGGAAGTAACTTACACGATTTGCAGTCTTTAAAAATATCGTAGTTCTTTAGATATGAGATTTTCTCATCGTCCCATGATACAAGACCTGTAGAAGCATGAAATGTGCCTAATGAGTTTTTTTTGTCATAATGGGTTATCGTTGTACATTTATATACTCCTCCATCATAATTGAATGTAATTTGATTATCCCTATCAGCAAAGCAAATTCCACCTTGGCTATAATAATCAAGAGAAAATTCTTTATCAAGGGTTTGATTAATAATTTCAAATATCTTTTTTTTCGAGATTGCGCTAGAATTAATTTGCCATACCTTTTTTAAAATAATTTTAGTCCGTAATCTATCAAGCATATCAAGCTCGGAAAGAATCTCATCAAAATACAGCAATGTTGAAGAATCGAAGTTTATCCGAACTGATGTTATTGATTTAGGGATAGTTTTTTGTATGAGATAGATATTATTTATGGTTGCTGAAAATGTATCAGGAATATCCTTAGAATACTTAATCTTATTATGCTTCATTCTGTTACCATCCAACGTGATTTGAAAGAAACATGGATAATCCTTAATAGTGTTCAATACCTCCATCGAAAGTAGAGTACCATTAGTTGTGAAATCAAAGATTAACCCTAATGATTTTCTTACACAAAATTCTTTTGCGAAAGATACAATCTTAATTATAATTTCTGGATAAAGCAAAGGTTCTCCTCCAAAAAATGATAGTTTGAGAACATTGAAAGGATTCGAGTTATATTGTTCCGCAATATGTTTACATATTCCATCCTCAATTTCTTTAGACATCTTACTATGAGGAACTTTATTTTCATAACAATACCAGCAAGACAAGTTGCAATCAAGGGTTGGGTTTATGATTATATGGTAAAGACTATTGTCTTTAATATTTTTGACCATATTGTCCTTAATTATAGAGAATTCGTCAATATTGGTATCTATAATAAAAAGACCTTCCATGAGGCGATTAAATACTTTAGGATTTGAATGCATCAAAAAATCCAATTGTTCTGCCCCTCCATTGAACAATTTAAATACTTGTTCTGATAGGATAATATGTTTTCCACTCAAAAAGTTAGAACAAAGAATGGCTCCATTCTCAATTTTTTGAGAGACCACATATTTTGATTGCTTATATACTATCATAATTTATTCTTTATCAATCATTTTTTTTGATCTGATTTTTTGACGGTCTGATGCAGTTTGGCATCAGACCGATTGAATAAAGCCAATAGGCTTAAAATCACTTACAGTTGGTTTTGTTATTAATGGCAGCACAATTAACTTTATTGTTAATCTTTGAACAGTTTACACCGTTGTTAATTACATCGCAGTTAATGCCATTATTGATTTTGTTACAATTTGAACCGTTATTTACCTGTTCAAATACATCTGTTGATAAATCTGTACCACCCAAAAGTTCAGACATACCCTCTTTTGAGAGAGTCTCCAAAATTGTTTGTTTAATAAAATCCATTGTAGTATTTATTAAATATGTAATCCTACTCGTACGCTTTTTGGATTCCGCGCCTTTTATACAGTCTGGTCTGTGGGATTATTGTCGACTTTAATCTTTCTTCGTGTTATGTTTATATATTCATTTTCAATCCCAAGAATTTATTTTACCAGTTGCAATCCAGTCTTCACCTTCTATCCTTATGTATAGTTGTCCGCTATAACCATTGGGAACATCCAATATGGTATTAATAGTTGAAGAACAGGCTATGGTATTTCCGTTCTCATCACACAGGTATATTTGGACATTCATATCCTCATAACTGCAAATCTCTATTTGACGTAACTCTTCATCATAATATACATCAATAGGAATTTGCATCGGAGAGCGACGTATAGACTTACTTTTGTCTACATGACCAGTAAAATAATGGTCTAAAATGACTGGTTTTTTTTCAGCGTAAACCTGAAAGCTGCTGATAAAAAATAAGACTCCGAGGAGCGAGAGAAACTTTTTCATTTTATTGCTTTTATTGATTAAACTGATGCAAAATTACTATATAAAAAGTTTTCAACCAAGGGTAAAAGTTTGACAGTCAAACTTTTTGTTATGCTGATAATCAGTGGTTTATGAATGAGGTGGTGATAGATTTCTGCGCATGGTTGTCAAAAGTTTGACGGGCAGGAATAATGATAAAGTTGTGAAATTTAAGGTCATACAATAAAAACAGTCCATCCACCGGATTGGGTAGATAGACTTTTTCGGAGCTGATAAAGTAATTATATAATCAAACTACAATTGCTTCATAAGTTTTCTAATGTAAATACCGATGTTAGTTTGATGCTCATCAATACCAAGTTTCTTACGTACATCACTGCTAATGTGATAATGCCTTTTCAGCTGCATATATTCACCAACTTCTTTTCCTCGAAGTCCAATCGCATAAAGACAAACATAATTAATCTCCGATTCAGTAAGCCCATGTTGTTCAAGGTATTTAATAAATTTAGGATGAGAAGCCTTAAATGCCAGACGAGTGGTATTCATGAACTCGTCCTTATCTTGAATAACTTGATCTTTCCATGTTCTATACGGTTCTGCGTAAGCGGTATTATCAGTTATTCGTGAAGCCAATAATCCATTCAGCATTTCTATCCTTATTTTGATGGCATCTTCAACGGGTTTTGCTAAATCTTTTTGTCTTTCCAAAACCTCTTTAAGAGCTTCACTTTCATTCTCAAGTTGTTCTATTTTAAGCCTAAGGTTATCTGCGGTCAAGGATTGACGTTCACATTCTAATTCTGCAGCTTGTTTCTCAAGAATAGCGTTATGTCTCTCCAATTCAAGGTTTTCATTTTCCCTTTTGAGGTTCTCCTGTTCTAACTGCAATCTTATTTTCTCCTTATCATCCAATTTGATTTTTGCTAGTCCCAGTTTGTAACGGTAGTATATATAACTAATGAAAATCAATAATACACATGTTATGCACAGGCTTAGCCAGATCACCTTATCTTTCTTTTGGGTTTCAATCAAATTTAATTTCTCCATCTCATGACGTTCTTTGGAAAACAGTAAATCATGAGAAAAAATATTCATGTGAATTGAATCAATAGTTGTTGAGAAATCCTGATATGCCTGTAAAGCTCCAGCAAAATCTCCGTTTAATTCCAATGCGCGTGGCAGGATGGCCATATACTTCAAAGATGAGCGGGTCTTTGAAGTATATGGTATAGAAGTCAAGACACGCATTGCATTAGGCGCATCACCAATTTTGCAGTAGGCTTCTGCAATGTCCAATCTATCTACGTCATTGATGGATTTCATAGATTCATAATAGTTCAAAATACGAATAACCTCTTCCTTATTCCCAAACTTCAAAGCATAAGATAAATTGTACGGAACTATCACTGAAGCAAATTCCGGTTTTTGTTTAACTCGTTCCTGCGCAATAGACATAATGCTATCTGTAAGGGATTTATCATTATTAAGAATACTTCCATCCAAAGCATTTGCGAGGCTAAGTATTTCATAGTCGGTTCGACCAATGATTTTATATAAATTAGCTGCCTCAAGGTTGTTGTTTATAAATTCATCTATTTTATATATCGAATATTGAATGCTTCCTTGAGCTACCATGAGATTTGCCATAATCAAAGTATCAGTGGCTTCTTGGCAATACTCTTTTCCTCTCATAAAACTTTGCATCGCGGCATCATCATCACCTTTGTTCTGATAAATCCTTCCTTGATAATAATATGTCCGAAGTTGCTCATCAGGAGAACCATGCTCGATATAATAATCAATGGCCGGTTGAAGGACATCAAATGTTGTTGTATCAATACAGTTCTTATCCAACGCCATTGATTTAAGCAGTGCATATCTGGCAGAGGTTTCTTTTCCATTAACATTAGAGGTCGGGATGCCTTCTAATATAGCAAGTGCTGAATCCGGCTTGGTATTCAAAAGACTCTCTGCTATATCCATCTGTTTCCATGTCGGGCTTTGTCTTTCACAAGAAACCAGCATAATGACAGAGAACAGCACAACAATAAGATTCCTTGCGTGAAGGAAAGTAAAGTCAATATCAAAATTGTTTTTATTCACTTTTTTAGCCATAAAACTATTGATTACGGTGATTCTTATATGCAAATGTACTACAAAATCTGCAGTATGAAAAACCTTTAGACCATTTATTTCCACCGAACAGTTTCGCCGTATGGCGCACACTTATGTCCTGTACGATTTCGTGCTGATGGTCGCTAAGCTTATCAAGATAGCGACTGACCCACGTACACGAGCTACAACTTCTCGTTCCGATGCAACGCAGCCACGTTGACAGACGCGCTGAAATACGACAAGCGTTCGGGATATAGCAACGCTGTAGAGTGGTATTAAAATGAAATTCATACAATAAAAAAAAGGAGAGTCCGCAATGGCTCTCCTTTTTTATTGTGAAAATAAATGTGATCCCGTTGGGATTCAAACCCAAGACCTTCAGAACCGGAATCTGACGCTCTATTCAGCTAAGCTACGGGACCTTTATGTCTGCTTACTCTTTAGCAAGCAGATGCAAAGGTACAAAATTAGTTTTAATTCTGCTACCAACCTACGGCTTTTCTTTTTCTTTGTTGAGTCCTTTTCCCTTCTCCATTTGTCCAATAATTTGACGGTTGTGTCTAATTATTAGACAATACATATAATAAGGCTTTTGTGCTAATCGTTTGATTATCAACAAAGATATGCTTTTGGCACAGCCATTGTCCTTATTATATAAAAATGAGGAGGATTATGAAAAGAATAGTAATACTGATAGGATGGATGCTTCTTGCGTCTGGAGTCGCTGCACAAAGCTGGAGCCTTGACGACTGTATGAAGTATGCCGTAGGGCATGCCACGGATGTGAAGCGTGAGACTATCAATGCCCGTCAACGCAAGCAAGACTATCATCATGCCGTTGCCGCTTTCTTGCCCACCGTCTTTGGTGGAGTGCAGGGGCAGTATGCTTGGGGGCGAAATATCGACCCCGAGACTAATACATATAATAATGTAACGACATTCAACAACTACTATCAGCTTTATGCCGAGCTGAATGTGTTTGACGGTTTCGCCACAATCAATGCTTTTAAGCAAGCACGGTTGAGCCGTGACTATTCTACTACGGCGATGCAGAAAGCGCAAGACAATATAGCCATTGACGTGATGCAGAAATACGTGGATGCTGCATACGCAGAGGCAAGCATACAGATAGCAAGCGAGAAGCTGGACGAAAGCCGACGTATGCTGGCAAAGACGAAACGCCAGTATGAACTTGGTGAGAAAGGACGCCCGGATGTGGTGCAGATGGAATCGCAAGTGGCTGAGGACGAATACTGTCTTACGCATCAGCAGAATATGGCAAGGATGAGTCTGCTTGCTTTGAAGTCGGTGATGAATTATCCCGTCGGTGATGATCTGAAGTTGGACATTCTGTCAAGTGATAAGGAGGAAAGCCTTTCGTCATGTCCGCTGACTGCTGAAGACAAGCGGAATTCGGAATACATCTATCAGAGTTTTCTGAATATCTCTCCCGATGTCAGGTCGGCGGAATACGAAGTGGAGCGGGCACGTTATGACTATAAGATAGCGAAAGGCAGACTGCTGCCATCGCTCTCGCTCAGTGGCGGCGTCACCACCAACTATTACAAGAATCTCTCTCTGAAAGGGCAATACGATGGATTTGCCTCGCAGTTTCGCAATAACCGAGGTGAATACCTCGCATTGACCCTTTCGATACCTATTTATAATAATGACCGTTGGCACAGCGTGAAGAAAGCACGCAATGACTGGCAGTTGGCGCAGGTCAATCTGGAGGAAGCCCGTCGCAAGCTTCACGACCAGATAGCACAGGCGGTGATGGATGCTGAAGGCTACGCCAAGGAGTTGCGACAGATGCAGAAGAAGGTGGCCTCCGATTCGCTTGTCTATCACATGTCGAGCCGTAAGTTTGAGGAAGGAATGCTTTCCACCTTCGACCTTCATACCTCAGCACAAACACTTCTGGAGAGTAGGATAAAGCAACTCCAGATGCAGATGCTGCTTGTCATAAAGCAAAGGTTAGTGGAATATTACAAAGGAGAAAAACTGATAAGATAAGTTATGGACATAAAGATAGTAAAGAAGAAATATCTCGTGCCCCGCAAGTATTGGGCATGGATTGGCGGAGGAACAGTTCTCATTGCTGTCCTCGTATGGTTGGGCTTGAGCAATTTCTCTTCCACGTTGAAGGTGGACAGAAAGAGCTTGAGCATAGGAAATGTTGAGCGAGCGCAGTTCAACGATTATGTCTCGGTGGACGGACAGGTGGTGCCTATCTCCGTTGTGCAAATCAGTTCGGAGGAAGGCGGCATCGTCTTAGAGAAAGTGGTGGATGAAGGCGCCCACGTGAACAAGGGCGATGTCATTGTGCGACTGAGCAATTCAAATCTCGACCTTGAGATTCTGAATGCCGAGAGCGAACTTGCCGAAAAGCAGGACATGCTTCGCAACACTCAAATATCAATGGAACAGGACCGTCTGAACAACAGCAACGAGGAGCTTTCGCTTTCGCAGGACGTAATCACCAAGCGCCGAGCCTATGAGCATCAGGAGATTCTGCATAAGGAGGAACTCAATTCGCGTGAGGACTATCTCAAGGCTAAGGAAGCCTACGAACTTGCAGTAAAGAAGCATGCGCTTATAAGCAAACGGTTGAAGAAGGATGCGCAGCTACGACGTTCGCAGATGGAACAGATGGGCGACAATCTGGAAGCCATGCAGAAGAATGTGCAGCTGGTTCGCCAACGCAAGGAGATGCTGAACATCTGCAGCACCATTTCGGGTGAGATTGGTTTGCTGGATGTGGAGCTTGGACAGAGCATACAGGCAGGACAGAAGATAGGAGTAATCAACGATCTCAGCGACTACAAGGTGCAGGCGCAGGTGGATGAGCATTACATCGACCGTGTGAAGCCAGGCCTTAATGCCTCTTTCGTCCAGAACGGCAAGCATTATCTCTTGCAGGTTCGCAAGGTTTATCCCGAAGTGAGAGACGGCAGGTTCCGCATCGACTTCGTCTTCAAAGGCGTACGCCCAGACAATATCCGTACTGGTCAGACCTATTACGTGGATTTGCAGCTCGGACAGTCGAAGCAGGCAATAATAATCCCTAAAGGCACGTTTTATAGTGTAACGGGCGGTCAATGGATTTACGTGTTAGACCGTGACGGCAAGAAGGCTTATCGCCGCAAGATAACCATCGGTCGCCAGAATCCTCAATACTATGAGGTGATTGAAGGTTTGGAGCCGGGTGAGCAGGTTATCGTTAGCGGCTACGAAGCATATAAGGACAATGATGTCTTAGTGATTAATTAGTAGTGATTAGTGATTAATTGGGCTAACGCCCTTGAAACAGAATATTGATATGAATAATATTATTAACGCATTCAAGAATCTGCCTCGAAGGGGCCAGCACAACTTCGTTAAGATATTGTGTCTGGCGCTCGGACTGGCAATCAGTTCGGTGATTATCGCCGAGATTTATTTCGAGCAGACCTACGATACGTATTTCCCTGGATGGGAGAGGACGTATATGATTTCGGAAGTGGGTACTAACCAAGACGAAACTTTGAAGTTTAACCAAACTTCAGGAGCTACCGCTCAAGGTGTAAAGCAATATGCGCCTATGGTGGAAGCGGCCACCCGTACTGACTATTTTCATAACGATGCCCAATGCAAGCTTGAAAACCAGAACGTCGTGTCTGCCAATATCTTGATGGCAGACAGTTGTTTCTTCGATATCTTTCCGCAGAAGATGTTGGTGGGCAATGCCAAGCAGATATTGTCCCAACCGTTGTCTTGCCTTATAGATTCAGAAACAGCAGCAAAGATTGGCGGCAATGTCGTAGGCAAACATTTCACGCTTCCCAATTATCCGGGAACCACTTTTACCATCTATGGCGTTTTCGAAGCGTTTCCTTGGGGTTCTTCTTTGCATAACATCCAGATTATTCTGTCAATGTCCAGTACGCCATACGTATATGCTTACGATGGCAGAAATCAATGGGTGGGAAATGATCGCTATTCGTCATACATCCGGTTGGCGAAGGGACATGATGCAAAAGAACTCAAGCCTTACGTGAATAAGATGCGAGAGGATCATTTCCCTTTGAAGGAGATGAAGAATATGGGATTGGAACTCAACTACGATTTCACGGTGTTGAGCGATGTTTACACCCAAGACCCTTACATCAAGAAGATGGGATGGATTATGTCTATTGTGGCTTTTGTCCTACTCTTCACTTCGGTGATGAACTATCTGCTTATCATCGTGGGCAATCTGGTAAGCCGTTCGCGTGAGATGGCTGTCCGCAAGTGCTACGGTGCCAAACCTAAGAACATTCATGCTATCATCTTCTCCGAGGCTTTGGTGCATGTGGGGTTGGCAGTTGTTCTTGCCATTGTTCTTGTGTTCCTTTGCAAGGGTACGATAGAGAATTTCCTCTCGGCTCCGATAAGCACGTTGGTGTTTAATCGTGGCAGCTGGATATTGGTGGCTATCTGTATTCTGGTGTTGCTGATTGGCGGCTTGGTGCCCGGTTGGCTTTACAACAAGATTCCTGTTGCCATAGCTTTCCGTGGCTATAATGAGAACCGCAACCGATGGAAGCTTGCCTTGTTGGGCATCCAGTTCGTTATCTCAGGTTTGCTGTTCAGCCTGCTTTACATCGTGAATGGTCAGTACCAGCTGATGTTGGGAATCGATCTTGGATATGATTATGATAATGTTGCGATAGTTTCGATAGATGCCAGCGATGCTAATCAGCGCCAGCAATGTATGGCTGAAATCAGACGAATGCCGAATGTCAAGGATTGTTGTTCTACTTACTCTGTTCCGATAAATGGATATAATAGTGGTGGAAATATGGTTGGAATACCCGGTGATGATAATAACACCATTAATATTATGGAGATGTCGGGAGTGGACGACAATTACTTTAAGATGATGAACATCCCTATCGTTCAGGGTTCGTTCTTTACCGATAGAAGTGACAGCTGCCGTCAGGTAATCATTGATGAGCGATGTGCTGAGAAACTCATCAAAACATGGCATTGGAAGGATGGCGTTGTAGGCAAGCAGATTACTTGTACGGGACATGACGAAAACGTTTTCACCGTTTGCGGTGTATGCAAAAACGTTCGTTGGGGTGATGTAAGAACCTGTGGAGATATGATGAATGGTTTCCCTTTATTGTATTTCTATTCACTCAAGAGGTGTTACTATATATTGGTTAAGTTTAATGAACTGAAAGACGAATCGTTGGCAGAGTTGCATTCGAAGGTGCAGTCGTTGTATCCTAACAATAAGGTCATCGTGAAGAGTTATGCTTCAGAATTGGCTAACCAGTATTCTTCCCAATTGAATTTCCGCAACGGCATCCTCGTAGCCGGCATCGTTACGATGATTATCGCCCTCTTCGGATTGGTGGGATATACGAGTGATGAGGTAAACCGTCGCCGCAAGGAGATTGCGATAAGAAAGGTTAACGGAGCGAAGGTGAAGGATATTCTTCGCATCTTCCTGAAGGACATTATGAAGATTGCTTTGCCTTGCATCATCGTGGGCGACATTGGGGCTTGGCTCATAGCCAGACAATGGCTGATGTCGTTCAGCGAGAAGATTACTATCACACCTTTACTCTTTATCTGTGTTACGATTCTGCTGCTCGTCATCATCGCCCTATCAGTAATCATCAACTGCTACAAGGTGGCGAATAGTAATCCGGTGAAATATCTCAAGGATGAATAAGTCTCCCGCAGATTTCACAGATGACACAGATTTAAGGGCGTATGCCCTAATTTAACATTCAACATTTAACACTTAACATTGAATAAAATGATAAAAGTAGAGAATCTTTGCAAGTCATTCCGCACAGAGGATGTGGAGACTATAGCTTTAAATAATGTGTCGTTCACCGTGGAGGACGGCGAGTTTGTAGCCATCATGGGACCGTCAGGTTGCGGCAAATCCACTTTACTCAATATCCTTGGATTATTGGATAATCCTACATCGGGAAAATATTTCTTGGGCAATCATGAGGTGGCTAACCTTAAAGAAAACGAACGCACGGATGTGCGCAAGGGCGAGATAGGTTTCGTGTTCCAGAGCTTCAACCTCATTGACGAACTGACTGTGGAGGAGAACATAGAGCTTCCTCTTACTTACCTCAACATTCCGAAGGATGAGCGCAAAGCTAAGGTACAGACTATCATGAAGCGCATGGCCATCAGCCATCGTGCCAAGCATTTCCCTCATCAGCTCTCTGGAGGTCAGCAGCAGCGTGTAGCCATTGCCCGTGCTGTGGTCTTCGGTCCGAAACTCATCCTCGCTGATGAGCCTACGGGTAACCTTGACTCAAAGAATGGAGCCGAAGTGATGCGTCTGCTTACCGAACTGAACCACGAAGGCACCACCATCGTCATGGTAACGCATAATGAGCATGACGCTAAGATTGCCCATCGCATCATCCGACTGTTTGATGGTAGCATAGTGGATACGGCGAACAATAAAATATAATACGGCTTTCTCAGAAGACGAATGTCATAAAGCGCTTGGTGTTGGTCTCTTTCTGCTTCAGCTCTTCCTCCATTCTTAGCATTGCCTTTTTAAAGAAGAAGCGGATGAGATGCTCGTCGGTTGCTTCTGTGCGAATCATACGGAGAGCGGAAATGTATTCCTGACGGGCTTCGGAGGGGATGATGAGAAGAGGATGACCCAAGCGTAAGAGAATATAGTTGCTGATGAGTCGTCCTGTTCTTCCGTTCCCGTCACGGAAAGGATGTAGATATTCGTAGAAGCCATGGAAGCGGGCTGCAAGTATCATAGGATGAGCAGCGGCAGAAACGATAGCCTTTTCTGTAGATTCCAATAGCTTGGGAACTCTGGCGATGAGTTCTTCGTGATCGCCAAATACCGTATCGCCTGCAGCCATGTCCGTGGTGGTGTATTCGCCCGGAATGGCTTCAGGAGAATGGTAGGAAATCGTATGGTATGTAACCCGTTTGTTGATTTCTTTCAGAAGATTCTCGTCAAGCGGATGCTTTGTGTTTTGCATCATGTACTCGAAGGCTTCGAAGTGGTCGAGCATTTCGAAAGCCTCGAAAAGCGTCTTTCCGGCAGGAATCATCCCTAATCCTTTCTCCTTCAGTTCCCGAGTATCATCTACTGAGAATGAGTTGCCCTCAATGGCGCACGAATGGGTGGAGAAGAGTACTTCGTTGTATTTCACGTACTCTTCTCTATCCATTTTATTGATAATCGAGGTTTGATATTTGCGTCTCAACTCCTCGTATTCCTTGATTTCCTTTTCGAATGCCATAAACTTCTGCTTTTGCATAGGTAAAGATACTATATTTATGGTTAAGCACCAACTTTTCTAATAAAAATTGGAAACTATCCTCGAAAAAGTGTGGCTTTCTTTGATTTTAATCCTCGAAAATTTGTCATTATGAATCTCCTAAGTCATGCGGTACTTGGGAGATTCTTACGCTTTTTTTGAGGCTTATCCTCGAAAAAGTGTTGTTTTTGTTGTTTTTTATCCTCGAAAAAGTGTTGTTCTTGTTAGTTTTTATCCTCGAAAAAGTGTATCTTTGCAGTGTAAGTTATTAAATGTTAGACTTTTATGAAAAGAAAGATATATCAACAGTTTCTAAAGTGGAAGGAAAACAAGGATAGAAAGCCCTTGATGCTACTTGGTGCAAGACAAGTTGGCAAGACTTGGATTATGCAACATTTTGGTGAACGAGAGTATCATAAGGTCGCATACGTCAACTGTGATGATGAGCCGAGAATGAAACAACTCTTTGATTTAGACTACGACATTAATCGAATATTGATGACTTTGCAGGCGATAACAGGTGTCAAGGTTACTCCTGGCGATACTTTGGTTATCTTGGATGAGATACAAGAGATCCCAAGAGGACTTCACAGTCTGAAATATTTCTGTGAAAAAGCACCTGAGTATCATGTGATGGTGGCTGGCTCTTTGCTTGGTGTAACATTGGGTAAGGGGGAGTCTTTCCCCGTGGGTAAGGTTGATATGCTTAATATATTTCCTATGGATTATGAGGAGTTTCTTGAAGCTACAGGCAATGAGGGCTGGATAGACATATTGCATTCCAAGGATTGGCCATTGATAGATATGATGATGCCCAAGATGGTGGAATTGTTGCGCCAATACTACTTTGTGGGAGGTATGCCAGGTGTAGTGAGCAACTTTGTGAGAAATGCAGACCTTCAACAAGTTCGTACTTTGCAGCGAGAGATATTGGATGCTTATGGGCGTGATATTTCCAAGCATACTTCGGAGGGTGAATCTGTAAGAATCCGTCAGTTGTTAAGCTCTCTTCCTGCTCAGTTGGCAAAGGAAAACAAGAAGTTTATATATGGCGCTATCCGTAAGGGAAGTAGGGCTAAGGACTTTGAGCTTGCCATTCAATGGCTTTTGGATGCAGGTATTATATATAAGGTAAACCGTATCAGGGAGCCAAAGATGCCACTTAAGTTTTATGAGGACTTTGATGCTTTTAAGTTATTTTTGTTGGATTGTGGGCTTTTGGCGTGTATGTCGGATGCCCCAATCGACCAGATGCTTGTAGGCGACAATGTGTTTACGGAGTTCAAGGGAATGTTCACGGAACAATATGTGATGCAGCAACTCAAGGTCATTGGCTTTACTCCTTATTATTGGAGCAATAGCAAGACTCCTTCAGAAATAGATTTTGTCATTCAGAATGATAATAGAGTTATTCCAATCGAAGTAAAAGCAGAAGAGAATGTTCGTGCTCGTTCATTATCTCAGTTTGTGAAAGACAACACAGGATTGAAGGGCCTTCGTATTTCGATGAAAGGGTATGTTGACCAAGAATGGATGGAGAACATACCTTTGGTTGGCATTGATGCTTACTTTGGATAAAGCAATTTATCGTTAAGGGATGACGATGCGGAACGTGGTGATGCCCTGCGCCTTGTCCTGACGTAGCGAAAGGCTGCCTCCGCTTACTCGCATGATTTGGCGGGATAGGGAGAGGCCGATGCCGCTTCCTTCGGGCTTAGTTGTGAAGAAAGGAATGAAGATGTGGGAGGCTATGTCATCGGGGATAAGACCGGCGTTGTTGCTAACGTCGATGATGACGGCTTCCTGCTCGTTGGTGTAGGCGCGGAGGCGGATGAAAGGTTTGGTGGTTGGGATGGATTGTAGGTCATTGAAAGCCTCTACGGCATTCTTTAGAAGATTTGTCACTACGTGCGAGATAAGGCTCTCGTCGGCATAAGCCAACAAGTCCTTTGGCGTTACCGCTATTTCCACTTCGCGATTGCAAAGCATTGCCATACGTTCGAGGAACGGCTCCACATAGAAGAGGGCGGGTTGAGGCTGGGGCACATGAGTGAAGCGGCGGTAGTTGTTGACGAAAGCCAAGAGTTCGGTTCCGGTCTTGTGGATGGTCTCCAATCCTTGCTTCAGCTTGGCTTGCTCTGTTGGTTGCGGTTCTGCTGCGTTCTGCTCCTCGTTGTTGAGTTCTTTCAGCAAAGTCTCGCTGAGCGAAGTTACCGGCGTGATGGTATTCATTATTTCATGCGTCAGCACACGAATCAGCTTAATCCATGAGTCCACCTCTTGGTTGCTAAGCTCATGGCTAACGTCGCTCAGGGCGATGATGCGCACATGCTTGCCCTTCAGCATGGATTGCGTCTCATGCTTAGCCAGATGCTCGTCCTTTAGCTTCTCCCTTACCTGATTGATGTGGGTGAGCACGTCGGCATCGAGCAATCGGAGAGCAGCCTGATTGTGTTGCAGGATGTTGTCCTGACTGTCCACCACCATTATGCCCGTGTCCACCGCATTCAGTATCTGCTCGTAATATTTCTCACGCTCCATCTGCTCCTCTCGTGTATGCTGCAGGAAAAGCTTGATGCGGTTAAGAGATTGGTGCAGAATCTTGTCCTCCTTATTCCTTTTTTCTGTGGGGAAGTTGAAGGAGAAGTCGCCATTGTCAATGGCATCAAAAAGGAATCTTACCTTCTTGATGTTGAGACGATAGTGGCGGTAGAGGCGAACATAGCCCACTACAGCCACAAGCAAAACCACTATGATGACAATCAGTTTATAGTCCATATCGCTTGATCTTATTATAAAGCGTCTGACGGGAAATGCCCAGCCTTGCTGCCACCACCGACAGATTGCCCTCGCATTCCTTGATGGTTTTCTCTATCATGCGACTCTCCATCTCGTCGAGCGTCTGCACCTCCTCCAATGGCTTCTCCCTTCTCGTCTGGTTGCCGCCGTCAATATCCTCGGCAGCAATCATTCCACCGTCGGACAATATCACGGCTTTCTCGATGGCGTGCTGCAGCTCTCGGATATTGCCATACCAAGGCAGGCTGGTGAGCTTCTTCTCTGCCTCATACGAGAAGCGAAGGTTAGTCTTGTTGTAAATGTCGCCATACTGATGAAGAAATCGGTTGGCAAGCGGCACGATGTCAGCCTTTCTCTGTCTGAGGGCTGGCAGTTCCAGGTGGATGGTGTTGATGCGATAGAGCAGATCCTCTCTGAATCCGCCGTCGTTAACCATCTGCTGCAGATTGCGGTTGGTGGCGCAGACCAGTCGGACATCCACGGGTATCTGAGTGGAACCGCCCACTCTCACGATACTTCTGCGTTGCAGGGCGGTGAGGAGCTTTGCCTGAAGGCTATACGAGAGGTTTCCGATTTCGTCCAGAAAGATGGTGCTGCCGTCTGCCAGCTCAAACTTGCCCGGCTTGTCCACCTTGGCATCCGTAAATGCGCCCTTCACATGACCGAAGAGTTCGCTCTCGAAAAGGGTTTCCGAAATGGCTCCCATGTCCACCGGCAGCATCTTCTTACTGCTACGAGCCGACAGCCGATGAATCTCATTAGCCAATACCTCCTTGCCCGTACCGTTCTCGCCCGTGATAAGGATGTTGGCATCGGTGGCTGCAACCTTCTCCACCACGTGTCGCAAATTGGTCATCACCTCGCTCTCTCCCCAGTACATCATGCCTTGCGCATTCTTTCCTCCAAGCTTGCCCGTGGCTTTGTCCGCCGCCTTGTTCTTGTCCCTTGCCTCCGTCAATGTGCTTATCATCTTCCCGTTGTCGAAAGGCTTGACGATAAAGTCGGCTGCACCTTCCTTGATGCCCGTTACGGCAAGCTGTATGTCGGCATAAGCGGTGAAGAGCACCACCTCGGTTTTCGGACTAAGGCTCTTGATTTCTCTGAGCCAGAAGAGTCCCTCGTTGCCCGAATTGATGCCACTCGAAAAGTTCATGTCGAGCAAAACCACGTCAGGACGCTCCTCTCTGAGTTTGGCAGGAATTGAGTTAGGGTTGGCTATAGTGATGATATTGGCGAATACAGGTTCGAGCAACATCCTCACCGTAGTGAGAATATTGCGGTTGTCATCAACAATAAGTATCGTTCCTTGTTTCTTTATCATGGTTTGATTTTTATATGATGATATCTTCCTCTTTAATTCTTATTTTCCAGAAGAAAAGCCATATAGAGCGGAATGATTAGTGTTTGTGGCGCTGTGCCAACATTCACATCACCCAGTTTGATTGCATTAGCCACATGATACTTATTGGGATTTGCAAGAATGGTCTTGGCGCTTTTGATATTACCGTTAGTTGCCTTAACTTCCACCAGAGTGGACTCTCCATTGTATCTTGTGACAAAATCAATCTCCAATCCCGAATCCTTACGGAAATAATAGAGTTTGCGATTCATCTTACCAAAGATATCTGCCACCAGATTTTCGAAAATAGCTCCCTTGTATCCATATAGATTGCCTTGCAGGATGTCTGCAGCAGTTCCTTGTTCAAGCATACTGACGAAAAGTCCTGTGTCTGCCATATAAACTTTGAATTGGTCTGGAATGGCATTACCGTCAAGTGGGAGTTCCGGAGATGAAAGATTGTAGCAACGGCGGACAATGCCGGCATCTTCTATCCATTGCAAGCTGCCTTGATAGTCACGACCTCTTCCGTTGGGTCGTACTATGGAGTATGCGAATTTCTTGTTTTCCTTGCTTAATTGACGTGGTATAGACTCAAAGCATTCTCTTATACGTGATTTGTCAGATTGTGGAGCATACTTCAGCATATCTACTTTGTATTCCTCAATGATGGCTTTTTGCATTCGTAGAACGTTTTGCATGTTATGAGTTTTCATAAACACGCTGACAGCCCGTGGCATTCCGCCAACTATGCAATATTGTAGCAACAGCTGGCGCATTCGTTGGTGAATGGCATCTTGCACCGGAGTACGTTCTTCCATACAGCGACTTAGATAATCGGTGGTCATTTTCTGAATGCCATTCGCCCATAGCCATTCTTCGAAATCCATTGGATACATATCTATGATGGTCTCATAACCTACCGGAATCGGAGCTTCTGCCGAAACATTGGTATGATAACCACTTACTCCCAATAGCGATCCCGTACCTATTACGTCGTATCTGCCGTCTGTCTTGAAGAATTTCAAGGCTGTGCGTGCACGAGGACATTCCTGTATTTCGTCAAAGATTATACAGGTCTTGCCCGATACGAAAGCGGCATCTGGTATCAAGGTGGAAAGTGTCATGCAGATATTGTCAATGTCCAAACCGCCATCAAAAACAGACTTGTATTCTGGATGTTGGAAAAAGTCGAGATAAACGATATGCTCATAATTATTATGAGCAAAATCGAGTACAGAGAATGTCTTTCCGCATTGGCGACATCCTTTGATGATAAGAGGCATTTTATGCTTATCACTCTTCCATTCTTTGAGGTATTCCTCGATTTTTCGTTTAAACATTTGGCTGCTAATGATTTATGATTGATTTTGCTTTTGTTTATGCACGTTTTTCAAGGGACTTTTCTTGAAGTCACGCACGTTTTCCAAGGGACTTTTCCTGAAGTCTCGCACGTTTTTCAAGGGACTTTTCCTGAAGTCACGCACGTTTTCCAAGGGACTTTTCTTGAAGTCACGCACGTTTTCCAAGGGACTTTTATTTTGCAAAGATAAAATAAAATGCTGAGAAAGCAATGATTAAAGTACGAAAAAGCTGATTGTAAAGTCAAATTGTTGTTTTCCCAGACTGACCATTTTGCATATTCTAACACGTCTTCATATCATAAAACACGTCTTAATGACCATCATGCAAATATTGTCTAAAGAGTAAAAACATGTTACAAAATAAAAATTGATTTTAGAGTTCCGGTTTGCTGTTTTTATGGTGTTTTGCTGTGCAAACAGCACCCGAGCTTACCAATAGCGCCACTTTTACACTACAATAGTGCCACTATTAGAGTGTAAAAGTGGCG
>ERZ1026901.35-NODE-35-length-111808-cov-11.624601_pt1 | contig 111808 bp, 99 predicted proteins | sample MGYA00380179_ERZ1026901 | MGnify/ENA primary metagenome ERZ1026901 (study PRJEB33269, sample SAMEA4719815) | human gut metagenome | biome: human-associated habitat; feature: organic feature; material: feces | place: Cameroon | collected 2013-10 ... | reverse complement strand
TTATTCCGGCCTGACAAGAGGAAATTTAAAATAATTTTCCGACCGCGCATTTTTTACTCTTTATGCTTATTTCAGCGTCGGTTTGTCGGTTAAATGGGCGATTTCTCGGGCGAAATTCGCCACCTGCTGCCAATCGGTATAGACAACTTCTTTGCGCGTATCCGTTTCACCGCCTGACATCTTCATAATCAGCTTGATCATAAAGCGGTCGTACCAGCGGTAACGTGGATAACGTAGCGCCCCGGCAATGACGGCACAGCGATCGGGACGCCATTGTGAACTCATCAGAAACTTCCGCGCGTAGCTGTTGGTCTGTGGAGTACGCTTCTCCGGTTTACGCGCCACCAGGTTTACGGAGTAAAAGGCGCTCGGCATCGAATTCAGCCGCGTCGCATGCTTTTTGACAAATTCCTGGAACGCAGAGTGGTAGTGACCATAGCGAATAGAAGCACCAATGACCACGCGATCGTAGTTTTCCCACTGGGGTTCTTCAATGCGATGCACATTAGCGACATCTGCCTGGATCCCCAGTTCTTTCAGTTCCGAAGCCAGGTAGGCGGCAATCTCGCGCGTTTGTCCGTCCCTTGTTGAGAAAAGAATTAATGTTTTCACGTATTACTCCATCATTCACGCCAGAAAGTCGGGGTAAAGAGCACCAGCAATGTAAAGACCTCGAGACGACCAAACAGCATATTGGCAATCAGGATCCATTTAGCCACCGGGTTCATACTGGTAAAGTTATCAGCAACCACGCCAAGCCCTGGCCCCAGGTTATTCAATGTCGCAACAACCGAGGCAAAGGCAGAAAAGTCATCCACACCCGTGGCGATAATCGCCAGCATACTGACGATAAACACCAGGGCATAAGCGGAGAAAAATCCCCAAACAGCTTCGAGGATACGTTCCGGCAGTGCGCGATTCCCCAGCTTAATGCTGTAAACGGCGTTCGGATGCACCAGTCGTTTCAGCTCACGGTTCCCCTGCTTAAACAGCAGCAGAATGCGGATCACTTTCAGGCCACCGCCCGTAGACCCGGCGCAACCGCCAATAAATGCTGAACATAAAAGCAGTACCGGCAAAAAGAGCGGCCAGCGGGCAATGCTGTCAGTCGTAAACCCGGCGGTTGTCGCCATCGACACCACCTGGAAAAACGCCTGGTTAATTGTCATCAGCGCCGAACTATAGACATTATGAAACCACAGCACGAGGGTACAAATAACCACCAGCGTAAACTGTACGCCGATAAACATGCGAAATTCCGGATCGCGCCAATAAACCTTCAGACTACGCCCACTTAACAGCGAAAAGTGCAGACCGTAGTTACAGCCGGAGATCAGCAGGAAGATAGCAATGATAGTGTTAATAGTCGGGCTGTCGAAATAACCGATACTGGCATCATGTGTCGAGAAGCCGCCAATAGCGATAGTCGCAAAGCTATGGCCGATGGCATCAAAGGCATCCATTCCGGCAAACCACAACGCCAGCGCACAGGCGACGGTCAGCAAGACATAAATCAACCACAGGGTTTTCGCCGTTTCCGCAATTCGCGGGCGCATTTTGTTATCTTTCAGCGGGCCGGGCATTTCCGCGCGATAGAGCTGCATCCCACCCACGCCGAGGATAGGCAGTATCGCAACCGCCAACACGATGATCCCCATCCCGCCAAACCATTGCAGCATCTGGCGATAAAAGAGGATTGCGTGAGGAAGTGTATCCAGTCCCACCAGCGTAGTGGCCCCCGTGGTAGTCAGACCGGAGAAAGATTCAAAAAACGCATCGGTAATCGTGAGGTTTGGGCTTTCCGAAAAGATAAAAGGGAGCGCACCGACGCTACCCAACACGGTCCAGAACAGCACCACTATCAGAAACCCTTCACGGGATTTCAGTTCGCCCTTTTCTTTACGGTTCGGCCACCACAGCATAGAACCAATGGCAAGGGCGACAAAAAAGGTCTGGGTAAAGGCGCGGCCCGCACCATCCCGGTAGATGAGTGCTACCAGCCCAGGGATAATCATGGTCCCTGAAAATAAGATGACCAGTAGTCCAACAATTCGGGTAATGGCGCGAAAATGCATCTCTGCCGCTTCCTTAGTTCTGCAAAATGAAGTGGGGATTATTCTTCAATCGCTAACAATTGCAATGAACCACGGCTAAAATCCGCCAGTTTTGCGGAAAATTCAGCCACTTTCGCCGCCGGAAGCGCCACCCGCAGCAGAACGAATGTCTGATAATCACTGTTGATAATTTTGCCGCCACACTGCCCCAGCAATGCTTCAATGCCGGTTAACTGACTATATTCACATTGCAAAGTATATTCGGTTAATGGCGTCTTGCGTTGGGTCGTTAGCTGGCGCAGTGCCTGATTCACGCCGCCGCCATACGCTTTCACTAACCCACCGGTGCCCAGCAATATGCCGCCGTAGTAGCGCACCACCACGGCGGTAATTTCCCCGACGCCGCTGCCCATAAGTTGGGCGAGCATCGGTTTACCTGCCGTTCCCGCGGGTTCCCCGTCATCAGAGAAACCCAGTTGTTGAGAATCATCCGGTGCGCCAGCTACCCACGCCACGCAATGGTGGCGGGCATCAGGGTGTTCTGCCCGCACCGATTCAACAAACGCTTTCGCCGCCTCGACGCCATCGGTATGCGCCAACAGCGTAATGAAGCGGCTTTTTTTGATCTCTTCAACAACCGTGACCGGTGCCGCAGGAATTAACCAGCTTTCCATCACGCCAGTTTCAGATCCCGGGTCATGTTTTCCACGTTGTTTTCGTGGATCACCACGTTGTCTTCGATACGAATACCGCCGAACGGTTTCAGTGCTTCAATTTTCTGCCAGTTGAAGTGTTTGCTGAACTGCCCTTCACGCCACGGTGCCAGCAGCGATTCGATGAAGTAGATACCCGGTTCGATGGTTAAGACCATGCCCGGCTGGAGAATACGGGTGCAGCGCAGGTACGGATATTTTGCCGGTGCCGCGAGGTGCGTACCGCTATCATCCTGCATAAAACCGGCCACGTCATGCACCTGCAGGCCCAGCGGATGGCCGATACCGTGCGGCATAAACGGTCCGGTAAGATCATTTTCGACCATCGCCTCTTCACTCATATCGGTGATGATTTGATGTTTACGCAGCAGTTTGGCGATACGCTGATGGAACTGGATGTGGTAATCCACATAGCTGACGCCTGCTTTCATGGTGGCGATCAGCGCCAGTTGTTCATCATTTACGTCTTTCACCAGCTGTGCATAGTCGTTGTCGCTTTTTGCCGACCAGGTACGAGTCAGGTCAGCCGCATAGCCGTTATATTCGGCCCCGGCATCCAGCAGGAAGCTGCGCATCTCTTCCGGTGCCTGATGGTCGAGTTTGGTGTAATGCAGTACCGCAGCGTGTTCGTTGAGCGCCACAATGTTGCTGTAAGGCACGTCGGTATCACGATGACCGGTCGCGGTCAGATAGGCAATGTTGATATCGAACTCGCTCATGCCAGAACGGAACGCTTCTTCTGCCGCGCGATGACCGTTGACCGCCATTTTCTGCGCTTCACGCATACAGGCCAGTTCGTACTCGGTTTTGAAGGAGCGGTAGTAATGCAGGTAGTCGATCACCCCTTTCGGGTTGATATTGCTGGCCTCAATACCCAGTTGCAGCGCACGTTCCGGCACCGGACCGATATAACCGATATTGCCGCGCGCAGCTGGCAACAGGCTACCAATGCCATCGGCTTTCGGCAACGCAATTACTTCCACGTCCTCAGTCCAGAAGGAGGTCGGCAGTGGTTCAACGTTGTGCCAGTAATCAACCGGCAGATAAAACCACAGTTTCGGCTTGTTCACGCCATCTACCAGCAACCAGCAGTTTGGCACCTGGGTTACCGGCACCCACGCTTTGAATTGCGGGTTCACTTTAAAAGGATAGGGATGATCGTCGAGAAAAACGTTGAACAGTTCGCCGGAGTGAATAAGTAACGCATCCAGCTTGAAGCGCGCCAGCGCATCGCGAGTCCGTTCCTGTAAGGTAGCTATATGATTTTTATAGAGCGAGGCCAGTGATTCCATTTTTTACCCTTCTGTTTTTTGACCTTAAGTCTCCGCATCTTAGCACAACGTTAATACAGAGCGTGATTTCTGCCGAGCGTGATCAGATTGGCATTTCTTTAATCTTTTATTTGCATATTTTTAACACAAAATACACACTTCGTCTCATCTGGTACGACCAGATCACCTTGCGGATTCAGGAGACTGACATGCTTTACAAAGGCGACACCCTGTACCTTGACTGGCTGGAAGATGGCATTGCCGAACTGGTATTTGATGCCCCAGGTTCAGTTAATAAACTCGACACTGCGACCGTCGCCAGCCTCGGCGAGGCCATCGGCGTGCTGGAACAGCAATCAGATTTAAAAGGGCTGCTGCTGCGTTCGAATAAAGCAGCCTTTATCGTCGGTGCTGATATCACCGAATTCTTGTCCCTGTTCCTCGTTCCTGAAGAACAGTTAAGCCAGTGGCTGCATTTTGCCAATAGCGTGTTTAATCGCCTGGAAGATCTGCCGGTGCCGACCATTGCTGCCGTCAACGGCTATGCGCTGGGCGGTGGCTGCGAATGTGTGCTGGCGACCGATTATCGTCTGGCGACGCCAGATCTGCGCATCGGTCTGCCGGAAACCAAACTGGGCATCATGCCGGGCTTTGGCGGTTCTGTACGTATGCCACGTATGCTCGGTGCTGATAGTGCGCTGGAAATCATTGCTGCCGGTAAAGATGTCGGCGCGGATCAGGCGCTGAAAATCGGTCTGGTGGATGGCGTAGTCAAAGCAGAAAAACTGGTTGAAGGCGCGAAGGCGATTTTACGTCAGGCCATTAACGGCGACCTCGACTGGAAAGCGAAACGTCAGCCGAAGCTGGAACCGCTAAAACTGAGCAAGATTGAAGCCACCATGAGCTTCACCATCGCTAAAGGAATGGTCGCACAAACAGCAGGGAAACATTACCCCGCGCCCATCACCGCAGTAAAAACCATTGAAGCGGCTGCCCGTTTTGGTCGTGAAGAAGCATTAAATCTGGAAAACAAAAGTTTTGTCCCGCTGGCGCATACCAACGAAGCTCGCGCACTGGTCGGCATTTTCCTTAACGATCAATATGTAAAAGGCAAAGCGAAGAAACTCACCAAAGACGTTGAAACCCCAAAACAGGCCGCTGTGCTGGGCGCAGGCATTATGGGCGGCGGCATTGCTTACCAGTCTGCGTGGAAAGGCGTGCCGGTTGTCATGAAAGATATCAATGACAAGTCGTTAACCCTCGGTATGACTGAAGCCGCAAAACTGCTGAACAAGCAGCTTGAGCGCGGCAAGATCGACGGTCTGAAACTGGCTGGCGTGATCTCCACGATTCATCCAACGCTCGACTACGCCGGGTTTGACCGCGTGGATGTTGTGGTAGAAGCGGTTGTCGAAAACCCGAAAGTGAAAAAAGCCGTACTGGCAGAAACCGAGCAGAAAGTACGCCCGGATACCGTGCTGGCGTCTAACACTTCAACCATTCCTATCAGCGAACTGGCCAACGCGCTGGAACGTCCGGAAAACTTCTGCGGGATGCACTTCTTTAACCCGGTCCACCGGATGCCGTTGGTAGAAATAATTCGCGGCGAGAAAAGCTCCGACGAAACCATCGCGAAAGTCGTCGCCTGGGCGAGCAAGATGGGCAAAACGCCGATTGTGGTTAACGACTGCCCCGGCTTCTTTGTTAACCGCGTGCTGTTCCCCTATTTCGCCGGTTTCAGCCAGCTGCTGCGCGACGGCGCGGATTTTCGCAAGATCGACAAAGTGATGGAAAAACAGTTCGGCTGGCCGATGGGTCCGGCATACTTGCTGGATGTCGTGGGCATTGATACCGCGCATCACGCCCAGGCAGTGATGGCAGCAGGTTTCCCGCAGCGGATGCAGAAAGATTATCGCGATGCCATCGACGCACTGTTTGATGCCAACCGTTTTGGTCAGAAGAACGGCCTTGGTTTCTGGCGTTATAAAGAAGACAGCAAAGGTAAGCCGAAGAAAGAAGAAGATGCCGCCGTTGACGACCTGCTGGCAGAAGTCAGCCAGCCGAAGCGCGATTTCAGCGAAGAAGAGATTATCGCCCGCATGATGATCCCGATGGTCAACGAAGTGGTGCGTTGTCTGGAGGAAGGCATTATCGCCACTCCGGCAGAAGCCGATATGGCACTGGTCTACGGCCTGGGCTTCCCTCCGTTCCACGGCGGCGCGTTCCGCTGGCTGGACACCCTCGGTAGCGCAAAATACCTCGATATGGCACAACAATATCAGCACCTCGGCCCGCTGTATGAAGTGCCGGAAGGTCTGCGTAATAAAGCGCGTCATAACGAACCGTACTATCCCCTGGTTGAGCCAGCCCGTCCGGTTGGCGACCTGAAAACGGCTTAAGGAGTCACAATGGAACAGGTTGTCATTGTCGATGCAATTCGTACCCCGATGGGCCGTTCGAAGGGCGGTGCTTTTCGTAACGTGCGTGCGGAAGATCTCTCCGCTCATTTAATGCGTAGCCTGCTGGCGCGTAACCCGGCGCTGGAAGCAGCGGCCCTCGATGATATTTACTGGGGTTGTGTGCAGCAGACGCTGGAGCAGGGTTTTAATATCGCTCGTAACGCGGCGCTGTTGGCAGAAGTGCCGCATTCTGTCCCGGCGGTGACCGTCAATCGCTTGTGCGGTTCATCCATGCAGGCACTGCATGACGCAGCACGGATGATTATGACTGGCGATGCACAGGCATGTCTGGTCGGTGGCGTGGAGCATATGGGCCATGTGCCGATGAGTCACGGCGTCGATTTTCACCCCGGCCTGAGCCGCAATGTCGCCAAAGCGGCGGGCATGATGGGCTTAACGGCAGAAATGCTGGCGCGTATGCACGGTATCAGCCGTGAAATGCAGGATGCCTTTGCCGCGCGATCACACGCCCGCGCCTGGGCCGCCACGCAGTCGGGCGCATTTAAAAATGAAATCATCCCGACCGGTGGTCACGATGCCGACGGCGTCCTGAAGCAGTTTAATTACGACGAAGTGATTCGGCCGGAAACCACCGTGGAAGCCCTCGCCACGCTGCGTCCGGCGTTCGATCCAGTCAGCGGCACGGTAACGGCGGGTACGTCTTCCGCTCTCTCCGATGGCGCTGCAGCCATGCTGGTGATGAGTGAAAGCCGCGCTCGTGAATTAGGTCTTAAGCCACGCGCCCGCGTACGTTCGATGGCGGTCGTTGGTTGTGACCCGTCGATTATGGGTTACGGCCCGGTTCCAGCCTCGAAGCTGGCGCTGAAAAAAGCGGGGCTTTCTGCCAGCGATATCGGCGTGTTTGAAATGAATGAAGCTTTTGCCGCACAGATCCTGCCATGTATTAAAGATCTGGGGCTAATGGAGCAGATTGACGAGAAGATCAACCTCAACGGTGGCGCGATCGCGCTGGGTCATCCGCTGGGTTGTTCCGGTGCGCGTATCAGCACCACGCTGCTGAATCTGATGGAACGCAAAGACGTTCAGTTTGGTCTGGCGACGATGTGTATCGGTCTGGGTCAGGGTATTGCAACGGTGTTTGAGCGGGTTTAACCACTTGCCGGATGCGGCGTAAACGCCTTATCCGGTCTACCGATCCTGCGCCCATGTGGGCCTGATAAGACGCGCAAGCGTCGCATCAGGCATCGTGTGCCGAATGCCGGATGCGACATAGATCTAAATGCCACTGTATAAAGTTTTAGTTGCCGTTCTTCCCGCCTGTCAGGGGCGGGTTTTTTATATCTCAGATAAATGCAAACGCATCGCCAAACAGGCGATCTTCCCGCGCATTACGCTCACTGCAAAACAGGTCACGGGCAATTTTCGCCATCTCAAAACGTCCGGCAATATAGATATCATGCTCTGCCAGCGTGCCGTGATCCTGCAATACCGCCGTTAACACGGTGCCAGTACGCCCACGCCAACCCGCTTCCGGTTGTTCAACCACCGGCACCACTTGCAGACCAGGATGCTTCAGCGAAAGCGCCTCAAGCTCGGAGAGATCATAAAGATGCTGCTCTTCACGCCCGCCCCAGTAAATGGTGATATCACGGTTTGGGTTACGCGCCAGCGCCGTCAGCAAAATCGAGCGCGCATAAGAGAACCCGGTGCCACCCGCAATCAAAATCATCGGACGTTCTTCATCATCGCGCAGCCACGCTTCTCCGTGGGGAATATCGACCACGATTTGATGATCTTTGAGAATACGGTCCATAACGGCTTTCGCGTAAAGGTTAATTTCAGAAGCGCCAATATGCAGCTCGATGAAACCTTTTTCATCCGGCGTCGAGGCCATTGAAAACGGACGTTTGTCGCGCTCATCCATCACTACCATCAAATACTGACCAGCACGAAAAGAAAAGGCCGCGTCTGGTACGATTCGGACACGGTATACGGTATCCGTGATAGCTTCTACCGAGGTCACTTTACAGCTTAAGGTTGTCATGCGCTTTCTCTGTCGGATCGATAAATAGGGCAAAACAAACGCGCATCAGGCGCTTTTACCGTTGTTAAAGATGGCCAGTTCATCCCAGATGGCGTCAATATGCGCGACAACATCCGGATCTTTTTTGATGGGACGTCCCCATTCACGCTGGGTTTCCCCTGGCCATTTATTCGTGGCATCCAGCCCCATTTTTGAACCCAGCCCGGACACAGGCGAGGCAAAATCCAGATAATCAATAGGCGTATTTTCTACCAGAACAGTATCCCGCGCCGGGTCCATACGGGTGGTAATCGCCCAAATCACATCGTTCCAGTCGCGTGCGTTGACGTCATCATCGCAAACGATCACAAATTTAGTGTACATAAACTGGCGTAAGAACGACCAGACGCCCATCATGACGCGCTTCGCGTGTCCGGCGTACTGTTTTTTGATCGTCACTACCGCCAGGCGATAAGAGCAGCCTTCCGGCGGCAGGTAAAAATCGACAATTTCCGGGAACTGTTTTTGCAGAATCGGCACAAACACTTCGTTCAGTGCGACACCCAGCACCGCAGGTTCATCCGGCGGACGCCCGGTATAGGTGGAATGATAAATCGCATCTTCACGCTGGGTAATATGCGTCACAGTAAATACCGGGAAACTATCGACTTCGTTATAGTAACCGGTGTGGTCGCCATACGGCCCTTCCGGCGCCGTTTCACCTTGTTCGATATACCCTTCCAGCACAATCTCCGCACTGGCGGGCACTTCAAGGTCATTGGAGATACACTTCACCACTTCGGTCTTGGTGCCGCGCAGCAATCCGGCAAACGCATATTCTGAAAGTGTATCCGGAACGGGCGTTACCGCACCGAGAATCGTGGCGGGATCAGCACCCAGCGCCACAGAAACCGGGAAACGTTCGCCCGGATGCGCCGCGCACCACTCCTGATAATCCAGCGCGCCGCCGCGATGCGACAGCCAACGCATAATCAGTTTGTTTTTACCAATCAGCTGCTGGCGATAAATACCCAGATTCTGCCGTTCTTTATTCGGGCCGCGCGTTACGGTCAGCCCCCAGGTAATCAGCGGCGCGGCATCTTCCGGCCAGCAGGTCATAATGGGAATGCGGTTAAGATCGACGTCATCGCCAGAGACGATTTTTTGTTGGCAGGGCGCACCACGCAGTCGCTTTGTCGGCATGTTCAATACTTGTTTAAACTGCGGCAGTTTATCAAACAGGTCGCGGAAACCTTTTGGCGGCTCCGGCTCTTTCAGAAAAGCCAATAATTTACCCACTTCACGCAGCGCCGAAACATCTTCCTGCCCCATGCCCATCGCCACGCGCTTCGGCGTACCGAACAGGTTGCAAAGCACCGGCATTGAGTACCCTTTAGGGTTTTCGAATAACAGCGCAGGCCCACCGGCACGCAAAGTGCGGTCAGCAATTTCAGTGATTTCCAGATGCGGATCCACCGGGAGCGTGATACGTTTTAGCTCACCCTGCTGTTCAAGCAGCGTCAGGAAGTCGCGTAAATCGTTATATTTCATGGCATCCATTGTAGCCTCTTAATCTGCGCCCATTATACGGCGTTCATCTTTGCGATGCTGTAAATTTGTTAAATTAGCGTGAACTCTGACGGTATAACGCAAACCGGGGAATATAATTAACTTAGCGTAAAGCTTTTGCTATCCTTGCGCCCCGATTAAACGGATAAGAGTCATTATGCAATCCTGGTATTTACTGTACTGCAAGCGCGGGCAACTTCAACGTGCCCAGGAACACCTCGAAAGACAGGCGGTGAATTGCCTGGCACCGATGATCACCCTGGAAAAAATCGTGCGTGGCAAACGTACTGCAGTCAGTGAGCCATTGTTCCCCAACTACCTGTTTGTCGAATTTGATCCAGAAGTCATTCATACCACGACAATCAACGCGACCCGTGGTGTCAGCCACTTTGTGCGCTTTGGCGCATCGCCGGCGATAGTCCCATCAGCGGTAATCCATCAACTGTCGGTATATAAACCGAAAGACATTGTCGATCCGGCAACCCCTTATCCGGGTGATAAGGTGATTATTACCGAAGGCGCGTTCGAAGGTTTTCAGGCCATTTTCACCGAACCCGACGGTGAGGCTCGCTCCATGCTATTGCTTAATCTTATTAATAAAGAGATTAAGCACAGTGTGAAGAACACCGAGTTCCGCAAACTCTAAAACGCAATCCCAAACAGTGTTTTAACATTGGCATCCGTGGTGGCAGCCAGCCATGCGGCATCTTCTCCACGCCAGTGCGCAATACGTTGCAAAATATGGGGCAGATGGGCTGGCTCGTTGCGCCGGGATGATGGCTTCGGCGTGAGATCGCGCGGGAGCAAATACGGCGCATCAGTTTCGATCAGCAATTTCTCCGCCGGAATCAACGGCAACAATTCCCGCAGCTCCAGCCCGCGTCGTTCATCGCAAACCCAACCAGTAATGCCGATATAAATTCCACACGCCACGCACGCCTGCATCTCTTCGCGTGTGCCGGTAAAGCAATGAAGAACCGCACCAGGCAGTGTATCCAGCCACGGCTCCAGCAATGTCATAAACCGCTCGTGGGCATCGCGACAGTGCATAAATACCGGCATGTTTAATTCTGCGGCAATGCGTAGCTGGGCAACAAAAGCACGTTCCTGCTCTTCTGGGGTAGAAAAGTTGCGGTTAAAGTCGAGGCCACACTCACCAATCGCCACCACTTCTGGCTGCGAGGCCAGTTCAATGATCGCTTCTTCGGTCGCTGCTTGCCACTGGCTGCTGTCATGAGGATGCACGCCCGCCGTTGACCAACAGGATGAATACTGACGCGCCAGTTTTTGTGCCTGCTGGCTTTCGTGCAGGTTAGTGCCAGTGATGAGCAGCCCATCAACTCCTGCGTCAAAAGCGCGTGCTACAACATCATCACGGTCTTTCGCAAATTGCGAACTGGTCAAATTAACGCCGATATCAAACATCCTGTACTCCATATGACAACCGCCCTGACGGGCGGTTGAATTTATTCTTCAGTTTTTTCGCTTTCTGCTTCAGCGTCGTTTTCCTCTTCCCGGTTTCGACCCTTACCAACGTAAAAGCGTGAGAAGAAGACACCGATTTCAAACAGGCAGTACATCGGGATCGCCAGCAGCGTTTGCGAGAAGACATCCGGCGGCGTCAGCAGCATCCCGACAACAAATGCGCCAACCAGCACATACGGACGTTTTTTGCGTAAGTCTTCTGGCGAGGTAATTCCCATCCAGCACAGCAACACAATTGCCACCGGCACTTCAAAGGAGACACCAAACGCCATAAACAGCGCCATAACGAAGCTTAAATAGCTGGCGATGTCGGTGGATACCTGTACCCCTTCCGGCGCGGTATTGGCAAGGAAGCCAAATGCCAGAGGAAAGACCACAAAGTAGGCGAACGCCATGCCGATATAAAACAGCAGAGAGCTGGAAACCAGCAGCGGCACCACCAGGCGACGTTCGTGCTTATACAATGCTGGGGCGATAAACGCCCACACCTGATAGAGAATCACCGGCGCTGATAGAATCAGCGACACCATAAAGGTTAGCTTGATCGGCGTAAAGAACGGCGAGGCCACGTCAGTGGCGATCATCGTTGAGCCTTGCGGTAACTGCTTGATCAATGGCGCGGATACCAGGTGATAGATGTCATTGGCGAAATAGACCAGACACAGGAATATCACGATCACCGCGATAATGCAGTTCAGCAGACGCTTACGCAGCTCAATCAGATGCGTGATAAGCGGTTGAGTATCTTCTACAGACATGTTTACGGTTTATCACTCGACGAAGGGGAAGGTGCAGCGGTTTTCGGTTCAGCGTCCGCAGCAGGTTTTACCACCGGCTCTGGCGTGGTTTCTGGCTTCTGTTCTGGCGAACTGGCCTGCGTTTGTGCAGCGGCAGGCGTTACGCCTTCATGCGCAGCTTCATTATCTTTCACCACCGGATTATGGATGGTGTGCGCTTCATCGCTCGCCTTTTCAGGATCGTTTGCAACGTAGGAACGCTTCATCGACTCCGCGGCCTGGCGTAGTTCATCCATCGACGCTTTCAGTTCGGGCGTCAGGTTAGTGAGGCTCGCCTTTTCAACCTTTTTCAGGCTGTCCTGAAACTCCTGGAGTTTTAACTCCTGGGTCAGTTCGTTCTGCACCGTTGTCGCCAGTGAACGCAACGCGCGAATCCAGCCCGCTACCGTTTTTACCGCCACAGGCAGTCGTTGCGGCCCCAGAACGACGAGGCCGATGATGAACACCAATAGCAGTTCGCTAAAACCGATATCAAACACGGATTACACCTGCTCTTTATCGTGGCGCTTTGCGTCTTCTGTTTTAGCCTGTTCCTGATTCGTATCCGCCTGCTTATCGGCGATAGTTTTCGCAGTAAAATCAGCATCCTGACTGGTTTTATCCTGCTTTGGTTCATCATCGCTCATTGCTTTTTTAAAGCCTTTGATCGACGCACCAAGATCGGAACCGATGGAGCCGAGCTTTTTGGTGCCAAAAAGCAGTACAACGATGACGGCAATAATCAATAACTGCCAAATACTGATACCACCCATACATGTTCCTCTGTGGTAGATGATGATTAAACAAGGCCGCATTATACGTTACACGGCCCGCCTTGAGCGATGAAAAAATCAGCGTGTTTTGCGCCAACCGACAAACCAGGCGATCAGACCACCTGCCATTAACCAGCCGGGCATCAACCCCCATTCAGGACGGCTGACCAACAAGAATGTGCCACTTAATACTAACGTAGCGCCAATTCCGAGAAAATAACGCGATTGTCCCTGACGTACATGATTTGACTGAAGCTCGCGGGCAATCTTATCAACACTGTGCTGTAAATACTTGCCCTGGCGCAAACTGTCGTAAACCAATTCAGGCAGTTCTGGCATTTTTTCGACCCAGAACGGCGCTTTTTCTTTAAATGCTCTCACCAGCGCAGGAATACCGACCTGATCTTTAATCCACGACTCCAGGAAAGGCTTCGCCGTTTTCCATAAATCGAGCTGCGGATAAAGCTGGCGTCCTACCCCTTCGACGTAGAGCAGGGTTTTCTGGAGTAACACCAGTTGCGGCTGCACTTCCATATTGAAGCGACGCGCCGTATTAAACAGATTTAACAGTACATGTCCAAACGAAATTTCGGCCAGCGGTTTCTCAAAGATAGGTTCACAGACCGTACGAATGGCAAATTCGAACTCTTCAACATTGGTATCTGGCGGCACCCAGCCTGAATCGACGTGTAGCTCTGCCACTTTGCGATAATCGCGATTAAAGAAGGCGATAAAGTTTTCCGCCAGATAGCGTTTATCTTCTTTGTTTAGCGAGCCAACAATCCCGCAATCAATGCCGATATATTTCGGGTTTTCTGGGTGTTCATAGCTTACAAAGATGTTGCCAGGGTGCATATCGGCATGGAAAAAGCTGTCACGAAAGACCTGAGTGAAGAACACCTGCACGCCGCGTTCTGCCAGCAATTTCATGTTAGTGCCGTTTTTCTCCAGCGCTGCGACATCTGAAACCGGAATGCCGTAAATGCGCTCCATCACCATCATCCCTTCACTACAATAGTCAGGGTAAACTTCCGGGATGTAGAGCATCGGGCTGTCTTCAAAATTGCGCCGAAGCTGAATGGCGTTGGCGGATTCCCGCAGCAAATTCAGTTCATCAATCAATGTCTTTTCGTACTCGTGCACCACTTCGGTTGGGCGCAGACGGCGACCATCCGGCAGCAAACGCGGCACCCAGCGAGCCAGACGGTAGATAAGTTTCAGATCCGCTTTAATGACCGGCAAAATATCCGGGCGGATGACTTTAATCACCACCTCTTTACCATTCGATTTCAATCGCGCGGTATGAACCTGGGCGATAGAAGCCGACGCCAGCGGCTTGATTTCAAAATCGTCAAACCACGCTTCTACCGGCAAACCGCCCATTGCAGCTTCAATCTGTTGCTTTGCCAGCTTGCCATCAAACGGAGCAACTTTGTCCTGCAATAACGCCAGCTGATCGGCAATATGCGGAGGAAAAAGGTCGCGGCGGGTAGACAGCATCTGCCCGAACTTGATCCACACTGGCCCCAGTTCTTGCAGAGCCAGTCGTAGTCGCTCACCTAAAGGTTTGTCTTTATGCCGATTTGGCATCCAGAATAATGAGTATCGCCATAGTCGTAACGGCAGGGTGATACGCATTTTAGGGATCAGTTCATCAAGTCCGTAGCTTAAAAAAGTGCGAATGATGAAATATAGGCGCCGTACTTCACCTGGCGTCATTTAGCCTCCAGTTTTTCCAGCCGTTTGGTCAGGGCATCAACAGCACGCTCGACGGCAGCCGTCTCTTCCGCAAACCAGGCCACTTCAAGTGGACCAGGTGCCATACGCCACTCTTCAGTAATGGCTTCCGCCACATAACGTTGCTGGCGTTTAATACCGTGATGCAGGAGCTTTGCGCCTCCACGCAGGGCTTTGCTGATACCTTCAGCGGCGATATCACCGGTATAAGGGGCCAGCAGTTCCGCAGGGTCGAACTCTGCCAGATCTGCCAGCGCAACGAAGTTTTGCACCACCTGAATATCGCCCTGTACTTCCAGCTCACCGCTGCGAATTAACGCAGCAAGCTGCTGGCGATCGCGAAGTTTCGGCAACACGCTGGCGTAGGCGATAACGGTGCAGTCAGCATCTCCTGCCCATTCGCCCAGCACATCGACCTGGCGTTCGCTGAACACCAGAATCAATGACGTCGAAAAGCCTTTTACCTCCACGCGCAAAACTTTACCCAGCAGACGCGAGCGGGCCGTTTTCAGCGCGGGTGAACGATACAGGAAGGTGTTGAGCAGACTTTCAATTCCTGCCGTCACTAAAGGTTTAAAAGGCATTTCCGGTCTCCTGTCAGAACTTATAACCACGATGCAGCGCCACAACCCCTGCCGTCAGGTTGTAATAGTCGACACTTTCGAATCCAGCATCCTGCATCATAGCTTTCAGGGTGTCCTGATCGGGATGCATGCGGATAGATTCAGCAAGATAACGGTAGCTGTCAGCGTCGTTCGCGACCAGTGAGCCAATACGCGGCAGCACATGGAAGGAGTAAGCGTCATAGGCCTTACTTAACGGCTCGATAATCGGCTTCGAGAACTCAAGCACCAGCAGTCGGCCGCCAGGTTTCAGAACGCGATACATTGAACGCAGAGCTTTATCTTTGTCAGTGACGTTACGCAGACCAAACGAAATGGTGATGCAATCAAAGGTGTTATCCGGGAACGGCAGCGCCTCAGCGTTCGCCTGAACATACTCAACGTTGCCAATCACACCAATATTACGCAGCTTCTCGCGGCCCATTTTGAGCATGGATTCATTGATATCAGCAAGGACCACTTTGCCAGTTTCACCCACCAGGCGGGAGAATTTCGCTGTCAGGTCGCCAGTACCGCCTGCCAGATCCAGCACGGTCTGCCCACGGCGTACGCCGCTGCAATCAATCGTGAAGCGTTTCCACAAACGATGTATGCCAAAAGACATCAAATCATTCATGACATCGTATTTCGATGCCACGGAATGGAAAACGTGAGCGACCATATCCGCTTTTTGTTCCTTCGCGACGGTCTGAAAACCAAAGTGCGTCGTTTCTTGTGACTTATCCACCATCTCAATGCCTGCTCATCAAAAAATTGTTCCAGAAGTGTAACAGATTGGGCGTCGATGCCCTAGATTTCTACCCGGCTTAACTACCCCCAATGGGCTAGCGCGACTGCTGATTATATTCATCATCGCGTTGATAAGCTTCATCATTCGGCTGCTCCGGAACCGACCGCAGTCGATACTCTTCATCCTGGCTCACCGCTTGTTCAGCCAAATCCGGATTAATCTCGCGTTTAATTTCTACCCCTAAACCGCGAAACGCTTCTGCTTGCGCCAGCACATTTCCGCGACCTGAAGAGAGTTTTTTCATTGCCTGACGATAGTTGTCCTGTGCTTTGTCCAGACTTTGACCAATCGCGGACATATCATCGACAAACAAGCGCATTTTGTCGTACAACTTGCTGGCGCGATCGGCTATTTTCTGGGCGTTACGACTTTGATGCTCATAGCGCCAGAGGTTGGCGATAGTGCGCAGCGCCACCAGCAGCGTGGTCGGGCTAACCAGCATGATATTGTTTTTCAACGCTTCGGTGATCAGCTCCGGCTGGCGGTCAAGCGCCAGTAAAAAAGCGGGTTCAACGGGAATAAACATCAGCACGTAATCCAGGGTTCGCAGCCCCGGCAGCTGTTGATAATCTTTGCGTCCCAGCAAACGGATATGGTTACGCACCGACGCGATATGTTCCTGTAGCGCGCTTTCGCGGGTGTAGTCGTCTTCTGCGTTGAAATAGCGTTCATAGGCGACCAGCGTCATTTTTGCGTCGATCACCACATCTTTGCCCTGCGGCAGCCGCACGATGACATCCGGCTGCATCCGCGAGCGGGCGTCATTTTCGATGCTGACCTGGGTTTCATATTCATACCCTTCACGCAGACCGGAAGCCTCCAGCACACGCGTCAATACTACCTCGCCCCAGTTGCCCTGGGTTTTATTGTCGCCTTTCAGCGCACGCGTCAGGTTGATCGCTTCCTGGGCCATTTGCGCGTTGAGCTGCTGGAGATTGCGTATTTCGTGAGTCAGGGTATGGCGTTCTTGTGCTTCTTTACCGAAACTGTCCTGAACCTGACGACGAAAACCGTCCAGTTGTTCACGTAGTGGCGACAACAGGCTGTTCAGACTCTGACGGTTTTGCTCATCAACCCGGCGATTGCTGTGCTCGAAAATACGGTTGGCGAGGTTTTCAAACTGCTCACTGAGGCGCTGTTCGCTGTTGATCATTTGGCGAATTTTATCGTCAGCATGTTGCTGTACGGCCTCCATTCGCGTGGTGACCTCACGCAGATCCGCCTCCAGCGAGGTGTTAATGCTTTGCAGACTGCGCACTTCATTATTGAGTAACTCGCACTCAGCACGCCAATGTTCGCTTTGGGTAATTTGTTGTTTTGCCGCACTTAACTCCGCGACCATCTCTTCACGTTCAGCGAATTGCTCGGCTTTTTGCTGCGCATGCTGATAACTGGCAATCAGCCAGCCAATCGCCACGCTCACCAACGCAATAACTGCGTAAACCATGATTGAGATATCCACAACGCCTCCAGCCTCATTACTTACCCGCACAAAATAGAATTGTGCTGTACAAACGTCCAGTTTGAAAGAAGTTTCCTGCGAGGCGCTACGCAAAACGATCCTTAATTTTTATTATTTTATCCCACAATATGAGACGTAGTTTATATTGTGGGATATATCACCTTTTCCCCACGTCATTATGTGGAACACTTCAGCAATATCATCAGGAGAAACGTATGGCAGATACCTCTTCAACCACCGCTGGCGCACAAACGTTATTACGCGGGCTGGCGGTTCTTAATGCTGTTTATAACGGCTGCCATGACCTGAAAAGTATCGGCGAGTTCACCGGCACGACCCGGAGCACAACCCATCGTTTAGTCACCGTTCTGGTGGAACAACGCTACCTGCGCCACGTCCCAACGCAGGGCTACCAACTGGGCGCCAAACTGATCGAATTCGGTGCCAGAGCACTGGAAAGCACCTCGCTGTACGAAGTTGCGCTGCCCGTTTTGCAGCGTCTGGCCCGTTACACCCTGGACACCGTGCATCTGGGGATCGTTGAAGGCGGCGAAGTGCTGTATCTGGAGAAGATCAACAGTCAGCGTGGGCTGGAAATGCGCTCACGCCCAGGCCATCGCATGCCACTGGCAATCACCGGCATCGGCAAGGCATTGATCCTCAACCGAACAGAAGAAGAGTGGCGCACGCTGTTTAAGACCTGTGGTGATGAAACAAAACTGGGCACATTTATTCAGAACATGCGTCGTTATGCCGCCAGTGGTTTTGCTTTTGATCTGGAAGAGAACGAGCCGACTATCCGTTGCGTTGCAGCGCCGGTTTACAACGCCCGGGATGAAATTGTGGCGGCTATTTCTGTCGCCAGTACCACTACGTATATGTCACTGGCGCGTCTGGAAGAACTGGCACCTTACGTCAAATCCTGTGCAGAAGAGATATCCGCTGAACTGGGCTGGGGTAAGCACGTCCACAAAAATAAATAAACCATGACTAAAGGAAACGGCTAATGTCGGGAAACACCTCATTTATTGCCCTGGACTGGGGAACGTCATCGCTTCGGGCATGGCGTTTTGGCGACTCACCCAATCCACAAGAAAAACGTGAATTCCCGTGGGGGATCATGAAATTACCCTCCCAGGCAGCAACACGTGAGGACGCTTTCCACGATACGTTTTTACGTGTCTGCGGCGACTGGCTGGCACAATCCCAATGCCCGGTTCTGGCTTGCGGCATGATCGGCAGTGCGCAAGGGTGGCAACCCGCAGCTTATTTACCTTGCCCGGTCACTCTCGAGGGTCTGGCAAAGCAGTTGACGCCTGTTATCTACCAGCAGCAGACAATGCTGCACATCATTCCCGGCGTGATTAAAGAAGGTGAAATGCCCGAAGTGATGCGTGGCGAAGAGACACAAATCTTCGGTGCTATCTCGATGGAACCGGCCCTGCAAAACGCGATCCGCCAGGGTATGCCTGTGCTGATTGGCTTACCTGGCACACATGCGAAATGGGCGGTAGTTGAAAACAACACCATTACCGATTTCCGAACCTTTATGACAGGCGAGTTATTTGATGTTTTATCCCGCCATTCGATTCTCGGTGCCACCATGCGTTCGGGAGATGAACCGCACTGGGATGCCTTCACCCATGGGCTGAAATCAGCACAAGAGCATCATCAGACCGGATTATTATCGACGCTGTTTTCGACCCGTTCGCGCCTGCTGACCAGTAATCTTACGCCGTCCTCGCAGGGGGATTACCTTTCAGGATTACTGATAGGCCATGAATTATGCGGTCTGGCATCCAGTTTGCTACGTGATTTACCCGCCACAACACCGATCGCCTTAATCGGTAGCGCCACTCTGAACAGCCGCTATTCACAAGCATTCAGCCACGTTTTTCCCGACAGACAGCTACACGCCATTCCTAATGCCACTGAACAGGGGTTATGGCGAATCGCCCACGCTGCCGGGCTACTCTCCACCAACGCCAGGGAATGTACTCATGCCATTTAATACGCTTTTGCAAAAAACCGGGTTAGTCGCCATTTTACGCGGCGTGAAACCGGATGAGATTGTCGCCATCGGTGAAAAGCTGTATGCCGCTGGATTTCGCCTGATTGAGATTCCCATGAACTCGCCGGAGCCGTTGCAAAGTATCAGTTTACTGCGCGACGCCCTGCCTAAGGACTGCCTGGTCGGAGCCGGAACTGTGCTTTCGGTGGAGCAAGTCGTCGCGGTTAAAGAGGCTGGAGGCCAGATTATCGTAATGCCGCATTGCGATACTGCGGTGATCCGTCGTGCCCGTGCGCTGGGTATGTATTGTGCGCCTGGCGTCGCTACGCCCACCGAAGCTTTTGCTGCCATTGAACATGGCGCCAATGCCATCAAGCTGTTCCCGGCTGAACAAATTACGCCTGAAGTCACCAAAGCCTGGCGTGCGGTTATTCCACAATCCGTTCCGATGTTACCGGTTGGCGGTATCACTCCAGACACAATGGCGCGTTATCTGAGCCACGGCGCAAACGGCTTTGGCCTCGGTTCTGCGCTATATCGCCCCGGCATGACGCCAGAGCAAGTCTATGAAAATGCAGTACTGTTTATGAACGCATGGAACAATTTAAATAGCAAATAACTGATAAATAAGGATATAAAAGCAATGATAAAACATCTTACCTTACCGAAAAAAATGGCTGCAATGGTACTTCTTGCCGGCGCTGCCCTCAGCACTGCGCCTGTGCAGGCGGCCTCCTGGCCAACCAAACAGATCGAGTTAGTCGTACCCTACGCGGCCGGAGGCGGTACGGATCTGGTTGCCCGTGCCTTTGCTGATGCCGCCAAAAACCATTTGCCCGTCAGCATCGGGGTTATCAATAAACCTGGCGGTGGCGGCGCTATCGGCCTGAGTGAAATCGCCGCTGCCCGCCCTAACGGTTACAAAATGGGTTTAGGCACGGTTGAACTGACCACCCTTCCCAGTCTCGGAATGGTGCGTTTTAAAACCAGCGACTTTAAACCCATTGCCCGTCTGAATGCGGATCCGGCTGCTATCACCGTCCGTGCCGATGCACCGTGGAATAGCTATGAAGAATTTATGACTTACGCCAAAGCGAATCCCGGAAAAGTACGCATTGGTAACTCAGGCACCGGAGCAATCTGGCATCTGGCGGCAGCTGCACTGGAAGACAAAACGGGCGTGAAGTTTTCTCATGTCCCATATGACGGCGCAGCCCCTGCCATTACAGGCCTGTTAGGCGGGCATATTGAAGCGGTTTCCGTAAGCCCAGGTGAAGTTATCAATCATGTGAAAGGCGGCAAGCTGAAGACACTGGTAGTGATGGCGGATGAACATATGAAAACCATGCCTGACGTACCGACGTTAAAAGAGAAAGGCGTTGATCTCTCCATCGGCACCTGGCGCGGCCTGATTGTGTCGCAAAAAACGCCGCAGGATGTGGTGGATGTTCTGGCAAAGGCAGCAAAAGAGACGGCTGAAGAGCCTGCATTCCAGGATGCGCTGCAAAAGTTGAATCTCAACTATGCATGGCTTGATGGTGCCAGCTTCCAGACCCAAATCAACGAGCAGGAAAAGTACTTTGACGAGCTGCTGACTCGCCTGGGCCTGAAAAAATAATCCCGAGGTACGGTCGATGAACACAAAACAGTCTGTTGCTCAACTCGCCGTACCGCACCGCAAGCGCCTTTCATCCACTGTGGTGGTGGCGCTGTTACTTTGTGTGGTTGCTGGCGCGGTGATAATTAATGCCGCTGATTTTCCAGCAACTGCCATTGAAACGGATCCCGGTGCAAGTGCCTTCCCTACTTTCTATGCCTGCGCTCTGATTGTGCTCGCTGTCTTACTTGTGATACGCGATCTTTTGCTGGCAAAACCAGTCCCTTGCGCCAACGCACAGGAAAAACCGGCATTCAGGAAAACGGCAACAGGAATTGCGGCAACCGCGTTTTATATCGTGGCAATGAGCTACTGCGGTTATCTCATTACTACTCCTGTTTTCCTCATCGTCATTATGGCATTGATGGGCTACAGGCGATGGGTACTCACACCGGGTATTGCGCTGCTGTTAACGGCAATCCTCTGGTTGCTGTTTGTCGAAGCGTTACAGGTGCCATTGCCTGTCGGCACATTTTTCGAATAACAGGGGCCTGCAATGTTTGAAAGTGAACTTTTAACTCAGGGGTTTTCGACATTACTCAGTAATCCTCAGGCGCTGCTGTTTGCCACGTTTGGAGTGATGCTGGGTATTATGATTGGCGCTCTGCCTGGCCTGACAGCGACCATGGGTGTGGCGATTTTGCTGCCTTTCACCTACGGCATGGAGCCTGTTTCTGGCTTGTTGATGATTTGCGGTGTCTTTTTTGGTGGTGTGTATGGTGGTTCTATCACCGCAATTTTGCTCAAAATTCCCGGTACGCCTGCCGCCGCTGCCACCGCCATTGACGGATATGAGCTGACGAAGCAGGGAAAAGCCGGGCTGGCGTTAAGTGCCGCCACGTTCTCTTCTTTTAGCGGTGGAACGCTCAGCATTATCGTATTGATGTTTCTCTCTCCGGTACTTGCCAGTTGGGCGTTGAAATTTAGTGCCTCGGAGTCCTTCGCCCTGGCAACCTTCGGACTGAGCATTATTGCCAGTATTTCCGGTGAGTCACTGATTAAAGGGCTGATTGCCGGGGTTGGCGGATTGCTTATCGCAACGATAGGCCTTGATCCAATGGGCGGTTTTCCACGCTTTACAGGTGGATTTGTGGAGCTGATGAATGTGCCATTTATCCCGGTGATGATTGGTTTATTTGCTGCTTCAGAAGCATTCCGCTCTATGGAGCAAAACCAGCAAATTCGTCAGGGGGCGAAGGTGGCTATCGGCAGTCTGTTACTGCCCTGGCAAACACTACGCCGCATCGCATTAACCATTTTGCGCTCATCAGGATTAGGGGTTTTTATCGGCATGATCCCCGGTGCGGGGGCAGATATTGCAGCTTTTGTTGCCTATAACGAAACTCGTCGTTTCAGTAAGACGCCTGAAAACTTTGGTAAGGGTGAGATTAAGGCGGTGGCCTCCTGTGAGGCAGGCGCGAATGGCTGCACCGGTGGCGCATTGTTACCTATGCTGACGTTGGGGATCCCAGGCGATGCGGTAACTGCCATCATGCTGGGCGCGTTAACGTTACAAGGGATGCAGCCAGGCCCACTTATGTTTACCGACCACGGCGATATGGTTTATACGCTGTTTGTCGGCATGATCTTTTGTTACTTCATGCTGCTAGTTCTTGGACTGCTCTCTTTGAAAGTCATCGGTAACGTGGTGAAGATCCCCGGCAATATTCTCACGCCGATGATCCTCGCACTTTGTGTGGTCGGGACTTATGCGCTGAACAATAGCCTGTTTGATGTTGGCATTATGCTGATTGCAGGCGTGGTGGGCTATTTCATGCAAAAAGGGGGGTATCCGGCATCACCCGTAGTGCTGGCATTGATTATGGGGCCAATGGCGGAAAGTAATTTTCGCCGTGCGCTGTCGCTTTCTGGTGGGTCACTCGACTTTCTGTATACCCGACCGATAACCCTGGCATTGCTGACACTGGCAGCCTTTACGCTACTGACGCCAATAATACGCAAAATTATGCGCTTACGGCGTCAGTAATTGATATCGCTCCCCGACGTTGGGGAGTATGAGACTGATGACAAACGCTAAATTGCCTGATGCGCTGCGCTTATCAGGCCTACCACAGAAATGCAATATATTGAATTTGCATGCTTTTGTAGGCCGGATAAGGCGATCACGCCGCATCCGGCATGAACAAAGCACACGTTAACAACAATCGGAATGCTCCCCTAAGCCAGGGAGCGTTTTTTATTTCAGCAGACGACGCGCCGCTTCCACCACGATTTTCACCGCATGGCTTTCGGTTTGTTTCATCGTCTCAGCATTCGGGATCTCTTGTTGGGTACGATTGACGATAACGCCCGCCACCATACCGGCACGAAGGCCCTGGCTTGCACACATGGTCAGCAGGGTTGCAGATTCCATTTCATAGTTCATTACGCCCATCGCCTGCCACTCTTCCATAGAACCTTTAAAGTGACGAACTACGCGACCAGAGTAAGTATCGTAACGTTCCTGACCTGGGTAGAAGGTATCAGAAGAAGCCGTCACGCCAACGTGAGTCGTCGCGCCGATGGATTTCGCAGCCTCAACCAGCGCGGTCGTACATTCGAAATCAGCGACAGCCGGGAATTCCAGCGGTGCGAAGTGCAGGCTCGCGCCATCCAGACGAACAGACGCCGTGGTAACCAGGACATCGCCAACATTAATATGCGGCTGAATAGCGCCCGTTGTACCGATACGCAGGAAGGTGCGAATGCCCAGCTGTGCCAGCTCTTCAACTGCAATAGAGGTAGACGGGCCGCCGATACCGGTAGAGCAGACGATAACAGGTTTACCATCCAGCTCTGCACGCCAGGTGGTGAATTCGCGGTGAGATGCCAGCTTAACCGGCTTATCCATCAGCGCGGCGATCTTTTCCACACGATCCGGGTCGCCAGGGACGATGGCAAGCGTAGCCCCTTGTAAATCGTTTTTAGTGAGGCCGAGATGAAAAACATCAGACTTGGACATATACAACTCCTCTGTGAATCGGTTTAGTCAGAAGAAGCAAAAAGACACTTTACCGAAGGGTTTAACATTTTTTCGTGACACTCATCACCTTGATGCAAATGCGTTGCATAAATTTACCCAGCAAAAGTGATGCGAATCACATAAATCACTCTTCATTCTGCATGACTGCATAAAAGATGAGCCGATTCAGGCAATGTGATTTGTTGCATGCTGACTATAGTTAACATTGCGCAACATTTTTATAAGGGTACGGAGAATACCATGGCAACAACACAACAATCTGGATTTGCACCTGCTGCATCACCTCTCGCTTCGACCATCGTTCAGACCCCGGATGACGCGATTGTAGCAGGCATCACCTCTATCCCTTCACAAGGGGATAACATGCCTGCTTACCATGCCAGACCAAAGCAGAGCGATGGCCTACTACCAGTGGTCATTGTAGTGCAGGAAATTTTTGGCGTGCATGAACATATCCGCGATATTTGTCGCCGTCTGGCGCTGGAGGGGTATCTGGCTATCGCACCTGAACTTTACTTCCGCGAAGGCGATCCGAATGATTTTGCCGATATCCCTACGCTGCTTAGCGGTCTGGTAGCAAAAGTGCCTGACTCGCAGGTGCTGGCCGATCTCGATCATGTCGCCAGTTGGGCGTCACGCAACGGCGGCGATGTTCATCGCTTAATGATCACCGGATTTTGCTGGGGTGGGCGCATCACCTGGCTGTATGCTGCGCATAATCCACAACTGAAAGCAGCGGTGGCATGGTACGGCAAATTAACCGGCGATAAGACGCTGAATTCACCGAAACAACCTGTTGATATCGCAACCGATCTTAACGCTCCGGTTCTCGGCTTATATGGCGGCCAGGATAACAGCATTCCGCAGGAGAGCGTTGAAACCATGCGCCAGGCGCTGCGGGCTGCTAATGCGAAAGCAGAGATTATCGTCTACCCGGATGCCGGGCATGCATTCAACGCCGATTATCGCCCGAGCTATCATGCCGAATCTGCGAAAGATGGCTGGCAGCGAATGCTGGAGTGGTTCAGGCTGTATGGTGGGAAGAAGTCGCTGTAATGAGAAAAGACCGGGTGGTATTACCACCCGGTTTGGATTTTACCCCCGACGCAAATTCTGCGCCGCCTGCACCATGTTCGCCAGTGCCGCGCGGGTTTCTGGCCAGCCGCGCGTTTTCAGACCACAGTCCGGGTTGACCCACAGACGCTCTGCCGGAATGCGTTTTGCCGCTTTCTTCAGCAGGGACTCAATCCATTCCACGCTCGGTACGTTTGGCGAGTGAATGTCATAGACGCCAGGACCGATTTCATTCGGATAATCAAACTCTTCAAACGACTCCAGCAACTCCATGTCGGAACGCGAGGTTTCGATTGTGATGACGTCAGCATCCAGCGCCGCAATCGAATCCATGATGTCGTTGAACTCGCAGTAACACATGTGAGTGTGGATTTGCGTGTCATCTTTCGCTACGGCAGCGTTGATACGGAAAGCCTCCACGCCCCACTGAAGATAGGCATCCCAGTCGCTGCGACGCAGCGGTAAACCTTCGCGTAGCGCCGGTTCATCAATCTGGATGATGCCAATTCCAGCCGCTTCCAGATCGGCCACTTCATCACGCAGCGCCAGCGCAATTTGTTTGGCGATGGTTTCACGGCTGACATCTTCACGCGGGAACGACCAGCAGAGAATGGTCACCGGACCAGTCAGCATCCCTTTCACCGGTTTGTCGGTCAGCGATTGCGCATACTTCGCCCACTCCACAGTAATCGGTGCCGGGCGGCTAACGTCACCAATGACAATCGGTGGCTTCACGCAGCGGGAACCGTAGCTCTGTACCCAACCGTTTTGCGTAAAGACAAAGCCATCCAGGTGCTCGCCAAAGTATTCCACCATGTCATTACGCTCGGCCTCACCATGCACCAGCACATCCAGACCCAGACGTTCCTGCTCAACAATGGCCTGCTTGATATGTTCTGCAATGCCCGTACGATAGTTGTTGGCGTCGAGATTACCCTTTTTGAAATCCAGACGCAGGGTACGGATTTCTGTGGTTTGCGGGAAAGAGCCAATCGTGGTGGTCGGCCAGGCTGGCAGTTTAAAACGCGCACGCTGGGCTTCAGCACGCACTTCATAAACGTTCGCACGCTGACTGTCCTGGGCGGTGATCGCCGACAGACGCTTTTCTACTGCCGGATTATGTACACGAGTAGAGTGACGACGCGCCTGAATCGGAGCGCTCCACCCTGCCAGAGCTGCCGTATCACCACTGTTCAGCGCATCGCGCAGCAATGCCAGTTCATGACATTTTTGCAGGGCGAAGGCAAACCAGCTTTTCACTTCTGCATCAAGACGCGTTTCCACGCTCAGGTCGATAGGGCTGTGCAGCAATGAGCAGGAAGATGCCACCCACAAATCACGTTTGCCGACAATGTCCTTAATTTGCGCATATTTCTCGGTAAGATCGGCGCGCCAGACGTTACGACCATTGATAAGACCAGCAGATAGCAGCCAGTCAGAAGGCAGACGCTTGTGCAGTTCAGCAACGTCATCTTTACCATGTACGAGATCGACATGCAGACCCTGAACAGGCAGCGCAGTAATGGTGTCGAGATTTGGCGTTACGCCTTCAAAATAGGTAGTCAGCAGCAGTTTCACCTGGCCCTGGAGCGCGTCGTAAGCGGGTTTATAGGCGTCCAGCCACGCCTGCGGCAGTTCCAGCACCAGCGCGGGTTCGTCGATCTGTACCCACTCAATGCCGCGTTTTGCCAGTTCTGCCAACACTTGCTGATAAACCGGCAGAATGTCGTTTAGCAGGCTCAGGCGATCAAACTGTTCACCTTTCACTTTACCCAGCCACAGGTAGGTAACCGGTCCCAGCAGCACGGGCTTGACCTTGTGGCCCAGCGCCAGCGCCTCGTCCACTTCCTCCAGCAGTTGCGTCCAGGTCAGTTTGAACTGTTGGCCTTTAACGAACTCCGGCACCATGTAGTGATAGTTGGTGTTAAACCATTTGGTCATTTCCGCTGCCGCCGCAGGTTCGCCAGTCGGCGCACGTCCACGACCAATACGGAACAGGGTGTCGATATCTACCGAACCATCTTTGTTCTGGTGACGCGCCGGAACGTTACCCAGCAGCAGGCTGGTGGTCAGGACATGATCGTACCAGGCAAAATCACCCACCGGCAGCAGGTCGATACCTGCTTGCTTTTGTTGATCCCAGTGACGAGCACGCAGTTCACGCCCTACCGCCAGCAGTTCTTCACGCGTGGAGTTCCCCGCCCAATAACTCTCTTGCGCTTTTTTCAGCTCGCGACGCAGGCCAACGCGAGGGAAACCGAGGGTGTGATTAAGAATTGTCATTATATGCCCCTTATGGAATTTTTAGTATTTAGCCGTCCAGATGTTTACACATCCATAATTGGCGGTTACTGTATATTCCTCAAGCGCAAATTATTCATGCCGAAGTGAAGGACTTTCATGATCGAAGTAAAACACCTGAAAACGCTACAAGCGTTGCGGAACTGCGGCTCACTCGCAGCCGCTGCGGCGACGTTGCATCAAACGCAATCCGCCCTGTCTCACCAGTTTAGCGATCTGGAACAACGCCTTGGCTTCCGGCTATTTGTGCGTAAAAGCCAGCCGCTTCGGTTTACACCGCAGGGAGAAATCCTGTTGCAACTGGCGAATCAGGTGCTGCCGCAAATCAGCCAGGCACTGCAAGCCTGCAATGAACCGCAGCAGACGCGCCTGCGCATTGCCATTGAGTGCCATAGCTGTATTCAGTGGCTGACGCCCGCGTTAGAAAATTTCCATAAGAACTGGCCGCAGGTGGAGATGGATTTTAAATCGGGCGTGACGTTTGACCCGCAGCCCGCGTTGCAGCAGGGTGAGCTGGATCTGGTGATGACCTCCGATATTCTGCCGCGCAGTGGCCTGCATTATTCGCCGATGTTCGATTATGAAGTGCGTCTGGTGTTGGCACCTGACCATCCACTGGCGACAAAAACGCGAATCACGCCGGAAGATCTCGCCAGCGAGACGCTGTTAATTTATCCGGTGCAGCGTAGCCGACTGGATGTCTGGCGGCATTTTCTTCAGCCCGCAGGCGTTAGCCCGTCACTGAAAAGCGTCGATAACACCTTGTTGTTGATTCAGATGGTTGCCGCACGGATGGGCATCGCTGCTCTACCGCACTGGGTGGTGGAGAGTTTTGAACGCCAGGGTCTGGTGGTCACCAAAACCCTGGGCGAAGGCTTGTGGAGCCGACTGTACGCCGCCGTTCGCGATGGTGAGCAGCGTCAGCCGATTACGGAAGCGTTTATTCGTTCAGCGCGCAATCACGCCTGCGATCATCTGCCGTTTGTGAAGAGCGCGGAGCGACCCACTTACGATGCACCCACAGTGAGGCCAGGATCACCAGCGCGCCTGTAATAAACGTTGGCCAGTGCGGCTGTTGGTGCCAGATAGCCAGGTTAACCAACAGCCCTGCCGGAACGTGCATATTATTCATAATGCCCAGCGTTCCGGCGTCCACCTGAGTCGCGCCGTAGTTCCACATAAAGTAGCCAATACCGGAAGCCACCACGCCAAGAAACACCAGAATGCCCCATTGCAGCGTGGTTTGCGGCATTTTCTGCGCATTTCCCAGCAAGAACCATGCAATCACCGCCACCAGGAACGCGCCAAGATAGAACCACGCAAAGGCGTTATGCTGCGGCATCGGGCGAGTTTCCATCAGGCGTTTGTAGCCCACCATGCCGATGGCAAAAGTGATATTGGAGAGTTGCACCAGCAACAGGCCGGTCCAGAAATGGTCAGTGACCTGATCATAGCGAATAATCCCGGCACCAATCACCGCCAACAAGGCGCTAAAAGCATAGCCCCAGCGCAGACGGCGCTTACTCATGATGTCATAAATCAGCGTGATGTAGAGCGGCGTCAGTACGGTGAACAGCAACAGTTCGGAGACCGTCAGGTAGAGATAGGCGCGAAAACTCAGCATATACATCACGCCAAGCTGCATCGCGCCCACCAGCATATACAGACCGACCGTTTTCAGGCTATTGCCACGGGTACGCAGAAACGGCAGAAACACGAGTGCCGCCAGGCCAACGCGCACCAGCACTGCAAAATAGCTATCGACGTGCCCCGCAAGGTACTCGCCATAAAAGCTAAAGGAGAAGGCCCACAGAATCGTGGTGATGATAAGTAGCGCCACAATGGAAAACTCTTTGATTAACGAGTATCCATTGTAGCGAAGTATCAGGTTGACAACTGACCAAATAAAGAACAATTACGATAAATAGAGTTTACGCAGATAATGCGGCACCGCGTCGTCGGCATTAGTACCAATCACTTCCAGCTCCGGATGCAGATCTTTCAGACGCTGGTGCGCACTGCCCATAATGCAGCCTTTACCTGCCATCGACAGCATTTCGGCGTCGTTCATCCCGTCACCAAAGGCAATACAATCTTTCAGACTGTAGCCCAGTTTCTTCGCTACCGCTTCCAGGGCATGGCCTTTTGAAACGCCACCCGCCATCACTTCCAGACAAGTTAGGGTAGAGAAGCTGACGTTGACGCGATCGCCCCAACGAGCGTTGATTGCCTGCTCCAGCGGCAGCAGTTGCTCATGGGAATCGCAGGTGAAGAACACTTTGCTGACGCCTTCCGGCTCCAGTAATCCTGGCTCATACAGCGCATATTTGAACACCGCTTCTTTAAAAAAGCGCATCTCTTCCGGGCGGTGGCGATTCATAAACCATTCGTCGTCGCGATAAACGTTAGTAATGATGTCCGGGTTGTCGTTGACCACGCCAAACAGATCGCTGGCAATGTCGCGATCCAGGTTATGAGCAAAAATCAGATTGCCATCCAGATCGTGAACACGCGCGCCATTGGAGGTAATCATGTAAGACTTAATCTCCAGATTATCGCGAATTTGCCCTACATCAACGTGGTGGCGACCGGTCGCAAACACAAAGTTAATGCCGCGCGCGGTGAGCAGCTTCAGAGTTTCTTTGGCGTAAGGGGATAACGTATGGTCGGGAGAAAGTAACGTGCCATCTAAATCAGACGCAACAACCTGGTACATAAGAAATTTAAACCTCTGTAGAGCGGTTTCCGCTGGGTGAGTTATGCCTGTTGAAAAAATCAACAATGGCGTGGAGCGCGACTGAGCGCATTGCGTCCTTTTCAAAAAGGATCTCATGGTACGCACCTTTAATTACCAGCGGTCGTCCCCCTTCGACAGGATGGCCCGCAGCGGTGCGGAGTTCACAAAAACGGTCGTGCATGCGGTTATCCACCACGCGTTCCTCTTCAGCCTGCAAGAGAAGCGTTGGCGTGGCGTCATCACCCGCACCGGCTAACACCTGTTCGCCAGCCAGAATACTTTCGCGTACCCAATGGTAGGTCGGCCCACCGACGCGAATCGTTGGGTCATCAGCATAGAAGCGTAAGTTACGTCGATATCGCTGTCTGCTGTGGGTCAGTACGTTGATAGCAAACGGCAACGCGCGCCAGCGCCCGGTGCCTATTGCATAGCCATCACGGAAACGGGGATGCGCTTCGGCCCAGTTAAGGATCTGCCGCGCCATAAATGACGGCATACGAATCACGATCCCAAACATTGGCGCAGTTAGCGCAATGGCGTCACATACACCTGGATGGCGTTGCAGAAATAACGTGGAGATCGCACCGCCCATCGAATGTGCCAGTATATAGCGCTTACGCCACGGACCGGGCTGGACCTCCTGTTGCCAGAATGCCGCCAGATCATCAACATAATCATTAAAGCGATTAACATGCCCAAGATGCGGATCGGCTAACAGGCGACCGGAACGTCCCTGCCCGCGATGGTCGATGATTAAGACATCAAACCCCAAATGGAACAGGTCGTAGGCCAGTTCCGCATATTTTACGTAGCTCTCAATACGCCCCGGGCAGATGACTATCACCCGGTCATGGTGCTGTGCGCGAAAACGGACAAAGCGCACCGGAATGTCATCTACACCAGTAAACTCTGCTTCATCACGCTGACGCCAGAAATCAGTCAGCGGTCCCATGGTAAAAGCAGCAAACGCGTTTTCTCTTGTTTCCCAGTCTTTTTGCTGCTGAAACATCGGGTAATCTGCCTCTTAAACCACGTAAAATCGTTTTTTTAAGCGTGTCTGACACAACGCTGCGACAGTAGCGTATTGTGGCACAAAAATAGACACACCGGGAGTTCATCATGACCTTAGAATGGTGGTTTGCCTACCTGCTAACATCAATCATTTTAAGCCTGTCGCCAGGCTCTGGTGCAATCAACACCATGACCACCTCGCTCAACCACGGTTATCGTGGTGCGATGGCGTCTATTGCTGGGCTTCAGACCGGACTGGCGATTCATATTGTGCTGGTTGGTGTGGGGTTGGGTACGCTATTCTCCCGCTCAGTGATTGCGTTTGAAGTGTTGAAGTGGGCAGGAGCAGCTTATTTGATTTGGCTGGGTATCCAGCAGTGGCGTGCTGCTGGCGCAATTGATCTTAAATCGCTGGCCTCTACTCAATCGCGCCGACATTTGTTCCAACGCGCAGTGTTTGTGAATCTCACCAATCCCAAAAGTATTGTGTTTCTGGCGGCGCTCTTTCCGCAATTCATCATGCCGCAGCAGCCGCAACTGATGCAGTATATCGTGCTCGGCGTCACCACTATTGTGGTCGATATTATTGTGATGATCGGTTACGCCACCCTCGCCCAACGGATCGCATTATGGATAAAAGGGCCAAAACAGATGAAGGCATTGAATAAGATTTTCGGCTCGTTGTTTATGCTGGTAGGAGCGTTGTTGGCATCGGCGAGGCATGCGTGAAAAATAATGTCGGATGCGGCGTAAACGCCTTATCCGACTTACTCTGATGACGCGTCTGGCATCAACGCGAAATAATCAAATGAATACCAAATCCGGCAAATAACGCCCCGGCAAAACCATCAATCCACTTCGCCAGACGTTGATAACCACGGCGCATTTGCGGCAGGGCAAACAGGCTGGCAACGACGGTAAACCACGCCAGTGTTTCGATAATAATCAACGCGAAAATGCCCCAGCGCTCAGTGGTGCCGACGTTATCGCCGACAAACAGCGAGAATACCGAACCAAAGTAGATAATCGCTTTCGGATTGGCGAGATTGGTCAGTAAGCCTTTCAGGAAACTGCGCCCGCTTTTTGCCAGTTCTACCTGTGGCGCAGGCGCAGAAACGACCTCTTTTTTCAGTGCGCTACGCAGCATCTGATAACCCATCCAGCAGAGATACAGGCCACCGCCCACCATAATCAGCGTATGCAGCCAGGCCATTTTTTCGATAATCAAATGCAGGCCAAGCAACGCGATCCCTGCCCAGACCATTACGCCGCAGGTAATGCCCAGCACGCCCATCATCGCTTCTTTGCGCGAACGGCTAACGGCAGTCTGGGAGACAAAAAAGAAATCGGGACCGGGGCTCATAAGCGCCACGATATGAACCATGGCGACGGTGAGGAATAACATCAACATACAATTGACTCGCGGGGAAATCGTTTACGGAGTCTTCATCCTGGCACTTTTTTATGCCGCTGACTACTCTTCGTCGTCGCCATCGACATGCGCACGGATAAGTGCCATAAACGGTTTGCCAAAGCGCTCCAGTTTGCGCATCCCAACGCCGTTAACGCTGAGCATTTCGCTGGCGGTGATTGGCATCTGTTCCGCCATCTCAATCAGGGTCGCGTCGTTAAACACCACATACGGCGGGACATTACTTTCATCAGCAATGGATTTACGCAGTTTGCGTAATTTGGCGAACAGTTTGCGATCGTAATTGCCACCGAACGATTTCTGCATCGCTTTCGGTTTGAGCGCCACAATACGCGGCACGGCAAGTTGTAAAGAGGATTCGCCGCGCAACACCGGGCGCGCGGCCTCTGTCAGTTGTAGGGCAGAATGCTGCGCAATATTTTGCGTCACCAGGCCGAGGTGAATCAGCTGGCGGATCACGCTGACCCAATGTTCATGGCTTTTATCGCGACCCATGCCGTAGACTTTCAGTTTGTCATGACCATAGTCGCGGATTCGCTGGTTATTGGCGCCGCGAATCACTTCCACTACATAGCCCATACCAAAACGCTGATTCACACGACCAATGGTGGAAAGCGCAATCTGCGCATCGGTTGAACCATCGTACTGTTTCGGCGGATCGAGGCAGATATCGCAGTTCCCGCACGGCTCCTGCCGCCCTTCGCCAAAATAGTTCAGCAGCACCAGACGACGGCAAGTTTGCGCTTCGGCAAACGCGCCCATCGCATTGAGTTTATGACGTTCGATATCCTGCAACTGCCCCTGCGGCTTCTCTTCCAGGCAACGGCGCAGCCACGCCATATCCGCTGGATCGTAAAACAGCATCGCTTCCGCGGGCAGGCCATCACGCCCGGCGCGTCCGGTTTCCTGATAATAGGATTCGATATTGCGCGGAATATCAAAGTGGACCACGAAGCGGACGTTTGGTTTATTGATGCCCATGCCGAACGCCACCGTCGCCACCACAATTTGCAGGTCATCGCGCTGGAATTTTTCCTGCACGTCCGCACGGACATCGTTTTCAAGCCCGGCGTGATAAGCCGCTGCGCTGATACCCTTGCTTTGCAGACGCGCTGCGGTGTCTTCTACTTTCGCACGACTATTACAGTAAATAATCCCCGACTTACCGCGTTGTTCCTGCACGTAGCGCATCAGCTGATCGAGAGGTTTGAACTTCTCCATCAGCATGTAGCGAATATTCGGGCGATCAAAACTGCTGATTTGAATCAGCGGATCGTTCAGCCCCAGCAGGCGCACGATATCCTGCCGCGTGGTGTCGTCGGCGGTGGCGGTTAGCGCCATAAACGGCAGAGTAGGAAAACGCTGACGCAGCTGACCGAGCGCGGCGTATTCCGGGCGGAAATCGTGCCCCCATTGGGAGATACAGTGCGCTTCATCAACGGCTAATAACACTGGATTCCAGTGCGCCAGATGCTCAAGGAAGTTATCCAGCATCAGGCGTTCCGGCGCGATATACAGCAGGCGGATTTGCCCGGTGCGGCAGCCTGTCATTACTTCAAGCTGCTGCTCGCGGGTTTGCGTCGAGTTAAGGCACGCCGCCGCCACGCCGTTGGCCTGTAGCTGATCCACCTGATCTTTCATCAACGAAATCAGTGGTGAAACAACCACGGTAAGACCGTTTAGCAGTAAGGCAGGAATTTGATAGCAAAGGGATTTTCCGCCACCAGTGGGCATGACGACCAGGCAATCGCGACCGGAAAGTACGGTGTCGATAATCTCTTCCTGGCCGGGGCGAAACTGTTGGTAGCCAAAGGTTTCTTGTAAAACCTGTTTAGCCCCGGACTCCAGATTCAACACTTCCGCCTGCGCCACATTAACCCCGATTGCCTGAAATAAAAACAGGCGCTATTTTCAGCGCCTGCGCGAGAAACTGCAATGCTTTTAGTCTCTGAGAGGGTAATCCTGGATGCTGGATTCCAGTTTTGCCTTTCAATCAACTCACATTAGAACAAGTCGTTTAGCATAACCCCCACACCCACACGGGTCTGGTTAAAGTTATAGTCGATGAGCGATTCGCCATAACCGCTGTAAACCTGGGTATAAAGGCGCACATGCCTGGTGATCGGGTAACTTAAGCCTAACTCCGCACCACCGTAACCGGTGTTCCAGTTGTACTGTCCTTTCGCACTCAGCACCGCATCACCCAGGTGATAGCCGATTTTAAGCTGGTAGTAACCCATATATTTGGTGATATCTGGGTTATCGTCAGTATTCCCCACCACATACCACGGCTTCACCTCTACCAGCCAGTTACCGTTTTCTGCCATCAGACGGGTATAAAGGCGGTTCCAGCTGCGGGAAGTCGGGTCTGAACGCCCGTTAGAGTCGTGGTTATAACCCATCTCCACATCGCGCAGCGTCCAGCCAGCAAAGCGGTAATCTGTGGCAAAACCAAGGAACAATTGCGGTTCGTAGTTGGTTTCACGAAACGGTGAAGACTCTTCGCTATTGGACAGTTGCCACCAGGATTTTTGCGTGTAAGAAGCTCCCAACACCGAATTTGGCCCCAATATTCCGCGCCACAGCGGAAATGCCAGACTCAACTGGAATTTCACTTCATCCTTACGCGCATTTTCCGCCCAGTCATAACTGGCAATCGCTTCTTTATTCAGATCGCTGGTTTGGGTGTAGATGAGGTAGTTGGTGTCATAAGGATAGAGCGTGAAAGGATTGTCATGCTCCTGCAGCATATTCGCAATAATACTGCCACGCACCGCAGGCGCGTCATGCACCTCTTTTACCGTTGCCTCTTGCGCATACACTGCCATTGGCAACATAAACACCGGCAACAACCAGCCCTGCAGAGTCCGCATCGGTCGTGTTCTCCGTAACGAATTATTGATTAGATGAATATTTTTCTGCGGGCTATTTTACATACTTAACTCCTTTGCCGTTAGTTATCCCTTCCTAAAGTAGAAACCAACAAAAAAGAAGCATAAAATCAACATTTCATTAACCAATAAAGTGTAAGGATGATATGTCTGCCGTACTGACCGCTGAACAAGCCCTGAAATTAGTGGGTGAGATGTTTGTTTATCACATGCCATTTAACCGTGCGTTAGGGATGGAACTGGAGCGTTACGAAAAAGAGTTCGCACAGCTGGCCTTTAAAAATCAGCCAATGATGGTGGGTAACTGGGCGCAAAGCATTTTGCACGGCGGGGTCATTGCGTCGGCGCTGGATGTCGCCGCAGGTCTGGTGTGCGTGGGAAGTACCTTAACCCGCCACGAAACCATCAGTGAAGATGAACTGCGCCAGCGGCTATCGCGGATGGGGACCATTGATCTTCGCGTCGATTATCTGCGCCCAGGCAGAGGCGAGCGTTTTACTGCTACCAGTAGCCTGTTGCGGGCAGGCAATAAAGTCGCCGTCGCCCGCGTTGAATTACACAATGAAGAACAGCTTTATATTGCCAGCGCTACAGCCACCTATATGGTAGGTTGATAACGTAAAAGCAGGTAAACTGCTTTTACCAATAAAAAATGAGTTTTGCCAATGGACACCAAACAAACGCGGCAGGGCGTATTACTCGCTCTTGCCGCTTATTTTATTTGGGGTATTGCGCCAGCGTACTTCAAGCTGATTTACTACGTGCCCGCCGATGAGATCCTGACGCATCGCGTGATCTGGTCGTTTTTCTTTATGGTGGTGCTGATGAGCATCTGCCGCCAGTGGTCTTATTTAAAAACGCTGATTCAGACGCCACAGAAAATTTTTATGCTGGCCGTCTCTGCCGTACTGATTGGCGGCAACTGGCTACTGTTTATCTGGGCGGTGAACAATCACCATATGCTGGAAGCGAGCCTCGGTTATTTTATTAACCCACTGGTGAATATAGTGCTGGGAATGATTTTCCTCGGCGAGCGATTCCGCCGGATGCAATGGCTGGCGGTGATTCTGGCGATATGTGGTGTGTTGGTTCAGTTGTGGACTTTTGGTTCACTGCCGATTATCGCGCTGGGGCTGGCGTTTAGTTTTGCCTTCTACGGCCTGGTACGCAAGAAGATTGCTGTTGAAGCGCAAACCGGCATGTTAATCGAAACTATGTGGCTGCTGCCCGTGGCGGCGATTTACCTGTTTGCTATTGCCGACAGCTCAACCAGCCATCTGGGGCAAAACCCGATGTCGCTGAATTTACTGCTGATCGCCGCCGGTATTGTCACTACCGTACCGCTGTTGTGTTTTACTGCGGCTGCGACACGCCTGCGTCTCTCAACGTTAGGCTTTTTTCAGTATATTGGCCCGACGCTGATGTTCCTGCTGGCTGTGACGTTTTATGGTGAAAAACCGGGTGCCGATAAGATGGTGACCTTCGCCTTTATTTGGGTGGCGCTGGCAATTTTTGTGATGGATGCGATTTATACGCAGCGTAGAACGTCCAAATAAATATATTCTGAAAAAATATGCCGACTCTTGCATGAGAGTGGGCATATTGTCATGCTGACAGGAGACTCACACAAGGATGTAAAATTTATGTTGCGTATATTTATCCCAACATCTAACGGTAAGATTTCCAGACGTCGTTATATATTTTCATTTATTTTAATAAATTTCATTTTTGCCTTTCTTATTATCTTTTTTAACGATGGGGACGCAGGTTTTCTTGTTATTGTCTCTACCATCGCACTCCATTATCTCGTCATCAACATGAATTGCCAACGACTCCGTGATAGTGGTTTCATATATATAAAAACTTATGTTTTTGGTACATTAGCAGTATATATCATCTCTATCATCACAATGATAGCCGAACATTTTGATTGTTCAGGCAATGGTTCAATGATTTTTTTGATTTGTTATTTTTCTACTTTCAGTATGCTAATGCTTGCACCTACTGATTCATCAAAACAATAGTTATGGAGTATTTATGAGTAAGGAATATATGAACGATGGTTCATTAAGTGAAAAATGGAAATATCGCTTTAGTTTTTATGATCAACATGGCTTTCCTGGATTCTGGGGGGCAACACCAGAATATAAAGCAGCATTTAAAGCATTAAAAGTAAGACAACGATTAACTATTCAAATTAATTTCATTGCTTTCTTCTGTTCCTGGATCTATCTATTTGTTCTGGGTTTATGGAAAAAAGCAATTATAGTTCTATTACTTTGCATTCTATCTCTATTTGTTGGTGCACTAATTGGCGTTAACATTTTGGGAATTGCCGTAGCAGCCTATGTTGCTGTTAACACGAACAAATGGTTTTATGAGAAAGAGGTAAAAGGGTTAAATACCTGGAGCCTTTGAATAACTGGTGGCTTAGCCGGGCTAAACCACCACTCTCGTTTTTTACAACCAGTTCTTCCGTTTAAAGTACAGATACGGTGCCAGGCCCGCGAGGATCATAAAGATAATCGCGCCTGGGTAGCCGAAGCTCCACTTCAGTTCCGGCATAAACTCAAAGTTCATCCCGTAGCTGGAAGCGACCAGCGTCGGTGGCAGGAACACCACGGATACCACCGAGAAGATTTTGATGATGCGGTTCTGCTCGATATTGATAAAGCCCATCGCCGCCTGCATCAGGAAGTTCACCTTCTGGAACAGGGATTCGTTATGCGGCAGCAGGGATTCGATATCTCGCAGGATTTCACGCGCCTGTTCCAGTTGCCCACCCGGTAAGCGTGCTTTACGTACCAGGAAGTTGAGCGCGCGCTGGGTATCCATCAGACACAGGCGAACTTTCCAGCCGATATCTTCCAGTTCCGCCAGCGTGGAGAGCGCCTCGTCGTACTCATCGCCCTGATGCCCTTCCATAATTACCCGGCTCAACTGCTCCAGGTCGCTGTAGATATTTTCAATTTCATCTGCCAACTGTTCGATTTTGGTTTCGAACAGATCCAGCAGCAGCTCGTAGGCGTTACCGTCCACCATTGACTGGCTACGGGCACGCATACGATACAGACGAAAAGCGGGCAGTTCACGCTCACGCAGAGTAAACAGACGACCATCACGGATGGTAAATGCCACAGTGGAGTTACCGGCGTGATCTTCCGCATCTTCAAAGAAGAAGAAGGAGTGAATATGCAGGCCGTCATCGTCTTCAAAGAAACGTGCCGATGCTTCGATGTCTTCCAGTTCCGGGCGGGTTGCCAGGCTCTGCCCAAGTTCAGATTGTACGCGCAGTCGCTCGTCGTCATCCGGTTCGACAAGATCAATCCATACTGCATTTACAAGGGGTTGTGACTCTTCGACTTCCAGCCGGGTCAGTCGGTTATTTTCCAGTTGAAATGCGCTCAGCATGACCGGGACTCCCAATGCTTAAAATATCGGACAGTTCGGTGGGCACACAGAAACAAATTGGGTTTCAGACCATTAAACAGCCTGACTCAGCGCGACGGGAAAAATTGAGGTCGCTGACAACCGCTAAGGCTATCAGCAAAAAGGGATAGCCTTAGGAGTTGATCCTGGATGACAGGATAATGAGCCAGTATCTACTGGGTGTGTCCAAGGCGAATGTCCTCTTAGAGTGATCGTGCGCGCATGTTACGCCAGCAAAATTTTGCCGTCAACACGCAACAGAACACCACAGAACAATAGTTGAACTTCGCGCTTTTTGGTACTCGTCAAGGTCGCTAACAGGATAAAAAAATCCCACATCCAGGACCTATAATGGCGCATCGGCTACTCATTGGTAAAGGAATGATCACCTTGAATCTCAAACGGATTTTTCTCGCCCTCACCTTACTTCCCTTGTTTGCTGTTGCCGCTGATGATTGCGCACTATCAGATCCGACACTGACCGTACAGGCGTATACCGTTAATCCTCAAACAGAGCGGGTGAAAATGTACTGGCAAAAAGCCAATGGCGAAGCGTGGGAAACGTTACATGCGCTGCTGACGGATATTAATAGTCAGGGTCAGGTGCAAATGGCGATGAACGGCAGCATATATGATGAAAGCTATACGCCGCTCGGTTTGTACATCGAAAACGGTCAGCAGAAGGTGGCGTTAAATCTCGCTTCAGGTGAAGGGAATTTCTTTATCCGTCCTGGCGGTGTGTTTTATGTCGCGGGAGATAAAGTCGGCATCGTTCGTCTGGATGCCTTTAAAACCAGTAAAGAGATTCAGTTCGCGGTGCAGTCAGGGCCAATGTTGATGGAAAACGGCGTCATTAATCCGCGTATTCATCCCAACGTCGCCTCACGCAAAATTCGTAACGGTGTTGGGATTAATAAACAAGGGAACGCCGTGTTTTTGTTGAGCCAGCAGGTGACAAATTTTTATGATTTTGCCTGTTATGCCAAAACGAAACTGAACGTTGAGCAACTGCTTTATCTTGATGGCACGATTTCACATATGTATGTGAAAGGCGGGGCAATCCCGTGGCAACGCTATCCTTTTGTTACCATGATTTCCGTCGAGCAGAAAAGTTAAAACAACCGTTTTGTGTCACTGAATATGGTGCAGATGCCGGATGCGGCGTAAACGCCTTACCCGGCCTACATGACATTGCAATTTATTGAATCTACATGATTTTGTAGGCCGGATAAGGTGCGCAGCACCGCATCCGGCAACGTTATACCGTCTCCAGCCGGGCGTAAGCCGCCACCAGCCATTTAATACCCTGGCCCTGAAATGCCACCTGCAAACGACTATGTTCGCCGCTGCCTTCCATATTGACGATAGTCCCTTCACCAAACTTGGCGTGTCGTACGCGCTGGCCGAGTTTGTAACCGCTGTCGTTCTCAACCATCGGCGTACCCATACGCTGATGGCTGACCGGGCGGCTTACCGTAGCGCGTAAACGCACCTCTTCCACACACTCTTCCGGCAACTCGCCAATAAAACGCGACGGGCGATGGTAAACCTCTTTGCCATACAGACGCCGGGTTTCCGCGTAGGTCAGCGTCAGTTTCTGCATCGCGCGGGTTACGCCAACGTAGGCCAGACGGCGTTCTTCTTCCAGACGCCCGCCTTCATCCAGCGACATCTGGCTTGGGAACATGCCCTCTTCCATACCGACAATAAACACCTGCGGGAATTCCAGACCTTTCGCCGAGTGTAGCGTCATCAGCTGTACCGCATCCTGCCAGGTATCCGCCTGCCCTTCACCTGCTTCCAGTGCCGCATGGGAGAGGAACGCCTGCAGCGGCATTAAATCTTCGTCTTCTTCGTTGTAGCTGAACTGGCGCGTTGCCGTCACCAGTTCCTCTAAGTTTTCGATACGCGTCTGGCCTTTTTCGCCCTTCTCTTGCTCGTACATGGTGCGCAGGCCGGAGTCTTTAATTACCCGATCAGTCTGTACATGCAGCGGCATATCGGCAGTTTCTTGCGCTAAGGCGTCGATCAGTTCCATAAACCGTTGCAAAGCGCTGGCAGCACGTCCGGCGAGGGCTTTTTCCTGCAACAGTTCACGACATGCCTGCCAGAGTGTTAACTGGCGATCGCGCGATGTCTGACGTACCACGTCCAGCGTCCGGTCACCAATACCCCGCGTTGGCGTATTCACCACGCGCTCAAAGGCCGCGTCGTCGTTACGGTTGGCAATCAGGCGCAGATACGAGAGCGCATCTTTGATTTCCTGGCGTTCGAAGAAGCGCATCCCGCCATAAATACGGTACGGCATACTGGCTTGTAATAACGCCTCTTCCAGTACACGCGACTGGGCATTGCTACGATAGAGAATGGCGCACTCGGCGAGCGCCCCGCCGTTGTCCTGCCAGGTCTTGATGCGGTTAACAACAAAACGCGCTTCGTCGAGTTCGTTAAAAGCGCAATAGAGGGAAATCGGCTCACCGTCCGCGCCATCGGTCCACAACTTTTTACCCAAACGCCCGTTGTTGTTTTCAATCAAGGCGTTCGCCGCGCTCAGGATATTGCTAGTGGAGCGGTAGTTTTGCTCCAGACGGATAGTTTCGGCACCGGGGAAATCATTGAGGAAACGCTGAATATTCTCCACCTGCGCCCCGCGCCAGCCGTAGATTGACTGGTCGTCATCGCCAACAATCATCACTTTGCCAGTATCGCCCGCCAGCAGGCGGATCCACGCGTACTGAATGTTGTTGGTATCCTGGAATTCGTCTACCAGGATATTGGTAAAACGTTCGCGGTAGTGTTGCAGGATATGCGGCTTGTTAAGCCACAGTTCGTGGGCGCGTAGCAGTAGTTCAGCGAAGTCTACCAGGCCCGCGCGGTCGCACGCTTCCTGATACGCCTGGTACACCTTCTGCCAGGTCTGCTCCACCGGATTACCGTAGCTTTGAATATGATGCGGACGCAGCCCTTCATCTTTCTGGCTGTTGATGTACCACATTGCCTGGCGCGGCGGCCACTGCTTCTCGTCGAGGTTCATGGCTTTGATCAGACGCTTAAGCAGGCGCAGCTGGTCTTCGCTGTCGAGGATCTGGAAATCCTGCGGCAGGTTGGCGTCCATATGGTGCGCACGCAGCAGACGGTGTGCCAGCCCGTGGAAAGTGCCGACCCATATACCGCCCTGGCTGGTACCCATCAGTTGCCCGATACGATGGCGCATTTCCGCCGCCGCTTTGTTGGTAAATGTCACCGCCATAATCGAGTACGGCGAGCAGTTTTCCACGCTCATCAGCCAGGCGATACGATGCACCAGTACGCGCGTCTTACCACTGCCCGCGCCCGCCAGCACCAGAAGGTTGCTGCGTGGCGCGGCCACCGCTTCGCGCTGTTTGTCATTAAGGCTGTCGAGCAGGTAAGAAACGTCCATTGGCACCGCCGCGTAAAAATAGGTTGGGCGGAGAAGCGCAACGCCCTCCGCCAAAAAGCTGGGTATATATACAGATTTGCTGATTATATCAGCGAGGTCAGAGATGCCAACCGGGAAATTTCCAGATGCGGGAGTAAACGGCTGTCCCAGGTTTGCATCAGATCGCCATTTTCCGGTCTGATCCAACAGGCCTGCATTCCGCTGCGAATTGCCCCACCCACGTCAGTGGTGAGATCGTCCCCGACATGTAAGATCTCACCGATCGGCACGTTGAGTTTTTCCGCCGCCAGGAAGTACATATCGCTGAACGGTTTCGAGCGCCCGTGCGGACCAGCGCGCAGCACAAACTCAAAATAATGCCCCAAACCAAACAGCTCCGGCTGGGCGTTACCGTTGGTGATCGCCACCAGCGGCCATTTCTTCGCCAGCTGTTTTAAGGTGTCGTGCGTTTGCTGCGGAACGTCGATCCGGCTACGCCATTTGGCAAAGTTGATCATTGCCGCGTGTGCGCCTGCACTGGCCTCTTCCGCGCTCAGCCCGGCATCAAGCATCGCTTGTTCTATTGAGCGAAAACGCCAGCGCGTCACATCATGATAAATCTCGGGTTCCGCTTCCCGTACCGCCTGACGCAGACGTTGCAGATCTTCATTCTGGAAGCTGCGCAGCGCCGGATGGTAATTTTGCACAAAGGTAAGCGCCTCCTGCTCAGTGCGCAAAATCACCGGACGGTTATCGTAAAGGGTATCATCCAGGTCAAAGGTGAGCGCCGAGATGCGCCCCAAAGGCCGGTAAAAACGCATTATTTCCCCCGTTTGGCGCGTGGATGCGCCGCATCGTACACCGAGGCAAGGTGTTGAAAATCAAGATGAGTATAGATTTGCGTGGTAGAAAGGTTGGCATGACCCAGCAGCTCCTGTACACCACGAAGATCACCGCTCGACTCCAGCATATGCGTAGCGAACGAGTGACGTAATTTATGCGGGTGAACGTGATTATTCAGCCCTTGTTTTATGCCCCATTCGGCAAAGCGTTTCTGCACATTACGCGCGGAGATACGCTTGCCCAGTTTCGACAGAAAAAGCGCGTCGTCTTCGCTACCAAACAGGTCGCGCAAATCAAGCCAGTGCTCAATCCACGCCACGGCGTTGCGACCAATCGGCAGGCGGCGCTCTTTGCTGCCTTTCCCCATCACCCACACTTCACCGGACTCCAGGTCGAGGTGTTTGATATCGAGCCCCACCAGTTCGGAAAGACGCAGACCCGCACCGTACATTACTTCCAGCATTGCCCGATCGCGCACGGCGAGGGGATCGTTGATATCAATATCCAGCAGCCGATTTATATCATCGACGTCGATATTTTTCGGCAGATGACGCGGCGCTTTCGGTGCCGAAACACCTTTCGCCGGGTTGGCTTTAAGTTCGTTCTGGCTGACCAACCAGTCAAAAAAGCTACGTAGCGCAGAGAGGCGTAATGCGAGGCTTGCCGCGCCCAGCCCTTTACGGCGACTGCGTACAGCGAAATTGCGCACCATCGCCGCATCACATTGCTGCCAGCTTTGCAGGCCGTTTTCGCTGGCAAAATTGATGATCGCCTCAAGTTGGCGCTGGTAGTTAAGCAGGGTTATCGGGCTAAGCTGACGCTCCACGCTCAGATAACGTAGGTAGCGTTCTACATCGGTGTGTAAATCGGTCATACGCGTTCAATCCAACGCTCCAGAAGCTCCGGCAACATCAGCGCAATTTCATGAAGTAACTGCGTTCCCTGCCCTTGTTGATAGTGACTGGCATCGCGGCTGGTGAACAGCACGACACCCAAATCAGCATCGCTTCCCAGCATCGACATCGCCACCGATCCCACCGCTTTCGCTTCCGGTAGCACCACCAGCAGCTCCGGTCCGTTAAGCGGCCCAAGATAGTGCTGTTCCTGCCCCAGACGCTGAATACGCAGCGGTTCGAAAGACTGACGGCTTAATGCGAGATGAGTGTGGTTCGACGGCGCACCTAAGCGCCAGCGATCCGGAAACAGGCGCAGACTCGCACCTGCCAGGCCGAGATCGCGCGCCCAGCGGTGAAAACGCATCAGCATATCGTCGAGACTGCTGGCGGCTGTGAGACTACGCTGCAGGTAAAGTAAGCGATAGAACAAGCCTTCGTTGGCGATAGCCTGTTCCATCAACAGCGCCATGTTCTCTTCCAGAACATGAATATGATGACGTGCGCGGGCCATGTGCCACTCGACCAACGAAACGGTGCCGCGTACCGGATGCGGCACACGTATCGCTTCTACTGCGCGCGCATTGCGGATAAAAAACTCAGGATTTTTAATCAGATAATCGACAACCGCCCGGTCATCTTGCTCCGTGAGTGTTTCCTGTAGTTCTTCCCCTGGTTGCTTCATAGATGAATAAATCCGTCGTAGACATGTACCGCCGGCCCCGTCATATATAAGGGGTGACCCGGACCTTTCCAGGCGATATCAAGACGACCGCCGGGGAGTTCCACACGTACTTCTTCGGCCAGCAAACCTTGCTGAATCCCTACCGCCACCGCCGCACACGCGCCGCTGCCGCAGGCCTGGGTTTCTCCTGCCCCACGCTCATAAACGCGTAAACGAATATGCTCGCGCTTAACCACTTGCATAAAACCGATATTAGCGCGCTCCGGAAAACGTTCGTGGCTTTCCAGAACAGGACCAAGCGTTTCTACCGCCGCAGTATCGACATCATCAACCTGAATCACGCAGTGCGGATTTCCCATCGACACCACGCCGCATAAGATTGTCTGCTCGGCGGCGCGCATAATATAGGTCTTTTCCGCTTTGTTAGCGCGAAATGGCACGGCAGAAGGTTCGAAGTTGGGTTCGCCCATATTGACGCGCACCAGATCGTCATCGGTGACGGTCAGAACCATCCGCCCGTTGGCAGTGCTGACGCGGATATCGCGCTTATTGGTCAGCCCTTTCAGGCGCACAAAGCGGGCAAAGCAGCGCGCGCCGTTGCCGCACTGCGTCACTTCACTGCCATCAGCATTGAAAATGCGATAGTGAAAATCCAGTTCCGGATCATACGGTGGCTCAACCACCAGCAGTTGGTCAAACCCTATCCCCAGGTGCCGATCCGCCAGGCGACGAATCAGTTCTGGTGAAAAAAAGACATTCTGCGTTACCGCGTCGACGACCATAAAATCGTTGCCAAGGCCATGCATTTTCGAGAACTGCATCATTTACTCCAATCACGCGGGTACAGAAACTGACTTTTAGTAATTCACCTGGGATGGGCCATCGCCAGTGGCGCGGTCGTTTTTATCCGGCACCGTGGATTGCGTTTGCGTCTCTACCGGTTTGGTCGGTGGCGGTGCGTTTTTATCTGCAGGCGGGAAATAGAGCGGACCTTTCAGACCGCAGCCCGTCAGGCTGAAGAGAGTAAGTAATACAGTGAGTGCCTTAAACACGTTTTTCATTATGGATTGCCTGTAAAGTTCATCGCTTTCTGCTTTCTATCATCGCAGGAGAAGACGTAAAAGCAAGCGTTTAGCGACTCTTTATGAAGTCTGAAAAATGAGGAATTGCTGCGAGTATAACGCTTACACGTGGGGATTTATGTTTTGCTGGTAGTTTCGTGATCGGCACCTCGCGCCAGGATGGCTTTATGCACTATCGCAATGTGGTTTGTTTGTTGTCTTGTTCGTTATTCTTATCCCCGGCATGGGGATGTCGGCTTTCCGCGCCTGAACATAATATTTACCAGAAACAGGGAAAAGGCGTGGTGTACCTGCGCCCTTATAAAGAAACAAATCTTTCTCTACCTGACGTGAATTACAAGAGTTTGCGTCGTTTACCTAATTTATTAATAGACGCAACAACACAAGATGAATGGAATAAAGAACCACCTCTGACTGATCTAACAACTGACAACCTCTATGAGGGCGCACAAGCCTGGTATCCCCATTACTCCTGGCATAGCGATGGTCGCTATATCCTCTACGCGGGTGAAGTAGTGCAAAATCCTCACGACGCACCACCCGTCGATATCGCCTCATTCAAGGCATGGGGAGATTTTGCCGCGGATAAACACAGTCTCTATTTTGAAGGCAAGCGCACCGATAACAATGGCGGGGGAAATAGCTTAGATATCAAAACACTGCATCAGGTGGAATTCCGGCCTCCCTGGGATCCTGACTTACTGGGGCTGATATTACGTGACGCTAATTTCTTGTATATCAATGGGCATCGCCTCGCAGATCCCGATAGTTTCCGTGTGCTGGCACAAAAGTCATGGGATCAGCGAGGAAAGTTTTCTACCGCGTTTAATCCCTGTGTGGCTATGCCATTTGGCCCCTGGGATACCCTGGCTCGTACACGGACCAAAATCCTGATCAACGGCGAACAGCTTGATGCCGACCCTGACACCTTTTCCGTCGTGCGCTGGATGCCCGGCTCACTCTTGACCTGGCGTGATAAAAACGGGCTACAGCGTAAAGTCCTCGACAAGGAAAATCTGGCGTGGGATGAAGATTTAACAAAGCACTGTCTGGATTTTTCTCTGCTGGAAAAGAAAGTGTTCTGGCGTAAAGGGCCTGCTTGTAAACAGGAAGAATTACCGGGGCTCGATCCTGAACAGTTCCACCCCATCAGTGATGCTGTCGCCCAGTATCAGGATTCGCTTTATACCATCATCGAAACAGAGTCTGGTGACCGCAAGCTGGAGATCGTAAAACTTGATGATCCCAATCTTATTATCAACAAACGTTTCAACGCCGGGAAACGCCATGGCTATTTACTTACGCGTGCCGAAGGGTGGCCAAACCATTCCGGTTTACACGTGTTTGAATCTGACGGACCGCTGATCTTACTGGATAACCACTCTCCGGATGAACGCGAAGCCCATCTTGATGACCATCCCTTTTTGCGCAGATGGTATGCCCGCGATAACCGCTACGTTTACAGCTTTGATGGCGCGCAGCTCTGGCGATACCGCACTGCGGATCCGAAACAAGTTCGCTTAATCTGGAAGGAACAACATTCGGGATATGGCTACGGGGTAAATTACAAAACGGGATATCTGGACGGAAAAATTACCGATGACGGCGAATTTATTCCTGCCCCGCGCAATGAGGCGACAAAATGAAAGGTCAAATAATCACTGTTGCACTCATCCTGTTGGGGCACATATTTCTGACGCCTGCTGTACAGGCCATAGGGTTCGACTATTACAATGATCACGGTGTTATGTCTTACGGTAAAGGTTATGGGGAGGATGAGAAAATCATTGCCCAATTTCCGAAGATGAACAGAGCCGATTTACGCCTTGTGACAAATATATCCAGGGAGCGGGAGTTGGTGGAAGGCTATATACCCACCGATGAAATAAGCATAAAAAATGAGGAATACCACTGGGTGACAGACGGCCGCGTTATTCTCTGGCGTGGCAAAATCGTTAGCAATCCACCGGGAACACCCACTGTCGATATTGCCAGCTTTCAGGCTATGGGCCGCTTCGCGGTCGATAAATATAGCCTCTATTTTGACGGACAGCGCACCGAAAGTAATAGCGGCGCGTCACGTGTTGATCTGGCGACACTAAAAGCTATCGAAGGTAACTCTACCACGCTGGTGGATAGTAAAAATCTCTATTTGTCCGGTCGACGTCAGGGGAGCAGCAGTAATGTTACTGTATTAGAAAAAAGATGGTGGGGTATTAATCCACGTCTTATGAGTGTAAACAGAAATTTGTATTCCAATGATCTGCTTATCCGCAGTGGGCAGAATATTTATTTAAATGGCGTTCACCTTACGGCGAATGCAGACTCATTTGAGATAATTCGCTGGATACCTCATTCACTGCTGGTTTTTCGCGACAATAAGGGTATGCATCGTTATCCCTTTGGGCAATTGTCTGGCAAAGCGATACCCGTAGATGATGACGTCTCTTTTGAAGTAGGGGAAAGTCGCGTTCGCTGGCGTAAACAGCTCACGTCCGACCGTCAGTGGAGCCAGTGGATAGACCTACCAGGTATTGAACCTGAACAATTTCATCTGATTACTGACAATATTGCGCAGTATAAAGATCGGCTGTATGTAACAAAATTATCGACTTTTGGTGAAGACCAGCTTGAAATAATCCCGCTGGATTTGCCAGACCTGGTCATTGATCACTCATTTAATCGCGGCAAACAGCATGCTTACTTTATCCACCAATTACGGTCACGCAAGAGCGTGCAAATTATTCCAGTTAACGGCCCGCTAACTAAAAACGATCGCTTTGCTTATGACGATCGCAATGTTTATACATGGACCGATACAGAGGTAAGGATTACACCCTCCCCCTGCCCAGCGAAAACATACGTCAGAGAAAAGAATGTCCGTGAAATTCATAATAGCGACATTATTATTCCGGTGACGGAGGAATCGTGCCGGAACGCAGCAGCAGACGGGCAAACTTTGAAGCCCTGACACCATGCCGCTATACTGCCGCCATCACCTAAAAACAGGAAACAACAATGAACGACAGTGAATTTCATCGCCTGGCCGATACCCTGTGGCTGACCATTGAAGAACGTCTGGATGACTGGGATGGCGACAGCGATATCGACTGCGAAATCAACGGCGGTGTGCTGACCATTACCTTTGAAAATGGCAGCAAAATCATTATCAACCGTCAGGAACCGCTGCACCAGGTTTGGCTGGCAACCAAACAGGGCGGCTACCATTTTGATCTGAAAGGCGACGAATGGATTTGCGACCGTAGCGGCGAAACCTTCTGGGATTTGCTGGAACAGGCGGCAACGCAGCAAGCGGGTGAAACAGTCAGTTTCCGCTAAGATTGCATGCCGGATAAGCCTCGCTTTCCGGCACGCTCATCACGAAAAATACTGCTGTAATAGCGGCGTGTCGTGATCCTGATTGGCAGGCGGCATGTTGCCGATAGATTTGGTGCGGAACGGAATCACCTGTTCACGACCATCAACCTTCACAATTTGATAGAACTGCGGCAGGTTGAAGTTGATGAAGCTTGAGCCGTAGGTGAAACGGTCGTGCGAAGACGAGTAGAAGCGACTGACGTCACGCACCAGTTCCTCTTTGCTGCCTTCGCAGTGGTGATACACCTCAACCCGGTTGCTTTCGTCGAGAATGTAGATATTAAAGCCATTCTCGTCTTGCGTTTCTTCGAAGAAGAACTGGATGATCCCTTCGCTGGCAAAGCCGTCCACCACCGCCGGTAATTTGACGTGATTGGTTTCAACCTGCACTGACAGGCCGTGCAGTTTGTTATGCGAAATAGCGCCATAAAACTCGATGGCATTTTCCAGTTTCTGTACCGATACATTCAGGCGTTCGAAGAATAAGCCCCAAGTTTGACCAGAAACGCGCAGCGCCTTGAAGCGCCCGGTTTCCTGGCGGGTGCTGGAAAGACGCAGTTCAATGCACTCAGAAACCAGTTGCTGCACGCGAGTACGGATTAAGCCGCGCAGATGCTGGCTGTAGCAGAAGACTTCCACGCTATCTGGCGGTGCGGCGTCCTGATGCATTTTGCCGAGAATGGTTTTCAGGGCTTCGATCATCGACTGCTCGCCGTTGAAGTGCAGCGTACGCACTTCGTTCCACGAGTTGCGGTACAGCAGGTCAACGCTACCTACCAGGCAATTTTGGTTTTCGCCAAAGCTGAAGACGTCCAGCTTACGGAAATCAAAATGCACCACCTGATTGCGGAACGCAGCTGTCGGGTCATATTCCAGGTTAACGATAATCGCCAGATGGCGAATTTCACACGGGCTGTAGAGCGCTTTTGGCGTCGGTGCAGGCAGGCGCAGCGGGAAATGGTGCGACACATCGGCGACCATCTCCTGCAACTTAGGCAAATCGACAATGCCGTTGCCTTTAATATACAAGCGGGTGCGCGAGGTCAGCAGGCCGTTAAACCATGCCCACGCCACCAGTTTATTCAGGTAACGGTTATATTCCAGCGGCTGATGGCTGATGATCGACTCAATATTTGGCGCGCGGTTATACAGATACCAACCTGAACGGTTAGCCCGGCCCGGCGGCACATAAATAAAGGTCAGATTCGGTTCCGAGAGATCGGGCGAAATCTGCGGGTTTACCAGCGTCACTTTACCTGGCAATGCTTCAAACGCGGCGTACAGTTTACGCGTCAGAACACCGATATCCTGTGGGCTGGCGGAGACGCTAAGGTTATTGCGACGCGCAAAGCGGATCAGATTACGGTAGCTCTGCATCATTGCATCGAGCAGCTCGTTGTGCGCCTCACGCACCTGATCAATCTTCCAGTTAGCGCGGTTATCGAGCATTGCAAGACGACCATCGTCCCATTCCCACTCTTTCACTAACTGGGTTAGCACTTCACGACGCCAGCCTACACAGGCGCGTTCACGGCTGAGTTTTTCGCACACTTTTAAATAGAAGCAGCGACGCACTAAATCCAGACGGGTGAAATCTTCAATCGCCGTCAGGTATTCAGTAACACGCTCCAGCATCATGCAGTACGGATCGAGACCAAACGATACAATCTCGCCGTCGTGCAAACGCTGTTTGATATCTTTCGCCAGCAGACGTGGGTTCGGGTATTCCCAGGAATAGGCTTCCAGCAGCAGTGTTTTCAGTACCGCTTTGTATGGGGAATCGATACTCTTGTAGAGCTGCCAAAGGCTGGCACCAAAGTACTCTTCAGCAGAAAGCGAGCTTAAGCCACCGAGATCCAGCCATTCATTTGGCGTCAGCACGCCCTGCGCGTAAAGCGTCATCACATAGTCATCGTAATGCTCTTCTTCGTCACACGGCACCATATTCCACAGAATACGCTTACCGGCGAGACGCACGGCGGTACGATAAAATTCGTCAAGCAGCAGTATATGCTGGGTGGAGCCACAATCTTCGCCCCCCAGGCTGCCGCTTTCATTATGACGGAAGCGATTTTCATCAATCAGGAAGAAGCTAACTTCCACGCCCAGCGAGGCGGCCCAGCTTTCCAGCAGGCTGCATTTACGTTGTAGTAACTGGCGCTCTTCGCTATCAAGCCAGGATTGATGACAGACCCAGATATCCAGGTCAGAGGAACAACTTTGCCCTACGGACGAGGTGCTGCCCATGGTGTATACACCAGTAATTGGAAGCTCACCTTTCGGCGGATCCTGTACTGACATTCCACGATACAGTTCAAGCTCGTTCAGGTAGTGGCGTTGAGTTTCATCAGGCGTGTAAAGGCAAATGCCTTTGGGAACGTTACCATCAAGGTAACCCGGCATTAGCGGATGGTGATAGTGCAACAATGTCGGCAGTAGACTGTAGACCTGTTGGAATGCAGGCCCCATAGCAGCAAGCGCGCGATCCACGCGCAATTGATTTATGGCATCCAGTCTCTGTTTCAGAGTCTCAATATAGAGGTACAAGACGTATCGCCTGATTTGCTACCCGTCATGACTGTGATTCCGCCAACATCAACGGTAACACGCGGCATTCGGGATATTTCGTATGTCAAAGGTAACCGTTACCACTTTTCGCGCCTGGTTTTTTTAGTTTCACGACGAAAAAATGGTCTAAAACGTGATCAATTTAACACCTTGCTGATTGACCGTAAAGAAAGATGCGCTACATACAAGTGTAGCACCGTTTATTCTCTGTAAATTCCTTATTACGACGGCGTGAAACGCCTGTCAGGATCCACTGCCAGACCTCATTTTACGGTTTGCGCAGGCGTCTACGTTTCACCACAACACTGACATCGCTCTGGCAAGGATGTTAGGATGGACCACGGATGATAATGACGGTAACAAGCATGTTAGACAATGTTTTAAGAATTGCCACACGCCAAAGCCCACTTGCACTCTGGCAGGCACACTATGTCAAAGACAAGTTAATGGCGAGCCATCCGGGTCTGGTCGTTGAACTGGTACCGATGGTGACGCGCGGCGATGTGATTCTTGATACGCCGCTGGCGAAAGTAGGCGGAAAAGGTTTATTTGTTAAAGAGCTGGAAGTCGCGCTCCTGGAGAATCGCGCCGATATCGCCGTACATTCAATGAAAGATGTGCCGGTTGAATTCCCGCAAGGTCTGGGGCTGGTCACCATTTGCGAGCGTGAAGATCCTCGCGATGCCTTTGTGTCCAATAACTATGACAGTCTGGATGCGTTACCTGCAGGCAGTATCGTCGGGACGTCCAGTTTACGTCGCCAGTGCCAACTGGCTGAACGCCGCCCGGATCTGATTATCCGCTCCCTGCGCGGCAACGTCGGCACTCGCCTGAGCAAACTGGATAACGGCGAATACGATGCCATCATTCTTGCCGTAGCCGGACTAAAACGTTTAGGTCTGGAGTCACGCATTCGCGCCGCGTTGCCACCCGAGATTTCTCTTCCGGCGGTAGGACAAGGTGCGGTCGGTATTGAATGCCGCCTTAATGATACTCGCACTCGCGAGCTGCTTGCCGCGCTGAATCACCACGAAACTGCACTGCGTGTTACCGCAGAACGCGCCATGAATACCCGTCTCGAAGGCGGATGTCAGGTGCCAATTGGTAGCTACGCCGAGCTTATTGATGGCGAAATCTGGCTGCGTGCGCTGGTCGGCGCGCCGGACGGTTCGCAGATTATTCGCGGTGAACGCCGCGGTGCGCCGCAAGATGCCGAACAAATGGGGATTTCGCTGGCAGAAGAGCTACTGAATAACGGCGCTCGCGAGATCCTTGCTGAAGTCTATAACGGAGACGCCCCGGCATGAGTATCCTGGTCACCCGCCCGTCTCCCGCTGGAGAAGAGTTAGTGAGCCGTCTGCGCACACTGGGGCAGGTGGCCTGGCATTTTCCGCTGATTAAGTTTTCTCCGGGTCGACAATTACCGCAACTTGCTGATCAACTGGCAGCGCTGGGGGAGAGGGATCTGTTGTTTGCCCTCTCGCAACACGCGGTTGCTTTTGCCCAATCACAGCTGCATCAGCAAGATCGTAAATGGCCCCGACTACCTGATTATTTTGCCATTGGACGGACCACCGCACTGGCGCTACATACCGTAAGCGGACAGAAGATTCTCTACCCGCAGGATCGGGAAATCAGCGAAGTCTTGCTACAATTACCTGAATTACAAAATATTGCGGGCAAACGTGCGTTGATATTGCGTGGCAATGGCGGTCGTGAGCTGATTGGGGATACCCTGACGGCGCGCGGTGCTGAGGTCACTTTTTGTGAATGTTATCAACGATGCGCAATCCATTACGATGGTGCAGAAGAAGCGATGCGCTGGCAATCCCGCGAGGTGACGACGGTCGTTGTTACCAGCGGTGAAATGTTGCAGCAACTCTGGTCGCTGATCCCACAATGGTATCGTGAGCACTGGTTACTACGCTGTCGACTATTGGTCGTCAGTGAGCGTTTGGCGAAACTCGCCCGGGAACTGGGCTGGCAAGACATTAAGGTCGCCGATAACGCTGACAACGATGCGCTTTTACGGGCATTACAATAACTCTCATAACAGGAAGCCATAATGACGGAACAAGAAAAAACCTCCGCCGTGGTTGAAGAGACCAGGGAGGCCGTGGACACCACGTCACAACCTGTCGCAACAGAAAAAAAGAGTAAGAACAATACCGCATTGATTCTCAGCGCGGTGGCTATCGCTATTGCTCTGGCGGCGGGCGTCGGTTTGTATGGCTGGGGTAAACAACAGGCCGTCAATCAGACTGCCACCAGCGATGCCCTGGCTAACCAACTTACGGCACTGCAAAAAGCCCAGGAGAGCCAAAAAGCCGAGCTGGAAGGCATTATCAAGCAACAAGCTGTACAGCTTGAGCAAGCGAATCGTCAGCAAGAAACGCTGGCAAAACAGCTGGATGAAGTCCAACAAAAGGTCGCGACTATTTCCGGCAGCGATGCTAAAACCTGGCTGCTGGCTCAGGCTGATTTCCTGGTGAAACTCGCCGGAAGGAAGCTGTGGAGCGATCAGGACGTCACGACCGCTGCAGCGTTGCTGAAAAGTGCAGATGCCAGCCTGGCGGATATGAATGACCCGAGTCTGATTACCGTTCGTCGGGCAATTACCGATGATATCGCCAGCCTTTCTGCGGTATCGCAGGTGGATTATGACGGCATCATCCTTAAGCTGAACCAGCTTTCTAATCAGGTAGATAACCTGCGTCTGGCCGATAATGACAGCGATGGTTCACCAATGGATTCCGACGGTGAAGAGCTTTCCAGTTCCCTCAGCGAATGGCGTATCAATCTACAAAAAAGCTGGCAGAACTTTATGGACAACTTCATTACGATTCGCCGTCGTGATGACACCGCCGTACCACTGTTAGCACCGAATCAGGATATCTATCTGCGCGAAAATATTCGCTCCCGCCTGCTGGTCGCGGCACAAGCCGTACCGCGTCATCAGGAAGAGACTTACCGCCAGGCGCTGGAGAATGTCTCCACCTGGGTACGTGCTTACTACGATACTGATGATGCCACCACCAAAGCGTTCCTCGACGAGGTGGACCAGTTAAGTCAGCAAAATATCTCGATGGATCTCCCGGAAACCCTGCAAAGCCAGGCGATGCTGGAAAAACTGATGCAGACCCGCGTGCGTAACCTGCTGGCACAACCGGCAGCAGGGACAACGGAAGCTAAACCTGCACCTGCACCTGCACCGCAAGCTGATACTCCGGCAGCCGCGCCGCAAGGAGAATAACCATGCTAAAAGTGTTATTGCTCTTTGTGTTGCTGATTGCGGGGATCGTGGTCGGCCCGATGATTGCCGGTCATCAGGGGTACGTGCTGATCCAGACCGATACCTACAATATCGAAACCAGCGTCACGGGCCTGGCGATCATTTTGATTCTGGCGATGGTAGTGCTGTTTGCCATTGAGTGGCTACTGCGGCGGATCTTCCGCACAGGCGCACACACCCGTGGGTGGTTTGTCGGACGTAAGCGTCGCCGTGCCCGTAAGCAGACCGAACAGGCGCTGCTGAAACTAGCGGAAGGCGATTATCAGCAAGTTGAAAAGCTGATGGCGAAAAATGCCGATCACGCTGAACAACCGGTGGTGAACTATCTGCTGGCTGCCGAAGCCGCGCAACAACGCGGTGATGAAGCACGCGCCAACCAACATCTGGAACGCGCAGCGGAGCTGGCCGGCAACGACACAATTCCGGTAGAAATCACCCGTGTACGTCTGCAACTGGCCCGTAATGAAAACCATGCAGCACGTCACGGCGTTGATAAGCTGCTGGAAGTTACGCCACGCCATCCGGAAGTATTACGTCTGGCGGAACAGGCGTATATCCGCACCGGTGCATGGAGTTCGCTGCTGGATATCATCCCATCAATGGCAAAAGCCCACGTTGGCGATGAAGAGCATCGTGCAATGCTGGAACAACAGGCATGGATTGGCCTGATGGATCAGGCGCGTGCCGATAACGGTAGCGAAGGTTTGCGTAACTGGTGGAAAAACCAAAGCCGGAAAACGCGTCATCAGGTGGCGTTACAGGTGGCAATGGCGGAACATCTTATTGAATGTGACGATCATGATACTGCCCAGCAAATTATCATCGACGGCCTGAAACGCCAGTATGACGATCGCCTGCTGCTGCCGATCCCGCGTCTGAAAACCAATAACCCGGAACAGCTGGAAAAAGTGCTGCGCCAACAGATCAAAAACGTGGGCGATCGCCCGTTGTTGTGGAGCACACTGGGTCAGTCGCTGATGAAGCACGGCGAATGGCAGGAAGCATCGCTCGCCTTCCGCGCGGCGCTGAAACAACGTCCGGACGCCTACGATTACGCATGGCTTGCCGACGCGCTGGACAGACTGCACAAGCCGGAAGAAGCCGCAGCGATGCGTCGCGATGGCTTGATGCTAACCTTACAGAATAACCCGTCACAGTAATCTATATCGCCTCGTTCAGAGGCGATATTTTTTACCAGGATGTCAAAATTGCGCACGCCGTCCCGCTATCTTTTCCGCTTGCCATCGCATGAAATTACTCCTTTTCGGGCAACGCTCTTTTTAATCTTGTTGATATGTGCCGCTCTGGCTGGCGTAAGTTGGCTGATTATTTCCTTTGTGCGTACGGGCAATACATTCATCTTCTGGTTAACACTTTTTATTGGGTATCTGATAGCTGCGGCGAAGCAGGAAAAAATCAAGCTCCTCAAGAAGTACCGAATCATGGCAGATAAACGTCGGGTACGCTCCATTTGCCAGTTCGCCCGCGAATTTGACACCTACACCGTAGATACATGGGTGATTCGTGCGGTGTGGGATACCTTGCAAGGAAACGGCTATATCGATTACCCACTGCCACTGAAAGCCGATGATATACTGGACGATGATCTGGATTTGGTGCGCGACGCAGTCGAGTTAGAAGAGCTGGTTGAAGATACCGCTGCTCGTTGCGGGCGCGATCTATGCGGAATAGAAGAGAATCCGTTTCTTCCCATCGTCACGGTAGGCTCTCTTGTAAGAGTTTTAAACGCGCAACCGATGACCCAGGAGCGACGTAACCAGTTCTTTATTCGGTCATAAAAAAACGCCTGCTCTTATTACGGAGCAGGCGTTAAAACAGGTCTGTATGACAACAAGTGGGTGCTTCACTCAACGTTGTGTCCATGGTGTCTGATGAGGCATAAGCGACATCTGTCAGTGGACGATAAGCACCGTAAACGGCTCTGCGTCATTCCGGAGTTTATGAGGCACTAAGGCGAACATAAGAGATGGAATGAGCATCTACTCGTTTAGTATGCCACAGAGAACCGGGAAATAACATCCCTTAACACTTGTTATGAGATAATTCTGTAATCCTCTTTGCTTCCTGAGTAATAACTTCCTGAGTGAATATTTCTCCTGCGCACGATTCTACACATATATATAATGAATAATAAAAGTCATTCAATTAATAATATATATATTAATTGCCATTAAAACTAAAAACAGCATCAATAATCAACGCGATATAACATCACCGCCTTACATATCACCTGCGCCAGAGGTAGGATTGAAAACGCTCTCCTGATTTTCAAATTCATTATCTGGATAAATAAATAATTTATTTTCATCACTATTATTTATGCAATCATCCTGTCAGGGAGAGGGATCTCAATTATCAATGCTTAATTACGTCAACATTTTGACGACATGAAACCGGAGCATTTTGCATGGAATTTTCGTTTTCACCCAAACTTCTTGTTGTGGCTGTCGCCGCCGCTCTTCCACTCATGGCCAGCGCAGCAGATACCCCGTCAACCGCCACCGCACGCAAAGGCTTTGCCGGATACGATCACCCAAACCAGTATCTGGTTAAACCGGCGACCACTATTGCCGACAACATGATGCCGGTGATGCAGCATCCTGCACAAGACAAAGAAACCCAGCAGAAGCTGGCGGAATTAGAGAAAAAGACCGGTAAGAAACCGAACGTGGTTGTTTTCTTGCTGGATGATGTGGGCTGGATGGACGTTGGCTTTAACGGCGGCGGCGTGGCGGTGGGTAACCCTACACCAGATATCGACGCCGTTGCCAGCCAGGGGCTGATTTTAACTTCGGCGTATTCTCAACCGAGTTCTTCCCCAACCCGCGCCACGATTCTCACCGGACAATACTCCATCCACCACGGCATTCTGATGCCGCCAATGTACGGGCAACCGGGCGGTCTGCAAGGGTTAACCACTCTGCCGCAGTTGCTGCACGATCAGGGCTACGTCACCCAGGCCATCGGGAAATGGCATATGGGGGAAAACAAAGAGTCGCAGCCGCAGAACGTTGGCTTTGATGATTTCCGCGGCTTTAACTCGGTATCCGATATGTATACCGAATGGCGTGATGTTCATGTCAACCCGGAAGTCGCCCTGAGCCCGGATCGTTCTGAATACATCCAAAAACTGCCGTTCAGCAAAGATGACGTTCATGCCGTGCGCGGCGGTGAACAGGAAGCCATTGCCGACATTACGCCGAAATATATGGAAGACCTGGATCAACGCTGGATGGAATATGGCGTTAAGTTCCTCGACAAGATGGCGAAGAGCGATAAGCCTTTCTTCCTCTACTACGGCACTCGCGGCTGTCACTTCGATAACTACCCAAATGCGAAATATGCGGGTAGCTCTCCGGCGCGCACCTCTTACGGCGACTGCATGGTGGAGATGAACGATATCTTCGCCAATCTGTATAAAGCACTGGAGAAAAACGGTCAGCTTGATAACACGCTGATTGTGTTCACCTCTGATAACGGTCCGGAAGCTGAAGTTCCGCCGCACGGTCGCACGCCGTTCCGCGGTGCGAAAGGTTCTACATGGGAAGGCGGCGTTCGTGTGCCAACCTTCGTTTACTGGAAAGGGATGATCCAACCGCGTAAATCTGACGGTATTGTCGATCTGGCGGATCTCTTCCCTACGGCGCTGGATCTGGCAGGACATCCTGGAGCGAAAGTGGCGAATTTAGTGCCGAAAACCACCTTTATTGATGGTGTGGACCAGACATCTTTCTTCCTGGGAACAAATGGTCAGTCTAACCGTAAGGCCGAGCACTACTTCCTCAACGGCAAACTTTCTGCTGTGCGTATGGATGAGTTTAAATATCACGTACTCATCCAACAGCCATACGCTTATACCCAGAGCGGGTATCAGGGTGGATTCACCGGCACAGTAATGCAAACGGCGGGATCGTCGGTGTTTAACCTGTACACCGATCCGCAGGAAAGCGACTCTATCGGCGTGCGCCATATCCCAATGGGTGTACCGCTACAGACCGAAATGCACGCGTATATGGAGATCCTGAAAAAATATCCGCCGCGCGCGCAGATTAAATCTGATTAAGCCGGCGCTATCGCTACATCGGGCCACACTGACCTTGCCGGATGCGGCGTGAACGCCTTATCCGGCCTACAAGCCTTGCAAATTCAATAAATTGCAGCGTCCTGTAGGCCGGATAAGATGCGTCAGCATCGCATCCGGCAATCAACCGCAGGCGGCCACAAAATGGCTGCTTTTTTACTTATTCATCACCATCAAATGCGCCTGCATAATGTCGCTGGCCGGGCGACCGTGCGCCAGCAAATCAGCCATTGCTTTAAGATATGGCGGTAGATAGCGGAAATAACGCTGATACCCGGCACACAAATAATTCAGCCCCGGCTTACCGCTGGCATCGAGCATAAAGCGGTGTTTCGGGCAGCCTCCCCAACATGCTTTTAACACGTTACAACTGCGACACTGCGCCGGTAACTGCTTAAATTTATCTTCTCCAAACACCTGCTGCTGCGGGGAATCTAACATTTCTGCAATTGTTTGCTGAAGCATATTCCCTAGTCGATACTGGGGATAAACATAGTGATCGCAGGCATAAACGTCACCGTTGTGCTCAACAATCACCGAGCGTCCACAGGTCGGCTGATGATGGCAAACCGCGCCCGGTGCGCCAACAAAATTGGCGAACGCCCATTCGATATTCATTACGAAAATCTTACCGACGTCGCGCTTAATCCAGTGGTCGAAAATCGCCACCAGAAACTCACCGAACTCATCGGGGCGCACCGACCATTCTGTCAGTTCCCCCTGAATATCACCAGGCGCATGTAATTTCAGTCCATTGCGGGCAGCTGTTTCATCAGCCAGGCGCTCCACCACCGGAATAAACTGGATGAACTCCACGCCTGCATTGCACAAAAAATCATAAACCTGTAACGGTTGCTGCGCGCTGGTGCGGTTGACACAGACCAGCACGTTATAGTCGACATGATGTTTTTGCAGGAGCGTCAGGGCACGCATCACCAGCTTATGCGTGGGTCTGCCACCTTTGGTCACGCGATATTGATTGTGGATCTCAGCCGGACCGTCCAGCGATAACCCAACAAGAAAATGATTTTCTGCCAGAAATGCACACCACTCATCATCAAGCAGCACACCGTTAGTCTGGAAGCTGTTACTTACCTTCCTACCAGCACCATATTTCGCCTGTAGCGCCACGGCACGGCGGTAAAAATCCAGCCCGAGTAACGTTGGTTCGCCGCCCTGCCAGGTAAAAGCCACTTCGTTTTGGGGTTCGCTGGCAGCGATATAGTGACGGACATACGCTTCCAGCGTGTCATCGTCCATATGCGCAACTGGCTTTTCGCGGTAAAGGGATTGTTTTTCGAGATAAAAACAGTAGTCACAGTTCAGATTACAATCGGAACCGCTTGGTTTCGCCATCACATGAAAAGCACGCGTTGGAACCTGTTGCAGCATGGTCGCTCCTTGCCTGAAGTCATCCTTCAATACGTTAAGGGCGAAATCATACCGTGTAGCAATGAGTGACTACGGGCGTTTATTGCGAAGGGAGAGTGATGAAATGCACAGAAAACAAAAAACCCCGCCGAAGCGGGGTTCAAAATTGGTCGGCGAGAGAGGATTCGAACCTCCGACCCACTGGTCCCAAACCAGTTGCGCTACCAAGCTGCGCTACTCGCCGAAATACTGCTTTTTGAATTTTTAGTTCAATTTTTTAAAGTCGTGGTGCGAGGGGGGGGACTTGAACCCCCACGTCCGTAAGGACACTAACACCTGAAGCTAGCGCGTCTACCAATTCCGCCACCTTCGCATTGTCACAACTTCTAATAATGGGGTGGCTAATGGGATTCGAACCCACGACAACTGGAATCACAATCCAGGGCTCTACCAACTGAGCTATAGCCACCACTACAAATCTTGTTACGCGGTATTACTACCACCGCAGCTCAAGCGCCGGGACTAAATGGCGCGCCCGACAGGATTCGAACCTGAGACCTCTGCCTCCGGAGGGCAGCGCTCTATCCAGCTGAGCTACGGGCGCTTAGCGCCGTTGCGGGGGTGGATAATACGGACTTCCCACCCCTCTGTCTAGTCCCTTTTTAAATAAATTGCGCGTTTGGTTACGGTTTGTGCGTTTTGCTGCTTATTCCTCCAGTTTATGCGCTTTACCGTGGCGATTAAGCCCAAAAACTTTATAAATTGCCGTCACCGCCAGCATAAAGATGATACCGACAAACAGCGACATACGCGTATCTTCATTAAAGTACATGCCGATCAAAACGCAAATCAGGAATGCCATTGTTACGTAGTTGGCCCACGGGAACAGGATTGAGCGGAACGGATGGCTGGCAATCGCCGCTTTGTGCGCTCGACGAAAACGCAACTGGCTAATCAAAATCACAAACCATGGCACCATCCCCGGAAGCACGCTGGCACTGTAGACATAGACAAACACACGCTGTGGATTGGGAATGATGTAGTTCAGGCATGAGCCAATTAACAGAATAGCAATTGATACCGCCACGCCTGCAACCGGAACACCTTGACGGGAAACTTTCGCCATTGCCGCCGGTAACTGACGGTTTTTCGCCAGTGCGTAGAGCATACGTCCACAACTGTACATGCCGCTGTTACAGCCAGAGAGCGCAGCCGTCAGTACCACAAAGTTGATAATACCCGCCGCTGCAGTAATGCCGATTTTGGCGAAAGTCAGTACGAACGGGCTGCCGTTACTGCCTATTTCATTCCACGGGAAGATGGTGACGATAACGAAAATCGCGCCTACGTAGAAAATCAGGATACGCCACAGCACCTTGCCTACGGCACTGCGCAGCGTCACCTGCGGATTCTTCGCTTCACCGGCAGTAATGCCAATCAGCTCCACGCCCTGGTAGGACGCCACCACAATACACAATGCGGTCAGGAACCCTTTCCAGCCACCCGCAAAGAAACCGCCATGCTCTGTGAGATTGCTAAAACCAATCGACTGCCCGCCATTGCCAAAGCCAAAGAAAATCACGCCCAGGCCAATAACAATCATCACGATAATCGTGGTGACTTTGATCATCGCGAACCAGAACTCGATTTCGCCGTACAACCGCACTGCCGCCAGATTCGCCAGCGCCACCAGCGCCACCGCGATCAATGCGGGTATCCACTGCGCCATCTCCGGGAACCAGAACTGGACATAAACGCCAATGGCGGTGATTTCTGAGATCCCCACCGCCATCCACATAAACCAGTAAGACCAGGCGGTGAGATAGCCAAAAAACGGGCTCATATAACGATGCGCATAAACGGCGAACGAACCGGTAACCGGTTCGAGGAACAACATTTCGCCCATTGAACGCATGATGAAAAAGACAAACAGCCCGGCGATGATATAGGCCAACAATACGGATGGCCCGGCCCATTTCAGGGTACTGGCGGCCCCCATAAACAGGCCGACGCCAATGGTGCCCCCCAGGGCGATGAGTTCGATATGTCGAGCTTCCAGCCCACGCTGTAGCTCTGGTTTGTTATCTGCCATAAATCCTCGTGTTGTGTTTGCATGCTTTCCGGTGTTACCGGTTATCGTTATGGGTACATCGAGTGTTGCGAATGTTTTCGTAATTCAGGAGAAATGGCAAATAAAGCATTAAAAATTTGAATGCTTTGTGTAATAAAAAGACAGGCAGGCGACGAAGTGACCACTCCGTCGCTTTACAGAGAGAGGAAAATCAGAGGTTGCCGGTGTAATACCAGCGTAAATAACGCAGCAAACGAAGCTGACGCTTAATGCGGCTCGGCTGCGAAAGCAGGCGGTAGAGCCACTCCAGCCCCAGCGTTTGCCAGATTTTCGGTGCGCGTTTCACGTGACCGGTGAAAACATCGTAAGTCCCGCCAACGCCCATATACAGCGCATCCGGATGCACCAGACGGCAGTCGCGCATGAAGATCTCCTGCTTTGGCGATCCCATCGCAACGGTGACGATTTGCGCTCCGCTGGCATGAATGCGTTCAAACAGCGCCTGACGCTGCTCGGGTTTAAAATAACCATCCTGACTGCCAACGATATTCACATTCCACTGATTGCGCAGTTTAGCTTCAGTTTGCGCCAGCACTTCAGGTTTACCGCCCACAAGAAATACCGGCGTCCCTTCTTTGCCTGCGCGCGCCATCAGCTCTTCCCAGAGATCGGCCCCGGCAACGCGGGAAACCTGCGCCTGCGGGTACTTTTTACGTACTGAACGTACAACGCTGATGCCATCAGCATATTTAAATTCGGCAGCATTAATTAACTCCCTGACCTCGGCGTTATCTTCAATGGTCAGCATTTTTTCGGCATTAATGGCAACCAGCGTTCCCTGCTTAAGCTGCCCGTCAGCAAACAGATAATCGAGGGCGTGCTGCATATCACGCCAACCAATCAACTGTAAGCCACGCAGCGTATAGGTCGGTGCTGTGGTGTTGTTATTCATTGTTATCCTTCAACCTGCGTCCGGAGCGATGATTTTGTACGTTTATGAATGAGTCCGGCGCTTTCAAAAAGCCAGTACAACAGTTTTGCGATCATCAGACATGCGCCGAAGACCACGATAAAAAAGACCACGCGTGAGACAAACGAATCCAGCCCTTCACGCGCCAGTACGACCATATTGAAGATCGCCCCGAAGCAGAAACTGTGCAATATCGCAGCCTTATAGCGATTAGTTTCGCGATTGCCCAGTTCATACAGCCAGTCGAACCATTTGATGATCAGTCCAACCACAATCGCCCCGAGTGGGATGAACAACGCGCCGCCCATAACAACCAGTGAGCCTATAAGCGTAGGCGAGATCGCCAGCCCGGAGTGGTTATTCAGCACTTCCCAGGTAAAGTAGTTGGCGGAGTTCAGTACCATACTCGGGCGACCCGGCCACAGCCAGGAAGGGATAAAGACATAGAAATCGCGGACAATGGGAGCCAGGCCCTGGAAGTCGATGTTGTCGTAGTTCTGCAACAGCAACGCCAGATTCTCCCACGGCGAGAAGGTGTCGCGAGTGAGATAGAGAAACGTATAGAACGCTTCATCGCCGCTCACATTCATTCCATAGCGTTTTAGCGCCAGCCAGAACATGCCCACAATCCCCAGCACGCCCGCCGCCGCCAGCATCCACAACGAAATCCAGCCGCGAATAATGCCAATAAACAGGAAGATAGCAAATGCGATGATAATATTGGCGCGAGTGCCGCCGACAATCATGTAAGTCAGCAAGCCAAAGGCGACCGTGCTGACGAGGAAAAACAGCCACGCTTTGCTGTCCTGGCGCAGAAAGTAGACCACCAGCATTGCTGGGATGAAAAAGTAAAAGAAGCGCTTTAACGCCACGCCGGAGACTTCACTGGAGAAGATCTGACTGTAGGAGTTAAGACGGAACAGCAAAAAACCGTTGTGCATGAAGAAGATGCCGACGCTTACCAACGCAATGCCCATCAGGATCACCCACGTGAGATTGGTCTCCACGCGGTTCATGGTAAACAGCGGACGGCGCGGTACATCAGCAACGCGTTTGCGTAGGCGGGTTTTGTAGGTGACATAGTAAACCGCGTAGAAGCAGCCCGCAGAAAGCAACGCCTGCAACAAGATTTCTGGCGGCGCAACACCAACATCAAAGCGAAATACCAGCACGCTGGTCAGCGGAAAGCCGAAGAAAAAGGTGAGCAAAAACAGCAATGAAAAGAAGACATTGAAGTTAAAGCGCACACGGCGAAACTCAAACCAGGTCAGCGTGGCAATAAACAACGTGCAGAGCAGCCAGACAACAAACAGGCCACTGAATTGCAGCAGACTCATGCGACCTCCCCGGCGGCAATCGCCAATGCCCGCTGCCAGCCTTGCAGATAGTTCGGGCTAAAGAAGGCAATGGTGTTTTTATCCACCGACGCCAGCTGGCGCTGCGCTTCACGCACAATATCCTCGTTGAGATCGTCGGTAGTAAACAGCACCGGCAAATGCTGTTCCGTCATATCCTGCCAGAACGGATTTTCCCGGTTAAGCACACAAGGAATACCCGCCTGAATAAGTAAGCACAGCGTACCAATGCCCTGCTGGCGGGCAAAAATAAAGTAACCGAGATCGCACTGACGAAGTAGCGTCAGATAGGCGTCAAATTCCAGTTTTTCGCTCAGAACTTGCAGATTTTCTTCGCTGAATAACGCCAGCCCCGCCTGACGAACTTCCTCGATGTACGCTTCGTTATTAGGCGGATATCCCATCGGTACAACCACTTTTACAGTATCGCCAAATTGCTGATGAACGGCGCGTAAGGCGGCGACATGCTCATTGCTGCGGTCGCCGGAGTTCCCCACCAGAATGGTCATTTTCCCTTCACGTTGGCGATCGTTCGCCATCGTATTGAGAGAAGGGTCCATCCGCGTCGGGAAGTACAGCAGTTCGCCCCGCACCTTTGGATGCGTTTTGGCAAAAAAACTCAAATCACCGCGGGTGGCAAATACACAGCCGACTCGCTTTTGCGCCAGGCGACGCAACGGGTAAAAAAGCTTATATCTCAAGCCACTGGAAAGCTCATACAGGTCTGCCCCCCAGATATGCCAGAAAAACTGGCTGGGCTTAATGCCACCACTCAGCAGAGCCAGCCACAGTTTGGGATTGAACTGACCGTGGAAAAAAAATCGCTGCTGACGGTTAGCTTTTGCTTTCGCGATGACCGCTTCCGCCAGCGATTTTTTCCCAGGGAAAAATTGCACAGAAAGCGCCGGACAGCTATCACTTAAGCCGTCGTCCTTGCCAACAACCATAAACTCGCGCGCATGCTCGCTCGTCGCGGCCAGCACGTCGTTGAAAAACCGCAAAACGGTTTGGTTATGGTGAGGGATATCCGATCCCAGTACGTGAATCAGTACAGTCATGCCCGCCTACGCCAGAGTAAAAACACGCCACAACAAAGAGAAAAATAGACGATATAGGTTGCCATATAGGCCTGCGCCGCGCCCAGTGCACCATGCGCAGGGATTAGCCAGTGGGCAAATACCATCAATAAAGTGAACTGGCTGACTTCCGCCAGAATATAAAACCGCAGTGACGCTTTGGCGATCACCAGATAACCAAAGACATAAGCGCCCACTTTTAACACATCACCCACTAACTGCCAGGCAAAGAGATCGCGCATAGCGGTAAATTTATTCGACAACAGCAGCCAGATAGCAAAATCACGCAGCAACCAGACGGTAAAACTCGCCGCCGCCACTGCCGGTAAGACGAATTTCAGCGATTTAACCACTTCCCGGGTGATATCGCGCTTTTCCGTTAGCCGCGACAACGTGGGCAGTAAATATACGCTGAACGATGCCGTAATAAATTGCAGGTAGGCATCGGAAATACTGCTCACCCCTTGCCAGATACCCACTTCATCCCAGCTATACTGCGCCGCCAACAGTTTACGCATCATGATGTACGCAACGGGCAAGGTCACCGACGTAATCAACGCCATGAGCGTAAATTTGCTCAACTGCCCTGCCAGGCCGTTATCCCAGCAGGGTTTCAGATAGCTTAACGGGATGGCACCACGTTTGATCAACATGATGACGGCAGGAATCACCACCAACGCGGGAATCAGCGCCAGCCCCAGCAATGCCCCTTCATAACCGCCCAAACGGTAACTGACATAATAAGCAATTACGCCAATCAGGCTGCCGACAATCAGCGATAACGCATTACCTGCAGCATCGCGAAAGCCTTTCATCAGCGCCAGCAACAGGTTGCCCCAGGCGATCCCCATTTGCACCAGCGCCACTAAACGCACCAGCCCCACATAGTCGGTATTACCAAACAATCCCTGGCTAATTGGCGCTGCCGCCAGCACAAAAACCAGCGCCATCAGCATAGAGAAACCAAGCACCATCGCTGATGAAGTGCCGACCACGCGGCGCAGCTGCTGCGGATTATCATGGTACTGGGCAACGTATTTGGTTACGCCGTTAAAGATGCCTGCACCAGCAAGCACGCCGAGCACGGTAATCAACTGGCGGAAATTTGCCGCCAGCCCAAGCCCCGCAGGACCAAATGACACCGCCAGCAACTTACCGACTAGTAACCCGGCACCAATCTTGACCAGTGTACTGGCCGCCGTCCACAAGGACGCTTTTGCCAACGACATATCAGGAGAAGTAGTTCAACAAGGTCGCAATTACCGTGCGCTGATTGACGGGCGACAGGTTGTAGAACAACGGCAGGCGCAGCAGGCGCTCGCTCTCTTTGGTGGTGTAGCGATCTTCACCGTGGAACTCACCAAAGCGTTCCCCCGCAGGGCAACCGTGCAGCGGAATGTAATGGAACACCGCCATGATTTCCGCTTCTTTCAGAAAGTTAATCAACGCGCTCCGGTCATCAATATCCCGCAGTTTAATGTAGAACATATGCGCGTTCTGCACGCAGCCATCGGGAATCGACGGCAGCTCGATACGCCCGGCTTTCGCCAGAGGTGCTAACGCATCGTAGTAGTTTTGCCACAGCGCCAGACGTTGCTGATTGATACGATCCGCTGCTTCCAGTTGCGCCCACAGGTACGCAGCTTGCAGATCGGACATCAAATAGCTGGAGCCAATATCGCGCCAGGTATATTTATCGACCTGACCACGGAAGAACTGGCTGCGGTTTGTGCCTTTTTCACGGATGATCTCGGCTCGTTCGATTAACGCTTTATCGTTAATCAGCGTCGCGCCGCCTTCACCGCCCGCCGTGTAGTTTTTGGTTTCATGGAAGCTAAAGCAGCCAATATGACCAATGGTTCCCAGTGCACGCCCTTTATAAGTGGACATCACGCCCTGAGCGGCATCTTCCACCACAAACAGGTTATACTTTTTCGCCAACGCCATAATGGTGTCCATTTCGCAGGCCACACCCGCGTAATGGACCGGCACGATAACGCGCGTTTTGTCGGTGATCGCCGCTTCAATCAGCGTTTCGTCGATGTTCATAGTGTCCGGGCGAACATCCACAAAGACGATTTTCGCGCCACGCAGCACAAAGGCATTGGCGGTGGAGACAAAGGTGTAGCTCGGCATGATCACTTCATCGCCAGGCTGGATATCGAGCAGCAGCGCCGCCATCTCCAGAGAAGCGGTGCAGGACGGCGTCAGTAACACTTTGGCGCTGCCAAAACGTTGCTCCAGCCACTGCTGGCAGCGACGGGTAAAACCGCCATCGCCACACAGTTTGCCGCTACCCATTGCCGACTGCATATAGTCGAGTTCGGTTCCCACCACCGGCGGTGCGTTAAATGGAATCATGTGATCACCTGTATAACCAGTACGCGGTGCTTTCTACATTCGCACCACTTTGTATGTATCGTTTAAGCGCGGCGGTGTTGCCCATCTGGGTCGCCACCCGCAAAGTTGTTTTACCGCGAGCATACGCCCAGTTTAGCGCTGTTTGCATCAGCTCAGCACCTGCACCGCGTCCAGCCAGCAGGCCAATTCGCGCATCTGTCGCATTGAGTTCCCGTAAAGAGACATAGCCGCGAATATCGCCGGACGCCGAACGTAAAATGAGGCATTGATGATCAAAGGTGCCGCGCACGGCATTTTCAACCCACTGCGCATAAAAGCGACCGCTGGCGTCAGGCGCATACCACGGCGCACGAAAACGGCTTTGCGCAAATGCGGCACTGGCTAACTGACGTAATACGGGAATATCTGTCTCTTGTGCCACTTCTGCGCCGCTATCACTGACATTGTTCACGGGTAGCGCCAAATCAACTTCACCTTCAACCAGGCAGAATCCCAGCTGTTGCAAGGCATCCAGCTCAACAGTATTTGATGCAGCAATTTTGGCCTGCACTCGTGACCACGGCGCTAAAGCGTCTGGCGTCAGGAGTGGCGCATCAGGAGTGAGATGCACGATAGCGCTGTTAACGCCAAAGAAGGCATTTTCCCAGGTTAGTGGTTCAATACTGGCGCGGACGGGCACGGAGTAACTCCAGCAGATATTGGCCGTAGCCAGTTTTCGCTAATGAACTGGCAGCACGCTTCACACCTTCGTCATCGAGCCAGCCGTTACGCCAGGCAATCTCTTCCAGGCAGGCAATCTTAAAGCCCTGGCGTTTTTCCACCGTCTGTACAAAGGTACTGGCTTCAATCAGGCTGTCGTGTGTGCCGGTGTCCAGCCAGGCAAATCCGCGCCCGAGCAGTTCAACGGTCAGGTTGCCTGCCTCGAGGTACATCTGGTTGATGGAGGTAATCTCCAGTTCACCACGCTCCGACGGCTTCACCTGCTTTGCGTACTCCACAACTTTACTGTCGTAGAAATAAAGCCCGGTCACCGCCCAGTTTGATTTTGGCTGTTTTGGCTTTTCTTCCAGAGAGATAGCGCGGAAATTGTCGTCAAACTCCACGACGCCAAAGCGTTCTGGATCCATTACCTGATAGCCAAATACCGTCGCCCCTTGCGTGCGCGCCGCAACATGACGCAGCTTCGGACTGAAGCCCTGGCCGAAGAAGATGTTATCGCCCAGCACCAGACAAGATGGTTCACCATTAAGGAAGGTTTCACCGATGATAAATGCCTGCGCAAGACCGTCCGGGCTGGGCTGTTCGGCATATTCCAGCTGGATACCGAACTCACTACCATCGCCCAGCAGGCGCTGGAAATAACCTTTATCTTCCGGCGTGGTGATGATGAGAATTTCGCGGATACCGGCCAGCATCAGCACCGACAGCGGATAGTAAATCATTGGCTTATCGTAAATCGGCAACAATTGCTTCGATACGCCGCGCGTAATCGGATGCAATCGGGTGCCGGAACCGCCCGCCAGGATAATACCTTTCATGTTTGCCTCCGCTGAGAATTAGCCGTTCAGACCTAAACGCTCACCCTGATAGCTGCCGTCCTGCACCTGCTTCCACCAGCTTTCATTAGCCAGATACCACTGCACTGTTTTACGCATTCCACTTTCAAAGGTTTCCTGCGGCAGCCAGCCAAGTTCACGGGCAATTTTCGAAGCATCAATGGCATAGCGTAGGTCATGCCCTGGACGGTCAGCGACAAAGGTAATCAGATCGCGATAGTGCGCCACACCGTGCGATTTATTCGGGGCCAGTTCTTCCAGCAGCTCGCAGATGGTTTCCACAACCTCGAGATTCTTACGCTCGTTGTGACCACCAATATTATAGGTTTCACCGACTTTCCCGGTGGTCACCACGCAATACAGCGCGCGGGCATGATCTTCAACATATAACCAGTCACGGATTTGCTGCCCATTGCCATATACCGGCAGCGGTTTACCCGCCAGCGCGTTGAGGATCATCAGCGGGATCAGTTTTTCCGGAAAGTGGTAAGGACCGTAGTTATTAGAGCAGTTGGTGATTAACGTCGGCAGGCCGTAGGTCCGCAGCCAGGCGCGCACCAGATGGTCGCTGCTTGCTTTTGAAGCAGAATAAGGGCTGCTCGGCGAATACGGCGTGGTTTCGGTAAAGAAATCATCTGTGGAATGCAGGTCACCGTATACTTCGTCGGTGGAGATATGATGAAAACGGAACGCCGATTTTTTGTCTTCTGCCAGCGCATTCCAGTAAGCCCGCGCCGCTTCAAGCAGTGTATAAGTCCCGACAATGTTGGTTTCGATAAACGCTGCCGGGCCGTCAATAGAACGGTCAACATGGCTTTCAGCTGCCAGATGCATAACGCAGTCTGGCTGATGTTCTGTGAAAATGCGCGCCAACTCTGCCCGATCGCAGATATCAACTTTCTCAAAGGCAAAGCGATCGCTTTGCGCGACTGGTGCCAACGACATCAGGTTTCCGGCGTAGGTCAGCTTATCGACCACCACCACCGCATCGTTCGTCTCGTTGATGATATAACGCACCAGCGCCGAGCCAATAAACCCGGCACCGCCTGTTATCAGAATCTTTCTCATTAGCGCCAGACTCCTTTGGCATCGACGACATACTGCTGATGGACGTTGTCGCCATTGATAACTTTGAACTGACTATGATCGACCAACATCACCAGCACATCTGCCGTTGCCAGCGCCTCGTCAAGCTGCGCCAGAGTACAAAGCCCATTCAGTTTGTTCGGCAACTGGTGAATGTTAGGCTCAACAACCAGCGTTTCGCCGCTGTGCCACTGAGCGATCAATTCAGCGATTTCCATCGCCGGACTTTCGCGCAGGTCATCAATATTCGGTTTAAACGCCAGACCAAAGCAGGCAATTTTCAGCTCACTGGCGCGTTTATCGGTAGCGGCCAGGCAGTCGGCAACCGCCGCTTTGACCTGATCAATCACCCAGAACGGTTTGTGATCGTTCACTTCGCGCGCGGTACGGATAAGCCGCGCCTGCTGCGGATTCTGTGCCACGATAAACCACGGATCAACAGCGATGCAGTGGCCGCCCACACCTGGGCCAGGCTGAAGAATATTGACGCGTGGGTGGCGATTCGCCAGGCGAATCAGTTCCCAGACGTTAATCCCCTGATCGGCACAAATCAGCGACAATTCATTAGCAAAAGCGATATTCACATCGCGGAAGCTGTTCTCGGTGAGTTTACACATTTCCGCCGTCCGTGAGTTAGTGACGACACACTCACCTTCGAGGAAAATTTTGTACAGTTCGCTGGCACGGGCCGAACAAACCGGCGTCATACCACCAATCACGCGATCGTTTTTAATCAGCTCGACCATAACCTGGCCCGGTAACACTCGTTCCGGGCAGTAAGCAATGTTGACGTCCGCCTGCTCGCCCACCTGCTGTGGGAAAGTCAGGTCCGGACGCATCTCTGCTAACCATTCTGCCATCTTCTCGGTTGAACCCACCGGCGAGGTGGACTCAAGGATCACCAGCGCGCCTTTTTTCAGCACTGGCGCAATGGAGCGAGCAGCCGATTCAACGTAAGCCATATCAGGCTCATGATCGCCTTTAAACGGCGTGGGTACAGCAATCAGCCAGGCATCCGCTTCAACCGGCGTCGTGCTCGCTCGTAAAAAACCGCCTTCTACGGCAGTTTTTACTACGCTCGCCAAATCAGGCTCGACGATATGGATTTCGCCACGATTGATGGTATCAACCGCGTGTTGGTTGATATCAACACCAATCACCTGTTTTTGCCGGGAGGCAAACGCTGCCGCCGTTGGCAGTCCAATGTAACCCAGTCCAATGACAGAAATGGTCGCAAAACTCATAGTGATATCCGATTATTTTTTAACGCTTCCAGAATGCGAGAGCATGCCTGACCATCACCATACGGGTTATGGGCGCGGCTCATGGTTTGATATTCGTTTTCGTCTTTTAAAAGACGCGTCACTTCCTCGACGATTCGCTGCTTATCCGTGCCGACCAGACGTACCGTACCCGCCTTCACTGCTTCCGGACGTTCAGTGGTTTCACGCATCACCAGCACTGGTTTCCCCAGCGAAGGCGCTTCCTCCTGAATGCCACCTGAATCGGTCAAAATCAGCCAGGCGTGGTTCATCAGCCAGACAAACGGTAAATACTCCTGGGGATCGATCAGAATGACATTTTTCACGTGCCCCAGAATGCGATTGACCGGCTCTCTGACGTTCGGGTTGAGATGCACCGGATAGACAATCTGAATGTCCTGGTGAGTGGTGGCGATGTCTGCCAGCGCATGGCAGATTTCTTCAAAGCCACGACCAAAACTCTCACGTCTGTGACCGGTCACCAGAATCATTTTTTTATCAGGGTCGATAAACGGATAATTTGCCGCCAGTTCTGAACGCAGCGTATCGCTGCTCATCACCTGGTCACGCACCCATAACAGTGCATCAATAACGGTATTACCGGTAATGAAGATTCGGCTGTCAGCAACGTTTTCACGCAGCAAGTTTTGCCGGGAAGTTTCGGTTGGAGAGAAGTGATACATCGCCAGATGCCCGGTCAATGTACGGTTAGCCTCTTCCGGCCACGGCGAATAGAGATCGCCCGTGCGCAGACCAGCCTCAACGTGACCAACAGGAATACGCTGATAAAACGCCGCCAGGCTGGTTGCCAGCGTCGTCGTCGTATCGCCGTGAACCAGCACGACGTCTGGTTTGAACTCGGCAAGAATAGGTTTTAGCCCTTCCAGAATCCGACAGGTTATCTCTGTCAGACCCTGTCCTGGCTGCATTATGTTGAGATCGTAGTCAGGTACAATGGAAAAGAGTTTCAGCACCTGATCGAGCATCTCCCGATGCTGCGCAGTGACGCAAACTTTAGCCTCAAAAAAAGGATCTTTTGCCAACGCATGCACCAACGGCGCCATCTTGATGGCTTCCGGGCGCGTACCAAATACAGTCAGTACTTTCACATCGATTCTCTTCGAATAAGCGGCGAGCGCCTTTGCGCTCACCGCAGCAGTGTTACTATTTCGAGCAACGGCGGGTTAATGCGACACCAGCCCCGATCAGCCCCCCGACAATGCCCCACATAATCATCAGGAAGGCACGACGTGGGCTATCGCGTTTTACCGGTTCTTCCGGCGTACGCAAATAGCGATAGGTCTGAAAACGCGGATCCAGGGTTGGACCAACATTCAGGGTGTTTAACATGGCCCGATTCTGATCATAGTCGAGATCAAAGGCCGGACCGACGGCCTGTAAATTTTCCAGTCGCGCCTGGAGCATTGGACGCCCAAGCAGGAACATTTCTGAATCAGGTAGTTCCTCGGCAGGTACATCTGTCGCACTGCGCGAAATATTATGCTGCTCAGCAATTTTCAGCGCCTGTTCAATGCTGTTCATCCGGCGGTCGTAGATGGCTTTCGCCACTTCTTCCTGACGCTTCACCTGAGCTTTCATCTGGATGGTACGCGCCGCCCATGCGCCTTTCAGCTCATCATTCAGATGGCTGGCTGCTCGTTGGCTGGCAAACGCAACATACTGACGTAACAGGTTATTAGCGTCAGGCGCGGTTTCGGCAATCAGCTTAACGCTATCATTGACCGCACGCGTGAAGTCACCGGGAATAAACACGATGTTGTTAATCATTTCATCCAGCAACGCCGCATCGGCTTTGCTGTTCCCGACCATCCGCTGTTTGTAATAGTCTGTCTGCAACCAGAAATCGCGGCGGGTATCCCACGAGGCCAGTTGCATAACAAACTCTTTATAGGCTTCATCCATGACCGATGGTTGGTCGGCAGAAGCCATGTTCGAACGGACGTCCAGGTTACGCAAAAATTGCTGCTGCGAGTAGTATCCTCCCAGCATATTCACTGTTGGACGATCGGTAATCGCCGTCGAGCTCCACTCCTGACGAGCAAAAAAAGTATACGCCAGCGCGATTAACGCAAACGCCAGCCCCATGCCAATAATCCACAGCTTCCCAGCCCACAAGGTACGAAACAACCCACGAATATCCAGTTCATTTTCAGCGTCTTCGGCCGGTTTCCCAGGCATTGGTTGTGTCATCACATCCTCATTTATTTGGTTAAATTGGGGCTGCCACCACGATTTCTACGCAGTCTGCGTTTTACGCGCTTAATAAAGCGAGCAACTTTCCAGGCACGCTTAATGCAATATCCATAGAGGAAGAATGCTAGCAAAAAGAGCACCAGCATGACCCATTCCGGGACAAAATGAGAGTATTCTGCCAGCACGCCAATTGAGGCGAGCAGTGCTGCGGCAAGGGTAATCAGCACAAACGCCTGGCGGGAAGTAAACCCGGCACGCATGATCAAATGGTGAATATGCTGACGGTCAGGAGAGAATGGGCTCATGCCTTTACGCAGGCGACGGTACATAATTGCCACCATATCCATTAGCGGAATGGCGATAATCCATAATGCAGTAACCGGGCTTATTGGGTGCGTTTTTCCCTGAGTCGTTTCGAGCAGGATCCAGATAACGGTAAAACCAATCAGCGTACTGCCCGCATCACCCATAAAGACTTTGTAGCGGCGACCCAGGATACCAAGGTTGAGCATGATATAGGGCAGGATGGCGGCGATCATCGCAAAGCACCAGATAGCGAGGCTGGTTTGCCCGTCGAACCACAAAATCATACCGATTGCTGCAAACGAGACGCAGGACAACCCGCCCAGCAAGCCATCAATGCCATCAACCATGTTGAAAGCATTAATTGCCGCCCAGACGGCAAATAGCGTCAGGAAGTAGCCAAACGGTCCGAGCACCATCTCCCAGGAGCCAAAGATATAACCCAGGCTACTGAGATAAAGTTTGCCGAACACCATCATAACAATGCCAACAGCGGCCTGTATGGTGGCACGGATTTTTACGCTGATATCAAAACGGTCATCCAGCGCACCGATGAACACAAGCACACCGGCACAAGCGAGATAGAGAGATGCATGCGGAATATAATAATCGACAATTCCGAACGTGAAGCAAATCCCTGCGTAAACCGAAATACCCCCAACGAGAGGTATCAATCCCTGGTGACGTTTGCGGAAGTTAGGTTTATCCACTAAACCGACTTTTTTTGCTACCTTTCGGGCAAAAAACAGAAACAGTGTCGTGAATAAAAAAATACTGATGAGATCAGTACTCACTGTCAGTAAATTCACAATGCATGCTCTCAGAGAAAATTATTAGCAGAAGTATAACCACGAAGACCTTTATTCAGAAGGGAAAGTCCGTTCCGAACCCACCAGTCCTGTGCAAAAATTAATCATTCGATATGCAAATTGCATAACACACGAGCAAAACCCAGGAATTTTCCTAACATTGCCAGTGCGGCAATAAGATTACAGATATAAAAGCAAAACGCCACGTAAACACGTGGCGTTTTTGGCATAAGACAAATTTATGAGCGCTTCATCATTTCGAAGAAATCGTCATTGGTCTTGGTCATCGCCAGTTTATTAATGAGGAACTCCATGGCATCGATTTCGCCCATCGGGTGAATGATTTTGCGCAGGATCCACATTTTCTGCAGCTCTTCCTGAGTAGTGAGCAGCTCTTCTTTACGGGTACCGGAACGGTTGTAGTCGATTGCCGGGAAGACGCGTTTTTCAGCGATCTTACGAGAGAGGTGCAGTTCCATGTTGCCTGTACCTTTAAACTCTTCGTAGATAACTTCGTCCATCTTGGAACCGGTATCGATAAGCGCGGTAGCGATGATGGTCAGGCTGCCGCCCTCTTCCACATTACGCGCCGCACCGAAGAAGCGTTTCGGGCGATGCAGGGCGTTGGCATCCACACCACCGGTCAGCACTTTACCTGACGCCGGAACAACGGTGTTGTAAGCACGCGCCAAACGAGTGATGGAGTCGAGCAGAATGATAACGTCTTTCTTGTGCTCAACCAGGCGTTTCGCCTTCTCGATCACCATTTCCGCAACCTGAACGTGGCGAGATGCGGGTTCGTCAAAGGTGGAAGCAACAACTTCACCTTTTACCAGACGCTGCATCTCGGTGACTTCTTCCGGACGTTCGTCAATCAGCAGAACCATCAGCACACAATCCGGGTGGTTGTAAGCAATGCTCTGAGCAATGTTCTGCAGCAGCATGGTTTTACCGGCTTTCGGCGGTGCCACAATCAGACCACGCTGACCACGACCGATAGGTGATGCCAGATCCAGTACGCGAGCGGTTAAATCTTCAGTAGAACCGTTACCACGTTCCATGCGCAGACGAGAGTTTGCGTGCAGCGGGGTTAAGTTCTCAAAGAGGATTTTGTTGCGGGCGTTTTCAGGTTTGTCGAAGTTAACTTCGTTAACTTTCAGCAGCGCAAAATAGCGTTCACCTTCTTTCGGCGGGCGAATCTTACCAGAGATGGTATCACCAGTGCGGAGGTTGAAACGGCGGATTTGGCTAGGAGAAACGTAGATGTCATCAGGACCGGCGAGGTAGGAGCTGTCTGCGGAACGGAGGAAACCAAATCCATCCTGCAATATCTCCAGTACGCCATCACCAAAGATATCTTCGCCACTCTTTGCGTGCTGCTTCAGGATGGCAAAAATAATGTCCTGCTTACGCATACGAGCCAGGTTTTCCAGCCCCATATTTTCGCCGAGAGTGATCAGCTCAGAAACCGGCGTATTCTTTAATTCGGTAAGATTCATAGTGGTGTGAGTTCTTAAACTTGGGGTAAATCTCGAACTTAATGTTGTGAATGGTATGGCAGGATCATCCATGCCTGTTTACGGTCATCGACTCATGTCTTTTCGCTGCCTGGTCACAGGAGAGTACGCAGAACTGAAACGACAAGACGGATTGAGTGACGAGCCAGAAATCTGTTCACTTCGCATTTAAGATAAAACGGGAAGCGTTGGAAATTACAAGATTCAAACTTAATAAGGTATGTTTAATACGAAGTCAACACTAAGTTAGCATGACTCACGCCGGGCGTCCAGTTTTTAGCGACAGGGCACCCGAACATGAAATTCCCTTACGCCAGGTTAGCGTCGAGGAACTCTTTCAACTGACCTTTAGACAGTGCGCCCACTTTGGTTGCCGCCACTTCACCGTTTTTGAACAGCAGCAGAGTCGGGATACCACGGATGCCATATTTCGGCGCAGTGCCAGGGTTTTGATCGATGTTCAGTTTTGCAACGGTCAGTTTGCCCTGATATTCGTCAGCGATTTCATCCAGAATCGGGGCGATCATTTTGCACGGACCGCACCACTCTGCCCAGAAATCAACGAGGATCGCCCCGTCCGCTTTGAGTACATCCGTGTCAAAACTGTCGTCAGTCAGGTGAATAATTTTATCGCTCATATATAACTCCACAGGAATAAGCCTGGCGTGTTGGTTTCGTTGTTGGTGTAACATTAACCAACTAAAGGTTGACTTTATTTCACCGGATACGCTTTCGTAAAGCAATAGTAAGCTGATATTCTACCACACTATGAGCAAAACACATTTAACAGAACAGAAGTTTTCCGACTTCGCCCTGCATCCGAAGGTTGTAGAAGCCCTTGAAAAAAAAGGGTTTCATAACTGTACGCCCATTCAGGCACTGGCCCTTCCGCTGACGCTGGCGGGTCGTGACGTAGCCGGGCAGGCGCAAACCGGTACCGGGAAAACGATGGCGTTTCTTACGTCAACGTTTCATTATCTTCTCTCTCATCCCGCGATTGCCGATCGCAAGGTGAATCAGCCGCGTGCCTTAATTATGGCACCGACGCGTGAACTTGCCGTGCAGATCCACGCCGATGCGGAGCCACTGGCGCAAGCTACCGGCCTGAAGCTGGGTCTGGCTTACGGTGGTGATGGCTACGACAAACAGCTGAAAGTGCTGGAAAGCGGCGTTGACATACTGATTGGCACCACGGGTCGTTTAATTGACTACGCCAAGCAGAACCACATTAACCTCGGTGCCATTCAGGTGGTAGTACTGGACGAAGCCGATCGCATGTACGATCTGGGCTTTATTAAAGATATCCGCTGGCTGTTCCGCCGTATGCCGCCTGCAAACCAGCGCCTCAACATGCTGTTCTCCGCCACGCTTTCGTACCGGGTACGCGAACTGGCATTCGAGCAGATGAACAATGCCGAATATATTGAAGTGGAACCGGAACAGAAAACGGGCCACCGTATAAAAGAAGAGCTTTTCTACCCTTCTAACGAAGAAAAAATGCGTTTGCTGCAAACGCTGATTGAAGAAGAATGGCCAGACCGAGCGATTATTTTCGCCAACACCAAACATCGTTGTGAAGAGATCTGGGGCCACCTGGCAGCAGATGGTCATCGTGTCGGTTTGTTGACAGGCGATGTCGCGCAGAAAAAACGTCTGCGTATCCTTGATGAATTTACCCGTGGCGATCTGGATATTCTGGTTGCCACCGACGTTGCCGCGCGTGGTTTGCATATTCCGGCAGTGACGCACGTCTTTAACTACGATTTACCCGATGACTGTGAAGATTACGTTCACCGTATTGGTCGTACAGGTCGCGCAGGAGCAAGCGGTCACTCTATCAGCCTGGCCTGTGAAGAGTATGCATTGAATTTGCCTGCTATTGAGACCTATATTGGTCACTCAATTCCGGTAAGCAAATACAATCCGGACGCATTGATGACCGATCTGCCAAAACCGCTGCGCCTCACACGCCCGCGTACAGGTAATGGTCCGCGTCGTACTGGCGCTCCGCGTAATCGTCGTCGTTCAGGTTAAATAAAAAATGTCATACTCAAAATCATTCAAACTGTATCAAGATGGCAAGAGAGTTAATCCCAATGAACTTACTGTAGTAAGTGATTCGGATGAAAGAACGCAGCCAACGCAGAGACAGAATGAAGGATGAAGAGTATGGGTTCCACTTCGTCATTATATGCAGCCATTGATCTCGGTTCGAATAGTTTTCATATGCTGGTTGTGCGCGAGGTGGCTGGAAGCATCCAGACGCTGACGCGAATTAAACGCAAAGTGCGTCTGGCTGCTGGCCTGAACAGCGAAAATGCCCTGTCTAATGAAGCAATGGAGCGCGGTTGGCAATGTTTGCGCCTGTTTGCTGAACGTCTGCAAGATATCCCTCCCTCGCAAATTCGCGTTGTCGCCACGGCGACATTACGCCTTGCCGTCAATGCCGGTGATTTTATTGCCAAAGCGCAGGAAATCCTCGGTTGTCCGGTACAAGTGATCAGCGGTGAAGAAGAAGCTCGCCTGATTTATCAGGGGGTTGCTCACACCACTGGCGGTGCCGATCAGCGCCTGGTGGTGGATATCGGCGGCGCCAGTACTGAACTGGTAACCGGCACGGGCGCACAAACCACCTCGTTGTTCAGCCTGTCGATGGGCTGCGTCACCTGGCTGGAACGCTATTTTGCCGATCGTAATCTGGGGCAGGAAAATTTTGATGCCGCAGAAAAAGCGGCACGCGAAGTGTTACGTCCGGTTGCCGATGAATTGCGGTATCACGGCTGGAAAGTATGCGTTGGTGCTTCCGGCACTGTGCAGGCCTTACAAGAAATCATGATGGCACAGGGGATGGATGAACGGATTACCCTGGAAAAGTTGCAGCAACTGAAACAGCGCGCCATTCATTGTGGTCGACTGGAGGAACTGGAGATCGACGGGCTGACGCTGGAACGTGCGTTAGTGTTCCCGAGTGGTCTGGCGATCCTGATAGCCATTTTTACCGAACTGAATATTCAGTGTATGACCCTGGCTGGCGGTGCACTGCGTGAAGGCCTGGTCTACGGCATGTTGCATCTGGCCGTCGAGCAGGATATTCGCAGCCGTACGCTGCGTAATATTCAACGCCGCTTTATGATCGATATTGATCAGGCTCAGCGAGTAGCCAAAGTTGCGGCTAATTTCTTCGATCAGGTGGAAAACGAATGGCATCTTGAAGCAATAAGCCGTGATTTGCTCATCAGCGCCTGTCAGCTTCATGAAATCGGTCTGAGCGTTGATTTCAAACAAGCGCCGCAACATGCTGCTTATCTGGTGCGTAATCTGGATCTTCCCGGTTTTACGCCTGCACAGAAAAAATTACTGGCGACGCTACTACTCAACCAGACGAACCCAATAGATCTCTCCTCGTTGCATCAACAAAATGCCGTACCGCCACGCGTCGCAGAACAACTCTGCCGTTTACTACGCCTGGCCATCATTTTTGCCAGCCGTCGCCGTGACGATCTCGTGCCAGAGATGACATTAAAGGCCAACCATGAACTGTTGACCTTGACGCTTCCGCAAGGTTGGCTAACCCAACATCCGCTGGGTAAAGAGATTATTGATCAGGAAAGCCAGTGGCAAAGCTATGTTCACTGGCCGTTGGAAGTGCATTAAAGAGTAATATGCTGGGTGCGATGCTCGCGCATCTTACCCGGCCTTGATTATTTCCCTCGTTTTGCTGCCATCATCGCCTTCAGATTTGCCAGATGGTTTTGGCCTTTCTGCATTCGTTCTTCGGCGCTGACAACTTTGCGCTCCTGTTCCCATACCAAATCATCCTGCGGCAGCTCCAGCAGGAAGCGACTCGGCTCCGGGCGCACAAGTTCGCCGTACTGACGGCGTTCTTTACACAGCGTAAAGGTCAATTCCTTCTGGGCGCGGGTGATGCCAACATAGGCCAGCCGACGCTCCTCATCAATATTGTCTTCATCGATGCTGCTCTGGTGAGGCAAAAATCCTTCTTCCATACCGACCATGTAGACATAAGGAAACTCCAGCCCTTTTGACGCGTGCAGAGTCATCAGTTGTACCTGATCCAGCTCTTCCTCGCTCTCGCCGCGCTCCATCATGTCTCGCAGAGTAAAGCGCGTCACCACCTGAGTGAGCGTCATCGGCTCATCCAGTTCACTGCCTTCCAGCATCTCCGTCATCCAGCTAAACAGTTGGTTGACGTTCTTCATGCGCATTTCGGCAGCTTTCGGGCTGGGCGATGTTTCATACAGCCAGGATTCATAATCCATGCCGTGGATCAGATCGCGTACTGCGGCAATCGGTTCCCGCTCCGCCAGGCGCTGGATTTCCGCTAGCCAGTGAGTGAAGCGGGTCAATGCTTCATAACCACGTCCACTAAGCGTCTGACTCAGGCCCATATCAAAACTGGCGGTAAACATACTTTTATTGCGCGTCATCGCCCACTCGCCCAGCTTTTTCAGCGTCGCCGGGCCAATCTCTCGTTTCGGCGTGTTAACGATACGCAGAAATGCGCTGTCATCGTCCGGGTTAGTCAGCACGCGCAGATAAGCCAGCAAATCTTTGATTTCTGGGCGAGAGAAAAACGACGTGCCACCGGAAATTTTGTACGGGATGCGGTTTTGCATCAGGAATTTTTCAAACACCCGCGACTGATGGTTACCACGATAAAGAATGGCGTAATCTTTGTACTGCGTTTTATTGACGAAGTGATGGGCGATCAATTCACCGGTGACGCGCTCGGCCTCATGTTCCTCGTTATTCGCGCTTAAAACTTTTAGCTCTGTGCCGTAACCCAGTTCAGAAAAAAGACGCTTTTCAAAGACGTGCGGGTTATTGGCGATAAGGATGTTCGCCGCTTTCAGAATACGCCCGGAAGAGCGATAGTTCTGTTCGAGTTTAATCACCTTCAACGCAGGGAAATCCTGGCTCAACAGCACCAGGTTTTGCGGACGGGCACCGCGCCAGGAGTAGATCGACTGGTCATCATCGCCTACCACGGTAAAACGTGCGCGGCTGCCCACCAGCAGTTTCACCAGTTCATACTGGCTGGTGTTGGTGTCCTGATACTCATCCACCAGCAGGTAGCGAATTTTGTTCTGCCAGCGCTCGCGGACTTCTTCATTGCGTTGCAGCAGTAACGTCGGCAATAAAATCAGATCATCGAAGTCGAGAACGTTACAGGCTTTCAGGTGTGAATCATACAGCCCATAACAATGGGCAAAAATGCGATCCCGCTCGCCCTTTGCTTCTGCCGCCGCCTGCGCCGGTGTTTTGAGATCGTTCTTCCAGTTAGAGATGGTCGAAATCAGCTGTTGCAGAAGAACTTTGTCATCTTCAATCAGCCCCTCGGTCAGTTCTTTGAGCAACGCCAGTTGATCGGTATCGTCAAATAGTGAAAAGTTCGCTTTCATCCCAAGCGCCGCATACTCCCGTTTGATGATATCCAGCCCTAATGTATGGAAGGTGGAGATCATCAGCCCGCGCGCCTCTTTACGCCCCAGCGTCTGCCCGACACGCTCTTTCATCTCGCGCGCCGCCTTATTGGTAAAGGTCACCGCCGCGATATGCCGTGCCTGATAACCGCAACCGCGGATCAGATGGGCGATTTTATTGGTGATAACACGAGTTTTACCGGAACCCGCGCCCGCCAGCACCAGGCAGGGGCCGGTAACGAATTCGACAGCTTGTTGTTGGCCGGGGTTTAGACGCATAGGTGTATTGCTCAATCTTCGAACGGGGGGAGGATTGTAGCAGAATCGCATTTGAATGTGACCGAGTGAAAACCGCTAACCGGATGGCTGCGGATGTTTAAATCAGAGAGGGAAGGCCGAAACCGGAGTGCATCATGAATCCATTAGACTTAGAAAATATCGGGTCGTAACGTTGTGTTATTACTTTTTCAGAGTTTACTAAGGAGAGGTTTACTCGTGGCGATTAATTTCAGCCCCAAGGTTGGTGAAATACTGGAATGCAACTTTGGTAACTATCCTGTTAGCCAGAATGGACAGTTCAGCACGACGTATTACGATGGCCGCATTCCACCTGAGATGATAAAAAATAGGTTGGTTGTCGTGCTCAACGGAAAAATTAATGGCAACGCATGTATCGTCGTTCCATTATCAACCACTCGCGACCATGACAAGTTAAATCGTGGAATGCATGTTGAAATAGCCAGTAATGTTATCAATGACCTGCAATTCTTTGATCAGCAGATACGTTGGGCTAAAGCCGACCTGGTACAACAAGTCAGTCGAAACCGATTAAACAGAGCAAGGACTTATCGGGGGTATCTTAATCAATGTTTGCCACATGAGTTGGTTGCAGACATACAGAGGGCAGTCATCAAGTCAATCAATGCCATATCGCTCATAAATTGACAATAAAATCACCATCCCCGATAATGACTCTGTAGCCCATAGAGGCCCTAAGTTTTCTCCCCTTGAGGGACCTGCGAAGCCCGGATTTTCCGGGCTTTTGCCATATATGTCCCCCCTCCCTGACTGACAATTTTTAATTCAAGGCACGATCATGGCAAAAACAGCAGCAGCACTGCATATCCTTGTAAAAGAAGAGAAACTGGCTCTGGAACTTCTCGAGCAGATTAAGAATGGTGCCGATTTCGGCAAGCTGGCGAAGAAACACTCTATTTGCCCGTCAGGGAAACGCGGCGGTGATTTAGGTGAATTCCGCCAGGGCCAGATGGTTCCGGCGTTCGATAAAGTGGTTTTCTCTTGTCCGGTACTGGAGCCAACCGGTCCGCTGCATACCCAGTTCGGGTATCACATCATTAAGGTGCTTTACCGTAACTAACAGCAAGGCCTTCTCCGGGAGAAGGCCTTGAACTCTGAATCGCACTTAACCCGCAACTGCAATACGTTTCATATCCGTCATATAGCCGCGCAGTTTCTTACCTACCTGCTCAATCGCATGGCTGCGAATCGCTTCGTTCACATCACGCAACTGCGCGTTATCTACCGCACCTTCCGGAATAGCTTTACCCAGGTCGCCCGGTTGCAGCTCTGCCATAAACGGTTTCAGCAACGGCACACAAGCGTAAGAGAACAGATAGTTACCGTACTCGGCGGTATCAGAGATAACCACGTTCATTTCGTACAGACGCTTACGGGCGATGGTATTGGCAATCAGCGGCAGTTCGTGCAGTGATTCATAGTAAGCAGACTCTTCGATGATGCCGGAATCAACCATGGTTTCGAATGCCAGCTCAACGCCTGCTTTTACCATCGCGATCATCAGTACGCCTTTATCGAAGTACTCCTGCTCGCCGATTTTGCCTTCATACTGCGGCGCGGTTTCGAACGCGGTTTTGCCGGTCTCTTCACGCCAGGTCAGCAGTTTCTTATCGTCGTTAGCCCAGTCCGCCATCATGCCGGAAGAGAATTCGCCAGAGATGATATCGTCCATATGTTTCTGGAACAGCGGTGCCATGATCTCTTTCAGTTGCTCTGACAGCGCATAAGCACGCAGTTTCGCCGGGTTAGAGAGACGGTCCATCATCAGGGTGATGCCGCCCTGCTTCAGGGCTTCGGTGATGGTTTCCCAACCGAACTGAATCAGTTTTTCTGCATATGCCGGGTCGGTGCCTTCTTCCACCAGCTTGTCGAAGCACAGCAGAGAGCCAGCCTGCAACATACCGCACAGAATGGTTTGCTCGCCCATCAGGTCAGATTTCACTTCCGCAACAAAGGACGACTCCAGCACGCCCGCACGGTGACCACCGGTGGCTGCCGCCCATGCTTTAGCGATCGCCATGCCTTCGCCTTTCGGATCGTTTTCCGGGTGAACGGCAATCAGCGTCGGTACGCCAAACCCACGTTTGTACTCTTCACGCACTTCGGTGCCAGGGCATTTCGGCGCAACCATTACTACGGTGATGTCTTTACGGATCTGCTCGCCCACTTCGACGATGTTGAAACCATGCGAGTAACCCAGCGCCGCGCCGTCTTTCATCAGCGGCTGTACGGAACGCACCACGTCGGAGTGCTGTTTGTCTGGCGTCAGGTTAACGACCAGATCCGCCTGCGGGATCAGCTCTTCATAAGTGCCAACTTTAAAACCGTTTTCGGTCGCTTTACGCCAGGATGCGCGCTTCTCAGCGATCGCTTCTTTACGCAAGGCATAGGAGATGTCCAGACCAGAATCACGCATGTTCAGGCCCTGGTTCAGACCCTGTGCGCCACAACCGACGATGACCACTTTTTTACCCTGAAGGTAGCTCGCGCCGTCAGCGAATTCGTCGCGGCCCATAAAGCGACATTTACCCAGTTGCGCCAGTTGCTGGCGCAGATTCAGTGTATTGAAGTAGTTAGCCATGGTGATTCCTCGTGATGTTGTGCTTCTTATTGTTCGGTTCGCTGATGAGCGAGAATGTCACCACATTACAACAGGAAATTTATTGCGGAAATTGATATATTCACAACGTCATGTTGCAATTTCTGCAACGTCCTAACCGGGGGATCTACCAGTGGATTTACGCGACCTGAAAATGTTTCTACATCTGGCGGAAAGCCGCCATTTTGGCCGCAGCGCACGGGCGATGCACGTCAGTCCGTCCACGCTTTCGCGTCAGATTCAGCGCCTGGAAGACGATCTCGGTCAACCATTGTTTGTACGCGATAACCGTACGGTGACGCTGACGGAAGCGGGCGAAGAACTGCGCGTTTTCGCCCAGCAAACACTGTTGCAGTATCAGCAATTGCGCCACACCATCGACCAGCAAGGGCCGTCCCTCTCTGGCGAATTACATATCTTCTGCTCGGTGACCGCTGCCTACAGCCATCTGCCGCCGATTCTGGATCGCTTCCGCGCGGAACACCCGTCGGTGGAGATTAAACTCACTACTGGTGATGCGGCGGACGCAATGGAAAAAGTTGTAACGGGGGAAGCGGATCTGGCGATTGCCGGGAAGCCGGAGACGCTGCCCGGTGCGGTGGCGTTTTCGATGCTGGAGAACCTTGCGGTGGTGCTGATCGCGCCAGCCTTACCGTGCCCGGTGCGTAATCAGGTTTCGGTAGAGAAGCCGGACTGGTCTACAGTGCCGTTTATCATGGCCGATCAGGGACCGGTACGCCGCCGCATTGAACTGTGGTTCCGACGCAACAAAATCAGCAACCCGATGATTTACGCCACGGTTGGTGGGCATGAAGCGATGGTATCGATGGTGGCGCTCGGCTGCGGCGTGGCCTTGTTGCCAGAAGTGGTGCTGGAAAACAGCCCGGAACCGGTGCGTAACCGCGTGATGATTCTGGAGCGTAGCGATGAGAAAACGCCGTTTGAGCTGGGCGTTTGTGCACAAAAAAAGCGGCTGCATGAGCCGCTGATTGAGGCTTTCTGGAAGATTTTACCGAACCATTAACCTGCCAAAAAGAACCTGAACGCCGGGTTATGGGTTTCGTCGTGGCAATCGTAGCCCAGCTCATTTAGCCGGGTTTCGAAATCCGGTTCATGATCGCCAAGCTCGAACGCCGCCAGTACGCGCCCGTAGTCGGTACCGTGGCTGCGATAATGGAACAGCGAGATGTTCCAGTGCGTACCCAGCGTGTTGAGGAAGCGCAGCAGCGCACCCGGTGATTCCGGGAATTCGAAGCTGTAGAGACGTTCCTGCAACGGATGCGATGGACGCCCGCCAACCATATAGCGCACGTGTAGCTTCGCCATTTCGTCGTCGGAGAGATCAACCACGCTGTAGCCGCCATCGTTGAGCATCTGCAAAATTTCTTTACGCTCTTCGAGGCCGCGGCTTAAGCGCACGCCGACAAAAATGCAGGCGTTTTTCGCATCGGCAAAGCGGTAGTTGAACTCGGTGACCGAGCGCCCGCCAAGCAACTGGCAGAACTTCAGGAAGCTGCCCTTCTCTTCCGGAATGGTCACCGCCAGCAATGCTTCACGTTGTTCGCCCAGTTCGCAGCGTTCCGAGACGTAGCGCAGGCCGTGGAAGTTCACGTTAGCACCGGAAAGAATATGCGCCAGCCGTTCACCGCGAATGTTGTGCTGAGCGATATATTTTTTCATCCCTGCCAGTGCCAGCGCGCCGGAGGGTTCCGCCACCGCGCGCACATCTTCGAATAAATCCTTCATCGCCGCACAGATAGCATCACTATCGACGGTGATGATGTCGTCGAGATACTCCTGGCACAAACGGAAGGTTTCGTCGCCAATGCGTTTTACCGCAACGCCTTCAGCAAACAGCCCCACGCGCGGCAGATCCACAGGATGACCCGCATCCAGCGCCGCTTTCAGGCAGGCAGAATCTTCCGCTTCTACGGCGATCACTTTGATTTGCGGCATCAGTTGTTTGATCAACACCGCCACACCCGCAGCCAGACCGCCGCCGCCGACCGGCACAAACACGCGGTCAAGATGGGCATCCTGCTGGAGCAGTTCCAGCGCCAGCGTGCCTTGCCCAGCGATCACCATCGGGTGGTCGAACGGTGGCACCCAGGTGAAGCCCTGCTGCTGTGACAGTTCGATCGCTTTCGCTTTTGCTTCGTCAAAGTTCGCGCCATGAAGCAACACTTCGCCGCCAAAGCCGCGTACCGCATCAACTTTGATATCGGCGGTGGCGGTTGGCATGACGATCAGCGCCTTCACGCCTAACCGTGCGGAAGAAAACGCGACGCCCTGCGCGTGATTACCCGCCGAGGCAGTGATCACGCCGTGCGCTTTTTGTTCTTCCGTCAGGCCCGCCATCATGGCGTATGCACCGCGCAGCTTAAAGCTGTGTACCGGCTGGCGATCTTCGCGCTTCACCAGAATCACGTTATCAAGACGCGACGAGAGCTTTTCCATTTTTTGTAGCGGCGTGACCTGCGCCGCCTCGTAAACCGGTGCACGTAGCACCGCTCTTAAATATTCGGCGCCTTCCGGAGCACCAGACAGGGGTTGTGAGTCTGCCATCATTAACCCCCCAGTTTCGATTTATCGCGCACCGCGCCTTTGTCGGCGCTGGTTGCCAGGCTGGCGTAGGCGCGCAGGGCAAAGGAAACCTGACGTTCACGGTTTTTCGGCGTCCAGGCTTTGTTGCCACGGGCTTCCTGCGCTTCACGACGGGCCGCCAGTTCGGCATCGCTTACCTGTAACTGAATGCCACGGTTCGGAATGTCGATAGCGATCAGGTCACCATCTTCAATCAGGCCAATGCTGCCGCCGCTTGCCGCTTCCGGCGAGACGTGGCCGATGGAAAGACCAGAGGTGCCGCCGGAGAAGCGTCCATCGGTGATCAGCGCACAGGCTTTGCCGAGCCCCATTGATTTCAGGAAGCTGGTTGGGTAGAGCATTTCCTGCATGCCAGGGCCGCCTTTCGGGCCTTCATAGCGGATCACCACCACATCGCCCGCGACAACTTTGCCACCGAGGATCGCTTCTACCGCGTCGTCCTGGCTTTCGTACACTTTCGCCGGGCCGGTGAATTTTAGGATGCTGTCATCGACGCCTGCGGTTTTAACGATGCAGCCGTTTTCTGCGAAATTACCGTAGAGCACCGCCAGACCGCCGTCTTTGCTGTAGGCGTGTTCCAGCGAGCGGATACAGCCATTGGAGCGATCGTCGTCCAGCGTATCCCAGCGGCAATCCTGCGAGAATGCCTGTGTAGTACGAATGCCCGCAGGGCCAGCGCGGAACATATTTTTTACCGCATCATCCTGGGTCACGACGATGTCGTATTGTTCCAGTGTTTGCGGCAACGTCAGGCCAAGTACGTTTTTCACATCACGGTTCAGTAACCCCGCGCGATCCAGTTCGCCGAGAATACCGATAACACCACCAGCACGGTGAACATCTTCCATATGGTATTTCTGGGTGCTCGGCGCGACTTTACACAGCTGCGGTACTTTGCGGGAGAGCTTATCGATATCACTCATGGTGAAGTCGATTTCCGCTTCCTGTGCCGCCGCCAGCAGGTGAAGTACGGTGTTAGTCGATCCGCCCATCGCGATATCCAGCGTCATGGCGTTTTCAAACGCCGCCTTACTGGCGATGTTACGCGGCAGTGCGCTTTCATCATCCTGTTCGTAGTAACGTTTGGTCAATTCAACAATGCGTTTACCGGCATTGAGGAACAACTGCTTACGGTCAGCGTGGGTTGCCAGCAGCGAGCCGTTGCCCGGCTGCGACAGGCCCAGAGCTTCGGTCAGGCAGTTCATCGAGTTAGCGGTGAACATCCCGGAACACGATCCGCAGGTTGGACAGGCGGAACGTTCAACCTGATCGCTCTGGGAGTCAGAGACTTTCGGGTCTGCGCCCTTGATCATCGCATCAACCAGATCGAGCTTGATGATCTGATCGGACAGTTTGGTTTTCCCGGCCTCCATCGGGCCGCCGGAAACAAAGATCACCGGAATATTCAGGCGCAGGGAAGCCATCAGCATCCCCGGGGTGATTTTGTCGCAGTTAGAGATGCAGACCATGGCGTCGGCGCAGTGGGCATTGACCATATACTCAACGGAATCAGCGATCAGTTCGCGAGATGGCAGTGAATAAAGCATCCCCCCGTGGCCCATAGCGATCCCATCATCCACCGCAATGGTATTGAACTCTTTGGCAACGCCGCCAGCCGCTTCAATTTGTTCGGCGACCAGTTTACCGAGATCGCGCAGATGAACGTGACCCGGTACAAATTGGGTGAACGAGTTCACAACCGCGATAATCGGCTTACCGAAATCGGCGTCGGTCATTCCGGTGGCGCGCCACAGCGCACGAGCACCCGCCATATTACGACCATGAGTGGTGGTGGCGGAACGGTACTTAGGCATACTTTATTTACTCCCAGTGTCTGTCTCGTAAATGGGACGGTGCGTGCCGTCCCATTTTTTGTATTTATTGATTAACTTGATCTAACCAGCCCCATTTATCTTCGGTTTCGCCGGTGAAGAGGCCGAAGAAGGCTTGCTGGATGCGTTTGGTAACCGGGCCACAACGGCCTTCGCCTACCTGGATACCATCTACACTGCGCACTGGCGTGATTTCAGCCGCTGTACCAGACATAAACACTTCATCCGCCAGGTACAGTGATTCGCGCGACAGCACCTGCTCACGCACTTCAATTCCCAGTTCTTTCGCCAGTTTGATGATGGCGTCACGGGTAATCCCCGGCAGCGCGGATGAGGTGAACGGTGGGGTAAACAGCACACCGTCTTTCACTTCAAACAGGTTTTCGCCCGCACCTTCAGAGATATAACCATTCACGTCCAGCGCGATACCTTCCTGATAACCGTGGCGGCGCGCTTCGCTACCCACCAGCAGAGAAGAGAGGTAGTTACCACCGGCTTTTGCCGCGGTTGGGATGGTGTTTGGCGCTGCGCGGTTCCAGGAGGAAACCATTGCATCGATCCCCTGCTCCAGCGCTTCTGCACCCAGATACGCTCCCCACGGGAAAGCGGCGATAATCACGTCGGTTGAGTATCCCGCTGGCGGGTTTACGCCCATGCCAACATCACCGACGAAGATCAGCGGACGGATATAGGCGCTGGTGAGATTGTTTTTGCGGATCACGTCACGACACGCTTCCATCAGCTCATCAATGCTCTGCGAAACCGGGAAGCGATAGATTTTGGTGGAGTCATGCAGACGCTGCATATGCTCACGATGGCGGAATACAACTGGTCCTTTGTGCGAATCATAGCAACGGATACCTTCAAAAACTGAGGTACCATAGTGCAGCGCGTGCGACATCACATGCACCTTCGCGTCTTCCCAGCGAACCATTTCCCCATTGAACCAAATGTAATCAGCTTTCTTCGTGGTCATTTTTATATTCCTTTTGCGCTCAGGCGCGGATTTGTTGTGATGTGGTTGTGCTCTGGCAGATGGCAACGTGTGCGACGTCCACCAGTTTATTTAACTGACTAAACAGTAAGTCGACCGACCGTGGGCTGGCAACGGTCAATTCGATATTTATATTTTGTGCATCGCTGGCGGCGGCCATATTCATTGAGCAGACGTGGAAACCACGATGACGCACCACGCGTAAAACACGTTCTAAGGTTTCCGGATTGAAGCGAGCCGATACATTGACCTGATGTTGCATCATGATAATTTCTCCAACATTTCTGAATTACTGGCGCCAGGCGGCACCAGCGGCCAGACGTTCTCAAGTTCGTCGATTGAGACATGAAGCAGGTATGGCCCATCACTGTTCAGCATGGTGTCGAGTGCCGCTTCAACCTGGTCTTTACGGGTGATGTGTTGGCCAGGGATGCCGAAGGCGCTGGCTAACATGAGGAAATCGGGATTATCGGTAAGGGTGGTTTCGCTATATCGTTCCTGGAAAAACAGTTGCTGCCATTGTCGAACCATCCCTAACCGTTGGTTATCGAGTAAGACGATTTTCAACGGTAACTGCTTGCGTTTTACGGTGCCCAGCTCTTGCACATTCATCATGAAAGAGCCGTCACCGGAGATACAGACGACGGTATCGTTCGGTCGCGCAACTTGCGCACCAACCGCTGCCGGTAAACCAAACCCCATGGTGCCTAATCCGCTTGAAGTGATGAAATTTTCCGGGCGAGTGTGGACGATGTGCTGCGCGGCCCACATCTGGTGCTGCCCTACATCTGTGGTTACTACACAATCTTCAGGTTTACGATCCGACAGTTGTTTTAACAACAACGGCGCGTAGATAGCATCACCGGGATGGTTGTAACGCCATGCATGTTCATCACGCAGCTGCGCGCAGTGTTGCTGCCAGTCATTGATATTTAACGGCTGCTGTAACGCAGGCAACAGCGTGTTTAAATCACCCTGCAATGCCACATGCGCCTGACGCAGCTTGTTCATTTCTGCCGGGTCGATATCCATATGGATAACACTGGCGTGTGGTGCGAAGGTGTTCAGTTTGCCAGTTACCCGGTCATCAAAACGTGCACCCACGGCGATCAACAAGTCGCATTCCTGCACCGCAAAGTTCGCCGCTTTGGTGCCGTGCATCCCCAGCATGCCCAGATAGTACGGATAATCCGCATCAACTGCGCCAAGTCCTTTCAGCGTGCAGGTGGCAGGCATTTTTGTGGCAGAGAGAAATTCACGCAAAGCCGAAACTGCCTGCGCCATGCCCACGCCACCGCCAACGTACAGCATCGGTTTTTGCGCTTTTGCCAGCATCTGACGCGCTTGCTCGACTTCGGCATGTGGGAAAGTCACTTCGTTTTCAACAGTGGTGAACCACGGTTCCAGATCGCCGCTGGCTAACTGGATATCTTTTGGGATATCGACCAAAACCGGACCGGGACGACCTGAGCTGGCGACGTCAAACGCTTCGGCCATGATACGCGGTAACTCTTCCAGTGATTGCACCAGGAAACTGTGCTTGGTGCAGGCTAACGACAACCCCAGAATATCCACCTCCTGAAATGCGTCAGTGCCGATAAACGGTGCGGATACCTGACCGGTGATAGCAACAACGGGGATGGAATCTAACAGCGCGTCCGCAAGCCCGGTTATCAGGTTGGTTGCACCAGGACCAGACGTGGCGATGCAAACGCCAGTTTTGCCGGTAGCACGGGCATAACCGATAGCCGCCATTGCTGCACCTTGCTCGTGTCGGCACAGCAAGTGTTCCACGCCACCGTCATACAATGCATCGTAAACCGGCATAATTGCGCCACCCGGATAACCGAAAACGGTGTTCACACCCTGTGCCCGCAACGCATGTACCACCCACTGTGCGCCATTCATAGTTAGTTCCCCGTCCTGAATCTTGAGAAACAGAATTTTGTGCTGTTATTCATTGTCTGCTCCTCAGTTATGTTTTTAAGGTCAAAAAAAACCCCCGGACCTTTCGGTGCGGGGGTCTTAGTTCGTTAAGGCTTGATCTCTAAGCCTTTCCTCGTCCAAGTGCAGCCCCGCACGGTGGGATAATAATCACCACCACGCTAATCACGACCAGGCTAATCACTCGTAGAAGGGCTGTCATTTTGTCTTTTCTTGCATCTTGTTCGAAGGAATGCCTAAAGAGTTACCATAGATTTTGCGAATAGCACAAGATATTTTTTGGCCGATTTTTATGATGCCTTTAATAATTTCAATAGAAATTGTTGTTTTTTAAAAAGAAAACAGTGAGTGAAAAAAATTCAATTTCAGTATGAATGTTGTTCCCTTCCTCGTAGTTAATCCTTTGTCCACTGCATTTTTGCGAGCATCGTTCCACCGCCAGAACAACTCAACTTCACTTGCACAAATAAACAGGAATCAGCCACTAAAATTCACGAATTAGCGGGCTACAGCAGCGATATCTTATGCACATAATGGCGACTCAAGGAGGGCTTATGTCACTGTCAATTGTTCATACCCGCGCAGCCCTGGGAGTAAATGCGCCCCCAATCACTGTTGAGGTACATATCAGTAAAGGTCTACCCGGCTTAACGATGGTGGGCTTACCAGAAACAACGGTAAAAGAAGCTCGCGATCGCGTGCGCAGCGCCATTATCAATAGCGGATTTTTATAAATTAGTGTTCTTTGCTGTTTCATAATGTGCCACGTTGTTCGTTATGTTTTTGATTTTTAAACGCATTGCAATTTTTCTTGTTCCAGCTTGTTCCACGTTGTACCCCCTTGTGCAATGATCGGTGTAGTCACTGGTGTAGTCATTTTTTTGCAAAATTGGGGAGCGGGGGAGAATAAACGTGAGCAGAGCGCTTAACAAACTGAGCGATACATTGTTAAGAAAACTTTATGGTAAGCCAGCGGAGAAAAATACGTTCTATAGCGATGGCGGTAATCTGAGCGTGAAATATTTAACATCAGGTAAATTGACCTGGTACTTCACCTACAGGGCTGGAACGGGAAGGGATACCACACCGGAACGCCTGAAGCTGGGAAACTATCCCGATCTGAGCCTTAAAGCAGCCAGGGAAAAAGCCGCAAAGTGTCGTGCATGGCTGGCAGAAGGGAAAAACCCACGTCATGAACTGAACTACACTGTGCAGGAAGCGTTAAAACCCGTAACGGTTGGCGATGCGATCAGTTACTGGCTGGAAACGCACGTAAAGGAAAACCGTGTCGATTATGTATGCCTGAAAAGTCGCCTGAATAATCACGTCATACAGCACATCGGTAACATGCCACTGGATAAATGCGAATTACGTCACTGGCTGGCCTGTTTTGACCGGATACGCAAAAAATCCCCCGTAACGTCTGGTCACATGATGCAGGCGTGTAAACAGGCGCTTAAGTTCTGCCGTAAACGTCGCTACGCAGTCAGTAACGTTCTGGATGATCTCAACGTGGTGGACGTTGGCAAAAAGCCGGGCATAAGCGAACGCGTGCTTAGTAACAAAGAACTGGGCGAATTATTACAGGCGCTGGATAAAAAAATATTCCCGCCCTACTACAGCGCACTAATCCGCCTCCTGATTGTGTTTGGTTGCCGAACCGGAGAACTGAGGCTGTCGGAGATCAGGGAGTGGGATTTTAAGGAAATGCTCTGGACAGTACCGAAGGAGCACAGCAAAACGAAGGTCGCCATATTCAGGCCAATACCGGAAAGCATTTTACCGTTCGTCACACGGCTGGTGGAGCAGAACCGACACACAGGACTATTACTCGGGGAACTGAAACAGGAAGCCAGCGTGTCGCAATACGGCAGATTCACGCACAAAAAATTAAACCATCCGCACTGGTCACTACACGATATACGGCGCACGTTTACCACGATGCTGAACGATTTAGGCGTGGATCCGCATATTGTCGAACAACTCACCGCTCACCAGATGCCAGGGATGCAGCGAGTCTATAACCACTCCCGTTATCTCGATGCGAAACGTAATGCGCTGGACATGTGGACAGAGCGGTTAGAGATACTGGCGGGTACTCACGAAAACGTAACCACACTGCCAATAGCCAGAGAAATATAATTTTTTTCGTGATTTTTCAGAACGGACACAACGTGGAACAACGAGACACAACGACGAACAACAAGGAACAAAATGGGACAAGCGGATTAAAAATCAAACTCATTCATAACCATTTGATTTTTATATGTACACTGTTTTTTTATACACTGGCGAATCACTCTTAAAAATATGTAAAAAAGGCGTAAAAGCAAAATTTTACGCTACTACATCACAATGAATTAAAAGTATTTTTATTCTAATTACCCCATATCTGTAAAACGACCGTCACCAATATTTGCCATTCATCACTCTAGCGGGAACAATACGACACAATAAGACACCAAATGACTCTTTGAGAAATGACGGAGGCAATAGTGTTAAGCGCTGATCGCTTTATACGTGAAAAAGAATGTCAGCAACTTACAGGCCTGAGCCGCTCATGTCGGTATCGCCTGGAGAAGACTGGACAATTCCCATCACGGCGTAAACTCGGCGGTCGTTCCGTTGGCTGGTCTTTATCCGAAGTTCTGGCATGGAAGGACAGCCGCGAGGCAGTTCACTAATCAGGCTGGCGGCGCACCGCCGCCACCCATCCACTAACACAGAGATCTAACCATGAATACTGGATATACGCCCGAACAGGGGCGGGGCTTCGTTCGTCCTGGTGAAACTAAAAAGCCATGTTATCGGGTATTTTCAGGCATAAAAAAAGCGGCCCCGATAAGGAACCGCCTTTCTGAACAATTAACCTGCTGCGAAAAAAATGGATCAGTGCAGGGGAATTATATCAACCGTGTGGTGAAGCGCCACTATTGCCGGATAACAGGCAAAACAAAGGCGACCGCAAAAGGGTCGCCAGTGGGAACAAGGGAAAACAAAAGCATCACCAACAATGCCACATTTGCGGCTGGTGGGCAATGCAATCAGTCTGGTTCAGTTCGTTGCCATACCTGCAATGAGCGCTTTTCCCTGTACTCTTTAAGGAATTGCTCAAGGGCAAAAGCACATGGCGCGAATCTTTCTGATTCATGCTCTATCTTTCTGCGCCGTCTTTTCCGTGTCGGTGATAATGTTTTGGTCAATTCTTTATCGGTCATTGTGTTGTCCTGCATAGCAATGCGCCGTAATACCTTACACCACGGCGCTGGTGATGGTTACTCCTGCTCTTTGGCCTTGCGGCGCTGGCGGCGTTTGATCTCACCTTTAACGGCAGTAACTATAAATTGCGCCTTGCTTTCACCTTCATCTAAATTTTTTTCTAAGTCTGCAACAACATCATGCGGGAATCTGGCATTTAACTGTTGCGACTTATTATTTGTTGAACCTGTTGCCATTACTGAATCCTCTCTAAGTTGGTGCGATTCAGTATACACAAAAAAAATTTCAGAGAAAGGCTTGAAGTGCGATTCACTTATTGATAGGTTAAAACCGAATGGTGCGATGCACCAAACAACAACGCCCCGCAGTGGTGGCACACATGCAGGGCGTCTAACCACCAACGATAGAAAGCGTATCGAGGCAGCTATGAGAAATTATACCAGACACCCGCAAGGGCGGGACTCGTACAACCTGAATAAATACATCTGGCGTTTTATCGCCCTGAGCACGGCACAACCGCGCGTGATTACCATTGAGGCCACCAGCGAACAGGAAGCGCGTCAGCAATCTCCTGATGGCTGCGTGATGGTATTCGCCGCCCGTATTCGCCAGGGGGAAACCTATGCACAATAAAACCACACCGGACGCAGCCGCCGAAGCCATCAAAACGCTGATGCACGCGCTGATTGATATTTCTGTTATCGCAGACAAGGCGCATAAGCACGCCACCAGCGAAACAGAATATACCGGGGCTTTCGTTCCTCACTCACTGGCTCTTATGCAATTTAGTGCTGATATGGCGCTGAATGAGGCTAAAGCCATCCTGATTGCTGATTGTGAAAATGGGGGGGGGTTATGCGTGATGATCGTTTTAATTCCCTGAAACAGGAATTTTCCGGCGTTCCTGATGATGCGGCTGATGCGCTTTCGTCAATGCCAGAGCTTATTAGAGCGGCTTTTTTCTTACTTTCCACGAGAGAATATAAATCAACGGGGCTTGATGTACTGAATATCGCCGCCGATTATGCGGAATATGTGGCAGAGGCGCGTTATAGAAGAAAATTTCCTGAGGATGTAAGCCATGCGTGATATTTACCACGAAACAATAGACCGCGCATTTCTTGCACTTTCTCACAGTGAAAACATGCTGGAAATATTGCGCATATGGCTTGAAACACTTGGCGACAATGAACGCGACAAACAAAAATCAAGAATTGCCACGGCATTAATAACGCTTCTTGAGCCTGTAATAATGGAACTGCAAGAAATAGATCTATTGCACGACAGATATAAAGAACAGCACACCGGAGAATAAAAATAATGAAACTTAAATATTCTGGCTTAACTGCCAGTGGCAACACTCACCCTAAATTTACGCGCGGCGATATTTACCGCGACCAGTACGGCGGCACGGTAATGATTAAGGGCGTGGAAGAACGGCGCGTAACCTACCGCCGTGAAGGTTACGAATATGATTGCGTGATGCCTGTTTATCAGTTCCGGCGTGATTTTTCTCTGGTACAGACCGCGCCGCATAACGTGTCCACCAGCAACGCCAGGGCACGGGCAAACATCCAGAAGCTGAAAACCATGATTAACGGATTCAGGGGTAAAAAATGAAACTGGCACCGAACGTAAAACAGCAGTCACGCGGCATAAAACACAAAGAAACAGAAGTCATTATTTTTGCGGGTAGTGATGCCTGGTCACACGCAAAACAATGGCAGGAACATGACGCGCGTATGGCCGGAGATAATGAGCCTCCTGTGTGGCTTGGGGAGCAGCAGTTATCCGAACTGGATAAGCTGCAAATTGTGCCGGAAGGCAGAAAATCCGTGCGCATATTCAGGGCCGGATATCTTGCGCCAGTAATGATAAAGGCGATTGGTCAGAAGCTGGCGGCGGCAGGCGTACAGGATGCAAATTTTTATCCTGAGGGTATGCACGGCCAGGAGGTGCAGAACTGGCGCGAATATCTGGCCCGTGAGCGCCAGAATCTTTCTGATGGTCTGGTGATTCAGCTTCCTGTTAAGAAAAAAACAGAAGACAGCGCCGCACCACTGGCGCTTAACCAGATGGGAGCAAGCCAGCGCGGCGAAGTTCTCCTGGCACATTATGGCGGTGAACTGGCGATTCATGCCGACTCTGACACTGTTCACCATTACAACGGCGTTGTATGGGAGCCGATTCAGGATAAAGAGTTACAGCGTGCTATGGCGCAGATTTTCATTGATGCGGAGATCAGCTATTCGCAGAACGCCATTAAATCGGCGGTCGATACCATGAAGTTAAGTTTGCCTGTAATGGGGAATACAGCCCGTAACCTGATTGGATTCAGTAACGGGGTATTTGATACCAGAACAGGTAATTTTCGGGAGCATAACAAAAACGACTGGTTGTTAATTGCCAGTGAATTACCTTTCAGCCCACCAGCAGAGGGGGAAACGCTGGCAACACATGCGCCGAATTTCTGGAAGTGGTTACGCTGCTCGGTGGCAGAGAATGACCGCAAGACGGATCGCGTGCTGGCTGCATTATTCATGGTGCTGGCGAACCGGTACGACTGGCAGTTATTCATTGAGGTAACAGGTCCAGGGGGAAGTGGTAAAAGCGTGATGGCGGAGATTTGCACCATGCTGGCGGGTAAGGCCAACACAGTATCGGCAAGCATGAAGGCGCTGGAAGATGCAAGGGAACGCGCGTTAGTGGTTGGCTTTTCGCTGATTATCATGCCGGATATGACCCGCTACGCTGGTGATGGCGCAGGAATTAAGGCTATTACAGGCGGTGACAAGGTGGCAATCGACCCGAAGCATAAAGCCCCCTACTCAACACGCATTCAGGCGGTCGTGCTGGCGGTGAACAATAACGCCATGTCATTCAGTGACCGCAGCGGGGGGATCTCACGTCGTCGGGTGATATTCAATTTTTCGGAGGTTGTACCGGAGAACGAGCGCGACCCCATGCTGGCAGAAAAAATAGAAGGAGAGCTGGCGGTTGTGATTCGCCATCTGCTTACTCGTTTTTCTGACCAGGACGAAGCTAAACGCCTGCTGTATGAGCAGCAGAAATCAGAAGAAGCTCTGGTGATAAAACGCGAGGGCGATTCGCTGGTGGACTTCTGTGGCTATCTCATGTCGTCGGTAATGTGTGATGGTCTGTTAGTGGGTAATGCCGAAATTATTCCGTTCAGTCCGCGCAGGTATCTTTATCACGCCTATCTGGCATATATGAGGGCACACGGATTCGGTAAACCTGTAACACTGACGCGCTTCGGTAAAGATATGCCGGGGGCAATGGCGGAATATGGCAGGGAGTATATAAAACGGAAAACGAAGCACGGTTTGCGTTCAAATGTGACACTGACAGAGGATTCAGAAGACTGGATGCCATCATGTGCATCGGTCACAAATGACGACAGCAAAAATTAAACTTATGGAATAACTGTTCACCACTGTTCACCCTGTTATAAATATCTTTTATATCAGTACATTATAGGGTGAACAGTTATTTGTGAACTGTTCACCAAACTATTCACTGTTCACCTTTTTGATTATTTATTGAGCTTTAAGGGTGAACAGTGGTGAACAGTTGGTGAATAGTTTTTGTGAAACTGTTCACCCCTTAACATTATGAATAAAAAGGGAAAATCTCAAAAGGTGAACAGGTGAAGGGTTAAAATGCAAAAATTTTATTTTATTGCTGTGAGGTAAAGCCTGTGACAACGAAGCACGCAAAAAAACCACAATCTCACGCCCTTGATTTGACAGAACACTGGCTGAGGGTGGCGATAAAAATCATCGACCGCAACGCGGGAGAAGGGTACGCAAAAGCACATCCCGAACTGGTAAGCGCATTCATGACCACGGCAGCGGCAAACTTTGCCACGCTGACAGAACGGGAGATTGCCGAAGCGGAACAGGTGACAACCATCAACGTTAAAACCGGAGAGCAGACAGCATGACAGCACAGATAGCGGCTTACGGGCGGCTGGTGGCTGACCCGCAGTTAAAGACCACCAGCAAAGGGACACAAATGGCGATGGCGAGTATGGCGGTTCCCCTGCCGTGCAGCCAGGCAGATGACGGAACGGCGACGATGTGGTTATCTGTCCTGGCGTTTGGCAGACAGGCCGACGCACTGGCAAAACACCACAAAGGCGAACTGGTGAGCGTGGCGGGTAACATGCAGGTGAGCCAGTGGACAGGCCAGAACGGGGAAACGCGGCAGGGCTGGCAGGTTATTGCAGACAGCGTAATCAGTGCGCGAACGGCGCGACCGGGCGGCAAAAAAGGTCAACAGGGCCAGGCCACTGACGCACTGAACAGGGCAAAACAACAGACAAGCCAGCACGATGACCCGTACGGGGATAACATACCGTTTTAATTCACAACAGCGAACAGAGTAATTACAGGGGAAGGCATGACAACGCTGACCATTAACCGGAAGCCGAAAGGCATTTACGGCACGCCGCAGAAAACGACGCAGGCGGCGCAAGAGCAGGATAAAACCACATCGGCGCATAAAGTGATACCCGGCAATCAGAACGCACAGCAGAAGCCCACAGGGGCGACACCGTGGCAGCATATGACCAAAAGGCAGCGCAAAAACCGCCGACGCGTTAACCGCCTCACTGAGATGTGGCCTGACTTATTCAGCCATAAAGCACCGAAGCCGCTTAAGGTGGGGATATTCGACGACCTGATGCAGGATATCGCCGTCAGGGGGCTGGCATTCGGGCCGGGGGTATTACGTGCGACGCTGGCATCCTATGCGCAGTCTCCGCGCTATTACCGCGCCCTGATAGCTGGTGGCGCACGTTACGACCTGAAAGGCCAGCCATGTGGGGAAGTGACACCACAGGAACAGCAGGAGGCAGAAACACGGCTGATGGTGCTGAATGAGAAGCACAAGCGCCAGCGCCGGGCAGCAAAGGGGGATACATGCCAGTGACATTTGAAGAAGTTCAGCAACATAAAAAGCTTCATGGTTTTGATGATCTGGAAACCACGACAGCAAAAAAATATCGTCGGTTGCTTTCTTCCGATGCGTTATTTTTTGTGGATCATCATGATTTTCTGCGTAGCTCACTGACCGGGGAAATTTTCGCAACCAACCGTGAGCAGGTGGAAGCGATGATCGAATATTTGTGGAAAATAAGACGCAGAATGCGGGAGCCAGTGAAACAATAAAGCGATAAAGGCCCGGATTTTTTCCGGGCCTTTTTTCAGGTTTTGTAAATTATTTGTTCGTGGTTGTTCCAGGTTGTTCGGTGATTCTGGTTGATGTTTACATACTGATTTTTATGTATATGTTGGCGTGTGGCACTCAGACGTGAGCCGCCACAATGCCGCCTGACCCCCTGCGCGATGCCGGGTTGATCTGCGAGATGCCGAGAGTGTCGGGCGGCGCTCCCCCCGTGTTGGTTTCACGTCCTGAATCTTAACCAATGCGAGAAAACCTTCATGAAGAAATTAATCGAACTCCGCCAGCAAAAAACCGCCCTGAAAAACCAGATGCGATCCCTGCTGGAAAAAGCCGACAGTGAAAACCGCAGTCTAACCGATGACGAAGGCAAACAGTTTGATGAACTGCGTGCAAAAGCCGATTCCCTCGACACAGAAATTTCCCGCCTCGAGTCTGTGGCTGATGAAGAACGTAACCAGCCTGGTGTTCCCGTCGAAGATAAAATCACCAAAAATGAGCTACGCTCTTACATTCTGACCGGGGAAACCCGCAACCTGTCCGGCAGTGTTCCGGCTGATGGTGGTTATACGGTTATCCCGGAACTGAACAGAGAAATTATGCGTCAGCTTTCTGATGAGTCGGTGATGCGTAAAATCTGTACTGTTAAAACCATTCACAGTAATGAATTTAAGCAACTGGTTTCTGCCGGGGGTGCGGTCGTGGGACACGGCGAAGAAGGTGCGGCACGTAACCAGACGGCAACCCCAAAACTGAATGAAGTCAGTATCCGCCTGTATCCGATCTACGCTTACCCGAAAACCACTCAGGAAATTATCGATTTTTCCGAAGTCGATATTATGGGCTGGTTATCTTCTGAAATTGGCGACACTTTCGTTGATACCGAAGAAACGGATCTGGTTTCCGGTGATGGCGAGAAAAAAGCCAAAGGTTTCCTGACTTTCCCGCGCACTACGGATAATGACAAAACCCGTCCTTTCGGTACGCTCCAGACGAAAAAAGTGACTGGCAGTCTCAGCGCCGATATGCTGATTGACCTGAAATTTACGCTGCGCAATAAGTACCGCAAAAAAGCTGTATGGGTGATGAACTCAAATACAGCCGCCTCCGCACAAAAACTGAAAAATGCCACTGGTGATTACATCTGGCGCGATCGTTTACAGGCTGGTGATCCTGATTCTCTGCTGGGGCTTCCGGTTGAATATCTGGAATTTATGCCGGACGGTGTGATTGCAGTCGGTGACTTTAAGCGCGGTTATTTCATCGTTGACCATAAAACCGGTACGCGTACCCGTCCGGATTTCAGCGAGCCTGGATTCATTAACATCTATACCCAGAAATATCTGGGCGGTGGTGTGGTGGATTCGAACGCCATCAAGATTCTGGAAATTCAGGCTGGCAAGTAATGAGCAAAGGGGGCTTCGGCCTCCTTTTTCAGCTTTATGGAGTACACCGATGAAAAACACCGATTTTGAAATCCGTACATCTGAACTGACCGCCAGCGATAAAAAACTGGTGGGTTATGCCGTTCGCTGGAACAGCCTTTCAGAAATTATCTGGGACGAGTTTCGCGAACAGTTCACGCCGGGGGCTTTTGCTGACTATCTGGCGGCGGGTAATGATGTGCGCTGTCTGTATGAGCATGACTATACCCGACTGCTGGGGCGTACCAAATCCGGCTCACTGGTACTGACTGAGGATAACACCGGGCTACGTTTTGAACTGACACCGCCAAATACCCAGCTTGGAAAAGATGTGCTTACGCTGGTGGAACGTGGCGACATTACAGGGATGAGCTTTGGCTTTCGCGCATTATGCGAGGAGTGGAATATCGCGCAAAAACCGTATCTGCGTACTGTAACCGCCGCAGAACTCCGTGAAATCACGATAACATCGATGCCTGCTTATCCCGAATCCGGCGTGGAGATTGCCCACCGTTCGTTGTTTGCACAGTACCCTGAATTACGCCCGGCAGGAAATAATCGTCATCGCTGGGCTGAGCTGGCGGGGTTGTGATATGTGGTGGCCTTTTAGTCGTAAAAAAAGCGATCTGCGTAACCTGTCCATTGATGATTTTCTGGCGTTGTCTGGTGTACCAAATACCGGATCCGGAGAATATGTTTCTGCCGGGACGGCTGAATCATTGCCTGCTGTGATGAACGCGGTTTCTGTCATCGCTGAGGCGGTGGCCACGATGCCGTGTTACCTGTATCTGGTACGCAATGATAAGGGCAGAGAGGCGCGGGAATGGCTGGACAGTCACCCGGTAGATATTCTGCTGAATGAGCAGCCTAATTCGTGCCTGACACCTTACCAGTTTAAACGCACAATGATGCGTCACTGCCTGCTGAACGGTAACGCCTATGCGGTTATTGAGTGGGGGCGGGACGGGCAGCCAAAATCACTTCATCCTTATGCGCCGGGGTGTGTTGTACCGGAACGCACAGGCACACACAAATACCGCTATACCATCACCGAACCCTGTACAGGAACGGTGCGCACGTATTTACAGGAAGAAGTTCTGCATCTCCGCTATGCCTCGGATGATGGCTTTCTGGGGCGTTCCCCCGTCACGATTTGCCGTGAGGCGCTGGGGCTTGGCCTTGCTCAACAGCGTCACGGAGCCAGCATTATGAAAGATGGCATGATGGCGGCAGGGATTATCACGTCAGGTGAATGGCTGGACGGCGTGAAAGGTAAACAGGCATTAGACGCACTGGAACGCTACAAGGGGGCGAAAAATGCCGGAAAAACGCCAATCCTTGAAGGGGGCATGGATTACAGGCAGCTGGGGATGAGTAACCAGGATGCGGAATGGCTGGCCTCCCGTCGCTTCTCCATTGAAGACATCGCCAGGATGTTCAACGTGTCGCCGATTTTTCTTCAGGAATACAGCAACAGCACCTACAGCAATTTCAGTGAGGCGAGCCGCGCATTTCTGACCATGACAATGCGCCCGTGGCTGGCGAACTTCGAACAGCAAATCAAGGCCGCTTTGCTGGTGACTTCTCCCGTACCTGGTACCCGTTATCTGGTTGAGTTTGATTCAGCCGATTTACTGCGCGCCACACCCACCGAACGTTATGCCACGTATGAGAAAGGGATTAAGAGCGGGATCATGAATCCGAACGAAGCTCGCGAACGCGAGGGTATGCCGCCGCGTGAAGGTGGTGATGAGTTCAGCCAGGCATGGAAACAGACTGTGGAAATTAAAGGGAGAAAAGATGAGTGAAGCCAGAATTACACCTGATGAAGTCAGGGCACATCTTCGACTTGATGATGATTTATCCGGTGAAGGCGAACTTCTGAAAATGTATACCGATGCGGCGCTGGAAGCCTGCCAGAAGCATATCGGGAAACGTTTTGAAGACGGGCTGGAATTTACCCCGGCAATGCGTGTTGGTTGCCTGATGTACATCGCTTTCCTGTACGAGAACAGGGAAGCAGTTTCACCAGTGGAGCAGTCTGAACTGCCTATGGCTATTTCTGCGCTCTGGTCGGTTTATCGTGATGTGGGGGTGTACTGATGCCGTGGCAACCATTAAGGCGATGCACTGAGCCGGGCTGTAATAAGCGCGTGAAGTCCGGCAAGTGTGAAGAGCACAGACGGGCTGTATGGCGTGCAGAGGATGCCAGACGGGGACACCGCCGCGCGCGCGGGTATTCCCGACAGTGGGACAAATACCGCGCCCTGTACCTGAGCAAAAACCCGTTATGCGTGCGTTGTCTGGCTAAGGGGATTTATACGCCAGCTCTTGTGGTGGATCACATCATCCCCATCAATGGCGGCGGTGATGTTCTCTTCTGGCCTGAGTGGAACCACCAGGCATTGTGCCAGACGTGCCACAACCGTAAGACGACACGGGAAGATCCAGCCACGAAAGCGAACCGTAAGGCGGGCATGTATCGCGAGCAGGAAGAACGGGCTGCACACCGTAACGACTGGATGTATGGCGATGATGACTGAACAGGAGCAAACCAGGCTGATACGTGGACTGATAAGGCAGCGTGACTTATGGAAGACACAGGAGACAGGGCACAAAGCCAACAGGACAGGGCGCACAGAACGCACCACAGCGAAGCAATTAACCGACCGTGACCGCGAGGTCATGGAATGTTTTCGCAATCGCTGGTGAGGCCGTCAGAGGGGGTGGGGGTGGTTTTCAGGACGAAACCGTCCCTGCCGGACACCGACCGCCTCCTCAAATTTTTGTGCACGGGAATTTTTTTGAAAATAATTGGGCGAAAAAAGAACATGGCAAGACCACCAAAAGCCCCCGCTTACCTGGATGAAATCGCGGTCAGGCAGTGGAAGGAAAAATCGCGCCAGCTTTCCGGACGGGAAGACCTTACCCCCGCCGACTGGAGCAATCTGGAGCTGTATTGTGTTAACTACTCCATATACCGCAAAGCCGTCGAAGACCTTGCCACGCGCGGGTTCAGCATTGTTAACAGTCAGGGCAGCGAGAGCAGAAACCCCGCCCTGAGCGCAAAGGCTGACGCTGAAAGAATAATGATCAAAATGGCTTCTTTGCTGGGTTTTGACCCGGTAAGTCGCCGCAGAAATCCACCGGAAACAGAGGAAGAGGACGAGCTTGACCGCCTGGCATGAGTACGCAGAAGGCGTAAAAAACGGCAAAATTACGGCCTGTAAACGACTGAAACAGGCCGTTAAACGGTATTTTTCTGACCTTGAAAACCCCCTTTACACGTTCGATCCGGAGGTCGTGGAGCGGTTTATTGCCTTTTCCAGGGTGTGTCCGCACGTAAAAGGCGCAATGCGCGGTAGCCCCATTGAGCTGGAGCCGTGGCAGCAGTTCGCCTTTGCGTGCATCCTGGGCTTTAAGGTTAAGGCCACCGGACGGCGCAAATACACCAGCGCATTCATTGAAGTGCCGCGAAAAAATGCCAAATCCACGGTCGCCGCTATCCTGGCTAACTGGTTTCTGGTTATGGAAAACGGGCAGCAGGATATTTACACCGCCGCCGTGAGTCGTGATCAGGCGCGGATCGTGTTTGATGATGCGCGTCAGATGTGCCTTTTATCCCGACCGTTACGAAAGCGGGTAAATATTCAGGCACACAAGGTGATACACCCGAAAACCAACAGCCTGTTAAAGCCACTGGCAGCAAAAGCGGCAACCATTGAAGGTACAAACCCGAGTCTTGCCATTGTGGATGAATATCACCTGCACCCTGACAACGGGGTTTATTCCGCGCTTGAACTGGGAATGGGGGCGCGTCCGGAGGGGCTGTTATTTGCCATCACCACATCGGGGAGCAACGTTGTTTCAGCCTGTAAACAACACTATGACTATTGCTGCCAGATACTGGATGGTGAAGAGGTGAACGAATCCATGTTCGTGCTGATTTACGAGCTGGATGATGAAAGCGAGGTTGACGATCCGGCGATGTGGATAAAGGCGAATCCCAATATCGATGTTTCCGTCGATCGTGAAAAACTGGCCTCAACCATCCAGAAAGCGCGGGGTATTCCGTCGCAGTGGGTGGAAATGCTCACCAAGCGATTCAATATCTGGTGTCAGGGGGCTACGCCGTGGATGGGTAACGGTGCATGGACGGAGTGCGCCGGAACGTTCGCGGAGGCAGATTTATACGGTCAGGAGTGCTACGCGGGGCTGGACTTATCATCAACCAGCGATATTTCCAGCGTGTGCTATGCCTTTCCGGTCGGTAAAAAGATTATGCTGGTTTCCCGTCACTATCTGCCGGAATTTCAGCTACAGACCCCCGCCAATAAAAACCGCGCCATCTATCGCCAGTGGGTAAAGGCGGGCTGGATACGCACAACACCGGGTGACTGCATTGATTATGACCGTATCCGTGATGACATCATGGCGGATGCAGAGAATTTCAATATCAGGCTGGTGGGCTTCGATACATGGAACGCCACGCACCTGAGGACGCAGCTACAGGGGGCAGGATTTGAGGTGGAGCCGTTCCCGCAAACATACCTTCGTTTCAGTCCGGCGGCGAAATCGTTCGAAGTTTTTGTTAACCGGAAGGTGATTGTGCATCGTGGCGATCCGGTGCTGGCCTGGTCAATGAGTAATGTTGTGATGCAGAGTGACGCGAACGCCAATATCAAGCCGAACAAGAAAAAATCATCCAACAAGATAGACCCGAGCGTTGCGGCTCTGATGGCGTTTGGCACATTCCAGGCAGAACATGAGGAATTTGCATTTGATATAAGCGACAGCCACAAAGAGCGGCTTGCGGCGTTTGATGGGGTATGACGAGAATGAGCGAAACCGAACTACTAAAAATAATCCGTCGCGTTACCGGAATCAGCCAGGAAGCAGGCAAACAGGAGGCCACGCAGCCGGACAGCGTGATAGCCGAAAATTACGCGCGTGTGGTGGCTGAGGTGATGCGCCGTGACGGTATCGAGCTTAACGGCGTGGATATACGCAATATACGCACCAGAGTTCTGGAGTTGTTGTCATATCGTCGCCGCGTGGAGATGTACCAGGAGAAAGAAAAAATTACTTACCACTGGAAGAAGCCGGAGCGGTTACGACGTTAACTTGTGGTGACATACCGTGACGGAGAGTGACAACCAGTGACACACAGTGACAAAAAGACGGTATTTAAATAGAGTGGGTGTTTAATACCCCCCGTTTTTTTTCGTGTGGTGCATGGTCAAAATGACCACGGAGAAGATACGCACCGAAGCAGAACAATTACCGTAGGTTAAAGCGACAGTATTCACACCAGCAACCTGATTATCAATTTTCAGCCGTTCGGTGGCATCACTGGCCCCATTTTCCTGATGGGGTTGCGGGTTATTTGGGGGGGGATTTGCGGGTTATTTTGAATGTCTCGCGGGTTACGCTTTGGCTAATATTCAAACGCATCATTTTTTAACTCATTGATATTAAAGAATAAAAAACACTTAGCAAGCGAAGATAACCCGCTAACCCGCATAACCCGCACTGTTTTGTATATATATATATACGAAAAATTGCATTCAGGAGGTGGGATCGAAATCCCTACAACCCATTGCTTATGGGACTGCCCACCCCGTCAAATTTTTACACCCGCGAAAAATACTTCAAGCTGGTGGGCATGATGCCGATATGGGGATCCCCATGTCGACATTAACGCCCCTCATGAATTGGCGTGCTTCCCCCTGGAAAGATGACCCGCCTGTATATTTCTTGTGTCTATTTGTTCCACGTTGTTTCATACAGTGCACCGAACGGTGTAGTTACTGGTGTAGTCATTTTGCGATTTTTAAAGTTATCTAAGATATTATTTGCTATTTAAATTCAATTAGTTATGAGTATTTGATTATAAATAGCGGATATGAATATCCTGCGAAAAAAATCACCATCAACCTTGCTCCAGCCGATCTGCCAAAAGAAGGGGGACGATATGATTTACCTATCGCCATTGCGTTGCTGGCAGCCTCAGAACAGCTTACAGCCAATAAGTTAGATGAATATGAATTAGTCGGAGAACTGGCGCTTACAGGCGCTCTGCGTGGCGTTCCCGGCGCAATCTCCAGTGCAACTGAAGCCATTAAGTCGGGCAGAAAAATTATCGTCGCGAAAGATAACGAGGATGAAGTGGGGCTAATTAACGGTGAAGGATGCCTGATAGCCGATCATCTGCAGGCTGTCTGTGCGTTTCTGGAGGGTAAGCACGCTCTCGAACGCCCGAAACCAACTGATGCAGTATCCCGGGCGCTACAACATGATCTCAGTGATGTTGTCGGTCAGGAGCAAGGAAAGCGAGGACTGGAAATTACCGCAGCTGGCGGGCACAACCTTTTACTGATTGGACCGCCGGGAACAGGTAAAACAATGCTCGCCAGCCGTATTAATGGCCTGTTGCCAGATTTAAGCAATGAAGAGGCACTGGAGAGCGCTGCGATATTAAGTCTGGTAAATGCTGAATCAGTACAAAAACAATGGCGGCAGCGCCCGTTCCGCTCACCGCATCACAGTGCGTCGTTAACTGCGATGGTGGGCGGTGGTGCAATTCCAGGGCCTGGTGAAATTTCGCTGGCGCATAACGGCGTGCTTTTTCTTGATGAGCTACCTGAATTTGAACGGCGTACACTGGATGCCTTGCGAGAGCCGATTGAATCCGGGCAGATCCATCTTTCACGCACGCGAGCAAAAATAACCTATCCAGCCCGTTTCCAGCTTGTCGCGGCGATGAATCCCAGCCCTACCGGACATTATCAGGGAAACCATAACCGCTGCACACCAGAGCAAACGCTGCGTTATCTCAACCGACTCTCTGGTCCCTTTCTTGACCGATTCGACCTCTCACTGGAGATCCCACTACCGCCACCCGGTATTTTGAGTAAAGCGGTTGTTCAGGGGGAAAACAGCGCCACCGTTAAACAACGCGTAATGGCCGCCAGAGAGCGCCAATTTAAGCGGCAGAATAAACTGAATGCCTGGCTGGATAGTCCGGAAATACGCCAATTCTGCAAGCTTGAGAGCGAAGATGCGCAGTGGCTGGAAGAAACGCTGATCCATCTGGGGTTATCGATTCGTGCCTGGCAGCGGTTACTGAAAGTTGCACGAACCATTGCTGATATTGATCAGTCCGACATTATCACACGTCAGCATTTGCAGGAGGCAGTTAGCTATCGTGCCATTGACCGTTTGCTCATCCATCTGCAAAAACTACTGACATAAAAAAAAGGGCATTTCGCCCTTTTTATTAATCGTCAGAATCGGTGTAGTCTTCAGCACCTTCAACCTGCGGTTTACCGCCGGAAAGGGTGTGAAAACGTTTTGGACGCTTGATACGCGTCATATACTTGGACCACACGCGTTCTGCTTCTGTCACTGGCTCACGTTCGCCACGGCATACTGCTACGAAGAGTTTCTCTTCCTCGGTAACCGGCTCGCGTTTGCCGAGATCCAGCTCATTGAAGGCATAACCATGACGCTCAAGCAGTTGTGCCTCTTTGATGGTGAAATCACCATGACGAGAGAATCCACGTGGATAATGTTTATTGTCGAAATATCGATTAGTCGTCGTAAAGCTTTCCGCCATCCTGCACGCTCCTAATTCTTTGACCGAGCTAGTTATGGCGCGGAGTATTAGTTACGCTTGACAGAGTGTAAAACAAAACATTTAAATCATAACGACAAATAATTTTGCGGAGAGCACTGTGGATACGGAATTGTTAAAAACTTTCCTGGAAGTTAGCCGAACGCGTCACTTTGGTCGAGCAGCTGAATCGCTCTATCTGACCCAGTCAGCAGTGAGCTTTCGAATCAGACAACTGGAAAATCAACTGGGTGTGAACCTTTTCACCCGCCACAGAAACAATATCCGTTTAACCGCTGCCGGTGAAAAACTACTGCCTTACGCAGAAACGCTCATGAGCACCTGGCAGGCCGCCCGTAAGGAGGTGGCGCATACCTCACGACATAACGAGTTTTCTATCGGTGCCAGCGCCTCGTTGTGGGAATGTATGCTTAATCAGTGGCTGGGACGCTTGTATCAAAATCAGGATGCCCATACAGGTTTACAGTTCGAAGCGCGAATTGCCCAACGGCAGTCTCTGGTAAAACAGCTGCATGAACGCCAGCTTGATCTTCTTATTACTACTGAAGCACCCAAAATGGACGAATTTAGCAGTCAGTTGTTGGGGTATTTCACTTTAGCGCTTTATACCAGTGCCCCTTCTAAACTAAAGGGAGATCTAAACTATCTGCGATTAGAGTGGGGGCCAGATTTTCAACAGCATGAGGCAGGTTTGATCGGTGCTGACGAAGTTCCCATTCTGACAACGAGTTCAGCTGAACTGGCACAGCAACAGATTGCGATGCTTAATGGTTGCACCTGGCTACCAGTCAGCTGGGCGCGTAAAAAAGGCGGTCTGCATACCGTTGTCGATAGCACAACACTTTCACGGCCGCTTTATGCTATATGGCTGCAAAATAGCGATAAAAATGCGTTGATTCGTGATCTATTGAAAATTAACGTGCTGGATGAAGTGTATTAATCAAAATGACTGGCAAGGATGCCGGTGGAAGGATTTACTTCGGAGAGGGTTGGTACAGATAAAAAAAATCCTTAGCTTTCGCTAAGGATGATTTCTGGCAGGGGCGGAGAGACTCGAACTCCCAACACCCGGTTTTGGAGACCGGTGCTCTACCAATTGAACTACGCCCCTAATTAGGGTGGCGGAACGGACGGGACTCGAACCCGCGACCCCCTGCGTGACAGGCAGGTATT